>Ga0302326_10017228_pt1 | contig 15081 bp, 11 predicted proteins | sample Palsa_T0_3_FD_202264 | JGI IMG/M metagenome (GOLD analysis project Ga0302326, IMG submission 202264) | Peat permafrost microbial communities from Stordalen Mire near Abisko, Sweden - Palsa_T0_3 | ecosystem: Environmental > Terrestrial > Soil > Palsa > Peat permafrost | place: Sweden: Abisko... | reverse complement strand
TGCCATTTCTTGCTTTTCGACGTCAGTTATGGCAGCGCGCGTCGCTCTTTCTGTGCGTTTCACAGTACATTCGCGACAAAGCCCTCCTCGCCGGCTTCCCGGAGGAAAAATTGCGCGTTCACTACACGGGAATGAACTCTGAGGCTTTTACGCCCACCTTGCCTGTTTCGGAGAAGGATCCGAACATGGTGCTGTATGTTGGCCGGCTGGTTGAATATAAAGGCTGCGACTACCTGTTGCGCGCGATGCAGCACGTCCAGCAGCAACGGCCGCAGGCTCGCCTGGTTGTGATCGGTGATGGCCCCTTCCGCGCCGCGTTGGAGAAGTTGAATGGAGAACTAGGCGTTGGAGCGAATTTTCTAGGCGAGTTGTCGCAACAACCGATGCGCTCCTGGCTGGAGCGGGCGCGCGTATTTTGTGCTCCCAGCGTGACAGTGGAAGGCGGCATGAGCGAGGCTTTCGGGAATGTATTTTCGGAAGCTCAGGCGATGGGTGTTCCAGTGGTCAGCTTCCGTCACGGTGGCATTCCTGAAACCATGCGGGACGGTGTCACCGGGCTGCTCGCCCCTGAGCGTGATGTCGAAACGCTTGCCGCCCATCTGATGCGTTATCTCGAAGACCACGCGTTCTGGGCCCGCTCCAGAGAAGAAGGGATGCATTGGGTTCGGAAGACGTTTGACGTCCGCTCACAAACAGCGGGGTTGGAAGCGATCTACGATAACGTCATCGAGCAATTTCGGCCGGGAAGCCGCTCTCAGCTGGCTCCAGCGGGGTGGCATGCGTAGAGTCCTGGTCTTCACAGAAACTCTGTTGCAACCGTCGGAGACGTTCATCCTGGCCCAGATGAGAGGACTCAGCGCGTACTTACCGATTCTCGCCGGCCTCGAGCGTGCGCGTCCGAGCCTCCCCTTGCCACGAGAGCCGCTTCTCTTGACAGATAGCCAGCCTGCGATTTCGAGGCTTCGAGCGAAGATCTACAGGAGAGCGGGAATCGCACCGGGCTTTCACCACCGGGCAAGGCGCTCACGTCCCGACCTGATTCACGCTCATTTCGCAAGCGGCGGCCGCAATGCGCTGCCCTTGGCGCGTGCGCTGCGCTTGCCGCTGTTGGTCACGTTTCACGGAGCCGATGTCACGGTGAGGGCCTCGCAGCCGGACATTTATAAGCGACTTGGCGAGGATGCTTCCATCTTCGTTTGCGTTTCAGAGTTCATTCGCGACCGTGCCATCGAAGCAGGATTTCCGCCGCAAAAACTGATCGTCCACTACATCGGAATCGATCGTGATCTTTTCTCGTCCTCGGGTTCTCCGTTGGCTTCGCAGGGGGTTCTCTTTGTCGGAAGGCTGGTGGAAAAGAAAGGATGTGAGTACCTGCTGCGGGCGATGAAACGGGTGCAGCAGTCGCATCCGGAGTGCGAACTCACGGTGATCGGCGACGGTCCCTTGCGTTCGCGCCTGGAAACACTCGCACGAGAACTCAATGTTCGCGGCCGCTTTCTGGGTGTCCAGCCTGCGGCAACGGTTCGCGAAGCCCTGCGGAGAGCACAGATCTTCTGCGTGCCAAGCGTGACGGCAGCCAACGGCGACAGTGAGGGATTGGGGATGGTGTTTGCCGAGGCGCAGGCCATGGGCGTGCCTGTCGTCAGCACCAGGCATGGGGGCATTCCAGAGGTCGTATTCGATCGCGTAACCGGCCTGCTTGTGCCGGAGCGCGATCACGAGGCGCTTGCAGATTCCCTGTGCCTCCTGCTCGGCAACGAGGATCTATGGCAAGCCTTTCGCGCAGCCGGCCTGCAACATGTGGAACAGCGTTTCGATTTGAAGCGGCAGACGGCCTTACTGGAGGCTGTATATGACAGGGTGCTCACAACACAATGACGGCACGAGTTCCTGACAAAACGATGGTCCAAACAGTGCACACTGTCGATCACCCTGGGATAGGGAGATGGAATGCATCTGCTGTAATTGGGCCATTCGTCACGCGAGCCCGAAAGAGCGTCCTACTGCAGAATGCCGCGTGGCTGTTCGCCGGCCAAGGGCTTTCGTTTGTGGTCCAGGCATTTTACTTCATCGTGCTTGCCAGGCTGCTTGGCACAACCCAGTACGGGTTGCTCGCGGGCGCGATAGCGCTGGTTGGCATAGCGAGCCAGTACAGTACGCTGGGGTCCGGAATTCTGTTCCTTCGTTATGTCGGTCCCGATCACAGCCGCTTCCGGTTGTACTGGGGCAACATTCTCATGTCAGTGTTTCTTTTGGGGACCCTGCTGGTTGTGGGTCTCATGATCTTTGGCCACTGGCTTGTAGGCGCCGCGAGCGTGCCGCTGTTATTTCCCATTGCGATCGGTGACTGCGTGTTTCTGCAGCTAAATGCCTGCGCCGGACAGGTCTTTCAGACGTTTGAAAAGATGAAGTTCAGTGCCGCCATCAACTTGCTCAGCAGTGTCTCACGTTGCTTGATCGCGGTCGGGATGCTGGCCGTGTTGGGCAGGGCCTCAGCCTGGCAATGGGCGATCGCATCCCTCGTCGTCTCATGTGGCTCCGCGTGCGTTGCCTTTGCAACGGTGACGCGCTACTTCGGGCTTCCTTCGTTCTCGCTCTCGCTCCTGATCAAGCGGGCCGGCGAAGGCTTTATCTTTGCTATCTCAGGATCAACCACCGCGGTCTATAACGATATCGATAAGGTCGTGCTCTCGCACTTCGGTATGAATCGAGCAAACGGCATCTACTCGATGGCCTATCGCATCGTGAACATCGGGACCATGCCCGTCTCGGCCCTGGTCGGCGCAGCCTTTCCCCGGTTCTTTCGCGAAGGCGTCAAAGGGATCGCGGCGACGGTTCCCATGGCTCGAGCACTTCTCAGACGAACCGCGGTGTTAGGGGTTGGGATCTCGGCGGCTATGTTTTTCTGCGCTCCGATTATTCCGCATCTGGTGGGCAAGTCTTATGCGGAGTCAGTGAGCGCATTGCGCTGGCTGTGCCTGATTCCATTTTTTCGTTGTTTTCATTTGAGCGCAGGCGATGCCATCTCGGGGGCGGGTCACCAGAAGTTTCGTCTGATCTCACAGTCGATTGCTGCCAGCGGGAATCTGCTGCTCAACCTCTACCTGGTACCGCGATATTCCTGGGAAGGTGCGGCCTGGGCGTCGCTCGCCACTGACGGAACACTCGGCATCGCAAACTGGCTGGCCGTGATTTATCTGAGCAAGCGCCCTGCCCGCTTGCTCCAGACGATGGATTAAGCGTGAGAATCATGCGGTAGTTCTTACCCGCTGCTTGAGTTTGTGGCGGGTGAGTTTATAGGTGACCCGCGCACAAAGTGCGGCTCGTTCGGTAAGCGACAAGCCTTCAAAGTGGTTAGCCTTTTCACCATCCCCACGGCCGAGAGTCAATTCCATGGCCAGGCCGTCGGCATACATGCGGTTGCAGACGCGCCTCAGCGCTGGAAAATTGCTCCGCAAACCGAGTGCTGTTGCGATCTGCGCGTCGGCCTTGATCTTGAGATCATCAAGACCGGTATATAGGTTGTTCCCGTGAATCCGCTGCAGCACCAATTGCTCTTCGAGGTAATACCCCGGGGCCAGCGCCATGGATGAAAACTTTAGATAATTGTCGCTCGTGATCCTGATGGATTCGGGCATGGGCAATATCTGTTCCAGGAGCCTTCTGGTGAAAGCCAACCCGGATGTTGCTGGAGGGATGAAGCTGAGCACGTTAGACCGTAGATCGCGGTCGCCTGATTTGTAGGGGTTGACCGGCATTTCAACTGCGTTGAGATCTCTATCTGTCCATTTCAAATGGTGAAAGCACCATTCTCGCGGATGAGCATCCAAAGCAGCAACGACCTGCTCCACTTTGGTGGGCAAAAACAGGTCGTCGGAATCGAGAAAACAGATTATGGTGCCGCGAGCGCGAGCAAAGCCCGCGTTGAACGCGGACGCTTGACCGCCATTAGTTTTGAATACCGGAATGATCCGGCCGGCAAACTGATTGATGATCTCGCGTGAAGAGTCTGTGGATCCGTCGTCGACGACAATGATTTCGCAGTTCGTATAGGTCTGCGCCAGCGCGCTTTCAATCGCTGCCGCTACGAAGTCTCCATAGTTGTAGTTGCTGACGAGAATACTTACAAGTGGTGTCACGTTTGTCCTCCCTCTACTAGATCGTGGCTTGTATGGCATTTGTCGAGGATGGCCGCAAGCATTAATTTGCTCTGCAGATCGGGACGTAGTCCGGATGTTTTGCGCCGAAAGAAGGCCTTCTGTGCGGGAGCGTGGGGGTAGGCCAGTGGGACCTATCTTCGTATGTGTATGTTTGAAAGCGAGCATCGAATTCGGCCGACGATAAGACCCGGACATCTCCAAAGAAACGTTTGTATCGATCAAAGTAGTCGACGCCCGGGGCGCGAACATGAAGGGATTCGTGCGGGTTTGGAGCAGGGTATTCGACTGTGATGTCGGAAACAATCGGCACCGGGAGGATCGCTATCCCACCGGGCGCGAGGACACGCCGAACTTCGCTGATTGCCGCGAGATCGTCTTTAATGTGCTCGAGCACATGGGAGCAATACACCAGGTCAAACGAACCGTCAGGAAAGGACATTTGGGTTAGATCCTCCCGTCGATCGACCCCTTTTTCGTATAGGTCGGCGCTTAGATAAGAGGCACAAAGCGATCGAAGCCGCTTGCTTATAAACTTCTCGGGCGCGATGTGTAAGACGCGAAGCTGGGAGAAGTCCACTTCTTCCCTCAGCTGCTGCACGGCGAGCCACTGCAGCCGATGGCGCTCCAATAGTCTGCATTTTGGGCACAGCGCGTGTAGTCGATTACCGGTTTCTCGTTCGGCATTGAGAAAGACACCGCTGTAGTCGCAAATCGGGCAGGTGAATTGCTCGCGCGAGGAGTCGAAGCGCAGAGTCGCGAAAGATATCGCGGAAGCGGCGCGCCACTTTATACGTTGCACGATCATAGGTAGAGTCCTCCGAGTGGGATGTGAATGAGTTGTTAAGGAGAGCTGCCAACTTGCCGTTGGTGCTCTGAAGAGAATCCGAAAAACAAACCGCAGATCTCTCCACTCCGCTACGCTCCGGTCGAGATGACAAAGTTGTTTGGGAACGCGAAGCATCGTCTCCAAGATGAATTGTCGTCTCGACCAGAGCGCAGCGGGGTGGAGAAATTGCGGTGGCTTCTGACTGACCTATCCAATGGAGAGGTGAAATGGTCTATCGCGGTGAATTGGGCGTGGCAGCTAACGCGTCCCAAAACGCCTGTATCTGCAGGCGGACGGAATCGGGATGAAACTTGTTTGCCTGGGCAAGGCCCAGTTCGATCATGTTCTGTTGCCTGTCTGGATGGTCGAGAACCTGCTTCAGGGCGGTGGCTATTCCGGCCACGTTCGTGGGGTCGAAATAGTTGGCAGCCGGTCCGCCAACCTCGGGCAATGATGTCGTGTTGGAGGTGATCACCGGTGTGCCCGACGCCATCGCCTCCAGCACGGGAATCCCAAAGCCTTCCATGAGCGAGGGAAACAAAACGGCGCGCGAACGCCGGTAGAGATCCTGCAATTGATCCTCCGTGAGATACGGCTCAATGTGGACCAGGTCGGAGACGTTGAGCATTTCCGCCCAACGGCGAAACTTCTGGATCGAACCCGACATTCCAACTACCCGAAGGTGAGGAACGGTAGATCGGTCCGACTGGGCGACGAAAGCCGCGTATCCTTCGAGCGCGCGCTGCGGGTTCTTATGAGGAACGTCCCCCGTGACGGCAAGAATGCAATTTTCCCTCTCGGCGAAGGCGCGCACATGTTTACCAACAAACCAGGATGGACCGACGGTGCAGGGAATAACCTGTACATCCGCCGAAGGGAAGTGGTGTACGATCTGCTGTTTCGAATAAGAAGAGACGGTCAGGACCGTATGTGCCCGCGACACCGCCCGCGGGATCAGGAAGCGACGAAATTCGTTATTCATCCTCTTCCGTAGGTTAGGCACCTTGAATCTCTCGAGGAGAATGAGATCGTGTAGGACCAGGATCAGCTTTGTCCGCTTTGGGATAAACAGGGGTGCCGTGTTGTATGGCGCCAGAAACACGTCCGCGCCCCATTGCTGGAGTTGGTAGGGTAACGAGAGTTGGTGCCACAATTGATATCGTGGCAATCCTCTCTGGATCAATCTCTGCTCGGAGTAGTTCTGCCCCCGGGTCGCAAAACCTGCGAATGTATCCAAATACGGCCCAAGAAGGCTTTTGAGCTGCACACCCTTGCCGAGCCCTCTATTCGGCGAAAGAAATGCCTGCGCATCATAGGCTACGCGCAAGGGGTAGCTTTCCCGATTCGAAGATTGTTCGATTTGCTTTTGCTCGACCGGCGAGTCGGTTTCGCTGAGATCAGAGATGATTGGCATGTTTAGGCCTCCTCCGCCAGCAGAGCAACGTTTATCGAACGGGTGCCGCGTTGATCCGCGATCCGGTTGAGAAGCAGAGTTTGAACAGTGTTGCGCATCGACCTCCTTATCGTCGGCGGTACCAAGGGTGAGAAATTCTTTAGACTGCCGCAACTGCAGGGGCTGCTGCATGGGTTTCACTCCGTCTTCGGGCGTAAAGGTTGAGTACCGGCTGCTCGATAAATCGGTAGGAGAGATAAGCCATCAGGAACGTCATCAATATGCGCACTGAAAAGTAATTGAGTGGTCCATCGAAAACCAGGAACGGCTGCTGCCATAAGTACAGTGAATAGCTGAGGAGACCGGTCCATACCAGCAGACCGCTGTTCAGCAGTCTGTCTTTGCGTTCGATTGCGACACTGATTACCAACGCGAGCAGGCAGGGTGGGATACCCCATAGAAGCACCGCATCCCGCCAATAGATCAAACAACCTGCGCTCAGCGTTACCAGGCACAGCGTGAGAAACGTTGCCGTAGAACGAAAATAGGTCTTTGCGAATACGGCCACTTGATTCTCGTAGAACGCCAGGAGGCAGCCCGCCGTCAACGAATCACCGATAGCGGGCGCCAGATGGCTGTATTGCGTGTACCCATGATGTTTGAGAAGGATTCGGATGACAGGGCTTAGAAAGATGATGACCCAGCAATATCGCTTCGCATTTCGCACCCCGAAGCAGAAGGCCAGGGGCCAAAGCAAATAGAACTGTTCTTCAACCGAAAGCGACCACAATTGTTGAAGCGGCTTGGCAGCGTAATCGAAGAAATAGGTTGTTGTGAACGTTAGGGCACATGCTGCCTGGCCGGCCGTCACTTTTGCCGTCAGCAGAACAATCAGGATGTACGAAAGTGCGGCCGGAAGAATCCGCACGGCGCGCCTACGGTAAAACCCGCCCAGATTGACCCGGGACGTGCGCATGTGTTCTCTCAAAAGCAACTTCGTGATCAGGAAGCCTGAAATCACAAAGAAGGTTGTGACGCCGAAGTAGGCCATGACGGCGAGCAACACGTGGACGTGGCGGAGGTGGAGCGGCGTGCCCGCGAAATGGGTGGATGCATGCGCCAACATGACAGTCCAGATGGAGATGCCTCTTAGGCCATCCAGGGAAGGGATCCTCTGTGCCGAGCCCTTCGGGCGATTGAGCCTACGCTCAAGACACGCGCTCTCCGGCACACCTTCTTCGACATCCGCTTCGGCGGATACGGGAGCGAGCGACGCTGTTTGTATCAAGACCATTCGATTCACCTTACGATTCCTCTGCGATTCTCGGACGACCGGTATCAGTGCATGCGGAGCCGGGAGACTTCTTCGTTCATCCCGATGCAGGAAACTAGAATCAGCACCCAGTCCAGCGTGTCTGACGTCATGAACCATCCGGCGTCGATGTTGGTCAGTGCAGCGAGGAAGAGAACTGTGAGGAACCAGCCGACGCGCGGCGTATATTGCGGTGAACGCAGGAGGCGCATTCCCTGAATACCGGCCCTGGCAATCATGGCAACTACTATTCCGACCCCCAGGAGTCCCGTCTGCAAGGCCAATTCAAGGATCCCATTCTCGGCGTATCCGACATTGGGCCAACGAAGCGCGAGGCTGATACGTTGGAATTCCGGGTTGCCGGGATACCAAAACGCTCCGAAGCCATAGCCCAACACTGGATGCTTCATGATGGATCGCAAGACTTCCGCGTAGATCTCCGTTCTGCCACTCATGGAAGAACTTTTTCCCATATGTGTGGCGAGGAGGGGCCAGAAATGTACTGCGAGCACAACAGTTGCTCCGATGACAGTAGCGGCCATCAGTACCAGGGGCGCGAGCTCACGAGCCCGAATTCGACGAATCAGGACCAACCCGGCAACGAAGAACAGCATGCCGGCGGTATCAATCCATGCGCCGCGAGATTGGCTCTTGTAGATAAGAAACAGAAGCAGGGCGCTATATGCAATTTTTCGGTTACGGTCATAGGCGCCGGTGAAGAACACCGGAGTGAGCAGGAAAGCCATGCTGATACCGAGCGTGTTCTTATGACTGCAAATGCCCTGCCAGGCTCCCCCGGCGTATCCTTGAAAAATACCGTAACGGGGAAGTGCGAGAGCAAAGAGAACGTTTAACAGAGCGGCGACCACTCCCATAAAGATCAATAACTGCATCAGTCGGTCCGTGGTATATCGCGCACTGAGATAGCAGGCAAACAGTGTGCAAAGACCGACTTGAATGCACATCTGCAGCGTGATCGTCGGGGATGCCGACCAGAGTGCCGAGCAAACTGCAAGGGACAAGATCGCCGGCACGAGTAGATTTCTTCTCAAGACAGTCCACACCTGCCGGTATCCTGTAAGCACAAACGCAAGCAGGAAAAGAAGGTCTACGTACAAGTAGTAATGCGCGCCGCGCTGCCCTGCCATGGCAGCGCCGTTCTGGAATGCTTCCGCAGTTCGCGCAGGTCCGGAGAAATAGACGGCCTGTCTTGCAATCAATGTCAGGAGTGGCCAAAACAACAGCCAGGAGAGGACCTCCTGCGAAACTGGCACAGGGGCACGCCTCAGCACCTCCCTATGCTGATACGGTGCCGGTATCGCTGAGGCGCCGGTCGTGTGGCCGGTGGCGAATTGCGGTTCTGGGTACAGTTTTCTCATCTGTCTCCGTGGTTCGTCGCTACAGTGTTTGCTCGTGTGATCAAGACCGCTTTGGCAGGTGGTCGAGGGCCTGCGTGACCGCCTTGTACGCGGGTTTCTCCTGATAATGCGCGTCGAACAGGTCTGGGCGAGAGGCCAGGCCGTCAGGCCGCTTTGGCAGGCTGGGGCTATCCGCCACATCTTGAAAAGAAATGAGCGACGCAAATGGGCCAACGAGGTCAAGATACTCGCGGTACTTCTGAGCCACCACGGTATCGATCATGGGTCCCGGAACACCAACATCGTCGACGTCGAGTTCAGTGATCTGGATTTCCAGCCCAAGAGCTTGGACCTGGGTGAGAAAGGCCGTCATGCCGGGCTTGTCAATGGGCGTATTTCCGCGAAGGTGGCTCTGGATACCGATCCCGTTGAGTGGGACTCTCGCAGTTTTCAAACGCTTCGCCAGAGCGAGAAGCGAAGCCCGGCGGCTGATTTCTCCGGGTGTGTCGTGCTCGATGTAACACTCGTTGAGTACGAGGCGCACCTTCGGATCCGCGGCCGCCGCGGTGTGAAATGCGATGTCGATATACTCCGGGCCAATCAGGTCAAGCCACGGCTTGCACCGCAGGCCGTCGGGGCGGTCGTCATGATAAATCGCCTCATTCACCACGTCCCAGGAGTACACACGGCCGGCGTAGTGTTTGACCACAGTGGTAATGTGATCCGTCATGATCTGCTTAGCGTTCGCAGCCGTGACATTGGACTGGAACCACCTGGGAAGCGCATTCCACCAAACCAGGCAGTGGCCACGGAAAAGCAAGCCGTTTGTGCGGGCCCAATCAAGGGCAATGTCGCCCGGGCCAAAATTATATGTGGTGGGGCTCGGACGGAGCCGATCTGAGAATTTGAGATCGTTGCCATCCGCAATCATCGAGAATTCCCTGGCAATGACCTGCGCCCGATCGGGCTGAGATGGCAAGTATGCGCCGCCGAATACTCCGATCTGCCTTCCACTGCGCTGCGCCAGAGACTTCAGTGATGGTCCACCCGGCGCCTGCGCGTCACACCGCGAGGAGCCCAGGAACTGCGTGGCGCAGGAATAGAGGGCCGCGGATTTCAGCAATGATCTTCTGCTTATCGGACGAGAGGGACTGGCGATCACGACGCCTCCCCGATTGTGGCTACGCTAGAAAGGCGGGGGCTTGCCTGTGCAGTTCTCCTGCTCGCGATTGCTTTATGCAGACCGCGGCTCGGCTGTTCTACCAGGTATCTGAGGATAAGCGCGTACAACACCGCAAAGGCGAAGACGGCCAGCGTCTTTACCGGGGCGCTGGGATGAAACCGGTCTTCGATGAGCTCGAAGAGAAACTCGTGGATGAGGTACATGGAATAAGATAGCCACCCAATCCACCGCAGAGCCGGCCATTGCAAAGCACGATTCACCCAAGCTTCCGGTTGGGCCACACAGTAATAGAATATCGGCAGCAGCGCGATACTTTGGAGCGAATACCGTGCTGTCTCGCGAAGAATCGGATTTCTGATCATCAGCGTCGCCACCAGCAATAACAAGCCGCCACCCGCCAACTTGCCCGCATTGCGGTTTAGCCTGGGCGAACCATCGCCGAAAGCCGGGTTCCAGACGATCGCGAGCATGCAACCCCACAGGATCGAATCAAATCGAGCGTCCGTAGCGCTGTAGGTCCAACGCGGTAGCGTGAGGACGGGTGTATGCAGCACCAGAACCAGGCAGCATCGCCACAACAGTGCGCCCAGGCAAATCGCGCCAAGCAGCGCTCCCTGCTGATAGCGCGTCAGGCGGCTGCGCAACAGCTTCGAGTATGCAAAAGGGAAAACGAGATAGAAATGCTCCTCGATCATGAGAGACCACATCACGCCAATGCCGGCCGGAAGCCTTGCTGGATCCCCATGAAGGAGGTTCGCATAATTGTAGAAGTACCCGAGAGCGGAGAGAATGCCGAGCCATGTTGCGCTGCGCATCGAGGGAAGAAACGACACGACCAAACACGCTAACCCCAGTGTCAGATACATTGGCGGCAGGATCCTGAGGCTGCGGCGAATGTAGAAGTGTTTGATGGATATCTCCGCCGTGGAGGCAAATTCCCTCCGCAGCAGCGTGGTAATCAGGTATCCACTCAGAAAAAAGAATATCGTCACGCCAAGACCACCAGGCACGACTTTGTCGAGTCCTGCGTGCGCGAAAAATACAAGCAGGAACGCACATGCTCTTATCCCATCCAGTGATGGCAGATAAGAGGCACTTCCCGTTTTTCCCTTAAGCGCGCTGGTCATGTTTCGAGCTTCCATCGTCGAGTCGACTGACTTTCCGTTCTGTGGATCGGTTCGTGAGGTGCAGGCACGTCATCGATTCGGGTGAGTCACCAGGCCTCCCGGCTTTGCCGGGTCGAAGTCGACGTGGACATCGGTGCTTACCTCAATAGGCTCGTCGTCACGCATGAATGGCTTGTAGCGCCACAACCGTACCGCGTTCATGGCTTCGGTCTCGAGCGAGGGCTCTCCGGAAACGACTCTCACGGGAGAGACGTTACCGAATTTCGAGATGACGACCCGAACGACGACGGTCGATGGTTTAAGAGGAGCCGCGGTCTGCGGGTATTGTGGACTCACCATGGTGAGACAGTGCCCAGCCATCGTTTCCGCAGGCACATTGAGCTTTCCCAGAGACGCGCCGGTTCCCGATTGCATTGCCCTGACCGGAGAGGACAAGGCAACGAACACAGTTGTGGTGACGAGTATTCCTAAAGGAATGATGATTGTCCCCCTTGAGCAAAATAAGCGCGTTGCGCGTTGGACATCAGTGCGCCATGTAGACCGCGGCTCCGGCAGTGGAGGCCCCGATCGACGAGCTGCTCATCGCAACATTTTTCATCCAGCTAAAGGGCACATAGACAATGTCGTTTGGCTGGAGAATTATGTCTTCCTGCTTGCCCTTTTGCATTGCATCGAGGTGAATGGGCAATTCGACCTGACCGTGGTCCGTGCTTCTGATCAAGCGAACCCGCCCTTGCTCTGCGGTCTTATTGGCGGATCCGGCCATCGCGATTGCCTGCAGCACGCTCAGGCGCGCGTCGTTGGTGGCGATTACGTAAGCGCCCGGCCGGTTTACGTCGCCCATTACGTAGATCACGGGCGCCCTTGCTACCAGAACGGTATCACCGGGATGAACCATCGCGACGTTCGCAAAGGCCTGCTCAGTGTTATTCGACACGTAGTAAGTGATCTGTTCTCCTGAATTGTGCCGCTTAATCGTCACGTGCCGATCAGCTGCATCGTTCAGTCCACCGGCTAAAGACAAAACCTTCAGAATTGTCTGCGGGGTCGTGATGGCGTACGTGCCGGGCGTGTGTACCTGGCCGAGAACCGAGACGTCTTGCGTGGCATACTCCTGCACGCGGACAGTTACCTGGGGCCGGAGCATGATCCTCTTCTCGATCAACGCATTTTGAATTAAAGCGGCAGCCACGGCTGGTGTTTGACCATCGACATGGAGACTTCCAACATAGGCGAGCCGCACAGAACCGTCGTCTGTGACGCGCACCTGCTGCTCCATCTCGGGTGTATCCATTACGTCTACCTGGATGAGGTCCCCAGGGCCAATCAACAGGCTTTCCTGCTGTGCCAGGCACGGCAGAGCAAGTGCGCCAAGGAGGAAGAAGGAGGTCACTGAGCGGCGTTTAAGCATGTGAATTGCTCCCGTGGTACGACATGGGCTTGTAGCCGTAATATCTGAAATGGGATTCTCCCGAGGCCTTCACTCCATTGAGCACCAGGCCTAGCTGACGAGCGCCTTGCGATCGCAGGATCTGGCAGGCACGCTCAAGCGATCTTCTGTCGGTCTCATTGTGGCGGGCCACTACCAGGGTGAAGTCCGCATACTGGCTTAGCAGGGCAGAGTCGGTTACCGGCAGGATAGGCGCACCGTCAATCATGATGTAGTCGTAGTCCCTGCGCCAGAGGCTTATCAACTCCGCCATGCGATCTGAGGCAAGTAGTTCGGCTGGGTAAGCGGGCAAAGGACCAGCGGGCAGCACGGAGAGGCTCGGGATGCGCGGGAAGGGAACTTCTGGCCTGAGCGCTGCATAATTGACCTCGTCGGAGGAAAGAAGCGAACTGAGCCCGCCCGTATCATGCAAATTTAATTCGTGATGCAGCATCGGCGTGCGCAGATCGCCATCGACCAGCAACACCTTCTTACCACGTTGCGAACAGACGATCGCCAGGTTGGAGCTGAGCATGCTCTTGCCCTCTCCGGAAACCGAACTGGTGACCAGGACCACCTGACCGCGCGATCCACCATTGCTGCAACCCTGCATGAGCGAGGTGCAGAGCACGCGAAGCGCTTCGGTATAGGCGGCTCTGGGCTGAGCGGCTGCAACCGTCGCGTTGGAGGCGATCAGCGTTGGCGAAGGGGAATCAAGCGGAGAGGCGAAGGCGGACGCCAGCTTCGGAGTTCGGGCGGAAGAAAGGCGCTTCCGTTCAGCTTTCGCATCGTGGAAGGGTAGCAAGCCGAGGAGAGCTTCTCCGAAGAGCAAGTCGGCTTCGCCGAGCTCCAGAATCCGGGTGTCGGTAGCGTCCCGGAAAAGTGCTCCGCATATTCCGAGAAGAAGTCCGCCCGCAATCGAACCAGCTGCGTAGATGAGGACGTTCGGCTTCGCCGGCCTGGCGGGCACGCGAGCCGCGTCGACCAAGGTGATATTGCTTGAACGCATGCCGGCAACCACGTCGGCTTCTTTCATGCGGCTGACCAGGTTCTCATAAAGGTTGCGGCTCTGGGTTGCTTCCTGGCGCGCAACCTGGTACTGCACGGCCTTGTCGTTCTGGCCTTCGGCCTGGTTCTTTTCGTCAAGATACACAGCTCGATCTTTGTCCTCGATCTGTTGAGCGACGATGTAGTCGTTCTGTACCCGCGAGGCGATACGAGCGGCCTCATAACGGATCGACTTCCGCGTGCTATCGAGACTGGATTGCAGCTCGACCAGCTTTGGATACTCGGGGCCGAATTTGGCGGAGAGTTCGTTCAGTTTGGCCTGCGTCTGGGCTTCCTCGCCGCGCATGGTCTGCAGCAATGTGAGCGAACCGGTCACTCCCGCGGATGCCCCGGTGAGCATGCCGTTCCCCGCGAGCCCGGAGATAAGCTCCGGATCACCGTTCTTCACCACCTGGTAGAGCGAGCCTTTCATGATGCGCGCGGACTGCGCCTGCTCGAGTTGGGAGGTGGCTTGCTGCAGCCGGTCGAGCGCGGGAGTGAAGACTTGCTCGTGTCCCTGGGTATCGGTTTGGCCAAAGGCAAACACACCCGAGTCATGCTGCAGGCTCACGACTTTGGCTTGCAGATCATCGCTCTGCTTGCGCAACTCGTTCAGCTGGTTTGCCAGGAATGCGCTCGCGACCTGGGTGGCGTTGTGGCGGGTTTGAAAATTGTATTCGACCAGAGCCTGCACCAGGTGATTCACCACGGCGGCAGCAGTCTTCGGATCAGAACTAAGGTAGTCGATGGTGATCAGCCGAGTGCCAGAGACCGGGCTTACCTTGAGATGAGATTCAAAGCTCTTGATCACGTGTGCGCGGCGTCCCGGCGCGTCTTCCAGCGGCACATTCACCGGGTCAGGAACGCCGGCGGGCGCAAGCAATCCCAGAACCCAACCGATGGGACTAAAGCGGTTACGAAAGTCCGGGCTGTTCTCGAGGTTCAATTCGCGCACCACTTGCAGAGCCAGAGAATCCGACTGCAGGATCTGGGCCTGTGTCTGCAAGGTGATGTTCGAGTCAACTGCATCCGATTGCGACTCTGGACCCATCATGGTGTCCATGCTCAGTGCATCCGCGGATTCCTTCTGTACCTGAATCACGGCGGAGCCTTTGTAGAGACGCGTGGACGTCGCAAAAAGGGCGGCAGTGACCCCAATGGCGAAGAGGAGCACGCCAAGAACGATCTGCCGGCGCCGGGACAAGATTGACCAAAGGTCCTGGATGGTCATTTCCCTGCGCGGGAG
>Ga0302326_10017227_pt1 | contig 15081 bp, 18 predicted proteins | sample Palsa_T0_3_FD_202264 | JGI IMG/M metagenome (GOLD analysis project Ga0302326, IMG submission 202264) | Peat permafrost microbial communities from Stordalen Mire near Abisko, Sweden - Palsa_T0_3 | ecosystem: Environmental > Terrestrial > Soil > Palsa > Peat permafrost | place: Sweden: Abisko... | reverse complement strand
TGCGCCCCAACGCCTTTCCGCCACGGCAGCGTTGAGCTCGAGATCCCGTTCTCGATCCCGTCAGGGCCCGGTTGGCGGAGACGGAGAGTCTGGGGTGGCGGCATGAACCGGCCGCCGCAAGTTCGAGCTTCTTTGTTCGACTTGAATCAGGTTGCGTACCAATTCGGGCCGATCATCGTCACATGAACGCAACCGTTTCCAGAATTCTCCAACAGATTTTCTTCATGCTCTTCCGCGAAGTTGCAGTGCCGCACGTGAACCGCTTCTTCACGTGGCTCGCAGTCCGGATAGCGGCACTGCTTTTGGGGCCCGGCAGAGACGCGCGGGCGGGGGCGCTGGCTTACAGCAAAACCTTAGGCCGAGGCCAACGGCGCGCTAAGCAGGGCTGAAAGCCGCGAGTACCCATACCGTACAGAATCACGGCGCCCATTCAAGGGTATGCGGCCTCGATGGGCACGAAGTTTTGATCTGGGAAACGTTGCCGACGGCGACGTTGTAGCGTATCCGCCTACGATCCGTCGAGTATCCGAGACCTAGCCGCCACGTCGTTCCCGGCCGCGGCACGATCGCAGGCGATTCGATGTCCCACGCACAGACGATGGCCATAGCGACGGCATCCCGCGACCGCCTGAGTGTCTCTAAACGGTCGGTTTTGCGATGAATGCGATCATCGACCGTCGATACCGTTTTCGTGAGCGGGCTCCCACAGCTCAACGCGATTGCCTTCGCAATCGATGACCCAGGCAAAGCGCCCGAAGGCTTCTTCGTTTCGTTCAGGAACGATCTCGACGCCATTGGCGGCCAGATCGGAAAGTAGCGCGTCCAGATCGTCGACGCGGAAGTTCACCATAGCTTGCTGTTTATCTGAGCCGAAGTAGGTCGTGTCAAAGTCAAAAGGTGCCCAAATCGTAAGTGCGTTCGGGTCCGGATCTTCCGTCCAATTCAACTTCGCGAACCCGTCCTCGTATGGAACGCCAAGGTGGCGTTTATACCAGGCGCCGAGAGCTTGCGGATCGCGTGCCCGCAGAAATACGCCGCCGATACCAGTAACACGAGCCATTTCCGCGTGTTTCAAGCGCCTCAAGCCTGCACCCTGCGAACTCCTATAAGGTCCTTGCGGTACCGGTGCGACGGACGTTCTCGAGGCGGCGCAATCTTCATCGCTTGCGCTATGAGCGCGAAGTCCCTCATGCGGACTTCCGAAACTGAAGCGCCTGAAGGCCATCCCTCGAAGCGAACCGCGTCGCGGCCGCGGGTAAACGACAAGCTCAACTAAAGCTGGAAAATCGTTCCGTTGTTCCTGATACCTCCCGTCGACATCGTCCCGTATAGGCTTCCGCTGACATCGATCACGCCACCCACGGGATAATAACCGCCGCTGCCTGCGTACAATTGCACGCAATAAGGGTAGGTTGCGTTACGTCGGTTGCGTCCCGAACCCACCATTGGAACCTTCATCGGCACGCTAAACACACATCCATGATGATATTGCGGTCCGAATCTGGTTTTGTGTCCACCTGCTACGGTCGTGCCGTAGAGTCTCTTGCCGATGGGAGTCAGCGGTGATTCAGGAAAATTCCCGTCGCCAGGGCCAAATGCGTGGATGATGATGTCCGGACCGCACAACGCGTCTACGAACCAAATAGCATACCGCATAAATCCTACTGGTGAAGTCCGATCTTCCTTAAAGAAGAACGAAACGGCCGGCAGTCAACGGCATTGCATCGAGCGTATTCGTCGAGCAAAGTAAAACGAACATACGGGGATTCTTCGTGAGCCCCGTGCTTTTCGAGCCGGCTTTGCTTGGACTTGCTGCCGGTGAGGATGTGCCGATCGCTGATTTACCCTGGTACCGCGAATCGTTGCGATTCGGCGGCTCGCCGGAAGCCCTCGAGTTCCATGGAGAGATACTTCCGGGTTAGACTGCCGAGTATCGCGTTTACTGCTCCAGCGAGAAGGCCGCGCTGCGCAAGCGTCAGGGTGACGGTCGAGCCGTCTCCGCGTGCTTCGACGATGTGCCCCCCGGTTGTCGTGACACCGGCTGATGTCGTTTCCCAGGTGAAGGAGTGCCCCGGACTGAGGGCGATCACGCGCCAGCGCATTGGCGGTAACCGCGGCTGTCTTACGATCGCCTCGCTTCCGAGCCGCAGCGGGCCCGCGTCAATGCGGTACACCTCGCGAATGCTTGCCGTCATGGTCGGCCAGTGCTCGAGGTCAACGAAAAGCGGCCACACGCGTTCGGGCGGCGCTTCGATGTCCGCCACCAGGGAATAATGCATGCCGAGAGTGTACCAGATGGTACATGGCGAGGACAAGATCCCGAGAGCGATTATTGGATGTGGTTATCGACGCGGCGCTGGCTGGGGGCATTGCGGATCAGAGCCTTCGTGCGATCGCGCAGCTTTCCGGAACAAGCCACCGCATGCTGATTCACCACTTCGGCTCCAAGGAAGAGCTCTTTGTGGAAGTCGCGCGGGGTGTCGAAGCGCGCCAGCGAGCCGCCCTCGGAGCGCTGCTCGCGGGCGCCGACGCAACGTCCGAAGACCTCGGTCGACGCTTTTGGGAACAGTTGCGCAGTCCGGCGCTCGCGCCCCAAGAGCGCTTGTTTTTCGAGATCTATGGGCAGGCGCTGCAAGGTCGCCAATGGGCGTTGCCGTTGCTTGACGGTATTGTTGAATACTGGATCTCGCCGCTTGCGGACATGCTGCAGAAGAATGGAACTAGCGGGGGCGAGGCGCGCGCGATCGCACGGCTTTGCGTGGCCGTATCGCGAGGGCTCTTACTCGACGTCCTCGCGACCGGGGAAGATCGTGAGGTTGACGACGCGATGGAGCACTTCTTGACCATGCTGCAGCGCAACTTCTTGAGGAAAACACAATAATTAACTTTCCTTTGCCATCGGCCCGACCTTGGGATGACGCCCGCTACCCTCCGCGATGTGGACGTGTTCGAGGTCGATCATCCAGCGACGCAAACGTACAAGCGCACCTTTTCCGACCACCGAGTCCCGCTCTCCCGCTCGCTTCGTTTTGTTCCCGTCGATTTCGAGTGTGACCGCCTCGACCAGAAGCTCGTGGGCTCCGGTTACGATCCTACGCGCCGCACCGCCTGGATCTGGGAGGGCGTCACGACGTACCTCGACGATGAAGCGGTGCGCGCCACGTTGGACTCCGTCGCAGCGCTGTCTGCGCCGGGAAGCCGGCTCATCGTACAATATCGTGAACCGGCAGTTGAGGATTCGATGCAGCGCGGCATGCGTGCTGCCGTACGACGTCGTGGCGAGCCGCAGATCGGCCTACGGACACGTACAACGATGCGCGCCGAACTCGAGCGTGCCGGGATTCACCAAATCTCGGATGACGGGGCTGTAGACTGGGCCGTGCGCTACGGAGGGGCTGCGCCGCTCGCAGTCGCTCGACCGTTGCGCCTCATCGTGGGTGAACGCCGCTGAGGAGGATGAGGTTGGCTGGCTCCATGATGGTCGATGTGCCATACGTGGCGTCTCGATCAGGCGCCTTTGGCTTGATTCCCGAGCATCGCCATGACGTAATTAACGACTTCAGCCGGGCGCTCCTCGGGAATGAAGTGACCGCAATTCGAGACAATGCCGCCCTCCACGTTGCTCGCAACACGCTCGATCATCTCGCGGACCTGGCTGCCACGCGATCGATCGCCGCCCAGTGCGATAATCGGCACGCGAACCTTGTTGTGCAGAAGCGGCTCCGTCTGTTCAATTGTCGTGAATGCAGCGCGGTAAACACCCATCGCACCGAGCACGCCGTCGCGACCCTTAAAGGTTCGCAAGTATTCTTCAATCGACGCTGGATCGATCGAAGATCCCGCAGCAACGGCACGGTCGTAAAACCACGTGAGAAATGCCCGCTCGTTTCCGACGACGAGTCGTTCCGGAACATCGGGTGCAAGCGGCAAGAGCCACCACCACATCGAGCCGATTTTCGCTACTTCCGGCGTGTACACGATGAGCTTCGATAGGACATCGGCGAGCAGGACCGGTTCTTCCATATAGACGAGGCCGGCAGTTTCGCTCGGATGATCGGCGGCCCAAAGCAGTGCGGGCGGCGCGCCCATGTCGTGGGCCACGAGCGTCAGCGGGCGACCGTTCCCGAAACCGATTTTAACGACGAGTGCGCGAAATTCCTCAGCGAGCGAGCGGGCGTCGTAACCGTCCGTGCCCGCCGGCTTATCGGAGTCGCCGTAGCCACGCATGTCCGGTATCAGCACAGCACATCCCGACGCAGCTAACGCTGAAGCGACGTTCCGATAGATGTATCCAGTGCCGCAAAAGCCGTGCCAGAGCAGAACCGGCGGGCCATTTCGATCGCCCCCGAGGCGATAATGCAGCCGGACCCCGCCGACGGTCGAGAACTCGTTCGAGAACCCGGCTATTGCAGCGATTTCCATTCCCATAGAATCCGTGTTGTTCTCCGATGCATTGACAGTAACCTACTACATAGGTTACTGTTGGGACACGGATGCTGCAGACAGAATTCCGGTTTTATTTGGGCTCCCTCAGCCTAAACTTCGTTGCCACATATGGGCGCAGCGGGGAGCCTTTCGAGCGGATCCCAAGTCCGCAGAGTTTCGGAAAATGGCTACGGTCAGCGGACCTCATCGATTCGTTCGTATCACCAACCGCTGAGCAGTATGCGCGAGCGCTGCGACTACGGGAGGCGACGTATCGTATCGCGGTCGCCGTACTCGAAAAGACTACGCCGAAGCGCGCCGACATCGCGCTTCTCAACGAAGCCGCCGCCCTCGGCGCGCCCGCGCTTCGCTTGAATGCGCGTACGCTCCAGACCGTGTATCGAAGCGACGAAGCGGTCGACGGCGGGCTCGCACAGATCGCCATCGACGCCATCGCTATTCTTGGTTCGGCAACGGAACGCCGTCGGCTTGGATGGTGCGATCGTTGTCGCGCTCTCTTATTGTCCTCGGCTCGCGGCCGCACGCGTCGCTGGTGCTCGATGCAGATTTGCGGCAATCGAGAAAAGGCGAAGTCCCTTCGTGAACGTCAGAAGGCTTGACAGCCGCAATCCGCTATACGCGAACACATCGACAAAGTTATGGAGGCTCTTATGCGTGCAGCGACGCAGCTTTACGGTGGAACGACGCCGCACGTATGAAGACGATCATCGGGCCATCGGCGAGGCCCTAGAGCAGCGCGACGGCGAGTCGGCGCGTACGCTCATGCGCGCGCACATCGTTCGGGTGCGCGGAAATCTGCTCGGCGGCGCGGACTGACGCTGCGCCGAGATCACTCGGTGTCTGAGCTGAGCCGGCGGAGCTTCTGTTCGCTCTCGCTGCCGTGCGCCGCGGTGTAGACGATCAGGCTGACATCCGGGTGGTCGGGAAAGGCGAGCGCAACGTGATCGAGGATCAGCGTGCCGATGATCGGGTGCTCGACGCGCTTCTCGCCGATTGCGCGGCGGACAACATCATGTTCGTCCCACCAGGCGTGAAATTCGGGGCTCTCGGCGCGCAGTCCGATGATGAGTTCGGCGAATGCGGGGTCGCCCGCGTGCCGTCCAGCGCTGATGCGGAAGCTCTGCAACAGCGTCCTTGCTACACTCTTCCATTCCGGGAAGAGCATACGCCGCGACGGATCGAGGAAGATCTGGCGCACGACGTTACCGCGCGCGACCGGCACGTCGGCGATGTCGCCGAAGACCGCGACATAGGCGCGGTTTTGCAGCCAGACGTCCCAGCGGGGGCCGTAGACGACCGCCGGCGCACGATCGAGCGCATCGAGCATGGTCGCGATCGCCGGTGGGAGATCGTTCGTTGCCGCTGGCACTGCCCCGAACCCGACGCGTCCGGTGAGCACGAAGAGATATTCGCGCTCGTAGCCGTCGAGTCGCAGGGCTTGGGAGATCGCATCGAGCACGTCGGGGGAGGCGTTGATCGGCTGCCCTTGCTCCAAGCGCGCATACCACGTTTCGCTGACGTTTGCGAGCACGGCGACCTCCTCGCGTCGTAGGCCGGGCACGCGCCGCCGCCGGCCCGAGGTGAGCCCGACTTCCTGGGGCGTGAGTCGCGCTCGGCGGCTGGCAAGAAAGTGCGCCAGCTCGCGCCGCGCCTCGGTCAGTGCTACGGTGTCCATGGACTCGTCAGGTACTCCCAGTGCTAGCATAACGACGGTGCGGCGCTCTGTCCGACGCGGTGCGATCATCGGGCCATGACAGCACCATCCTCTCGCACGGTAGTCGTCGGCGGCTCCTCCGGCATCGGTCGCGCCACCGCCGAACTCTTGGCTCGCAGCGGTCACGAGGTCCTCGCGATCGGCCGCGATCCGCAACGCCTGGCCGCGCTCGCCGCGGAGGCGGCTGGCCCGGCGTACGAAGGCCGGCTCGGCACGGCGGCTGCGGACGCCGGTGACGCGGCGACGCTGCGCGCGGCCTTGGAGTCGTTCGGCCGCTTTGGTCATCTCGTGCTCGCGCCGTCGAGTTCGCGCGGCATCGGACCGATCGCCGAGCTCGACCTTGCCGAATTGCGCGGCGGCTTCGATGGCAAATATTGGCCGCAGATCGTCGCGCTGCAGCAAGCGCTGCCGCTGTTGGCGGACGCGGGGTCGATCACGTTCATCACCGCCGGTTCATCCGGTGGTGCGTATCCGGGCACTGCCGGCCTAGCCGCCATCAACGGCGCGCTCGACGCGATGGTTCCGGTGCTGGCGGTCGAACTCGCGCCACGCCGCGTCAACGCGGTCTCCCCCGGCGTCATCGACACTCCCTGGTGGGACGCCGTCCCGCCGGCGACGCGTGATGCCCTCTTTGCCCAATTCGCATTGAAAGCACCGGCTGGCCGGATCGGTCACGCCAGCGACGTCGCGGATGCGGTCCGATTTTTGATCGGAAACACGTTCACCACCGGCAACATCCTCAAGCTCGATGGAGGCGCACGACTACGCCCATGACCACGTCCGATCGAAAACTCATCCTGCTGACCGGTTCCACCGACGGTCTCGGACGGGCCATGGCACACGAGCTCGCAACCGGCTCGCACACGCTGGTCCTGCACGGTCGCAGCGCCGAGAAGCTGACGCACTTGCGCGCCGAGCTATACGCCGCAGGAACAGCGGCCGAAGTGTTCACCTACGTCGCGGACTTCGCATCGCTCGCCGACGTGCGCGCGCTCGCGCGGTCCGTCGACGCGGACTTTCCGCGGCTCGACGTTTTGATCAACAACGCGGGCATCGGCTCAACTACCGGCGGCGAACGCCGCCGGACCAGCGCCGATGGCTACGAGCTGCGCCTTGCGGTGAACTACCTCGCGGGATTCCTGCTTACGACGCAACTGCTTCCGCTGCTGCGCGAATCGGTCTCGGCGCGCATCGTCAACGTGGCATCTGTCGGTCAGCAGTCGATCAACTTCGACGATGTGATGCTGCTGCACGGATATAGCGGAACGCGCGCCTACTGCCAAAGTAAACTTGCGCAGATCGCCTTCACGTTCGAGCTCGCACAGCGGCTCGCGCGCGATGGTGTGCACAATGTCGCGGTCAACGCGCTCCATCCCTCGTCGCTGATGCCGACCAAGATCGTCTGGGAGAGCTTCGGCTACACGCTGAGCACGATCGAGCAGGGCGTCGAAGCGACGCTGCGGCTCGCCGTCGATCCAGCTCTCGAAGCCGTGAGCGGACGCTACTACGACGTGTTGCGCGAAGCGCGTGCCGATCCGCAAGCCTACGACGCCCTCGCCCGGCGCCAGTTGTGGGAGCTCAGTGAGGAGCTGACCGCCGCTCACGTCGCGAACTGATCGCGCGTCCAGCCGCGCGGTCTGAGTCAGACGACCACCAGCCGGCGTTTGCAAACGAAAACCGGCGTCTTCGTGCAGTGCCGAAATTGACAGCCGGCGGCCCGCGGTGATAAGCTAGCTTCCATGCATGCCCCTGGTTCGATGTGTTGCGTCTGCTGTTGTCAGACCAACCTGCGATGTCGGCTGGGAATGATCTTGTCGTAAGGCGTCGTCCACGATCGATCCAAGACCCCTGGCCGATAAGCTCAGGGGTCTTTCTCGTTAGTGAGCGACGACGTCGCTAGTACAATGGGTTTCGGCGCTGGCCGCGCACGAGGAGTCTTAAGGGGGGATTCGTGTCCGTCAAACTAGGTGTTCGCAGCGCGGCGGCAACTCGCGAGTCGAGCGGTTGGGTTCAGGAGTTCTTCCGCAAGGAAGACTGGTGGGCGGTCTGGATCGGTCTGGCGATCGTCGTTGTCGCCGTCCTGTTGTTCGACAGCGGGAGCAGCATTAAATGGCTCGCTATCGCGCCGAAGAAGTGGAGCACGCTGCCCGATATCTTGGCACAGCTCGGCTCGCACGTGCTGCAATACGTGGCGCTCTTCATCACTTGGGCGGTGTTGCTAGGAATCGGTGCGCGGGCCGTCGGTCTGCGGCTCGCGCACTTCCTGCCGTCGTTCGCATTTCTGTTCGTCCTCACGATTCCGATCTTCGCGCTGGGACTTTGGGACCAGGCAGCGCGCTATAGCCTCGAGCCGCCGGTCGTGGCGCTCATCGTTGGGCTGCTGATCTCGAACTTCGGTCGTCTTCCCGTGTGGATGGACGTCGGCTTCCGGGTCGAGTACTACATCAAGATCGGGATCGTCTTGCTCGGCGCAACGCTGCCCCTCACCCTGATCCTTTGGGCTGGACCGGTTGCCATCGTGCAAGCCGGGATCATCTCGCTGATCACTTTCGGCGTCATCTATTTCGTAGGGACGGGCTTGGGACTCGATCGCCGGCTGGCGGCAACGCTCGGCGCAGGCGGCGCGATCTGCGGCGTGTCGGGCTCGATCGCAATTGCCGGAGCGGTCGGAGCGAAGAAAGAACACGCCCCGATCGCGATCACGCTCGTTGTGCTCTGGGCGATCGTGATGGTATTCGTGCTGCCTCTGGCGTCACACGCCCTCGGTCTTACGACTGGGGTTGCGGGCGCGTGGATCGGCTCATCGGAGTTCGCTGATGCGACGGGCCTCGCCGCCGCGCAATTCTACGGCGGCTATGCGGGACACGATCCGCGCATAACGGGCACTGCCGACAGCGCGGTCACCACATTTACGCTTATGAAGGTGATCGGACGTGACGTTTGGATCGGTGTCTGGGCGTTCGTGCTGTCGATTGTCGCGACGACGCGTTGGGAGAAGACCGACGTTGACGTTCGCCCGGACGCCGGCCAGATCTGGCAGCGCTTTCCGAAGTTCGTACTGGGCTTCCTTGTCGCATCGCTGGTTATCACCACGCTGTCGCAGCACCTCAGCTTCACGGCATTCAGCAAGAACTTCACCAGTGATCTGGTGGGTCCGATCAAGGACCTGCGCACCTGGGCGTTCACGTTTTGCTTTCTGAGCATCGGGTTAACGACCCGGTTTCGCGAGCTCGCGACGGCTGGGACACGGCCGTTTTGGGCCTTTACCAGCGGTGTCGTCGTCAATGTGATCCTGGGCCTGCTGCTCTCGGCCGTCGTCTTCGGCGGCTACTGGAGCCGTCTCGGGCAGTGAGCGGGACAGATTCGGCGCGCTGCGCAAACTGCGTGTTTTTCGACAACACGCCGGAGACGCTCGAGCGCGCCATCCCGGGGTTGCGCTCCCTGGGTTCGGGCTTTGCTTCCGTACGCGATCGCGATGGGCTTTGCAGCCTTCACGAGCGGTATCTGCCCGCCAGCGCCCGATGCGCCGGATATACGGCAATCGCGCTATTTCCAGACGGCGCTCCAGCAATAACTTGAAGCCGATAGCAAAGACTAGCTCACCACGAGGGTAGCCGGCAGGCCAGCGGTTTTCCGTCGCACGCTAACGGCACTTGAGGTCTCGATGGCAGCCAATATCTTCGAGCGCATGCTTTTGCGATAAGACCAGCTCGAAGGATCGAAGGATCCTCCTCATCGAGTTCGCACCGTTGCCAGGTGAGCGCTTGAACGCGGTCTCGTCGTCGTTGCCGCTGCAGATTCCATCGTTCGATGGTCGCGTCCGGTTCGCCAACTCGCGGAAAAGTCGGGGCGGTGCGAGAAGCGTGGCTCGATGCCAAATATCAACGTTGAAGCCATTCCTTGGACTGAGTTTGTCTCGCCGAAGGGTGCATTCCGCGGGCGCTATCGCGAGATCTCGCTCGCGCTCGGCGCCAAGAAGGATGCCGGGCCAGCAGACGGCGGCCATCCCTTCGACGTCACGCTCGAAGTACTCGCGCCAGGCGAGTCGTGTTGTCCCTATCATGCGCACGCGGCACAATGGGAGCTCTTCTATATTCTCTCGGGGGCGGGCACGGTGCGCCGCAACGGCGAGAGTTTCGCAGTGAAGGCGGGCGACGCCATCATGCACCCACCCGGTGAGGCGCACCAGATTCGCAACACCGGAACGGATGAACTGCAGTATCTCATCATCGCAGACAACCCGCCGATCGATCCCTGCGTCTACCCAGACTCGGGCAAAGCGCACGTACTTGTCCCCGGTGGCCAAATAATGATTCGCCACAGTACTGCTGAGAAGCTCGACTACTTCGACGGTGAGGAGTAAACCGCTCGCAAGCGGAGGCGCGTTCCTGTGTTTCGTTCGGTTGATCGCGCGGATTTGGATCGAGCTGCACGCGCTTCACGCTGGAGCGGTGTGACCGGCTAGCCCGCGTTGCATTGGGAGTGAGCTTGTCAGCTCGGGGGCTCTTTTTGTAGAAGGATCAGAGCCCTCTCAATCGCTTCCAGACGTTGAAGAACCGCCTTGGTGTCGTGTTGCGCCTCGACCCCGACAAAGAAGGTCGTCAAGCCCGCGGCGATGAGTGACGCGGTGCCAATGCCGACGAACATCAGCAGGGCGGCAAACGCTCTGCCCTCCATCGTTACGGGGTATTTGTCGCCGTAGCCGACCGTCGTGACCGTGCTCACCGCCCACCACAGCGAATCCGGGAGAGACGTGATATTCGCGCCCCGCGCGCCCCGCTCGAACTGCAGTTCAACGACCGCCCCGACCGCGATGACGACGAAAACTAGAAGCATCGTCGTGCCGATGCTTTGCGGATTCACGATCTTCTTTGACGTCCGTTGCGTCTTGGCGACGACCGATAGGATCGTGGCAGCACGAAGCATGCGCAACGCGCGCAATCCGGTAAATGCGCGCAGTGGAGCAATCAGCGGCAGCACTATGACGGCGAGGTCAATCAAATTGTGCCTGACGAACTTGCCCTTATCGGGCGTAAGAGTGAAACGCACGACATAATCGACCGCAAACATCGTCCACAGGATCCAGCTCGCAGCGCGCAGATCAGCATTCAGCGCGTAAGAGACCGGAACAAGAATTGGAAATATCAGTAGTCCGACGAAAGCCAACGATACCGCGACCATTGGGAGGGCGCTCATTCGCTCATAGCGTTGCAAAAGGTCGCTACCGTCTACATTAGCGGACATGTCGTCCCTCCGGTTAAGTCTAAGTCTGCAACCTTAAGCTTGCATAAAACGTCCCAGCGTGAATCCGCGCCCTACCGGAGCCCGCGACTAGATGCGGCCCATAACCTTTTCATAAGGTCGGCCTCCGAACACGGCTCCATGCGAAGGTTAACGAACCGGAAGCACCTTACTGCGGCCACACTATTCATATTTCCGGTCGTTTTGCGCGCCCAAAAGGCCGCATGCGCCGACTCCGCGGCACCGTAGCGCACCTGTGCAGCTAGACGACCTCCGTTTGAAACCGGCCTAGCGAAAGTCCGCAAATGGGCGGCGCCGTCGAGTTTTGTCGACAAGGGCCGGTGGCTGCCACGCGCCGTCGGCGCGGTACATGTTGGCACCGGGGGGCACGATTTCGTCGATCCGGTCGAGTGTTGCATCATCGAGCACCAGCGAGGCGCCTTTTAGCAAGCTTTCCAGCTGCTCCATCATCCGCGGCCCGATGATTACCGACGTCACGGCAGGATGCGCTCCGGCAAATGCCACGGCAAGCTCCGGAAGCGAGCAATCGATGCTCTTTGCGAGGTCAACAAACCGTTCAACGAGATCGAGTTTCGTGACGTTTTCGGGAATCGATTGATCGAATCGAGCCGGCATCAGCGCGGGCCGTCCGGCGGACAGATCGACGGGCTGGCCTTTGCGGTATTTGCCGGTCAAGAACCCCGAAGGCAAGTGGACTCCACGTCATCACGCCCATTCGATAGCGCTCACACGTCGGCAGCACGGACGCCTCTGCGCCGCGAGCCAGAAGCGAATAGGGCGGCTGCTCGGTACGAAAGCGCTCGAAGCCGCGACGCTCCGCAACGAAACACGCTTCGACGATCTCCTCGGCTGGAAACGTCGAGCACCCGAATGCGCGGATCTTCCCCTGGTGAACGAGATCGCTCAGGACCGAAAGAGTTTCCTCGATGTCGGTCGTTGCGTCGGGGCGATGGATCTGGTACAGATCGATCCAGTCGGTTTGCAGGCGCAAAAGACTCTCGTCGATTGCCTTGAGAATCCAGCGCCGCGAGTTCCCTCCTCGGTTGGGGCCCTCGCCCATTGGGAAGTGCACCTTTGTCGCGAGTATGACGTCGTCACGGCGACCCAACAGGGCCTTTCCCACGATCTGCTCGGACTCACCTTCGGAATACATGTCGGCCGTGTCGATGAAGTTGATGCCTTGCTCAAGGGCGGCGTGAATGATGCGGACACAGTCGTCGTGGTCGGCATTACCGACGGCGCCGAACATCATGGTCCCGAGGCAGTGGATGCTCACTTTAATGCCGGAGCCCCCGAGGATGCGATAACGCATGGCTACTATTCCCTTGATCGTTGTGCTTGTTGCGATGGCAGGTCGGGAAAGATTACTCTGCGGAACGTGACAGGGCTGCGAGCGCCAAATTCGCGGTGACGCCGCGCAATCAGAACCGCAGCGCACTTTCGACGCGGTCGATCGTGTGGTTGAGCAGCTCACGCAGGCGCTTCTCACCACCCTTGGCGCCTTGTCCGAGCCAGGCGCCGAAGGTCTCATGGAGCGCGCCGGTGAGCGCGCCGATGGCGATGCGCACGTCCAGGTCGTCGGCCGGACGCCGCACGTGTCGCGCTATCAGGGCGGCGAACATCTCCATTGAACGTTCTTGCTCCTCGAAGAACGCCGCCGCCAGCGCGGGCGTCTTGCGCTTTAACTCATGGCGAGCGACGAGCAAATCGCGATCGCGTACGATGTAGTGCACGACGACCTCCGTCATCACCGTGCGCACCGCTTCGATTATCGCCTCGTCGGACGGACGTTCCATGATCGATTGCACGAAGATCGGATCGTACTCGTCGGTGACAACGGAATCTTCCTTAGACGTAAAGTAGCGATAGAACGTGGCGGTCGAGACGCTGGCTGCATCGGCTATCTGCTCGACAGTCGTCGCGTCGAAGCCTTGCTCGGAGAAGAGGCGCAGCGCTTCTCGCTGAATCGTCGTGCGGACGTGTATCTTCTTGCGTTCGCGCAGTCCGCCCATCAGGCAGCTTCCGCGATCGGTTGCGGCGCGGAATTGGCCGGCGCTTCGCCGCGGCGCATGAGAAGCAGCAATGGAATTGCGCCAAGGAACAGCAATGCGCAGACGCGGAAGACGTAGTCAAACGCGATCACGCTTGCGCCTTGCGAGAGAAGGCTCATCAGCGTCGCGACCGATACGCCATGGGAGTGCGTGATTCCGCTGGCGAGACCCAACCAGGCGATCGTGGTATGACGCGCGAGCAGCGTCATGATGATCGCGACGCCGAGACTACCGCCGAGCTGCCGAACGAGCTGCGAGAGTCCGGTCGCGCCGGCGAGTTCCTCGCGCGAAACCGCTGAGAGCGTCAACTGCGTGAGCGGAACGAACATCAGGCCCATCCCGAAGCCAACGAGCACCCGCGGAAAGAACGTATTGTCCATTCCGGCGGCCTCGGTGAGGCCGCCGAGCTGCCAATTCGCGCATGCTGCACAGAGCGCTCCGACCACCAGCGGAATCCGCGGATCGAAGCGGTTCACGATGCGCGTGGTCACGATCATCGCGAGGGCTGTCGCGATCCCGCCGGGGACGAGAGCCATGCCTGAATCGAGCGCCGTCATGCCAAGAATGCTCTGAAAGAAGAGTGGCACGATCAATTCGCTGCCGAAGAGGCCGAAACCGACGATGAAGAGCGCAATGCTGCCAAGACTGAACGACGGATTTCGGAAGATGCCCAGGTTGACAATGGGAAATCTGTCGCGCGCGGTCGTGACGCCGAAGAGCAGCAGGGTGACCCCTGAGACGATCGTGAGCGTCACGATCGTTTGCGAATCCCACCAATCCTCGTGCTGGCCGCGCTCGAGCACATACTGCAGCGAGACCAGCCCGACGGCGAGCAGGCCGAGGGCGTTCCAGTCGATTCCGCGCCGCGTGCGCTCGATATAATGCGGCGTCGGCACGAACGCGAGCGCCATGAAGAACGTGACGATGCCGATCGGTACGTTGATGAGGAAGATTAGTGGCCAGGTCGCGTTGTCGACGATGTAGCCGCCGAGGACTGGGCCAAGCGCTGGGGCCGCCATGATGCCGATTCCGAAGATCGCCATCGCGGCCGCCGAGCGGCGCTGGCCGAAGGTTTCGAACAGAATCGCTTGCGCGGTGGGCTGAAGCACACCGCCGCCGAGCCCCTGCAGCATCCGGCAGATCGTGAGCATGACGATGTCGTGCGTGAGGCCGCACAGGAGCGAGGCGATCGTGAACAGGACGATCGCGCCACAGTAGAACCTTTTGCGCCCGAGGTAAGCGGTGAGCCAGCCATTCAGCGGCATGATGACGACTGCGGCGAGGATGTATCCCGTCGCGACCCAGGCCGCGTCGTCGAGCGAGCAGCCGAGGTTGCCGGCGATGGTGGGCAGCGCGACGTTGACGACGGTCATGTCCATGATCGCCATGAAGACCCCGAGCATCACCGTGACGGTGATCAGCGCTTGCTCCCGCGTCATTCGACGAGTTCCGCCAAACGTTCGCTACCGGCGAGGCTGAGTGAATAGCGGGCCGCAGCCGACCCGGCTTCGACGTCGACGTACGAGTGCCGGACGAGCTCCCGCAGCAGGTGCTCGATCTCAAGGATCCGGTCGGCGGAAGGGCGCGCGTACGGGGCGAGCTGAGCTG
>Ga0302326_10017222_pt1 | contig 15087 bp, 14 predicted proteins | sample Palsa_T0_3_FD_202264 | JGI IMG/M metagenome (GOLD analysis project Ga0302326, IMG submission 202264) | Peat permafrost microbial communities from Stordalen Mire near Abisko, Sweden - Palsa_T0_3 | ecosystem: Environmental > Terrestrial > Soil > Palsa > Peat permafrost | place: Sweden: Abisko... | reverse complement strand
TCCCCGGCGCGCCAAGAAAAGAGGTCTCCAGGGAAAGAGTTATCGACGGTCGTGTAGTTCGAGCGCGAGATTGCAACAAGGATGTAGCAACGGACGACAGTCCGTAAGGCGAATCAAAGGCCTTTGATTCACCGGTGCCTGGCGAGGGTATTGGGCCCGAACAGCCGGCCGACGAACAAGGACGCCGCGAAAGCTCATTGCGTAAGGGGTGCCGATGATGGCCGAACCTCAGCGAGGTGGACGGAAGATGCCGGCAGCGTAATTGCCAATTGAGTTGATCGCTTTTTCATATTTTGCTCTGTCAGATCGCATAAGTAACTTCGCCTTCTTCGATCTGTCCATCGATTGCATTTTTCGCTTTTTGAATTTTCTCTTCGTTCGCCTCTCGAAGCAACAGCAAGGCGGCTGCTTCTGCGAGTGCCCTATCTTTGCGAAGAAGCTCGCGCTCGAGCTTAGCGATGCGCTTCGCCATGCCAACAGATTCTTCTCCAGCTTCCTCGAGCGCGCGCCGCCAGCGTCTGAAGTAATCCAGCCTCACGCCTTCCCTCTGGAGGTATGCGGTTAACTGATCACCGCCCAATCCCGCGGCTGCCGCAATGATTCGAGCCTTTTGTTCCACACTCCATGAGGAAACGGTGTCAGCAGTAGCTCCAAACGACAAACTTCGCGCTTCACTGAGCCAGCGCGATAAGTTCTGCTGTGAGATACCGGTCTCACGAGCGAGCTGAGTGGCACTTAGCGCATTGACGCCGGTCAGTCGGGCAACCAGCTGCTGCTTGAGTGCCATTGAAAAGGCCATTGTCATCACCGATGAGTAAGGCCTCTGAAGACGGCGCTCATTTTTGTCGTAAAGCGCTTTCCACTAAGTCGGACACCGAAGGATATGTGGTCAAGCATAAAAGGTTGGCTTTGCAAGATTTCGTAGGACCTCAGGATGACCCGCAGCATATAAGCGCTCGGTGAAATACTAGCTTCCAGCCACAAATCCCTTCGCGAGTTCGCTCACGATGGTGGCAGCGTCCTGCCGGATCCGCGCCAGCCCGACTCCCTCTCCGGCGTAGAGCGCCATCGCTTCCACGTCACCCGTGACGTTACGCGTCGGCGCGCTGAAGAAGTATCGTGCGATGGGCGAGCCATCCGATCTCCGCGCAATGCTCTCGCCTTCGCCCGGCCGGTTCGGCGCGGTAGGGCGGCCGGCGGCAATCCAGTTTTTCGTAGTGGAATTCTTCAGGGTTCGAAGCGGTGCACGGGGCCATCCAACATCGAAGAGTTCTGAGTAGAGCGTATCGTCGCCGTCCGATATCAGCACCTGCTCCTGATATCGCTTGTGAATGTCCGCCTCCGTTGCAGCAAGGAAACGAGTACCGACCCACACGCCCACAGCTCCCAACGCGTGGGCGGCCGCAGCACCCCGCCAATCGACGATGCCCCCGCCGGCGAGAACAGGCAAAGGAGTGACCGCGTCGACCACCTGAGGTACCAGCGTCATGGTGCCTAGCTGGCCACGGACGTGGCCTCCAGCCTCTCGGCCCTGTGCCACAATGAGATCGAAGCCAGCGTCCGCTGCCTCCTTGGCTTCAGCAATTGAGCCGACAATTTGAACGGCAATCGCACCCGCCGCCTTCACACGGGGCAGAAAACGTCGGCCATCACCCCAAAAGAAAGAAACTACGCGCACCCCGTAGGTCAGTGCCACGTCGAGTCGGTCTTCGATCGGGAAGCCCAGCACGAAATTTGCACCATACGGCTTGCGCGTCAGCTCAGCCATCGTTGTGAACAAAGCGCGGAGCTGACGCGGTGTACGCCACGTGCAGGCGAGATGCCCAAGGCCGCCTGCATTTGACACGGCGGCAGCCAACTCCGGCGACGCGATCCCTCCGATCGGTGCTTGGAACACCGGAGATGCCAGGTCGAGTGCCGTCAGCGGACCAAGCGAGGCCATCTGCTTCCTTTTAAGTTGATCACTTCATTCGCCAGTTTAAATGCTCAGCTATCATGAGTGCGCCGCAGACATACAGGCTACGCTCAAGGGACGCGCGGATCGATGCGGCCTCAATCGCCACGTCGCCTCGCGAAATGCAGCCGCTGCGCAAAACTCGCCGCACCACGGCTGACGCGCCGATCCAGGCGGGCGGGCTCGAGCACATCGCGACGAATGCCAGCGATTTCGGTCATTGGAGAGAACCATACACCCAATAACTGTACTTCACTGGCGGTTTTGAGCCATTGAGCGATTGCGAGTTTAAGACAACTGCTACGCAGCCGAAAACCGCGAGCGGCCTGACTTCACAAAATGTATGGTTCTCTCGTGACATTTTTATCATCTGCCGACATTGAGCACACAGGTCTGACGCGGAACACGGATCCGCTCAGTTGTGGATGATCATCTCAAAGCGTTGCCACAGTTTAATCGCGGCCAGATGATCGGCACGCGTCAACCCGACTTGTTGCTGCTCGATGCTGAGCATAAGGACATGCCAGGGCTGGATTTGCTGCGGTCCGTGAGCCAAGCGAGGCGCCCCGCGATGATCATGGTCCCTGCTCACGAAAAGCATGTTGTCGAAACTTTTAGCGGCGGTGCCGTTGACTATTTACCCGGGCCGGTAGGTGCAGCTCCACCTGCAACGGCGAGCACAAAGGCTCGAGAACGCAATGAATCGCCCCTGGCGAGTGCGCAGCGACCTCTAGCCGCAAACACGATGCATGACAATCACCGACAATCGACGTTGCGTTTGATGGCTGAAAACGCTCGCAAACTGTATTTTCTCGCCGTGGAAGATATCGATTATATAGAAGCGTGCGGTAATTATGTGCTCATTCACATAGGTGATCAAAAATATGTTCGTCGCGACACCGTTAAACGCTTGGCCTTAGAACTTCGCGATGTGAATTTTGAATGGATTAGACGCTCCATGTTGATCAATCTATCCAGAGTCGCGTTTGCCGAAAAACTCGAGCATGGTGCGCTCGCCTTTACGCTCGCATCAGGAACGCGCTTGGTATCGAAGAACAGAGTTAAGCTCGAGTGCACGCGCATGAAGCATTCGGACCAGTGACCGACTAGGAATCTAGAGCGGCGCGCGCGGCGCGCGGGTGCTGCCGCCGCGATTGCCCATTGTTGTCACGCGGAGTCCGTGCTCGAATCGTAAGGTACACTTATGATCACTATGCCCTGTCGGAACACCAGCCATGCAGAATGACGAGACGCGCAAAACCACCGTAGGGTTTGTGCAGGCGTTTTACGAACGTATCTGGAACGCTGGCGATACTGGCGCGACTGTGCAGTTGCTAGACCCCGACTTCATCTTTCGAGGATCGCTCGGTGCTGAAATGCGTGGACGGGAGGCGTTCTGCGGCTATGTTCGCTCTGTTCGCTCCGCGCTTGACAGTTACCGCTGCGATATTCTGGACTGCGTAACAGAAGGTGAGCGGGCCTTTGCAAAGACGCGATTCTCTGGAATTCATGTCGGCCAGTTCAGGGGCTTCGCACCCACGCATAAGGCCGTGCAATGGCTTGGCGCAGCCCTCTTTCGGGTCGAGGGGCCGCTCATTGCGGAGCTGTGGGTGCTCGGCGATCTCGTGTCGCTCGAGGGAAATCTTAGGGAAAACGCGGCTGGCTGATGGATCTTCTTTAGAGAGGTGCCTCAACGTGCGATCTGCACCTGCTTACCTTGCGAGTTGCGTCCAGGCGCCGAGTCCGCGCGCGGCGAGCACGCTCGTCAGATGCGCCTCGAAGTTGCTGGTCATACGTAAGCGGTTGGGTAAGAAAATCATTGCAATATTGAGTTGAGGGCTTCAAGCTGTGCGCTCCAGAACCAGCGGAGGGCGAGCATGGGAACGGATGCAATGGCGGTAACCTGGAGCGGCTCACGGAACGTGAGCTGCAGATCCTCGACCACTTGAAGCAAGCGCAGGGGCTTGATGTGCCGTTGACCGAGTACGCGTCCGCGTATGGCCTCGATGTCAAAGACCTCTGTGCCGGCAAAGCTCAACTCGTAAAAAAGGCTTGCTGCCGAGCCGCACACCGGCGCCGGAACGAAGCGACTTTGTTCCGGTACGCGTGAGTACTGCGCGCAGCGGACTGCTTTGCCGATTGACCCATCCCTCGGGCCGAGTGATCGAATGTGCCGCGCTCCCCGATGCGGCCTAAATCTCGGCCTCGACGCGTGCGAGTGTCGACGCTGCGACCTGGTCGGGATATCGAGCGGGTGTATCTGTGCCGCAAGCCTGTCGCCACGCGAAACAAATGGACGGTCTGGCAGCGATCGTTTGCGCGCGTAATCTATGATTGCATGCTGGAATCCGCCACATGTCCCCATAAACAGGCGGTGATGCTTGCGCGCAAACTGAATTGCGAGCAGTACTCCGTCCAAGCTACGATAGGGACTTGCCGGCACGCACCACAAGCCATCGAAATACGAAATCCGCTCGGTTCCGGCAATCTCATTGTAAAGGCTCCTCCGGCTACAGGCTGTCGGAGGCGTGGGTAAGTTGATACAAGGCGCAGGTTTTTCAACATGAAGACCTGCGATATGAATGAACCGACGATCCCGAAGCGCCAGCGGATGAACTGGAGCCCCGAGGAGCGGGTGGACTGGGTGCGGATGCTGGAGAGAAGCGGCCAATCGGTGGCGGAGTTCTGCCGCGAGAACGATTTGCCGGAAGCGACCTTGTCGTTGTGGCGTAGCAAGTTGCGCGGTCCGGAAGCGGCGGCGGACGAATCGCCACTGGTGGAAGTGCCGCTGCCGCCGGTGAGCGTGCCGAAGAAGGGCATGGCGCTGCGTGCACGCTTGCCCGGCGGGATCGAACTCGAAGTGGCGAGCGGCACCGATGCGCAATGGCTGGCGGGCGTACTGCGTGCGCTGGTTTGAGCGATGATCGCGCTCACGCACGAGACGCGTGTGTTTTTGAAAACGGGCATCACGGATCTGCGGCTTTCCTTCGAGGGCCTTCGCGGCATCGTAGTCAACACCATCCGTCAGGAGCCCACCTCGGGCTTCGTGTTCGTTTTTTGCAATCGCGCAAAGAATCGCGTCAAGTGCCTGTTTTGGGATGGCTCGGGCATGTGGGTCTGTGCGAAGAGAATCGAGGGTGGCACGCTCGGGTGGCCCAAAGATGAAAGCGGCGCGCAGCAGATCAACGGCATGCAGTTGCGCCTGCTGCTCGAGGGCTTTGAACTGAAGAGCCGACGTGGTTGGTATCGGCGCGGAGCGGCGCCAAAAGGACTCGAAGAAGTTCGTCCGAGTTAGGAACTTATGTGCGCGTGCAGCATCCAACTGCACGCGCACATGATGTCGACTATTTGCACCAACACGGAACGTTGCGAGCCTCTCCCCGAGGATCTCTTTTCCCTTCAATCGCTGGTGCGCCAGTTGCGCAGCGAACTTAAAATCGAAAAACTCGGTCGCGCAAAAAGCCGAAGCCCGCGTCAAAGATATTCTGCGTCGCATGTTCTCCCCGAAAAGCGAGAAGCTCAATGCGCTGCAGGGCTTGTTGTTCGCGGCCGCGAGCGCCACCGAGCAAGCCGCGGCGGCCACCCGCGATGCCATCAAGCGCGCGAGCGCTGCGGCCAAACGGCTGCCCGTGATCCGCAAGCGCCGGCGTGCGCCGATAAATCTGCCGGTCTTGGAGACCGAGCGCTTTGATGTGCCGGAAGCCGAACGTGTGGGCCTGGTCTGGATGCGCGACGAGGTCACCTACGAGCAGGATTATCAGGCGAGCCAGTTCTTCCTGCGTGCGCTCGTTCGACCGATCTACGGGCATCCGAAGAAGCTGCACGGCCCGCGCATCGCACCGATGCCGGTGCGCGTCATCCCGCAATCGATGGTGGGTCCCGGCTTTTTGGCTCACATGCTGACGGCCAAATATATGGACCACATTCCCTACTACCGACAAGAGCGAATCGACCGGCGCGGGGGCCTGGATATCTCGGCCAAGGCGCGCGTGCGTTACACGAAAGAATGCGCACTCTTGCTGCTGACCATCCATCACCAACTCGTGCAACGAATCTTGGCCAGCGGATACGTCTCGGTCGATGAAACCATCGTCAAACTCATCGATCCGGATCGGCGCCACAAAGCGCAAACCTCCTACCTGTGGGTGTTCATGGCACCGACCGCCGATGCCATCGTCTTCGAGTTCAGCCTGACGCGGGGCGCCGAGAATGCCGAGCGGTTCTTCCCGCTCAACTGGCAGGGCCAGCTCCAGGCGGACGGATACCATGGCTACCCGAGCCTTGCCAAAAAGCGCCCTGGCGTCGTTCTGCTCGGCTGCTGGACGCATGCACGTCGTCGCGCAACCGATGCGCTCAAGAGCGGCGCCGGGGAACCTGCGCTCGCACTGGTGAACGAAATCGGCGAACTCTATGCCATCGAGCGTCAAGCGGATGAGCGCGGGTACACTGATGCGCAACGCAGCTATTATCGATACGCCAAATGCCGCCCCGTCTTCAAGCGTCTGAAGGCGCGCTTCGAACATCTCAAGCGCACCGAACTGCCCAGCAGTCACTTGGGCGACGCTGCGCAATACGCACTCAACCGCTGGGCGAGCCTCGTACGCTATGCCAAACCGGGCTTGGGTCACGTGAACCTGGATCAGAACGCCATCGAGGGCAACATACGCCCGACAAAAATCGGCGCCAAGAACTGGATGCACATCGGGCACCCGAAGGCCGGATGGCGATCGGCGGTGCTGTACTCGATCATGGGATCGTGCCGCTTGGTCAAGGTCGATCCGTTCGCCTACTTGAAGTGGGTCTTGCCCAAGCTCGCAGCTGCGAAATCCACCGAGGTCACCGGGCTCTTGCCGCATGATTATGCGCGGCTGCATCCGCCGAACTCCAGCTGAGCTAGGTGGCCTCAGCACGGCGAACCGTGACCTGGGTCTTGATCGAGTTGGCGATGAAGCATTGCTCTTGGGCGAGCTCGTGCAACCGAGCCTCCGCGGCCGGCGCCGCCGTTCTCTTGGGGCCATAGGTGATCTTGGGCTGCAAGATAATCTCGCTCACCCAGTACACCCCATCGCCGATCTGCGTCAGCATACCGCGGGCTTCGTCCACGTAGCCCATGACATCGATCTGCATCCCAAAAGCGATGTGCAGCCAATACAACATGTGCGAGCTCGCGACGCTCGCCACGAACAACTTCTCCGGATCCAACCGCGCGCTGTCGCGGTAGCCCTCCGGTAACATGAACGGGGAGTCCGAGGCCTTCAGCTTCGCCCCGCCAGCGAAATGCCAGGTGTGTTCCCGCGAGTATTTGCCAGCGTATCCAGCCCACTTCCCGCGCTCCCACACGATGCTCGCCAGATGTACCAGCTCTTCGTCGCTCATCACTACGCAATAACGCTCTACGCCTCATCCGTCAACCCTGTATCCGAAGGACCTATTACATCTCATTCGTCGGAACCCACTCAAAGCTTACGGCAACCTTAAAGGCCGTCCGCCGCTAGCCGAATGGCTGTCGGGATAGCCTGATGAGCGGGAACTGGCGAATCATAGTCGCCAATCAAACCGTTTTTTCGGTCATCTCGCCTCCACCGAATCAATCTGTGTAAACCAGCACAAACGTTGCTTCCTTTTCGCTGAAAAAGTCGTCCTCTTCGGTATTTGCTGGAGCAATGCCGGCGTCACCCGGTCCAAGCCTCCAGCCACGTTGAGTGACTTCGCCTTCGAGAACATAAATGAACTCCGGACCGGCGTGTCGATGCCACGGAAATTGAACACCTGGTTCGAATCTGACGAGCTGCATTGATTGACCGTCCGAGGTGCCGAGATCCTTAACGGAGACCCCATCCCGAAACTGGGATTGTCGCCAGGCCATCTTTGCGGTCTCTGAAAAGATAAACGGTCTGTCCATCATAAGTCCCAATAAGTCCCAATAAGTCCCCAAATATCTGTGGCTACACCGCGTCCCTAAGCTCAACCAACTAACCTTGCCCTCCGGGCGCGGGAGGCAGCACGCCCATTATCCTCAAAGCCGCGCAACCACGCAGTTGTCTTTGCGCTTACGGTCATGCGTCGGCGAGCCGCCGCGCTGCGGTCTAGTTCGGCGCGCCATTCCGTTGGTTGGGATGGCAGACGTTCCGCTAACCGCACCGCAACGCCATAATGAGCGCTTGCGGCGCGCTCATCACCGAGCCTGGCAAACAGGTCACCTTTGCCGATCAGAGCGGGAATATGGTTCGGATCTGCCTTAAGCGCCTGATCCATGCGCGGCAGCACTCGTGAGCTCGGCGGGTCTGCTATATTTAGCCTGGCTGTGCCGGCCAGGGCGCAGCATTCAGGATCATGATCCTGCGCTCCACGGCTTGTATGTCTTTGCCGTCGTCGCCTCGCAAAATGTCCTTGCGCGTCACCACCAGCTCATCGCTGATCACCACTCCCTTGGTGAAGGTCGTGTGCCCTATCCAGTGCGCTACGCCAGGAACAACATTCAATACGACGGTCTGACCGGACCGAATCATCTTGAGTTGCGGCGGTTCGTCGGCAAAAAAGCCTTCGCTGCTGCCTTCGCGCCTGAGTGTGGCAGTAGCGGTGGTGGGGTCCACATGCATGACCGTGACGGTCTGAGTGCCGTTCGGCGCCCCCAGCTCCCACGGCTTCTCCAGATGCACGGTCCAGCTCACGCCGGCCGCGAGGTGCTTCGGCGGCGTGCCCCATAAAGTAGGGTTGTAGAGCAAGCCCGTGCCATCGTCATAGGGCACGCATTTGCCCTCACTGCAGGCGGTTCGCCCGCCGTCCCGAAGCTCCCCAATGGGAACGGGGGCTTGTCCGTCGTAGTGATACGACCCGCGAAACCCCCAGGCATCGTTGCTTGCAGAGATCACCGTGTAATCGCCAGATCCGCCGTTGCGCCGAACATACTCATCAAATCCTTCAGCTTTGACCGCGTGAGCGATGGCAAACACATTGCTATAAGACTCTGAAACCTTGAGGTGCGGCGTCAAATAGTCATCGCCTGTCAGCGATTTCGGCGCGGACAATGCGAGCCCAGTGAATAGGAATCCGGTAAATAACACGCAGAACCGCAGCCAAGATCTCATCACTATATTTCCTATCTAGAAATGCGGCCGCCATCACAGGTAAGACCGCGTTGGGGTTCTACGGGGCCGCCTTCTCGTCAGGCAGGTGCAACGAAGCTTGGCCGACAAAATATCGCCAGCCCTCAGGTGTTCGGACGTAGGTATCGCTAAACCACAATCGAACGTCGTGGGTCGAACCACGATAGACGCCCTTCACCCATAATCGCGCTGTGACAACCGCCGTGTCTCCCGAGACGCGCACGGTTTGCGTGCCGGCATCCTCCTCTTGATGCTCGTACACCCACTCTTTGTTGAGTGCCTCTTGGAGTTGCTCTTCGCGAGTGTTGATGCTGCCGTTGCCCAGTATCAAGATCATATCCTTATGCATGATGCGAGCCATCGCCTGCGCATCATTGGCCTTGACCGCCGCTTGGAAATCAGTGTCAAGCTTCGCGACGGCCTGTTGATCGCTCGATGAGCCTTGCGCAGCAGCCCCCAAAAAGGCAATCGCTAAAATCACGCATCCACGCAGCGCGTACCTCACAATTAAGCCCTCCTTAAATCGAAGACATTTTCTCATTATCGCGGTAGCGGTTTGATGCCGCTGCTACAAGTCGGATCACAAAAGCCGCCACAGCTAAAACCGATGCCTAAATTGAGCTTAGGCGAGATAGTTCCGGTTTCCCGACATTTGTGATCACTACACCAATCGCGTGATGAACGGCAAGTCACACGAAAGATCACCGAGCTTTCCGGTGAATTAGTTCGCGTGAACCATTGCCGCGCATCCGCATCGAGGACATTGGCATTCAACGGGATCACGTCACAGAGTTCTGGCATGGGCAATATGGCGCATGGAAGAAAACGCGTATGAGCAGAAGTCCCGAAGAGGGTACGTCACTTTAACGGTTGCGCCGGCGATCGATACGCCATTCAGCCGACCAAAACCGATCGGTCAGCCCTAACAACTCCCGGTCCGTTGCGCGTACCAGATGAGTCCCTCAGCAAACACGCGTTCGACTCTCAGGGCACCCTTCTTTCTGTCGTTAGCCAAAGACGAGACGGTCCAGCTGGCACCGTCTCCCCTGAGCACTTGGGCAACTTTTTGGCGGATGCCCCCTCTAGAACTTCACATCACCGCGCACGTAAAAAGTCCGACCGATAGGGTCGTAGTATCGACCGTCGTATCCTGACTGGTTGCCGCCGCCACCCGACTGCAACGATAGCGGCGGAGCCTTATCACCTAAATTCCGGACCCCGGCCGTCAATCGGATATTCTTCACAATGTTGTAGGCCGTCTGCCAGTCGAAGGTCGTGTAGCTCGGTACCTTGAGGCCTCCGAACGCGACCGGCGCACCCAAGCTGCCGTCAGGATTTGCCAAGAACACGACTGCTGAGCCGGCCGAGTAGCCCTCGTCCCGATAACCGGACTTGTAATGCGTCATCAGTGTATTTACCCAATCGCCGGTTTGCAGACTGAGTTCAAGATTCGAAATGATTCGGAATACCACCTGCTGATCGGGACCGTAGACGCCCAGGTCGGTGAGCTCGGGCAATCCGGGTCCATCGGTATACTGCTGCTTGAGCATGTAGGTCCCGGTCCAGGTTGCATTGAATCTGCCGAAACCGAGATCGACGTGGTAGTTGGCGTTCAGATCGATGCCGGAGTATTGCGCCTCGCCGCCATTGAAGGGCACCTGCTCCAGAGCAATAGTTTGAAAACCCGCTGGGTCGAGGTAGGGATTGATGAACAGACTCTTGTAGGCGTTGGGATTGTTGAACGCCACTTGTTCCGCGATACCCTGAGATTCGACCTGATTTTTGATTTTCACATTCCAGTAGTCCAACGCGACTGAGAGTTGAGCCAGCGGATCCACGCGTACGCCGAAGCCAAACTGCGTGGACTTTTCCGGCTTCAATCCCGCGGAGCCCGATTGGCCATTGGGGCCAGCCAACAGATCGTACTGGGCGCTGCCCGGTAGACAGCCGGCGGATCCAGGAAATGGACAAGCGTAACTGCCCGCGGTCGCACCGGCGAAAGTCAGAGCTCCAGCGATGTCATTGAGGTTTGGCGCCTTGAACCCGGTTCCGACAGATCCCCGGAACGAAACCATCTCGATCGGCGTGTAGCGGAACGACAACTTGAAAGTCGTGTCGCTGAAGGTATTGCCAAGATTCGCAGCCGCAACTTCGTCCTGCAAGCCGGTCGCCGGGTTCGCCGTGGGCGAGAATACGGTATCGCTGTGCACTTTTGCATAGTCATCGAAGCGCACCGACGCGGTGACATTCAGTTCCCTGAGGATCGGGAACAACCATTCACCGAACAGCCCCCAATTATCCCGATCCGCCTCAAAAGGCACCTGGCCATAGTTGCCGCCGATCGGATAATCAGGATTCGCTGGTTGGGTCGAGAATCCGCTTTGAGACGCCAAGTACGAGCCCAATTCGATCTGATACTTGTAGCGGTCGTACTCCGCACCCACCGACAAAATCGACGCGCCTCCGCTCAAATCGAATAGCGGATGTTGCGCGCCGACCGAGAAGGTCGTGACATCGGAGAAACTCTGACTAAACTGCAAATTCAGGATTGCGCTCCGGAGGGCGCTCGCACCGGTGGCCATGACCGGATCATATGCGCCGCTGGCGATGGCGGAGAAAAACTGAGAGGAATCGAGATATCCCCCGGCCGCGTAATCAGTCAGAACGCCGTGAGAGTTAACCAGGGCGGCTTTAAAATCCCAACCGTAAAAGCTTCCATCCCAGCCTATCGCAAGATGCCGCATTTTGGTCTGCCAATCATCGGTGCGACCGCCAGCCGACACCGCACGATATCCAAGAGTCGCCGAGGTCGCGGTTTGACCGGTCGCGGTCAAGTAAGGTTGAACATAAGCGTTCCAGAGCCCCATGGTTGAAGGGTCCGTTGGGCTGATGCCAAATGGCTGCGCCGGCGCCGCGAACTGGGACGTCATATCGAACTGGGAGATTACCGCTTCGCCCCACACCTTGCCGCCATCGTGCAAATCGAACGTGGCCTTCAGTAATCCGCTATCTCGTTTCGATGCAGGGATGTCTTCGACGGTCGCCGCATAATTGAAGCGGCAAGTCGTGTTGCCGCCCGCGGTGAGTGGCGCTGCCAGCGCGCCCTGGCCGCAATTACCATTGGCCTGATAATACGGATTGTACGATGCTCCCAACGAGCCAATAGTAATGTTCGCGGGCTCGGTGTTGGAAGTCCGATTGTTGAATATGTAGTTCGTTCCATTGGCCGAGAATGGAAAAAAGGCGCCCTGACTGGAGACAGCGCGTTGTGATGCTTCGAGCGAATCTTGCACGTCGTGGCTGAAGGTGAGGAGAATGTTCCAGCCGTCATCGCTCAGACTGCCAAAGCCCTTACTCATACCCGCGTTCCAAGAACCACCGCCGGATTGACTGGGAATCGACGCATTGTAATAAGCGCTGCCTTCGGTCTGGTCCTTCTTGAGGACGAAGTTGACCACGCCCGCAATGGCATCCGCGCCGTACAATGCCGACGCGCCGTCCGTCAGCACCTCGACACGCTCGACTGCATCGAGCGGAATGCTGTTGAGGTTCACGCCAAATCCCTCGCCCGAGACTGCCGCTAGTTCAAAGCCAGCCATCCGCTGTCCGTCAACGAGCACCAGCGTGTACTTGGATGGCAACGAATGCACCGCTGCCGTGGTTATGCCGGCGCCGCCGCCGTTCACCGAACTGGACGCTGGTACGAAGCCTTGCATGGCGGGCAAGTTCTGCAGAAGATCTGTCGTCGAGGTATACCCGGTCTTTGCAATCTCCTCCGAACCGATCAACGTGACCGGCAGAGAGGACGAGTCAAGTCTCTGTGCGATGCTGGATCCGGTGACGACTATTTCCACCAGGTCGGTCGCGGGTGCCGGCGCTGTTGTGTCCGCCGCCATCGCTGCCAGACTGATCAGCGAAGCCCCAAGTCCGGCGGCAATCCTACACATCGACCAGCGAATGAGACGGTTCACGGGCAACTCGATGCCGGAGGAACTCTTTCCTCGCGCCTTTCGGCCGGTGACGCTGATTTCTGGCAGGGTGTCACTGTTGGGCCGGGTATCCTGTTGCGGTCCCGCGGCGGTGGCCCCGGCCTGCGCTGGCGGTATGTATGCAAGCGAGTCAGCGGCGCCTGCAGCACCCACAGTTAATCCGATTGCTTGCCTAGGATTTGAAGTGCTCAACATTGTCTCGTGCCCCCCTTTGTCTCAATCTCAATTGCGCTGTCGGGAACCGCGAGTGACACCCTTCAGCGTTGTCAGTTTCATCAGGTTCGCCGCATAGTTTTTACAGCCGCCCGCGCTCCGACCTACGAGCGTTGCGGCGCGCTCAAAAACAAAATGACCTCTCTGGGCAGGGCCAGTAAATCCAGGCGTTTCACCCCAACTACCCCTCTATGCGGCATGCCCTTCAGTGTTGCGTATGCGCTACGCACATCAGCGGCTCGCGCAACCTATGCGCTCGGCCTTCGTTGCAAGGAAGCTTAGGCGAGATAGTTACGATTTCCCGAGCTTTGTGATAATCGCGCCGATCGCTTGATAAGCGATCGCATCGAGGGGACTATTGCGCGTTTTACGGCAAACGTGGTGCCACCTTCGCCCTCGCTGCGCATCTCCTTCACTCCGAATTTTGAGAGATCTGCCTCTAACGTGAGAGGTCCGTGGACCGTGTGGTGATTCGCAACAAATCCGATTGATCGTCGTTTCAGGCGCTGAGATATGGCTTGACCCGCAATGCACGAAGGAGCTGGCGGGAGCTCATTGAGTGGGGTGACGCGAGCCTGGCAAGCCAGGAATGGATGGCTTCAGATCGACAAGGCGGAGGTGCCAGCGGTAATGACACGATGGGCTTCAAGAGGCATCCCTCCAATGGTAATGCGACGGGTTCTATTGGTGCCTCGTCGATTCGTTCCGCGCCGCTTTTGATGGCTGCAACGGCCGCCAAGGGCAACAGTCGTGTTACAGACCCGTGATGCCGTCGGACGCGTGCAGCAGCGCTATACAAGGCCGCGGGCCCGAGATCCGATACTCTTCGACGAGGATACAATTTGCCAAACGCGCAAACAAAATCGCGCGGTTCCTTGCTTTCGCTCCACCTCGGCAACGGAAGGGACCAAAAAGTCGGCGAATCTGAGAGTCTGTTTCGATGGCGTGTCGGGCATCCACGGTACCCACCGCCACTATAGAGATCCGCAGGTCGTTGGATATGGACTTGACAAGCTTCAGCGACAAACGTTGCTCGCGAGCACTGCCCGCCACGAGCTGATAGACCTCATCGATAATCAGTACCTGTGCGGGTGTGAGGTACGTGCACAAGTCGAGGGTGGGTCGGATTTGCTCTGTCCGCCGCGGCGTACGGGGAAATATCTGTCAGGAGAATGGAGCAGTTGGGTAGTTGAATCCCATGACTACCGGCCGATCCGTATGAATGAAATGCTGCCTGCCGAGGTGATAATTTTAACCAGCCGAGAAGCGCCCGGCGGTGCGGGCAACGAAGCGATCAGTCCCTTTGCGCCGACACTTGCCTATGCCTTGTAGTCGGCAATGGACGCCGAATCAGGGAGCTGTGCCGGGTTCGTGCAGGCGTCACGCTGGATTGAGCGCGAAAACACCGGGAAGAACTGCGCACGTGCTGATCGACCGAATGATCCGCGAGCCTATTCCTACGTCGACGACATTGAGTACTCCCCGTTCGAAGCGAACTCAATGACGTCTCCGGTATCGAGCATGCGCTTTAGCGCGTGCAACGCTGAGACGCGTGGCTGGTATCGCCCCAGCTCCAGCGGCAGTGCAAGATAGTATCCGTCGCGAAACAAAACAATATCGTGGTCCACTAACGTATCCAAAGGACGAGACATTTGCTCTTCCGGACGCGACCATTCATGTTCAAACTGATCGCGTAACGTCAGCCGCGAGGCCGGCTGAATGCATTGGGAAAATAACCACGATTGCGTTTCGTTCAGCAGGAATATCCTCTTCTCTCGCTCTTCTGGCGAGAACATGCACACTAGCAAGCGCCCATTCACAAAAG
>Ga0302326_10017221_pt1 | contig 15087 bp, 13 predicted proteins | sample Palsa_T0_3_FD_202264 | JGI IMG/M metagenome (GOLD analysis project Ga0302326, IMG submission 202264) | Peat permafrost microbial communities from Stordalen Mire near Abisko, Sweden - Palsa_T0_3 | ecosystem: Environmental > Terrestrial > Soil > Palsa > Peat permafrost | place: Sweden: Abisko... | reverse complement strand
CCATGCTAAAGCGGTGGCTCATCTACCTGGCGTCCGTGCTTTTTGGCTTGGGGCTCGTCGGGACCCTGCTGGTTGCCTTTGTCTTTGCCCTGCTTTATCCCACTTTACCCTCGCTTGAGGCCCTGACCGACTATCAACCCAAGATCCCCCTACGAATCGTCTCTGCGGAAGGGGACCTTTTGGGGGAATTCGGCGAGGAGCGGCGGGCGCTGGTCAAGATCAAGGATGTCCCTGACGTCATGCGCCAGGCGATCCTGGCCGCGGAGGACGAGCGCTTCTACCAGCACGGCGGGGTCGACTACATCTCGGTGCTGCGCGCGGCGCTGTCCAACGCCGGCGGCGGCACCCAGCAGGGCGCCGGCACCATCACCATGCAGGTCGCCCGCAACTTTTTCCTCACCCGGGAAAGAACGTTGACGCGCAAGCTGCGCGAAGTCCTGCTCGCCTACAAGATCGAGGCCAACCTGTCCAAGGACCAGATCCTCGAGCTCTACGTCAACCAGATTTTCCTCGGCCAGCGGGCCTACGGCTTTGCCGCCGCGTCGCAGATCTACTTTGGCAAGCCGCTCTCGCAGATCGATATCCCGGAAGCAGCCATGCTGGCGGGGCTTCCCAAGGCGCCCTCGACCTACAATCCGGTGGCCAACCCGAAGCGCGCGCGCACGCGCCAATTTTATGTGCTGCGGCGCATGCACGAGCTGCACTTCATCACCGACGCCCAACTCGAGCAGGCGGAGCAAGCGCCGCTGGTGGTGCGGCAAACCGTCCGCGACACCAGCGCCCACGCCGACTTCGTCGCCGAAATGGTCCGCCAGACCCTGTTCGAGACCTACGGCGAGGAAAGCTATACCCGCGGTCTGACCGTCTATACCACCGTGCGCAAGGCCGATCAGGAAGCCGCTTATGCTGCAGTGCGACATGGGGTGCTCGAGTACGATCGGCGCCACGGCTACCGTGGTCCGGAAGGCTATGTAAGCCTGCCGGGAGACCCGGCCGAGTTGGAGCAGGCGCTCGACACTGCCTTCCAGGACCTCTCCGAGAGCGACAACCTCGACCCTGGCATCGTCATGGAGGCCTCGTCGACCGAGGTCAAGGCGGTGCTAAGCGACGGCGACACGGTCGCCATCAGCGGCGACGGCCTGAAGTTCGCCGCCCGGGCGCTGTCGGAGAAGGCCGCCGCCGGCGGGCGCATCCGGCGCGGCGCGGTGATCCGGGTAAGCCGCGACGACAAGGGGCGCTGGCAGATCAGCCAGATGCCCCAGGTAGAATCGGCACTGGTTTCCGACCGACCCGCCGACGGTGCGATCCTGGCTCTGGTGGGCGGTTTCGATTTCGACCGCAACAAGTTCAACCATGTCGCCCAGGCCTTGCGCCAGCCAGGGTCGGCGTTCAAGCCGTTCATCTACTCCGCGGCGCTGGAGAAGGGTTTCAGTCCGGCAACCGTGGTCAACGACGCGCCGCTCTACTTTGATGCGGCGCAGACCGGCAGCGAGCCTTGGGAGCCGAAGAACTACGATGGCAAGTTCGAAGGACCTATGCGCCTGCGCACCGCCTTGATGAAGTCGAAGAACCTGGTGACCGTGCGCGTGATGCAGGCCATCGGCCCGCAGTATGCGCAGGATTACATCGCCCGTTTCGGATTCGATCCCAAGCTGCATCCGCCCTACCTGCCGATGGCACTCGGCGCGGGCGCCGCGACGCCCCTGCAGATGCTCGGGGCGTACTCCGTTTTCGCCAACGGCGGCTTCAAGGTTACGCCGTACCTGATCGATCGCGTCGTCGACAGCCACGGCAATGTGCTGTCGAGTGCGCAGCCCAGCGTGGCAGCGCAGGGAGCCGAACCCGCCATCGATGCGCGCAACGCCTTCATCATCACGACCATGCTGCGCGACGTGGTGCGCGCGGGTACCGGTGCCCGGGCGATGCAGCTCGGGCGCCAGGATCTCGCGGGGAAGACCGGCACGACCAACGACAACGTCGATGCCTGGTTCTGCGGCTTCAACGCGTCGATGGTCGCGATCGCCTGGATCGGATTTGATCAGCCGAAGACCCTCGGCACCAACGAGACCGGCGCGGTGGCGGCGCTGCCGACCTGGATGTATTTCATGGCCAAGGTGCTCAAGGGTGTGCCGGAAACGCCGCTGGTGCCACCCGAAGGGATTCTGGTTGCCAAGATCAACCCGGAAACGGGCTTGCGCGAACTCGACGATCGCGGCGGCATCAGCGAGTACTTCTATGCTGAATTCCCGCCCAAAGAGCGTGACGATGCGCTCGCACCGGGAAGCCAGCGAACCCCCGGCGAGATCCGCAACCAGCTGTTCTAGCCGCGCTCCCGTGCCCCGCCCGGCCTCTTTGCACGCGCTTCGCAATCGGGCGCGCATCGCGCAGGCCACCGCGCGGCTAATTGCCGAGCATGGCCTGAACGACTGGCTGGCCGCCAAGCGCAAGGCCTGCCGCGAACTGGGCCTGCCCGAGCATGAACCGCTGCCGGGCAATGACGAGGTCGAGCAAGCGTTGCGTGATTACAACACTCTGTTCCATGGCACCGACCAGGAGGCATCCCTCCGGGCGCAGCGCCAGGATGCCCTGACCTGGATGGAACGGCTGGCGGAATGGAAGCCGCTGCTCACCGGTGCGGTAGCGGCGGGCTGGGCCACGGCGCACAGCGAGGTCCGGCTCGAACTCGAGGCCGAGGACGCCAAGTCGGTCGAGTTGTCGTTGATCAACGCCGGTGTCCCTTACGCGGCGGTCACCATGCAGGGACGGGAGCCGCAGTTGCGGCTGGAGTCGCCGCAGGCGACGGTGCGCCTGGTAATCCTCTCGCCGCAGCAGCGGCGCAACCGGCCGCGGCGCGAACGGGCGGCCGTGGCGGAGGAACGCCTCACCCTCGACCAGCTGCGGCTGCTTTTAGGCGTCGAGAAAGAGCGCTAGGCCGGCTCAGGCTTCGCGCAGCCACGTCGCCGCATCCAGGGCGAAGTAGGTCAGAATCGCGTCCGCGCCGGCGCGGCGGAAGGCGGTGAGGGTCTCCAGTACACAGGCGCGCTCATCGAGCCATCCGCGCTCCGCCGCGGCCTTCAGCATGGCGAATTCCCCGCTGACCTGGTAGACGGCGGTCGGCACGCCGAAGGCATCTTTGACCCGGCGCACGATGTCGAGGTAGGGCAGTCCCGGCTTGACCATCACCATGTCGGCGCCTTCCTGCAGGTCCTGATACACCTCCCACAGGGCCTCGTCCGAGTTACCGGGATCCATCTGATAGGTGTATTTGTCGCCGCCCTGAAGATTGGCCGCGGAGCCCACCGCGTCGCGAAACGGCCCGTAGAAACTCGAGGCGTACTTGGCGGAATAGGCGAGAATGCGCGCGCGATCGAGGCCGGCGCGGTCGAGCGCTGTGCGCAAGGCGCCGATGCGCCCGTCCATCATGTCCGACGGCGCGACGACGTCCGCGCCCGCCGCGGCATGGCACAGCGCCTGCTCGGTCAATGCCGCGACGGTCGGATCGTTGGCCACATACCCGCTGGCGTCGACCAACCCATCCTGGCCATGGCTGGTATAGGGATCGAGTGCGACGTCGGTGATGACGCCGAGCATGGGGAATCGCTCCTTGAGCGCGCGCACCGCGCGCGGCACCAGACCCTGCGCATTCCATGCCTCGGCCGCGTCGAGCGATTTCAGCGCGCGGTCGATGACTGGAAACAGGGCGATCGCCGGCACAGAAAGTTCGACGCAACGTTCGGCGTCGACAAGTAGCCGATCGATGCTCTTGCGCGCGACGCCGGGCAGCGACGGCACCGCGTCTTCGCGGCCCTCGCCTTCTTGCACGAACACCGGATAAATGAGGTGGTCCGGGCTCAGCCGATGCTCGCGCATCAAGCGGCGCGAAAAATCATCGCGGCGCATGCGACGCGCGCGCCGTTCCGGAAATTTGCCTGTGAATTGCATCGCCGTTAGGGCCCGATCTGCGCCGGCACGCGGGCGCTGCCGCGCCCGGCGGCGCGCCGGCTCGCTGCATCCTAGCGCGCACGCTCCGTCAGGGGCAAGCTAACCCGGTGTCGCAAGATGGTTTTTTTAACCCGACGCGCATCTCAACTATTGCACGCATTTGCGCCACGGAACTCTCGCGCCGGCGGGCGGTCAATGACTGCAGACGGTTGTAACGTCTCCCGCTTTCCTCCCTGAGCGGGTGTCTTACGGTTGTGCGTGTTCACCAATCGTAGGGCGTTTTTTGGCCCCGTCTCACTCCCCTTGATGCCGGGGCCTTTCTTTTTCTGAGCCATCGCCTTGCGGTGGCTCGAGCCAGACGCTAAGCGCGGCCTCCGCTTCGGCGAGGCCGATGCGCTTCGTCGCCGAAAACAGCTGCAGCTCGATCCAGCCGGCGGCGAAGTCTCGAGCGAGCGTGCGCTGCGCATCGCGCAGCGTGTCGCGTTGCGCGATCGCCCCCAGCTTGTCCGCCTTGGTCAGCAGGATGCGCACCGGCCGGCCGCTGGGCAGGAACCAGTTAAGCAACTGCCGGTCGAGCTCGGTGAACGCGTGCCGCGCGTCCATGACCAGCACCAGGCCCACCAACGGCACTCGTTGGCCGAGATAGCGGGCGACGAACGCTTCCCAGTGCCTGCGGATCTTCTCCGGTACCGCGGCGTAGCCGTAGCCGGGCAAGTCGGCGAGCAGGGCGCCGGACGGCGCGCGGAAGAAATTGATGTGCTGGGTGCGGCCCGGGGTGCGACTGACGTAGGCCAGTCGGGCGCGCTGCGTGAGCGCGTTGATGGCTGACGATTTGCCGGCGTTGGAGCGGCCGGCAAAGGCGACTTCCGGCGCATCACCGTCGGGCAGCTGGTGCCAGTTCGCGGCCGTCGTCACAAACACGGCGTTGTGGAACGGATGCTTCAAGGTTTTGCCATCGCCCGGCAACGGGCCGCGCGCACCGCGCACTTCGCCGCATCGGACCTTTTGGGTAGAATACGCGGCGCGCAGAGCCCGACGTCGGGCGACAACGTTCTGACTGTATCCGGCGCGGTGGCGCGAAACGCGGGCAGCGCGAGGGGAGTTTGGAAATGAAACAAACGTGGGTGCTGCTGGCGGCGTGCGCGGCGATTGCGTCCGGCGTCTCGGCGCAGGACAGCGGCAGCAAGCCCGATCTGGCCAAGGCGCAGCAGACCGTCAATACGGTCTGCGCTGCCTGTCACGGCGCCGACGGCAACAGCGCCAGTGCCGCCAATCCTTCACTCGCCGGACAGCTGCCCCAGTATATCACCTTGCAGTTGATGCACTTCAAGAGCGGGGTGCGCAGCAATCCGGTCATGGCCGCCATCGTGGCGACCCTGACGCCGGAAGACATGCAAGCCCTCGGCGTCTACTTCGGCTCCAAGACGCCCAAAGGTCTCGCGGCGAAGGATGCGGCACTCGCCGCGGCGGGCCAGAAGCTCTATCGTGGCGGGGTCGTGGCCAACGGAACGCCCGCCTGTGCTTCGTGCCACGCGCCGAACGGCGGCGGCATTCCGGTGCGCTACCCGCGGCTCTCCGGTCAGTACGCCGATTACACGTTCGCGCAACTGCAGGCGTTCAAGGCCGGGCAGCGCGGCTGGGACAAGGAAGGCAAGGACATCAACGGCAAGATCATGACGCAGATTGCCGCTCGCATGAGCGAGCACGACATGCGCGCGGTGGCGGAGTACACGGCGGGACTGCACTAGGAGCCTTACGTTCACCGCACCGAAGGCGCCGCGGGCGGCCGCTTCTTTTTTTGCTTCGACCGCCGGCGCCACTCCTATGCAGCGGATTGTCACTGCTGACCTGATCTAGTCGGCCGCGGCAAGGCAGCGCTGCAGCGTGTCGCGCCAATGCGGCAGAACGATGCCGAAGGCCTGCTCCAACCTTGCCGTCGCCAGCACGGCAAAGCCAGGGCGCACGGCGGGGGTCGGATACTCGGCGCTCTCGATCGGCACCAGGCGCGGTCGCGCCGCCGTGCCAAAGATTGCCTGCGCGAACTCAAACCAGCTCGCTTGGCCACGTCCGCTCAGGTGGTAGAGGCCGGCGCGTGCAGCCAATGCGGGCAGGCCCTTTGCGACGAGTGCCGCGACAGCCTCGGCGAGCTGTCGGCTCCAGTTCGGCACGCCAAACTGGTCGGCAACGATACGGAGTTCTTCGCGTTCCCGGCCCAGGCGCTGCATGGTCAGGAGGAAATTACGGCCACGCCGCGCGTAAACCCAACTGGTACGCAGCGTGATGGCGGCCGCGCCCGTCGCGGCAATGGCCTGTTCCCCATGCAGCTTGCTGCGTCCATAGGCATTGAGCGGACGGGTTGGCGCCTGTTCGTCATAGGGCCTCGTCGCGAGGCCGTCGAAAACATAGTCGGTGGAAAAATGGATGAGCAGCGCACCCAAGCGCTTCGCCTCCTCCGCCAGGACCGCCGGCGCGCGCGCGTTGATCGCCTCGGCAAGCGGCTCGTCGCGTTCGGCCAGGTCGACTGCGGTGTAGGCTGCGGCGTTAACGATGAGTTGCGGCCGAATCGCGTCGACGGTAGCGCGGATGGCGTCGACGTCTGCCAGATCGAGCTGCGAACGGCCAAGTGCCGTGAGCTCGCCGTGCGCGGGCAACAGGCGCGCGATTTCGTAGCCGAGCTGCCCGGTGGCACCCGTGAGCAGAATCGTTGGCCGGGTCACGCGATCAGGGAAAAACGTCGGCCTGCGCCAAGGTCCGTCCCGCCGCATCCTTCGGCGCTAACGTCGGCGCGTCGGCGAGCGGCCAGACGATGCCCAGCGCGGGATCGTTCCAAAGCAGCGTCCGCTCGTGCTCGGGATACCAATAGTCGGTGGTCTTGTAGAGAAAGTCCGCGCTGTCGGAGAGCACCAGGAAACCGTGTGCGAACCCAGGCGGGATCCAGAGCATCTGCTTGCTTTGGGCGGACAGGGTCATGCCGACCCAGCGACCGAACGTGGGCGATGACCTGCGGATGTCGACCGCCACGTCGAACACCGCGCCGCTCACTACCCGCACCAGCTTGCCCTGCGCGTGCTCGACTTGATAGTGCAGCCCGCGTAACACGTTGCGTGCCGAGCATGAATGGTTGTCCTGCACGAAGTCGGCGTCAAGGCCCGCTGCGCCGTACCCGCGCCTGTTCCAGCTTTCGAAGAAGAATCCGCGTGCGTCTCCGAATACCTTGGGCTCGATGAGCAGCACGTCGGGCAATGAAGTGCGGATGACGTTCATGGGGATTGAGACGCAGGGCGAAAGGCGCGATGCGAGCCGGATGCGGCTCAGCGGATGAGCGGCTCGCGCAACAAGCCGAGCAGATACCGGCCGTATGCGTTTTTCACCATCGCCTCGCCGAGCTTCTGCAGCGCGGCGGCGTCGATGTAGCCCAGCCGGTACGCGATTTCCTCCGGACAGGCGATCTTGAGTCCTTGTCGGCGCTCGATGGTCTCGATGTATTGCGAGGCCTCGAGCAGCGTTTCGTGGGTGCCGGTATCGAGCCACGCCATGCCGCGTCCGAGCACTTCCACCGCCAGCTCACCCTTGGCCAAGTAGCTGCGGTTGACGTCGGTGATCTCGAGTTCGCCGCGTGGTGACGGCTTGAGCGTGGCGGCGATATCGAGCACCTGGTTGTCGTAGAAATACAAACCGGTCACCGCGTAGCGCGACTTAGGCCGCTCCGGCTTTTCCTCCAGGCTCAGCACCTTGCCCTGGGCGTCGAACTCGGCAACCCCGTAGCGTTCCGGATCGGCGACCGGATAGGCGAAGACGGTGCCGCCCCCGGTGCGCTGATTGGCTTTCTGTAGCAGCGGCTGCAGTTCGTGGCCATAGAAAATGTTGTCGCCGAGCACCAACGCGCAAGCGTCGCGCCCGACGAAACTGCGGCCGATGATGAACGCCTGGGCGAGCCCATCGGGCGAGGGCTGCACGGCGTACGAGAGGTTGATGCCCCAGCGCGCGCCATCGCCCAGAAGCTGCTCGAATCGCGGCGTATCCTGCGGCGTCGAAATGAGCAGAATGTCGCGGATGCCGGCGAGCAGCAGGGTCGACAGCGGATAGTAGATCATCGGCTTGTCGTATACCGGCAACAGCTGCTTGGAAACGACTTGCGTCACCGGGTACAGGCGCGTTCCCGACCCGCCAGCGAGAATGATGCCTTTGCGCACGCTCATGCGGCCGTCGAGAGGGCGGCGTAGTTAAGCGTGATCCACTGCTGGTATTCCTTGCTAGTCACCGCGGTAAGCCAGGCCTCGTTGTCGAGATACCAGGCCAGGGTGCGCGCAAGTCCCGAGGCGAAGGTCTCGGCCGCGGACCACCCGAGTTCGCTGCGGATCTTGCTGGCGTCGATCGCATAGCGGCGATCGTGGCCCGCGCGATCCTTGACGAAGGTGATTTGCGCCGCATAGTCGCGTCCGGGCTTAAGTTCCGCCAGCAGTTCGCACAGCGCCCGCACCACTTCCAGATTGGTCATCTCCGCATTGCCGCCGATGTTGTACGTCGCCCCGGGCTGTCCGCGCTCGAGTACGGCGCGCAGCGCCGCACAATGGTCGCCGACGTAGAGCCAGTCGCGCACGTTCAGGCCATCGCCGTAGACCGGCAGCGGCTCGCCGGCGAGCGCGTGGTGAAACATCAGCGGGATCAGTTTCTCGGGGAATTGCCGCGGCCCGTAGTTGTTGGAGCAGTTGGTCGTCAGCGTGGGCAGACCGTAGGTGTTGCCGTACGCACGCACCAGATGATCGGAGCCGGCCTTCGACGCAGCGTACGGGCTGTTCGGGGCATAGGGCGTCGTTTCGCAGAACGCCGGCGCGGTCGCATCGAGCGAGCCGTACACCTCGTCGGTGGAGACATGCAGCAGGCGAAATCGCGCGCGCTCGGGGGCAGGCAAGGCGCTCCAATAGCCGCGGACGGCTTGCAACAAGCCGAAGGTGCCCACCAGGTTGGTCGCGATGAACTCGTTGGGGCCGTGGATCGAGCGGTCGACGTGGCTTTCGGCAGCGAAATTGAGCACCGCGCGCGGTCGGTATTGCGTGAGCAGCGCCTCGACCTGGGCGCTATCGCCGATATCGCCGCGCACGAAGATGTGGCGCGGGTCGCGCGCCAGCGAAGCCAGGTTGCCCAGGTTGCCGGCGTAGGTCAGCTTGTCGAGATTGACCACCGGCTCGGCGCTCGTCGCACACCAGTCGAGGATGAAGTTGGAGCCGATAAAGCCGGCGCCGCCGGTCACCAGAAGCATAAGCGCTGCCTAACGAAGGGGCGCGAATTCTACCATGTGCGGCTTGCGGTTTCGCCGTCGTAGTACGCGCGATACCAGGCCACAAAGCGCGCCAGCCCTTCGGCGAGCGATGTCGTCGGCATGAATCCGGTTGCGGCCGTCAGCCGCGCAATGGAGGCGAAGGTCGCCGGCACGTCCCCCTGCTGCAACGGGAGGTAGTGCTTGATCGCAGATCGGCCGAGCAATCGCTCCAGTTCGCCGATGAATGTCTCGAGCGGAACCGCCCGATGGTTGCCGATGTTGTAGATCGCGTAGGGTGCGCTGTTCGTGTCATCGCCGTGCGGCGTATGCGCGAGCACGCGCACGACGCCTTCGACGATATCGTCCACATAGGTGAAATCGCGCTGCATGTCGCCATGGTTGTAAACCCGGATCGGCTCGCCGGCGAGGATCGCCCGGGTAAACAGCATCGGCGCCATGTCCGGCCTGCCCCAAGGTCCATAAACGGTGAAAAAACGCAGCCCGGTTGTCGGCAATGCGTACAGGTGGCTGTAGCTGTGCGCCATCAGCTCGTTCGCCTTCTTCGTTGCCGCATACAGACTGACTGGATGGTCGACGTTCTGCTCCTCGGAAAAGGGCAGCGCGTGATTGGCGCCGTAGACGCTCGAAGAGGACGCGTAGACGAGGTGGCCGACCCCGCCGTGACGGCAACCCTCGAGCACGGCGCCAAAGGCGTCGACGTTATTGCGCAGATAGGCTGCGGGATTGACCAGCGAATAACGCACGCCCGGCTGCGCGGCGAGGTGCACCACATGCGAGAAGCCACCGCGGCGCAGCAACTCGTCGCTGCCGACGGCGAGATCGAGCGTCTCGCAGCGCACGCCTGCCTCGCCCAGGCGGTCGGCGCGGGCGCGCTTCAGGGCGACATCGTAGTAGGGATCAAAATTGTCGACGCCTGTTACCTGGGCGCCGTCGCGCTTGAGCCGCAGCGCGAGGTGCATGCCGATAAAGCCGGCCGCGCCGGTAACAAGGACTTTCATTCGCGACCTCCGCGCCGATCCGCCTGCTGCATCGCGCGCAGCTTCGCGTACTTGCAAAAACTGTTGAAGCTGCCAATGGCGATATGCACCAGCCCCGCGGTTCCGTCGAGAAAGCCGGCACGCAAAAGGTAGAAGCGGAGGAACCGAAGAAGCGGCGCGAGCACCAGGCGGATGCGAGAAAAACGCTCCCCGCGAGCGTGCATCGCCGCCGCCTGCAGCGTCGTATAGTGGTTCTGCTTGGCCAGATAGGCGTCGAGCGATTCCGCAGACGCGTGCAGCAGATCGCCCGCGAGACGGCCGACCGGTGCGTCGCTGACGACCCGCTCGTGCACGCTGTCGTCGCTCCATCGCGCGTGGCGACGGTCGAACAGTCGCACATTCCAGTCCGGATAGCCCTCGCCGTGAGCGAGCCAGCGGCCGAGGAAGCGATTGCGCCTTGGCATCGCATACGCCTTGTGCTGTGGATTCTGCATTACGGTCCGGATCGCCGACGCGAGTTCCGGCGACACGCGCTCGTCGGCATCGAGACAGAGAACCCAGTCATGGGATGCCTGCGCGACCGCAAAGTTTTTTTGCGGGCCGTAGCCAAGCCATTCGTGCGCAACCACGCGTGCGCCCGAGCGGCGGGCGATTTCTACTGTATCATCGCGGCTGCCGCAATCGACGACGAGTGCTTCGGCAGCGAAGGCGGCGGAAGCAAGACAATCCGCGAGCTGTGCGCCCGCATCGCGCGTGATAACAACGATCGACAAGGCAAGCGGGGGGAGCAGATCGGACATCGCGTCGGACGGGATGGCGCGGCAACGATTCTTGCTCATGCACCGCGCAAGGTTCCCGAAGGCGCCGCCCATTCTACGTCCAAACCAGCCGGCAAGCCACCGGCCGCATTCGTGCCTGCAACGCTGTTGCCGGTGCGCTACGACGCGCCCATCATGCAGCGTGTTCTGATCATCCGTTCCTCGTCGCTGGGCGATATCGTGCATGCCATGCCGGTGGTCCACGACATGCGCCGTCATTGCCCGGATTTGCTCATCGACTGGGTTGCCGAAGAACCGTTCGCGGCGCTGGTGCGCTTGAATCATGGCGTGCGCCGCGTCGTCCCGGTGGCGCTGCGGCGCTGGCGGCACCGGATCCTGTCGCGCGCAACCTGGCGCGAGGCCAAGGCGTTCCGGGACGAGCTCGCGCATGAACACTACGATGCAGTCATCGACCTGCAGGAGCAGGTCAAGGGTGCGCTGATCGCCTGGCTTGCGCACGGGCCGGTGCACGGCCCGGATCACGCCAGCGCGCACGAGGCAATGGCGGCGCTGTTCTACCGCCACCGCCACCGCATCGACGCGCGCCAGCATCTGCTCCTTCGCTGTCGGCGCCTCGCGGGCAACGTGCTGGGCTACGAGCCGGAGGGTGCGCCGCGTTTCGACCTTAGCCCGCCGGCGCACAACGGCGCGCCGATCGCACCCTACATGGTGTGTCTTCACGGTACCAGCCAGGATGAAAAACTCTGGCCGGAGGCGCACTGGCGGACGCTACTCGAACACTTCGCTCACATCGGCACCCCCGTCGTACTGCCGTGGGGCAACCGTGCCGAAGCGGATCGCAGCGAGCGGCTCGCCGCAGGCCTGCCCGGCGTTACCGTGCCGTCGTGGCGCGCGCTGCCGGAGTTGGCGGCGATGCTCGCGGGCGCGCAACTGGTCATCGGTGTCGATACCGGGCCTACCCATCTCGCCGCGGCGCTGGGCAGGCCGACGCTGGCGCTTTTCACGGCCACCGACCCGCACTACAACGGCACCGAGCCATCCAGTACGCTGGCACGCGACCTCGGTGGACCTGGGCACGCCCCCGGGCCGGCGGCGGTGATCGCCGCGGCCGGAGGCATGCCGGGCGCGCCGCCTGCCGCCTGATGGAAACCTCGCGCAAGGCCTACACGCTGCTCGGTCTGGCGATGTTGCCGGCGCTGCCGCTCAGGCTGTGGTGGCGAGGGCGGCAAGAGCCGGGTTACCGGCGCTGGATCGGCGAGCGCTTCGGACGCTACCGCGGCACGGTCGCCGGGCCCACGTTCTGGATCCACGCGGTGTCGGTCGGCGAGACGCGCGCCGCGGCGCCCCTCGTGTCCCGGCTCAAGGCCACCTATCCGCAGGCGAGCGTGCTCCTCACGCACATGACCGCGGCCGGTCGTGACACCGGTCACGCGTTATTCGGCGACAGCGTCACCCAGGCCTGGCTGCCGTATGACGTGCCCTTTGCCGTGCGCGCCTTCTTCGACCATTACCGACCGACGGCTGGCTTTCTACTGGAAACCGAATTGTGGCCGAACCTCATCGCCATGGCGCAGGCAGCGGGCATTCCGCTGTATCTGGTCAATGCGCGGATGTCGGCGCGCTCGGAAGCGCTCTATCGCAGCTTTCGCGCGCTGACGCGGCCGATGTTGCAGCGGCTCACCGGGGTCGCGGCGCAGACTCCAGCCGACGCCGCACGCCTCGGCGCATTGGGCGCGCCTGAAGCGATCGTCACCGGCAACCTCAAGTTCGACGTCAGCATCCCCTCCCATACACAGGAGCTCGCCGCCGGCTTGCGCCTGCGCTTCGGCACGCGGCCGACCTGGCTCGCGGCGAGCACTCGCGACGGCGAGGAAACGCTGCTACTCGATGCCCTTGCGCGGCGCCCCCTGCCCGGCAACCCGCTGCTCGTGCTGGTACCGCGTCACCCGCATCGCTTCGCGGTAGTCGCCGATCTGCTGCGCGTGCGTGGCATTGCGTTCGTCCGCCGCAGCGACGGCGCACCGGTTCCCGTCGATACCGGCGTCATGCTGGGTGATTCGATGGGTGAAATGGCGGCCTATTGCGCCGCGTCCGACGTCGCCTTTGTCGGCGGCAGCCTGGTCCCGCTCGGTGGGCAAAACCTGATCGAAGCGTTGGCCGTTGGCACGCCCGTCGTCGTCGGGCCGCACACTTTCAATTTCGCCGAAGCGACGCAGGGCGCGATTGCGGCGGGTGCGGCTGTGCGTGTCGCCGATGCCGAGGGGCTGCTCGCGACACTCGCCGCGCTGCTTGCCGATCCGGTTCGCCGCGGCGCGATGAGCGCCGCCGCGCATCGCTTCCACGACCTGCACCGCGGCGCGGCCGATCGCCTGTGGGCATGGCTCCTGCCGCGGTTGCCGGCAGCCGCGGCGCTCAACCGCCAAATGCGCGATTGACCTCGTCGACGTCAGCCTCCGAGAGCGTACCGACTGCCTGCTTGAGCTTCAAGCTGCTCAGAATGAAGTTGTAGTACGACTGAGCGAGATTGAAGCGCGTCTGGTAGACCTGCTGCTGCTGGTTGAGCACGTCGAGATTGGTGCGCACGCCGACCTCGAGGCCAAGCTTGGTCGAGTCGTAGGACACCTGGGCCGAGACGAGCGCCTGCTTGAAGGCATTGATCTGCGCCACGCCACTGGTCACCCCGGTGAACGCGGTCTGTGCCAAAAGCTCGGCCGCGCGCCGGGCCGCCTCGAGATCCTGACGTGATTTCTCCTGCAGAGCGACTGCCTGCCGCACCTTCGATTCGATCGAGCCGCCGAGGTAGAGCGGCACGTTGAGCTGTACGCCGATCTGGCCCTGGCGCTGGTCGTTCGCCACAAAGGAGCTGATCGTCACCTGCACCGCGGCGCCGGCGTATCCCTGGTTGAAGCTCGCCACCAGATCGAGGGTCGGGTAGTGGGCGGCGCGCTGGCGCTCGACCTCGAGCACGGCGATGTCGTAGTTCGACTGCGCGATCCGGACTTGAGAATTGTCGTGCAGCGCGGCGCCGATCCACGTATCGAGCGCATTGGGCGTCGGCAGCTGGGGATCGTACTGCGCTTCGAAGCGACGCAGCTCCTTGGGCTGCCGGCCGATGATCGCCCGCAGCGCGGCAACCTTGTTGTCGTAGTCGTTCTGGGCGGCAATTTCCTGGGCGACGATCTGATCGTACTTGGCCTGCGCATCGTTGGTATCGGTGATGGTCGCCGTACCGACCTCGAAGTTACGCTTGGCCTGCGCCAGATTCTCGCTTACCGCCGCCTTCTGACTCACGGTCAAATCGATGGTGAAACGCGCCAGCAGCACGTCGAAGTATGCCTGGGCCACGCGGATGATGAGGTCTTGTTGCGCCGAGCTCAGCACATAGTCGCTCTGGCCGATGGTTTCCTTGGCCTGGTCGAGCGCGACCGAGTTCTGCTTGCGGTAGAGCGGCTGGCTTGCCGTCACCGTGTATTGGTATTGCGGAAAGTTCTGCGTAATGGAGACCGACGGGTCGGTGTGCAGCCGTTCGTAGAAATTCGTTTCCGTTGCGTTCGCCGCAAGGGTCACCGACGGCAGCAGGTTGGCGCGCGCCTGGGGCACGTTTTCCTGCGTCGCCATCCAGGTCGCGCGCGCGGACGCCAGGGTCGGGTCGTTGGCGACGGCCTCGTGGTAGATCTGCACCAGGTCTTCCGCGGCCGCGGCGGGCAATACGGCACCCATAGCGGCGCCGAGCGCGATCGCAAGCGTGCGCCTTAGCATTGCTCAGAACACAAAGCGCGCGGGTTGCGGTGCGTTCTTGAGCGGCGCTACAACCGTCTCGAACAGATCCTGCTGGATGATCGCACCCGGCGCGCTCCAGCGCGCCAGGCGAGCCGTCATGACCGGCGCATCCCCGACGATGGCGAGCAGCCGCCCCCCGGGCCTGAGTTGGCTAAACCACGATTCGAGCAGCACCGGCGTGGAGCCGGTAAGGACAATCGCATCGTAGGTCTCGTCGCGCCAGCCGCGAGCACCGTCGCCCTTCTCCAGGCGCACGTTGCCTATCCCCGCGCCCGCGAGGTTGCCGCGGGCCTGCAGCAGAAGCCGAGGATTGATCTCGACGCTGGTG
>Ga0302326_10017220_pt1 | contig 15088 bp, 20 predicted proteins | sample Palsa_T0_3_FD_202264 | JGI IMG/M metagenome (GOLD analysis project Ga0302326, IMG submission 202264) | Peat permafrost microbial communities from Stordalen Mire near Abisko, Sweden - Palsa_T0_3 | ecosystem: Environmental > Terrestrial > Soil > Palsa > Peat permafrost | place: Sweden: Abisko... | reverse complement strand
GCACTACGGAGGACCGACGATGGCTGATACCGTTGATATTGAACCGATGAGCGAGAGCGCTCTGGAGCAGAACGAGCGCGACAAAGACGCGATTGCAGCGATGATCGGCACACGACAGTTTGTCTTGGTGTACCAGGACCCGAAGAAGCACCGCATCGTCGGTGCGATCGTGGGCGACTTGTCTTTGCCGCACGCACGCCAACTGCTAAAAGACACGTTCGACATGACGGCCGGAATCAAGGAGCCCATGAATGGCTGACCAACCGCTGCTGCCCCAGGCCGAGTACGCGGAGTTGATCGCGGAGGCGCGCAATAATCCACACCGAGACTGCTGCCTTAACGGGTTGCCGTGCCTGCTCGACGGGCGTTTAGCCGACGCGCTCGAATCCGCATCCGCCGAGAACGCCGTACTAAAGCAGCGCGCCGTTTGGTGGGTCATACAGCACGCACCGTTCGACGAAGATGGATTTGTTAGCGAGGCTCAGATTACGGCGCTCGACCCGGTAGGCGACGCTTCGATGTGGATGGCCGAAGAGGAATGGGTAAAGCTCCCGGAACTAGAGACGCGACTCGCAGCAGCCGAAGCGGAAGCCATTCGACTCCGGGCCGCGATTGCGGCGGTTGAGGAAGAGTTCGCTGACTACAAGCACATTCGGGAGCAACCCGGCCAGGGCATCGGCTATGATTGGCACCTGAGGCACTGCGACCGACCGCAGGCGCATCGCGACGACGAAGTATGGAACGAGCAGCGCGCCGCCCTCTCTGCCAAAGCACCCGAGGCAAGCCGGTGAACCGAGTCCGGCTGCGCTGCGTGGAACGCACGGCTCATGCTCCGCCGCTTGGGCCGGAGCGCCGCCAGTTTAAGCTCGCGGAGGCGCGGATCGACGATACGCAGACGGCGGTCTATGTCGAGTACACGACGGCCGACCCGCGGGTGAACTTCGAGCAGGGACGCGAGTATCTCGTTGACTTTGTGAAAGTGAAGGATGTTTGATGAAGGATGTTTGATGAAGGATGTTTGATGCCGGATATGTGTGAGGAGGCTACGGTGGGTTGGACGTTCAAGGCGGGCTCGTCCCGAGGAGTCGTCAACCTGCAAATCGGCCCGGTGAATAGCAAGGTACTGCTTTCGCCTGCGATGGCGCGCAAGCTCGGCAACCGCCTTATCCGCGTTGCAAAACAGGCGGACGATGAGGGAATAAATCTCGACTTGCAGCCGCAAGAAGACTACAGAGCAAAGCGCCATCCGGAGAATCCGATATGACGATTGGACCCAACGGGCAGTACCAGCCGCCCCCACCGGGTACGCCCTGCCCGCACCCTGCGCTCGATTGGAGCGTCGGGTTCTCGCCCGCGAATCCGCACACACCTGGGATGACGATGCCCGCGATGATCGTGCGGCTACGCTGCTCGGCGTGCGCTGCCCGCTTCCGCTTCTACGGGGTTCCGCCGCGCGACGACACGCACACGCAGATGCCGGCGACCGAGGACCGGCTCGGCGCGACGCTGTACCTGCCGATCGTGCCGCTGACGCCGCGCGAGACGGTGATGCTCGAAGCCGTCGAGCCGTGGCCGAAGGCCCCGCCACCCGAGGAGCAACCCGCTTTTACGGAGGATGCGTGATATGAACGACAACTTCCCGCCGCCCGGACAGGCACCGGCTACCCCCGCACAGGCGGAGGCGATCCGCCGCAACATCGAGGAGAGCGCCGCGAAGCAAGAGATGGTCCGTAAGGGCTACGTCAGCGCGAACGACCTCAACGAAGCGGCGGCGCTCACCGACGAGCAGGCCATCTCGCAGCGCGAGAACATCGCCGAGCGCGCCACGGCAAAAGGAGCGCCGCGGCACGGCTCGATGGGCGACGAGCCGCCATCGACCATTGATGCCATCGTCGAGCTGTACGACCGGATGCGCGCCGTCGAGCACCGCCTCACCGCGCTCGAAGTCGCCAAGACCGGCGCCGGGATGCTCGCCATCGGCGGGCATTTGGGCGAAACGCGGGTGACGCCGACGGGGAACGACCCGAGTCTCATCCCCGGAGAGCCGCTGCCGTGATTGCGCTCTGCGCGCTGCTCGTCGCGCTCTGCTTGGGGTTCTCGGGGCTCGCCATCTTCGGCGCGTGGCTCATCTGCGGCCGGGCCGTGCAAGCGATGCGCTTCGATCTCGACGCGACTCAACAGGCGCTCAAGCTCCAGAGTTTGATCGACCAGCGAGTACGCGAGCGCACGATGCTCGTCGAGATCGACTCTGCAGGTCGCCTGGTCAAGAAGGAGCGCGCGGCAGCCGCAGGCGAACAGCCCCCCGACCCGAACGTCCGCACCACGAGCATGATCGACGACATTCACGAGATCGAGCGCGAGAGCAACCGCGTGACCGGCGAGGCGGACTACGACAAGCGGGACACCTTCCAGCCGCTCCCCCCCATGGAGGGCTGATGGCCCGCAAGCGCAGCGCCGCCAAGGGCGAGGCGGATATGCTCGACCCGCAGGCGCAGCAGCTTGCCATTCCGGGCGCCCACGGCCGCCACGACGCGCGCGATCCGCGCGAGCCTCTGCCGACCGGCGTCGCCAACCACGACGACGTGCCGCGCCTGCAAACCGTTGAAGCGAGCGACGCGCGGCTCTCCAAGGATCTCGCGACGGTCTACGCCCGCAACCTCATCGCCTTCGACGGCGACGTCATCAGGGCGCTCGCCGCGACCTTCGGCGTGAGCGAGGACGAGGCCACCGCCCGGATGCGCGAGTTGCACGAGCGCGCCCGCGGTGCCAGCCGCGCCACGACCTCCATCGGGGAGATGTTCGAGCGTCACGACGTCACAAGCGAGGTTCGCATTGCCAAGCTGCGCGAGATGATGTTTTCGCCTCAGCCGGCCGCCGCGCTCAAAGCGATCGACGTGCTCAACGACCTCGACGCGACGCAGAAGGCCAAGCGCATCGGCACCACCTGGGAGACGTTCGTAACCCGCGTCCGCGCCGGAGCCGGTCCCCTCGCCCGCCAAGCGCGCGAGCAGAAGCCGCTCTCGAAGTGATCGACGTCGAGAATGCCGCATAGCCTCTACGAGCCCGACGCCTGGCTGACGGCGGAGCAGTACGCGACCAACTTCGTCGCGGACGAGTGCCGCCGGCGCTCCTGCCACCCCGACGAGGTGGACGACGACGACATCAAGCTCGCCCTCGCCGAGCAAGTCCTGCGCTCGCCGCTCTTTACGGCGCGCAACTTCTTCCACACGATCAGCAAGCCGCCTAAGAACGAGCTGGTCCTCGGGGACCCCTTCAAGGCGCAGATCGTCCTCGACATCACCTGCGAGAGCCAGCGGCGGCGCGAGGTCGGCGAGCGCGTCATCACGATCAAGTACCGGCAGCTCGGTTCGACGACGTGGTTTCTCTTTCGGGGGATGTGGTACGGGATTCAGCCCAACGGCACGATCGTCGTCATGGTCCCCGACGATGAAGTAAGCAAACAGGTGAACAGGCGCGTCGGCGACATCTACAACAACCTCGGGTGGATGACGCCCATGCGTCGCATCGACAACCAGCGCAACGTCGTCTTCTCCAATCCCGACGCCCGCACGAGGGACTTTGACAAGGGCTTGGAGTCTCAGGTCGTCGTCGTCGTGCCCGGCCCCATGCGTGGCCTAACCTCGATTCGCACGATCATTCTCTCGGAGTTCGCCCACGTCGCCGACACCGCCCAGGTTGAGACGGCCGATATGCTCGACGGCATCCTGACCGGCATGGCGAAGGGCGGCGGTACGGCAGTCTACATCGACTCGACCGCCAACGGCTACGACGAAGACTATTGGCCGATGGTCGAGGAGGCCGTCGAGCGCAACCCCAAGTGGGTCAAACGCTGGGAGAAACTGCCCTTCCTCTCGCGCGAGGACATCATCAACGGCGCGATGGGCGAGCCCGACCGGCCCGACGAGGGGTGGGTGCCGTACTTCTTCCCCGCTCAAGCCCACGAGGAGTACCGCACGCGGGACGAGCACCCGCTCGGGCAGCGCCCCAAGATGACCCCCAAGCGCAAGCAGCACCTCGAAGCCACGCTCGGCAAGGAAGAAAAATACGGCGGCGACGAGGAGCTGGAGCTTTTCAAGAAGCACGGCGCCACCTACGGCTTCCTCGACTGGCGCCGCTACACCATCGACAATGACATCCAAGGCTTCGATCATCGACAGAAGCTGCTCACGTTCCGGCAGGAGTATGTCACCGGGGATTGGCGCTCGTGCTTCGTTGACTACGGCAATACCGTCTTCGACCCGCTCGGTCTTGAAGCTCTCGGCCGGATGGTCAAGGACCCGTCGGCACGGGGCATCCTCGAACAGCAGAACGTCGGCGGCACGCTACGCTGGAGCATCGTCGATAATCTCTACCCCTGGGACGAGATGCGTTTTTGGGCGCCGCCCGAGGGCAGCGAGCAGTTCGTCCTCTCAGGTGACCTCGGCTGGGCGTTCGAGTCGAGCGAGTGCGACCAAACCTACGTCCAGGTCCTTCGCCGCCGTGACCGCAAGCAGTGCGCCGTCTACGAGAGCCGCGCCCCGATGCACCGCGTTCGGCAGTGCATCTTCTCGCTCTACAAGTTCTACAACAACGCCTACACCGGGATCGAGACGAAGGGGCCGGGCAAGAACCTCGTGCGGGAACTGTTTGACATGGGACTCACCAATCAGTATCGTTGGAAGCGACTGGACACCGACATCGTGGAGGATACGAAGTTCTTAGGCTGGGAGACGAGCCACCACACGCGCGGCACGATGGAGGGGGCTCTGATTGAGGAAGTCGCCCGGCGCGACGCTGCGGGCCGACCCGAACCCGGTGTTATTCTGCGGGACAAGAAAACAGTTGACCAACTGCGCTCGCTCAAGCGTTACCAAGAGGACGCCGGCAAAATCAAAGCGCGCGGCTCGGGCCACGACGATGCCGCCGATAGCTTGATGATCGGCCTCGCCATCGACCGCGACACGAATCATCCCTACGTCCCCAAGCGCCGCGTCCAAGAGCGCGCCGTCGAGGGCACCCTCGCCAGCTACCAAAAGCTGATGACCCTTGGCCGGATGCCAAGCCGCAACGCTCCCCGCCTTGAGGACTTGTAATGCCCGACGTCAAGCTCGACCGACTTGCCATTTCCCATCTCGATCCGTACAAGCTCGTGCCGCACGGGGACCGCTACCTCGTCGAGCTGCTCGACGCCGACGCGGACATTATCGTCAAACGCGAGGACGGCTCAACCGGCAAGGTGTACCTGCCCGAGAACACGAGCACCGAGGAGATGGCGGGATTCTACTGGGCGCGCATCATCGCGGCAGGCAGCGGGCACCGCCTCGAAGCCAATGTCGTCGTCCCGATGCCCCACCAGGCGGGCGACATCGTGATGATCGAGAAGTATAGCGGCCGCGAGATTCAGCTTGGCTTGAAGAAGTACCGTATCGTGAATCAGATCGACGTCGTAGGCTGGGCACGCGAGTTGAGCCCATCGAGGTACCCGACAATGAATGATGTTTGGATTAAGCCCTTCGACTCCGACTTCGACCGCGAGCAAATCGTGTAGTGCTGCGCCGCATCGGCGCGGCACTTGTTGAAGCGACCTCGCGCCTTCTCTCCCGCCCGAGCGACCCGCCCCCCCGGTATAAGACCGGGGCGGTTGTCGTCGAACAGGCACCCTCGTCTGTTCTGCACGAGCGGTTCGTCGAAGCGGGTGCGGAGCAGCCCCCGGCCGACCGCAGCCGCATGATGACGCCCTACGTCCGCGAGGAGTGGGAGGCCGTCCCGCAGGACCTCGGGGACGTCCCGATGCACGCGCTTGCCGCGGCGGTGAGCAACGGCGTCGTGCCGCTCGCCGGCTGGCGCGTCCGGCAGGTCTTTGTGGCTCCGGCGCGGACGTGGACCTCTCTGAACGCCTACGAGCGCAGCGAGGTCCTCATCTCGATCGGCCAAGGCCAGCGGCACGAGGATCACATCTACAACGGCTACTACCCGACCATCAAGGGCAACGACGTCGCCCACCACGACCCGAAAAAGGCAGGGTCGATGGAAGCCTTCCAAGGCGGCTCCGTCCTCAAGGGCCGCGCGACCAAGACGCACGACGGCACCATCCGAGGCGGCACCGAAATCACCCAGGGCAAGCGGCAGTACCGCGAGGCGACGAAGAACTACGTCGAGGTCGGGCCAGGCTACTTCGCGCACGTCGAACGCATCCGCGCCGCCAAACAGGCAGAGCGTGACCGGCAGCACAAGATAGCCGTCGAGAAGCAAGACGCGCTGCTCCCGCGGAAAATAGGCGAGCTGTGAGGGGCAGGCGATGCACGGAACATGATGACAGGGACATCAAGGGCGCCTGTCGCATTTGTGCGCGCAAGAATAAATTGCTCTATAAGCAACGACATAAAAAACCGCCGGTCGTTAGGCTGTCATTGGCCGATACCTTTTTTCTAAATATCGTACCGCTAACTGATGATAGCGGCTGTTGGATATGGGTCGGGCCGGTAGGATCGCATGGCTACGGGACGATGCGCGGCGGCAGCGAGAAGGTTCTCGCACACCGTTGGTCCTATGAGCACTTCAACGGCCCTTTAGACGGTTTACTTGTTTGTCACACCTGCGACGTTAGACGCTGCGTTAACCCCAAGCACCTGTTTAAGGGGACATATGCAGACAACACCCAGGATGCATCCGCGAAGGGTAGGTTAGAACGTGGGGAAGGCAGGTGGAACGCCCGGCTAACGGAACAGGCAGTTGTTGATATACGGCGACGATTAGCCGCGGGCGAGCGAATGGCTGCATTAGCTTCTGAATACCAGGTAAGTTATGGAGTCATTAAGCATGTCAAGTACCGTACTACTTGGGAATGGCTCGGGGGATAAGTAGGAGACATCTCAAGAACTACCTTCCCTCGCCCTGGTGACTTCATCCTTGGCGGAGTCGGCAGCGCCGCATCTCGCGTTGACAACGATGAGTACGGCCGTGCGCCGCGCGACGCTCGCATCCAATGGCTCTCCGGCCTGCGCGACGAGCTTGCCAACCAGCGTAGCGTCGTCACCCAAGAGATGCGCCGCAACATGGCGCTCTACGAGGACCGGCATTGGGAGACGTTCGGCTCCAACCGGCGAGCACCGTGGAAGCTGCCCGGCGTCGTCAATTACATGGCGTGGATTGCCGATACGAAGTCCGCTCTCATGGCCGACAACAAGCCCAAGGCCGTCTTCACGACCCCGCGCTCGGAGGACTTCTGGCAGGCCGAGATTCTCAACGCGGGGTGGAACGAGTGGTGGGAGACGGAGCGGATTCAGTCCCGCATCGAGTCCGCTTCCAAGCTCGCTATCATCCGCAAGCTCGCCTACTTTAAGACGGACTTTGACCCGCACGCGAACGGCGGGGCCGGAGCCATCACCTGCAAGGTCATCGACGGCATCGCGGTCTACGTCAACCAGGAAGCGACCTCCGTCCACGACGCCGAGACGTTGCTGCACGAGTACACCCTATCGGCCGGTGAAGTCTTCGGGAAGTGGCCTAAGCTCAAGGGCAACAAGGACGCCTACGCGGGCTACGACACCGAGGAGGAAGACGAGGCCGGTGAGGGTTCGCCCTCGGCCGGGCGCGACAACCTCCTGCAGCCGGCGTCGAGCTACGTCGATCCCGAGGGCATCTTGCAGCACACCCCGCCCTATGCCGCTCCGCGTTCGCGGGGCGACTTCGAGCGCGAGGGGCGGCGCTGCCTCATCCGCGAGGTGTGGACCCGCCCCAAGGGCTCGCGCTATCAGACCAAGGTCGATGAGATCGCGCTGACCGTGACCGGCGAGCCCGTCTGCCGCCGCAAGTTCATCGCTTTCGACGACGGGCACGAGGAGCCGCTGCAGACCGTGCGCCTTGCCAACGGGTGCGTCTACGAGCTGCCCTCCTCGACCGTCCACCTCTTGCAGTGGGCGGGCGATTCGCTCGGCGGCATCCGGGTCGTCGGCGCCGAGGATACCTACGAAGCGGTCATGGTGACCAAACCCGTGCCGCTCTACCCGACCGGCCGGCGCATGATTGCGGTCGGCAACGTCGTGGCCGACGACGGCGCGAACCCCTTCGCTCACGGCCGCTTCCCGTACATCCGCCTGCCCGAGCGCCCCGCCACCAAATACTATCCGCGCAGCTCGATCGACCGCGGCGCGTCCCTGCAGGACTGCCTCAACCGCATCGTCTCGATGATCTTCGATGCCGCGCACCTGACGGCCAACCCCATCTGGCGGCTGCCGCTCAACTCCGACCTTGCCGACGAGGACGTCACCAACGCCCCCGGCGCGATTCAGCGGGAGGACCCCCTGAGCCTCAAGATGGGCAAGCGCGAGAAGGGGCCGGATTTGCCCGCGTATGTGATGGCCTTCTGTGAGTTCATCATCCGGCAGATTCGCGAGCTTTCGGGCATGACCGAGAGCGCAACAGGCGGCAAGTTCAAAGGGCAACAGGCAGCCGAAACCGTTTCGATGTACCAAGAGGCCGCGGGCATCGCGTTCCGCCCAAGCCTGCGCTGCGTCGAGGAAGCCATCGTCGAACTCGGCACCCAATTCCGCGGCTTGGTCGGGCAATTCTACACCAAGGAACGCATCGCGCACTTCGAGGACGACGCGGGCATCGAGCAGCACCGAGCCTACGTCGGGACCAAACTCACCGCCGGAATGTCGATGCGCGTCAAAGCCGGGTCGATGCTGCCCACGAGCCCCAGCGCCCGCCTCAACTATGCTCTGCAGCTCATCAACACTCCCGCCTACGACGTGCCGGAACTCTTGCGCTCGCTTGAGGAGTACGGAGTGATCGACAGCGCGAGCCGGATGCTCAAGCGCCTCTCCCAAGAGCGCAGCAACCCGGCAACCATGTGGCTCATCCCCGCGCTCCAACCTCCCGGCGGGAAGCAAAAACGTAAAGCCAAGGGCTCCGGCGGGCGTTCCGCACGGGGCACCACCCCCCAGGGCGCGGCCCAACGCGCCAATTAGGAGACGACTTAGGAGACGACTTTGGAGACAAGCGGCCTCGACTCCGATACCTACCGCCCGCCCCACGACGCGGAGATGACCCACGGGCAGGGCCACAGCGAGATGCTCGGTGCCGTCCGCGCGCTCAAGCCGACCGACCGCGCTGTGCTCGTCGTCATCGAGCCCGACGATGCGGGCGGCTGCAACTACGTCGTCGAGTCGTTCGGCTGCGAGAAGGAGCCGCACGTCGTCATGGGCGTGCTGCAAGCCGGAATCACCTACGCGCAGTACGATCTCATGGACTCGTGGCGCTCGGGCGGGCAGGAGGACGAGCAGCCCGGTGACGAATCCGGCGGCGACGGAGAGGGGAGCTAGGCTATGGGTGGACTGCCGCCGGGACCCCGGCCGCCGGGGGGTGCGCCTCCTGGAATGAGTCCGGGAGGACCGCCGATGGGTCCGCCGCCAGGTGGGCCACCGGGAGGGATGCCTCCGCCGGGTGGTCTTGCGGCGCTGCTTGGCGGCGCTGCCCCCGCTCCGCCCTCACCCTTCACCGACCTCTCCGACCGGCTGCCGCACCACTACCAGCTCCTCGACGTGGCCGCTTCGACGATCGAACAGGCGATCAACACCGGGGGCTTCTATCAGGAGCCCAAGGTGCTCGCCCAGATTCGCTCGATTCACGGGCAGCTCGGGCACGTCATCGCCAACCGCACCCGCGACGGCAAGCCCGGCATGGGCTCTGTCCCGTCGGCTCCGGCGGTCGAACCGGACGTTGGGGAACTCGACGAGGAGCCGGTCGCCCCGACCGGCGGCGAGGGGTATTCGCAGGAAGATGCTGACACGGAGCCGGAATAATGCTATCATCGGGCCACAGGGTCCATCGCTTTGCCGAATCGAGGGGGGGTGCTCACCATCGCTCGCAAAAAGGGACGCAAAGGCCGCAAGATGCATCACGGCGGACGCCGGTCGCGCCGGGAGTAATCCCTAGTTTGATCGTCTGACCCATTCACACCCGGCGGTTTTACCGCCGCCGGGTGTTTTCTTTTTTGACAGGCAGGCCACGATGAGCGTTACCGACACAACGACGAAGAAGCCCAAGCCCCCCGCCGCGACGAGCGCCTCCGTGCTCAACGCCGCCATCGCTTCGATGTCCGATCCGGGCGTGCTCGACCAGGAGATCGACGAGCGCCGCCTTCCGACCCCCGAGCAGACGGCGGCCGACGAGCCCGAGTATCTCGGCGAGGATATGCGGCCGATCGAGCGCGGCACCGCGCCGGCCGCTCCCGGCCAGCCTCCCGCCCCGGCCGCGCCCGCGCGCCCGAGCGCCGACACCCAGCCGCCGCCCCCCACTCCCGCTGCCGCCGCTCCTCCGGCCGGCTCGCCTCCGGCGGCAACTGCTCCGGCTGCGGACCCCTTCGCCGAGTACGAGGAAATCGAATACGACGACCCCGACGTCGGCGAGAAGTACACGGTTCGCGCCCCCAAGAGCTACGCCGATAAGGTCCGCAACGGCTACGCCCGGCGCTCGATCATGGACCGTAACATCGGGTGGTTGGGAAAGCACCGGCAGACCATCGAGCCGCTCGTCACGAACCGGCAGTTCGAGGACGTCATGCCGATCATTCAGCGCGGCATGGGCGACCAAGAGTTTGCCAACTACATCGCCGCAGCGTATATGCGCCGCATCAACGGCCTGCCGCTCGACGTCGCGACGTACCAGGCGCCGCCGGTTGCGCAAAACGGCCAGGCGCCCGCTCCAGCTCCCGCCTTGGCGCCCGGCACGAGAACGCCGGGGGAATCCGCCCCGGCGGGGGCTCTCGATTCCGCTTCGGTGCTGAGCGCCATCGACGCCATCCCGGACGTCGACGACTATACCAAGAGCGCCGTCAAAGCCGCCCTCTCTCCGATTGCGACCGCGTTCTCCCAGCTCGCGAGCACGGTTGCGCAACAGCGCCAGACCTACGACCAGCAGCAGCAGCAGGTTCAACAGGCGGAGCGCCAGCGCCAGCAGCGCGCCCAGCTTGGCCTGGCCTACCGGCGGGCGCTGCAGCAGACCTTCCCCGACGAGTTCACCGAGCAGACCCCAAGCGACCGCTACCTCGCGGTGCTCAACTACGCACAGACCTCGGGCATCTTCCGCACCTACGGCGAGAGCCCGGCAGCCATCGTCATCGCTCGCCAGGCGATGAGCAACCCGCTCGGCCTCGCCGGCATCGGCCGCCCGGTCGCGGGCTCCGTCGCCGCGCGCACCGCCGCCGACGTGCTCGCCGAGGGTCAGGCCCTGGCCGCCGCAGCCGCCAACGGCGTCGCCGCCCACACCACCGTCGGCGCTCCGAGCGGCCAAGACAATCCGCCTCCCGCTCGCAAGCTGCAGGTTCCGCGCTTCGTCAAAGACAAGCGCACCGGCAAAGTCCGCCCGCTCTCCCCTCGCGAGATCGCGCAGTGGGGCGAACGCCACCCAGGAGTCATCTGATGCACCGGGGGAACTTCCTCGCTGCGCTCGCCGCGGTTGTCGTCGGCTCCGGCGCCGGCACCGCACTTGCGTTACGGACGTCGCCGCCGCTCTCCTTTGGCGTAAGCGGTACTTACCTGAAACGGGCGGACGTTGATCGGCTGTTCGAGTCAGCTCCTTTTATGCAGCGGATGTACGAGCGGTGCCGGGGGGTTCCCTACGACACTTGGGTCCCGATCGACTACACAGGGGCCATCCAACCCGCTTGACGGCACCCATCCCGCGGGTGTAGACTCGGGGCGGTACATCTCTTTCTCATCCACAACTCACGAAGCAGGCAAAAGCGAAAAGCGCCCCAGACGTCGGACCTCCGGGGTGCTTTTCGTTTTACCCGGCGAGCGAGTATACTGTGAGGGCATCAAGGGTGCGGACGGGCATCGCGAGAGCCGCCCTCGCAGGGGCGGTCGTGACAACGGGAAACGGGCTCGCGGGCTTGCAGTCTGCGCGGGCTGTACGCATCCGCTTACGATGTAGCGCGAAGCCGACTGACTGCGATCAACGGCTTCGCGCTTTTCGTTTTCAGATTGGGAGCGCCCCTGCTAATTTGCCCTCCCCTCTTGACGAGCGGGGCCGATTAGACTATTCTGCCTGCAAGCCGGTCCTGAGACAACGCTCGGAGATCACCCGCAAGGGCCCCACGAGTACGCAGAGACGCCAGCGATAAGAACCCAACCAACCGGGGGTACTTATACCGCATGGCAGTTTCGTATTTCCGGATAACGCCGCGTACGACCAGCTCTCCGGAAGCATGGCTGAGACTTTCCGTAGGAGCGTTGATGACAATGTGTTCGTCTCGAACCTCGTCTTTGAACTCAACTGGGACGAGGCGGAGCAAGTCGAAGAAGGCCGCACCCTCAACATCGACCTGCTGACCGGCACCAATCAAACCGCAACGGCGTTCGGGCAAAACGACGAGATCAGCTCGTCGCCCCAAACGATCGTTTCGACGGCCTCCTACCCGTGGCCGTTCTACGTCGTTTCGGTTGCGATCGACTATCAGACGCTCAAGATCAACCGGGGACGCAACGCCCGCATCAAGCTCGTCGCGGTGCAGGTGCAAGCCGGTATCGCGTCGCTTGCCAACGTATGCGGCTCGGACCTGACCAACGTCACGAAGACCCAGGCCACGCAGAACGGCATCAACACGCTCGGCGTCGTGGAGGCAACCGACGACGGCACCGTCGTCAACCTCTACGGGAATATTCTGCGGACGGGACCGGGCAGCTTCGTCAACTGGCAGGGCAACGACAACCGTGCTCTGCTCTCCTCGGGCATCGGCACGCCGACCAACGACGCGCCCTTCCAATTGTTCTACGCCGTCTTCACGAATTGCACGCAGGGTGCGGAGACGCCGACCGAGTGCTTCACGACCAAGGGCGGCGTCGGGGCGTACATGTTCGCGCAACAGGCGCAGCAGCGCGTCGCGCCGATGGACATCGCGAACGCCGGGATGGGCGGAGCGAACATCTTCGGCACGCCGATCCTCGCCGACGAGCACTTCACCCCGCCGACGAACGGCTCGAAGATTGGGGCGAACTTCTATTTCATCAACCGCCGGCACACCAAATTCTACTACATGGGTGAGAAGGGCTTCGAGTTCTTCCCCTGGGTGGACTTGCCCAACCGCGTCGGCAAGGTTGCGCGCTACGTCACCTGCTTCCAGTACGCATCGAGCCAGTGCCGCACGGGCGGCCAACTTTTAAACGTCAACAGTATCCAAAACGTGTGACCCTTCCAATGTGTGAAGTAGTTTAGGAGATACCAAGACAATGGCAAAAGACGAACTGCACAAGAAGGGCGAGCCGCAGGGCAAGCGCAACCCGACGCAGGGCTACGAGAACCCGTTCTTCCGCGATTACGAGAAGCGTTTCGTCGGCGGTGAGATGACCATCACCTCGCCCGTGAACTCGGTCTTCGACGAGCGCCGCACGCGCAAGGACGGCAGCAACACGATGGAAGACGTGCTGCACGAACAGGCGCCGGCTCATGCCAAGAAAGTCGTCAGCAAGGGGGCCAAGTAGGTGATTCGCTGCGTCCAGGACCTCTCGGCCTCGGGAACCGCGTTCCCGACCGGGCTGCAAGGGGCGTTCCAGGAGTACCCCAACCTCGAACCGATCGACGCGACGGTGCTCGACGCACGGGTCGCTCCCGCTCCGAACATCGGTGTCGGCACGCTTTGGATCGAAAACTTCTTCGCCTCGGGGCTCTCGTCTCCGCCGCCCTCAACAGGCGGCATCGTCAACGAAGGCGACGCGCTCTACACGCCGAGCGCGTTCTACGGGCAGTCCGTCCCGCTGTTCTCCTACGGCGTGCTCGTGGGCATCCCGCCGACCCCGACGGGCGGCGCGGGCTTGGGCGCGACGGCCGGGTACGCAACCGGCGGACAGGTGCAGCAGCTTCGCATTCGGCAGAAGGGCTCGTGCTTCGCGCTCTGCACGGCACCGGGCACGACCGCAATCGCGCCGGGCACGCTGCTGACGGCCGACGGCGCGGGGAATCTGACGCCGTTCCAGCCGCCTTCGGGAGCGCCCACGCCGACGATCACGCCGGAAGGCACGACCGGCGCGGCAACGTGGACCTACGCCCTCTTTGCCGTCGGCTACGACGGGCAGTACAGCGCCATCGGCACGGCGGCCTCGACCACGACCGGCAACGCCACCCTGACCGTGACGAACTACAATCTCATCACCTGGACGCCGGTTGCGGATGCGGCCCAGTACGTCATCGTCCGCACGGTGTCGGGTGGTACGCCCGCCTCCGTCGGGACGATTGGGGTCGTCGGCAGCGGCGTCTCCAGCTTTACCGATACGGGGCAAGCGGCCGACCCGCGCACGAGCGCGACCAACCCGGTTCCCAACCTCCCCTCGCCCTCGACGACGACCGTCGCTCAGGTCACCGGCGCAACGCCCGGCACCTCGACCTACACCTATCGCGTGTCGGCCATCCTGCCCAACGGCGTCTGGAGCAACACCCAAGGCACGGCGACGTCGGTTACGACCGGCAACGCGACGCTCTCCCCAACCAACGGCAACCTCATCACCTGGTCGGCCGTCACCGGAGCCGTTGCTTACGCCATCACCCGCACGGTCGCGCCCACCGGGTACTCGACCGGCATCATCGGTTACGCGACGAGCCCAACCACCGGCTTCGTCGATTACGGTCAGCCCGCCCTCGGGACGTATACGGGCCTGTACCAACAGTTCCCGGCCGCCCAAGGAGCGCCGGGAGCCGTGCTCGCGATAGCCAAGGGCACGCTCGCCGCAGGAACGACGACACCGGCCCTGGTGTTGGTCAACGTAGGGGGATTCTGACGTGGCCGGTGTAGGTACCAATCCACAGTTCGACCCGGTGTATCAGGCGGACATCTCCGACGGGTTCGCCGTCGGGGTCGTGGCCGCGGGCGCCGGTACGACGACGATCAAAGCCGCAGCTGGGCGGGTCTGCCGGGTGGTCATTACGACCGCTGGGACGTCCGGTAACCTCTCGCTCTACGACGGGGGTGCGTCGGGCACGCTGCTGGCCGTCATCCCCGGCACGACGGCCAACGCTACCGTAGGATTGCTCGGCACGTCGCTCACCCTCAATATGCCGTTCTACACGAGCCTCGTCGCGGTGGGCGCAGCGA
>Ga0302326_10017217_pt1 | contig 15088 bp, 10 predicted proteins | sample Palsa_T0_3_FD_202264 | JGI IMG/M metagenome (GOLD analysis project Ga0302326, IMG submission 202264) | Peat permafrost microbial communities from Stordalen Mire near Abisko, Sweden - Palsa_T0_3 | ecosystem: Environmental > Terrestrial > Soil > Palsa > Peat permafrost | place: Sweden: Abisko... | reverse complement strand
CGGCGTACGTCTTCAGCGTCGTTGCGACGATCGCGCCATCGCTCTTTCCTGCATCGCTTCGGGGGATGGATGGGACCGTCGGTGTCTACTTCGAGGCGGCGGCGGCGATCACGTTTCTGGTTCTCCTCGGACAGGTGGTCGAGCTTCGCGCGCGCCGCCGAACGGGGCATGCCATCCGCTCGCTCCTTCAGCTCGCACCGAAAACGGCGCGACGGGTCCGCGCCGACGGCACCGAGGACGATGTGTCGCTCGACCGGGTGCAGCGGGGGGACCGGCTGCGCGTTCGCCCCGGCGAGCGAGTGCCCTGCGACGCCACGGTGGTCGAAGGCTCGAGCGCCGTCGACGAGTCGATGGTCACCGGAGAACCCGTGCCCGTGCCGAAGGCGCTCGGTTCCGCGGTCACGGGCGGCACGGTCAACGGAACGGGTAGCCTGTTGGTCCAGGCCCAGCGTGTGGGCAGCGACACGCTTCTCGCGCAGATCGTTCGGCTCGTCAGCGAGGCGCAACGGAGCCGTGCGCCGATTCAGCGCCTCGCGGATCGCGCCGCCGGGGTCTTCGTCCCGGCCGTGATCGGGTCGGCATTGATCACGTTCGTCGTATGGGCTCTGGCCGGGCCCGACCCCCGCCTCGCACGCGGACTCGTGTGCGCCGTCGCTGTCCTCATCATCGCGTGTCCCTGTGCGCTCGGCCTGGCAACGCCCATGTCGATCATGGTCGGTGTGGGCCGCGGCGCCACCATGGGCATCCTTTTCAAGGGCGCACGGGCCCTCGAAACGTTGCAAACCGTCGACACGATCGTCGTCGACAAGACGGGGACGCTTACCGAGGGCAAGCCGAGCGTCGTGTCCATATTTGCGGCGCCCGGATTCGAGGAACACGAGATCGTTCGACTGGCGGCGAGCTTGGAACGGGGCAGCGAACACCCGCTTGCCGGGGCGGTCGTCGCCGACGCGAAGGCCAAGGGCCTCGAGCTCGACCCGCCCACGAATGTTCGGTCGATCACCGGAAAGGGAATCACCGGTCAGGTGGCCGGACGCCGGATCGGTGTCGGGAATCGGGGTTTGCTCGAGGAGCTCGGCGTTCTGCGGACGAGCCTGGACGGGATCGCGGAATCGCATCAGACGCAGGGTGAGACCGTGATCTTCATCGCGATCGAGGGCCAGGCCGCGGGGTTTCTGGGGATTGCGGACCCCATCAAAAAGGAAGCCCGAGACGCCATCCGCGCACTGCAGGACGACGGCGTTCGACTGGTGATGCTGACGGGCGATACGCGGACGAACGCCCTCTTGACCGCTCGAACGCTCGGCATCGACGAGGTCGAGGCTGGGGTGCTCCCTGCGCAGAAGGGCGAGGCGATAAAGCGGCTCAAGGTGCAGGGTCGAATCGTCGCCATGGCCGGCGACGGCATCAACGACGCGCCGGCTCTCGCCGAAGCGGACGTCGGTATCGCGATGGGAACGGGGACGGACGTCGCCCTGCAGAGCGCCGGAGTAGTCCTCCTGGGGGGAGACCTCCGAGGGCTTGCTCGTGCGCGCGCCTTGAGCCGCGCAACGATGCGCAATATCCGTCAGAACCTGTGGCTCGCGTTCGCCTACAATGCTCTTGGCATTCCGATCGCCGCCGGCGCGCTCTATCCGTCTCTCGGCCTGGTCCTCAGCCCGGTGATCGCCGGCGCCGCGATGGGCCTCAGTTCGGTCTCGGTCATTGCGAACGCACTGCGACTGCGCCACGTGCGTATTTAGCGCTCTCCCATCCTAGCCCCGTCGTCCCCTTGCACGCGGCCAATCCGCGCGTTACATACTGAACCGAATGGCTCAGTATGCGAGTGCCCGCCTCGACGCCTCGTTCGCCGCGCTCTCGGACGCCACCCGACGCGGCGTTTTGGAGCAGCTCGGACGCGCAGACGGTTCGATCACGGACCTCGCCGAGAAGTTCCACATGACCCTCACGGGCATGAAGAAGCACGTCGGCGTCTTGGAGCAGGCGGGGCTCGTCACGACGGAGAAGGTCGGGCGCGTGCGGACCTGCAAGCTCGGCCTGCGCCGACTGGAGGAAGAAACGGCGTGGATCGAGAGGTACCGCCAGCTCTGGGCCTCACGCTTCGACGAGCTGGACAAGGTTGTCGATGAACTGAAACGGAGGGAGAAGGTCGATGGACGCAAGAAGAGAAAGTGAGCCCACCCCCGTGAAGAACCGCACGACGGTGGAACGGAGGTCCGAGCGCGAGTTCGTCGTCACGCGAACCTTCAACGGCCCGGCGCGCCTCGTGTTCGAGGCGTGGACCAAGCCCGAACTGCTCAAGCTGTGGTGGGCACCGAAGTCGACGGGCATGTCCCTGCTTTCCTGCGAGGCGGACGTTCGTGTCGGGGGCAGCTACCGCTTCGTCTTCGGCCACGACGCCTCGAAGACCATGGCGTTCTTCGGCAGATACATCGAAGTGATACCGCACTCGCGCCTCGTCTGGACCAATGAGGAAGGTGATCGCGGTGAGGCCATCACTACGGTGACCTTCGAGGAAAAGGGTGGCCGGACGCTGCTGGTCCTGCACGAGCTCCATCCCTCGAAGGAAGCTCTCGACGATGCCATCGCCTCCGGGGAGGGGCTGCGCGAGACGTTCGAGCAACTGGACGAGCTTCTCGTCACCCTGGGAGCCTCTCGATGACGGCGATTCTCGGCGACGGTCCCCGCGCTCTGCGCCAGGCTCACCGCCGAGGCGATGCCAATGCACGTGCGGAAGCGCGCGTGGCTCGCGCGCGACCATGCCGTCTGCGGGCGACTCGTCTTCCAAGCTCGAGGTGCCGCTTGCGGCCCCGGGCATGACTAATGCCGCCACGTAGCCCACGAACATGGGCGTCATCGATACCCGGCGTGACCAGTTGTACCCCGTCCTCGACATGGCGCAGATGGAGAGCGCCAAGCGCTTTGCCAGCTCGCCCGCAAGAGCCTTCGCGCGCGGCGAAGTCCTCTTCGATGTCGGCGCGCGCAACATTCCCATCTGGCTCGTGCTCGAAGGCTCCCTCGAGGTCGTCCGTCGGGACGGCCTCGGCCACGAGAGCCCCGTCGTCGTCGAGCGTGTGGGTCAGTTCAGCGGGGAGATCGGCCAGCTGTCGGAGGGGTTGGGCGCCGTGGTCGAGGCCAAGGCGGGACCGGAAGGCTGCACCGCCCAACCGATCGACCCTCCCCACCTGCGGGCCCTCATGGTTGGCGCCGCCGAGCTCGGCGAGATCATCATGCGCGCCCTCATCCTCCGGCGCGTCCGATTGCTCGAGGCGCGTGGATTCGGGGTTGTCCTTTTGGGACGGCCCGGAACGCCCGACGTGGTGCGACTCCAAGGATTCCTCGCGCGCACTGGCTATCCGACCACGGTGCTCGCCTCCACGGACGAGGAAGGTCGCGCGCTCGTCGACCGGTTCGGCCTACAGCCCGACGAGCTTCCGGTGATGATCTGCCTCGACGGGACCATGCTGAAGCGTCCGACGGACGCAGAGGCAGGACTATCCCTCGGCATCACGCCGAAGCTCGACCCAAACAGAGTGTACGACGCGGCGGTGGTCGGTGGCGGTCCGGCGGGACTCGCAACGGCGGTCTACGCGGCGTCCGAGGGCCTCTCTGTGTTGGTGCTCGACCAGCGCTCCTTTGGAGGGCAGGCGGGAGCGTCGGCCCGCATCGAGAACTATCTCGGCTTCCCGACGGGCATTTCCGGTCAAGCCCTCGCCGGCCGAGCGTTCACCCAAGCGCAGAAGTTCGGGGCCGAACTGGCCACCCCCGTGGGGGTGTCACGCCTCGTCTGCAACCGCGCAGACGAGCCAGGAGGCGCGATGCAACTGGAGCTCACCAACGGCTCTATCGTCCGTGCGCGAACCATCGTCGCCGCCTCCGGGGCACGCTATCGCCGCCCGAACATCGCCGACCTGGCGACGTTCGAGGGTGCCGGCGTCTCCTACTGGGCATCTCCCGTAGAGGCAAAGCTGTGCGAAGGCGAAGACGTCGCGCTCGTGGGCGGAGGCAACTCCGCGGGGCAGGCCGTCGCCTTCCTCGCGCCGAAGGTCAGGCGGCTGCACGTGGGCATCCGGGGCGGCGGGCTGGCGGCCTCGATGTCCAGGTACCTCGTCGAGCGCATCGCTGCCCTTCCGAACGTAGAGATCCACACACACACCGAAGTTACAGCGCTGTGGGGCGACCGGACGCAGGGCTTGAAGGCGGCCACGTTCCGGAACTACGCGACGGGTGCCGAACGGACCAAACCTCTTCGACACCTCTTCATCTTCATTGGCGCCGATCCGAACGCCGCGTGGCTACAAGGTTGCGTGGAGCTCGACAAGAATGGGTTCGTCGTGACGGGCTTTCCGGTTCCCGGCGCGCGAGAGCCTGACCGCCGCGTCCTTCCGCTGGAGACCTCCCGCCGGGGGGTCTTCGCCATCGGTGACGTGCGGGCTGGCTCGACCAAGCGTGTTGCCGCCGCGGTCGGCGAGGGGGCGGCTGTCGTGGCCCAGCTTCATGCGTTCCTTGCAGATCGATGACTCGATCCCTTGCTCGATACCTATTGCGCTGCGCGGTGGTACACGTGGCGGATGCGCGTCCTCACGATCGCCGCAATAGTGGTCTTCTGCGGGTGCCCGCCCAGCAGCGGCAACGGCTCGAAGAGCACCGAACCAGTGACCACGTGCACGAGCGTCGGCCAGTCCTGCATCTTCGCGCCAGGCAAGCTCGGCCTGTGCGTCGAACGTACCGCGCCCTGCGAGGGCGCCGGGTGCATCATCTGTCAGAGCCAGCACTGAGCGTCCGGCCCCGCATCGATCGCAGCAGCAGCGGCGCTACGGCGTGGCCGCGCACGAGGCGCTCACCGGCGTCGTCACGTAACCATCGATGACCGGGACGACGAGCGAGGCCTGACCCGCCGGCGCCGGATATCCGTAGAGGCTCGATGTGGTGCACGTCGTGCCCGACCCTCCGAACGAAATGCTGTACAGGCCAGAAGGCAAATCGGCGAAGCCGCCGTGAGTGCCCGCGCTTGCGTCCGCGACGGGCAACCCACCATCGTCGAGGTAGGTGGCGGCGTGGGGGGCGTTGTCCATCCCGATCAACGTCACCGAGACGCCCGGAACGGGCGGCCCCCCCTCGGGCGCGGCCACGAAGAACGCGAGGTAACCGCCGGCGTCTGCGGCCGCGGTCATTCCCATGAAGGTCTGGGGTGCGGCCGCCGGGAAAAGCGTGTTTTCCGCGGGCGGGAGGACGTTCTCGAACTCCTGCAGCAGGAGCACACGGAGCGAGGGGAGAAAGCCCTGCTTCTCGAAGGTCAGCGTGACGTAAGCGGCGCCGGGGACGCCTATCACCACGAAGGAGCCGTCTTCGTCACTGGTCGCGCATGCGGTGGTGTTCTGCACGCACACGGTGGCCCCGGCGAGGGGGCTCCCGTCGGCCGCGTGGACGAACCCGCTCACGAAGGCTTCCGGGCCCGAGGGGGAGGCGCTCGCATTCCCACGGCCAGTTTCGGCGTCGGTCGTATCCGCCGGATGGGCGGCAACGCCCCCGCATCCCGCGCCGGCCAAAAGCGAGAGCACCGTCCCAGCACACCCCGTAGCGCGCATTGCCATTGGCGAATGCGGCCTCCTTGCAGCCCCACCATCCGCCAAGTAGGTGTGTGTCAGGCTGCAAGCCGCGGCCATGGCGGACGCGCTCGAAGTTCAGTCCCCGGCGCTCACGGGAGCGCGCCGACAAGCCGGACGCGATTGTCGCTTAAGCAACTTCGGATTCCGCGCTCGCTATGGAGCCGCCGGCCAAGCCCGGAACGCCCCGACGACGAAGTCGCGGAAAGCGGCGACGCGCGCCGGGACGTGCGTCGCCGACGGATAGAGGACGTAGAGCGACGCGCCCTTGCCCTCGAAGGCCGGCAAGACGCGGGCGAGCCGGCCCGCGGCCACGTCCTTTGCGCAGACGAGGCGCGGCATGAGGCCGATGCCTCCGCCCGCGAGCACGGCGGCGCGCACGTAGCTGAAGTCGTCGCCGCCCATGCGCCCGCGGACGGGGACCTCGATCGACGCGGCGCCGTCCGACAGCCGCCACGTCTTCGCCAGGTCGTCGGCGCGGAAGAGGATGCACCGGTGGGCGGCGAGGTCGCGCGGCGACGCGGGCGTGCCATGCGTGTCGAGGTAGCGCGGCGATGCGAAGATGCCGTGCGTGAGGTCGCCGACCTTCTTGGCGACGAGCGAGGAGTCGGCGAGCCGCGGCGTCGCACGGACGGCCATGTCGAACCCCTCGTCGACGATGTTGACCGCCCGGTTCGTGAGGGCCACGTCCACCTGCACGAGCGGGTAGCGTTCGCTGAAGGCGACGGCGACATCGGCGAGGAAGGCGACGCCGATGACCGCCGGCGCCGACACGCGCAGCACGCCCTTCGGCCCGCGCGTCGCCGGCTCGAGCGCCCGCGACGCTTGCTCGAGGGTCGCCACCGCCTCGCGGACGCTCCCGTGGAGCGCCCGCCCCTCGCTCGTTGCGCGCACGCTACGCGGCGTCCGGTGCAGGAGCCGCGTTCCGGTCATCGCCTCGAGCCGCGCGATCGTGCGGCTGACGGTGGAGGTGGGTACCCCGAGCTCGCGCGCCGCCGCCGCGAACCGCCCTCGGTCGACGACGCGAACGAAGACGCGCAGATCGTTGAGATCCAGGTCCCTCACCCCCCGGAGACTACGACGCCTTCACCAGCGAGACATCGAGCGTGATCGTCACGACGTCGCCGACGACGACGCCGCCCGTCTCGAGCGCCTTGTTCCACGTCATGCCGAAGTCCGAGCGCTTGACGCGGGCCGACGCGGTCGCGCCCATGCGCACGCTGCCGCGCATGTCCGTCTGCGGCCCGGTGATGTCGCGGACCGCCAGCGTCACCTCGCGCGTGACGCCGCGGATCGTCAGATCGCCCGTCACATCGAGCTCCCCTTCGCCCACCACGGCGGCGCCCTTCGAGACGAAGGTCATCTGCGGGTGGTTGTCCGCGTCGAAGAAGAGCGGGCCGCGTAGGTCGCCGTCGCGCTTGGCCTCCCGGGTGTCGAGCGACGCCGCCTCGATGGCCGCCTCGATGCGCATCGCCTCGGGACGGGCGGCGTCGTAGGCCACCTCGCCGCGGAACTTCGCGAACACGCCGCGGACGTTGGTGATCATCAGGTGGCGGACGGAGAAGCCGACCGCGGAGTGCCCGGGGTCGAGCGTCCAGCGGGTGGCGGGGGTGGTGTTGCCGTTCGGTTGGGTCGATGCCGTCGTCGTGGTGTCCATGCCCGCTACGATGGGCCCGAAGGGCCGTCCCGTCGCGTGCGGAGTCGGCATCTTGGCGTTGCGTGGACGCAACGACGCAGCGCGTGGATGACGGCGGACCCTTCAGCGGGCGCGCCGCCGAGGCCCCTGCATGTTCGCCACGCCGGCGGCGACTTCCGGGGTGAACTCGCGCCGCGAGCGGCTAGCATGCCGCACGATGCTCTCGTTCGACGACTGGTTCGCCGCCAAGCACGCGGCCATTCCCCTGGCATCCGCCCAGGCGGTCCTCGCGCTCTCCGCGGGCGGGGCCACGCTCCCCTTTATCGCCCGCTACCGCAAAGAACAAACCGGCAACCTCGACGAGGTCGCGATCCAGAACGTCCTCGAGGCGAAGGAGCTCTGGGACGCGGTCGCCCACCGCCAGAAGTTCATCTGCGAGGAGATCGAGAAGCAGGGCAAGCTGACCCCGGAGCTGAAAGAGAGGATCCTGGCGACGGGGGAGCTCGAGCGTCTCGAAGACCTGTATTTGCCCTACAAGGTGAAGCGGAAGACCAAGGCGACGGTCGCCCGCGAGGCCGGCCTCGAGCCTCTCGCCGCGTGGCTTTGGCAGGTCTCCCACGAAGACGTCGCGCGGGGCGAATCGCTCGAAGCGAAGGCCGCCGCGTTCGTCTTGCCCGAGAAGAACGTCACCACGACGGCGCAGGCGATCGAAGGGGCGCGCGACATCGTCGTCGAGCGTCTCTCCGAAGACGCCGAGCTCCGGGGGCGCGTGCGCAGCGCGCTGTTCGACGCGGGTCACGTGGTCTCCAAGCAAGGCGAGAAGGCAAAGCCGAACAGCAAGTTCGAGCGCTACTTCGCCCACAGCGAGCCCGTGAGCTCGCTGATGAGGCCCGAGGCGTCCCACCGCTACCTCGCGATGCGGCGCGGATTCATGGAGGAGGAGCTCGTGCTGTCGCTCGGCGGCGCGCCCGGTGTCGAGACGTTCGACGCCGGGCTTCTCGCGACGTTCGAGCGCGCGGCCTGCCCGCGCGCTGAGTCTCCGGCGGCCGACGTGATGAAGCGCGCTGCGCGCCTGTCCCTTCGCGCCTACGTCCAGCCAAGCATCGAGAACGAAGTGCACAAGGCCCTCCGCGAAGTCGCCGACGCCGCGGCGATCCATGTCTTCGCGGAGAACCTCCGCAAGCTCCTCCTCGCCTCACCGTACGGGGCGAAGTCGGTCCTCGGCGTCGATCCGGGCATCCGCACGGGTTGCAAGCTCGCGGTCGTGAGCGAGTCCGGCGCGTACCTGGGCAGTCACGTGATCCACCTCGGCTCGGAGCGCGAACGCGCTTCCGCGAAGGAGGTGTTGCGCCTCGCCGTCGTGAACGCGAACGTCTCGGCGGTCGCCGTCGGCAACGGCACGGCGGGTCGCGAGACAGAGGCGTTCATCCGGGGCGCGCTCGGTGAGCTCGGCCTCTCGGCGGTGCCCGTCGTGATGGTGAGCGAATCGGGGGCGAGCGTGTACAGCGCGAGCGAGGTCGCCCGGGAAGAGTTCCCCGATCTCGACCTGACCATCCGCGGCGCGATCTCCATCGCGCGGCGGCTGCAGGATCCCCTGGCCGAGCTCGTGAAGGTGGACCCGAAGAGCATCGGCGTCGGCCAGTACCAGCACGACGTGACGCCGGGGCTCCTCAAGAAGAGCCTGGAGACTGTCGTGAGGAGCTCTGTGAACGCCGTCGGCGTCAGTGTCAACACGGCGTCGCCGTATCTCCTCGCCGAGGTGGCGGGGATCGGATCGTCCCTGGCGCGCGCCATCGCCGAGCACCGGCAAGCGAAGGGCGTCTTCAAGGAGAAGCGCGATCTGCTCGCCGTTCCGCGGTTCTCGGAGAAGGTGTTCGAGCAGGCCGCGGGGTTCCTGAGGATCCCCGGCGCCGCGAACCCGCTCGACGACACGGGGATCCACCCCGAGCGCTATCCGCTCCTCGAGAAGCTCGCGGCGCGCATCGGCAAGCGCGTCGGCGACCTGGTCGGCCCCGGGGCCGCGGTCGTGCGCCGCGACGCGCAGTTCCGGGCGGAGGTGGGCCAGTTCACCTTCGACGACATCGTGAAAGAGCTCGAGCGCCCCGGCCGTGACCCTCGCGACCCGTTCGTCGTCTGGACGTTCCGCGCGGACATCCACGAACTCAAAGATCTGAACCCGGGCATGACCTGCCCCGGCATCGTCACGAACGTGACGAACTTCGGCGCCTTCGTCGACATCGGCGTCCACCAGGACGGCCTCGTGCACGTCTCGCAGCTCGCCGATCGCTTCGTCAAAGATCCGCGCGACGTCGTCGGGCCCGGCGATCGCGTCACGGTCCGCGTGCTGGAAGTGAACGTGGCGAAGAACCAGATCGCGCTGACGATGAAGAGCGGCGCTGACGCGGCCCGCTCGGCGCCGCAAGCGCCAGGCGCGACGGGTACGCCTGGCACGAACCAACCCAAAGGGGGAGACCGTCGCCCACCCGAGAAGGCTCGAACGCAGCTCTCTCCAGGGTCTCTCAAGAGCGACGCGCTGAAACAGCTCGAACAATTCCGCGCCGCGATCAAGCGATCGCAGTGAGCGCCTCCGCCGACGCGGACTAGAGACCGTACTTGTTCATGAGGTAGGTCTGGAGGTTCTGCAGATCGCTCGGCGAGACGGTGCCGTCGACGGCGAGGACCTCGGCGATGTCGCCGACGATGTCCTGGCCCGCCTGCGTCCCGCCGATGCGCGCCGGGAAGTCCGGCGAGTCGACGTTCTCGGCGTACCCACTGCCCGTCGCGTAGCCCGCGTCCATCGCGTTGATGAGCATCGCCATCGTCCCGAGGGTCGCCGGCGCCGCGTCGCTCGCGCCCGCGTCCCCGGCGTCGGTGCCGCCGTCGACCGCGAGCACGATCGAAGAGCGATGGATGACGACGAGCACCGGCGCGCCGTCGTTGTAGCCGGAGCCGCCGCTCGTGACCTCGGTCGAGCCGTACTCGTTGAGCTGTTCGAGGATGTTCGAGGACCCGCCGGGCAGGTTGGCGAAGAGGCCGACGCCCTGGTACGGCGGGTCGTTGTAGATCTGCTTCGAGTAGAGCGCCCCGTACGTCGAGCCGCCGGCGTCGACATACGTCGTGTGCTGCACGACGACGGCGAGCAGAAAGTCGTTGGTGCCCCAGTTGAGCGACGTGCTGTCTTGCAGCAGCAGGTAGTCGGTGCCGTTGAAATGCACGGCGGGCTGGCCGTCGAGCGCCGCGGGTTCGATGGCGGGGCCGTACCCGACGGCGTTGTTGCCGTTGCCCGAGCGGTCCATCCAGAGGACGCCCGGGCCGCCGTCTCCGGCGTCGGATCCCCCGTCGGTCATGCCCAGACCTTCGTGGCCGTCGAGCCACAGGACGAGGCCCGTCAGGGAGGACGGCGACCAGGGCGCTGCGGCCTCGCTCGCGTCGCCGCCGGCGTCCTGGCTGGAGGTCGTCGTCGCGTCGACGCCGCCGTCGCTCCCCGCCTCGCCGCTCGCGGGCGTCGTCGCGTCGACGCCGCCGCCGGCTTCGGAGACCGGGGTCGAGCCTTCCGGCGATCCCTGCCCGCTGTCGTCGCCGTTCCCGGATGCGTCAGTCCCCGACGGGGACGAGCTGTTGCCCGAACCGCAGCCGAACTGCCCCAGCACCACCGCGACCGATAAACCAAGAGCCCATCGCTTCACTCCGAAACCCTCCTCGCGCGAACCCGCGCAACCTTCCACCTTACGCGAGCCCGAGGCCCGATATCAACGGTGTCCGGCGCCGCTCCGGCGCCGGTAGGCACCGGGCGACGTGTCCGTCCACGAGCGAAACGCCCGGATGAAGCTCGCGACCGCGGTGCGCCGGACGCGCTCGACGACTCTTCGAAACCGCCTCTTAGGCCAATTTCCAACAAGACAGGCCACCACAATTGGCGGCCCAAACCTGTACATTCAGCTCACGCACGGCATATTGACGGCGGGGTTGCTCAAGGCGTTCCAATCCCAAGAAATGTCCACGGCGCCCGAGGTAGACCCCATGCGACGACCTTCTCCTGGGTACGCCACCGCGAGCGTCGCGCTGCTGTTCACGCTCGCCGCCGTGGTCGCTGCCGCCAGCTGCGGGACGAATTCGAGAGACGGGCTTGGAAATGGCTCGGCTGGCTCGAACTCCTCCTCCGGCGCGGGCGGCGATGACGGCGGGGGAGCCAGCAGCGGGTGCGCGAGTGGCTTTTGTACGGGCGGGGGAAGCGGCAGCGGTGCGTTCACCGGCACCGGCACCGGCGGCGACGGAGGCACCGTCGGCCCAGCGCCCTCGATGGTCAACTCGGTCGTCACGATCAACGACTGCCCCGGCACCCTCACCGCGGCGATGGCAACCGCGCTCGAGGGGGCCGGTTCCGCGGCCGGCTCGATGAAGTGGCTGTACCCGTACGACCAGACGGTCTTCCCGGGAGGGATCCCGGCGCCGGTGCTTCAGTGGAGCCAGACGGGCACACCCGACGGCGTGTACGTCCACCTGACGTCGCAGCTCTTCAACTACCAGGCCTGCTTCGCGGGCTCGTCGCCGACCAATTTCACGCTGGCGACGAACGCCTGGCTGACGGCATGGTCGCAAAGCAAGGGAAAGAGCGATCCGCTCTCCGTCGAAGTGGCGACCAGCACGGGCGGCACCATCGCGTCGTTCACGACGCACTGGGTCTTCGCGAAGGGCAGCCTCGCGGGCGACACCTACTACAACACGTACGGGTCCAAGCTCGTGCCCGGCCAGAACAACGCGCAGAACGGCGCCGTGATGCGGATCGACAACGGCGCCACGCAGCCCGTCGCGTTCTTGTACGTCAACGGAGCGTCGCCGTTCGGGCCGTGCATCAACTGCCACGCGCTCTCGGCCAACGGCTCGTACATCGTGGCGCAGGAGCACATGTACCCGAGCATCACCGCCCTCTATGGCGAGGGCAGCATGTCCTTCGACCTGCTGACGACCCCGACGCCCAACCCGGCGACGCCGCTCGCCAACACGCTGAACGACGACTGGGGTTTCTCGGCGGTGTACCCGGACGGGACGTTCTTGCTGACGGCGGGGGAGTCGCAAAACTCCGCGGTCAGCCTGGCGTTCCCCGCCGCCCCGGGGAATAACCCCGCGATGATCGGCCCGAAGCCGAGTGTCTTCTACGACACGACCACCGGGACGAAGACGACGCCGACGGGGCTCGACACCCAGTACGCGATGATGCCGAGCTTTTCGGTGGACGGGGATTACCTCGTCTACAACGACTGCCCCGACAGCGAAGCGGAGGCCGGAGTGGAATCCGGCGGCAAGCTGGCCGTCGCGAACTTCACCAAAAGCTCGATGAGCTTCTCGAATCCAAAGACGATCTACACCAGCACGACGCTTTACCCCGGCTGGCCGTTCTTCACGCCGGACGACAAAGACGTCATCTTCGCGCTCGGCAACGGCAACAACTACGCGACCGAGGTCCCACCGGGCGACCTCCAGCTCTGGAGCTCGTACCTCTATATCGTCGACGTCCCGTCGGGCAAATCGCACAGGCTCGACGAGGCCGCGGGCTTCAACAGCGCGACGGGCGAGGAGTATCTGCCCTTCCCCGGACGCGACGAGGGCTACGACTTCTATCCGACCGTCAACCCGGTCGCCTCCGGCGGGTACTTCTGGGTCTACTTCACGAGCCGTCGCGCCTACGGCAACGTCTATCCGGGGGGCACCCCCTCGGCCACCAATCCCGGCGGGACCGAGTCCGACACGGGTACCAAGGCGATCTGGGTCGCGGCGATCGACATCGCACCGGCGGCTGACACCGACCCGAGCCACCCGGCCTTCTACCTCCCTGGGCAAGAGATTGGCAGCGGCAACATCCGCGCGTTCCCCGTGCTCGCGCCGTGCTCGGGCAACGGGGCCTCGTGCGAGAGTGGGATCAACTGCTGCGGCGGCACCTGCACGAGTGGTGTCTGCGGCGTCCCCGCAGGGTGCGCGAACGACAACAACAAGTGCACCTCGACGGTCCCGTGCTGCGATCACGCCGAGTCGTGCATCGGCGGCTTCTGTACGTCGCCGATCCCGCAATAGCGGCGCTCACCGACGCACGCGGATCTGCTCGAGGAGCCTGGACAGGGCCGACGCGCTCGCATTGGTGTCCTTCGGGCTCAGGAACTTTTCACGTATGGCCCTCGCGTGAGGGAATCCAATAGGGTGCCCGCAGCGATGACGTTTACCTGACTTGTAGGTATCCGGACTCGCAGGCCGGGGAGTCGACTCAACTGTGAATCGGGCCCCTCGAAGGGTCCTCGTCGCTCACGAACGTGGGCTGACGGAAGGGGAGGTTTGTCATGCGTTGGGTTTCAATCGTCTCTGGCGCCGCGGCGGTGCTCGTTCTCGCCGCATGCAGCAGTGGGAATTCTGGGCCCATAACCGCCATCCCGGCGGACTCGGTCGTCAAGACCGCCGCGGGCGCGCGTCGGCCCACGGTTCCTGTCACGAGCAATCCGTACACGCTCTTCGAGACGTTGCAGGTAAGGCCCCTTGCCGTCTCCGCGGACGGGAACCTTCTCTACGCCGCGAACACTCCGGACAATCGACTCGAGGTCTTCAGCGTCGCCGGTCGTCGCGCGGTCGATATCGGTTCCGTCGTGGTCGGCCTCGAGCCAGTTGCGATTGCGGTGCGCGCGCCGGGGGAGCTCTGGGTCGTAAACCACCTGTCGGACTCGGTCAGCATCGTCGACGTGAGCGATCCGCTGAGCCCCCGGGTCGTGAACACGCTTTGGGTCGGAGACGAGCCGCGCGACATCGTCTTCGCGGGCCCGCAGCACAACCTCGCTTTCATCACGACCGCTCACCGCGGTCAGAATTCGCCGGACGACCCGGACTTGTTCACCCCTGGAGTCGGCCGGGCGGATGTCTGGGTCTTCGACGCGAACAACCTCGGCACGGCCCTCGGCGGCCAGCGGCTGACGAAGCTCACCCTCTTCGCCGACACGCCGCGCGCGCTCGCGGCCACGCCGGACGGCAAGACCGTCTACGCGGCCTCGTTTCTGTCGGGCGACCAGACGACGAGCGTCTCGTCCGACGCGGTTCTTGCGGTGTACGGCGGGACGATGCCCGGCCCGGCGACCATCCCCTTTGCCGGGACGACCCTTCCCATGCCGTCGACCGGTGAGGTGGTCAAGTACAAGGCCGGTCCGGACGGCACCTACCACTGGTTTGACGCGTATGGTTCGAACTTCGATGCCTACGTGAACATCACCCTGGCGGACGACGACGTGTTCGTGATCGACGCCACCGCGAACCCGCCTGCCGCCGTGACCTCGAGCGTCTTCCAGCACGTCGGCACGACGCTCTTCAACATGGCCGTCAACCCCAGGAACGGGAAGGTCTACGTCACCAACACCGACGCGCACAACGACGTGCGCTTCGAGGGGCACACGCCGGGGTTCACGTCCGTGGTCGGCAACACGGTCGACAGCCGCATCAGCGTGCTCGATCCGTCGACGCTGAGCGTCACCGCCGACAACCTGAACGGTCACCTGAACCATGCCGCGGGCACGGGCGATCCGTCGCTGAGCCTCGCCTTCCCCGAGGGGATCGAGGTAAGCGCCGACGGCAGCCGCCTCTACGTCGTCGCGCAGGGGTCGAGCAAGCTTGCGGTCTACGACACGAGCGCGATCGAGGCCGGCCCGGTGCTCCCCACCGCCGCCAGCCAGGTCCTGCTTTCGGGCGGCGGCCCGACGGGGCTCGCGCTCGACGGTCCGCAAGGGCTCGCGTTCGTCCTGACGCGGTTCGACGACGCCATCTCGGTCGTCGACCTCGGATCGCGCCGGGAGATCCAGCACGTCGCGATGTTCAGCCC
>Ga0302326_10017215_pt1 | contig 15090 bp, 14 predicted proteins | sample Palsa_T0_3_FD_202264 | JGI IMG/M metagenome (GOLD analysis project Ga0302326, IMG submission 202264) | Peat permafrost microbial communities from Stordalen Mire near Abisko, Sweden - Palsa_T0_3 | ecosystem: Environmental > Terrestrial > Soil > Palsa > Peat permafrost | place: Sweden: Abisko... | reverse complement strand
GCTCTGGCAGTACCTGGGCGATCCGCTCGGCACTTCCGACGCCGATGATCATCATCGGCACATCCGCGTTGCGCGAGAAGAACTTGGCCCGAGCGCGCTGGCCATTGCGCGTCCCGTCGACGCCGAGCAGCACGGTGGCCCCGGCCACCCCGCGGCGGTAGAGCAGGTCACAGACCGCGGCGAAGGCGGGCATCCTGTAGACCCGCTGCTGGCGCCCGACGTAGATCGTGAGCTTGATCTCATCGCCTAGCTCCTCGGGTGGGGCGGGTGCCGCGATCTCGCCCGACAGCAGCCGCGCCCGCTCGAGCGTTACCAGGCCGCGGCGCTTGATCTGCATCACGTTCTCGAGCAAGGACTCGATCGTCTCCCTCGTGTCGACCGCGACCGAGACGACAGGCAGGTCCTCGGAGAGCGAGAGCAGCCGATCGGTGTGCAGGTGATGCAGGCGCCCGAAACCCTCGACTCCGCGCAGGAGCACGCTCACCTTGATGCCGCGATCGCCGTAGATGTCGAGCAGCTCGTCGCCGAGCAGCCCGGTCGCGGTCCGGTCGCGTTCGCCGAAGTAGGTGGTGAGCTTGAGGCAGTCGTCGTTCATAGCTGTGCGCCGAGTGCTCGCGCGAGCGCGGCGGCGCCGATACCGAAGGCCAGGCTCACGATGACGTTCGCGAGCGCGGGCCGGAATCGCGCGTCCTCGCGCATACGGTGGGTTTCGAGCATCCAGGTCGAGAACGTCGTGTAGGACCCGAGCGTCGCGGTTCCGGCCAGCAGCAGCGCGTTGCCGCTGACCGCCAGCCCCGTGAGCAGGCCGAGCAGCAGCGCACCGGACGCGTTGACCGCGAGCGTCCCATAGGGATATTCCCGACCGCCGCGCGCGCCGATCGCGGCGTCGAGGACGAATCGGGCCACCGCGCCGGTGCCGCCGAGGAGCGCGACCGCAGCCCACACCCAGATCGTCACACGATCACCCGCACCCGGCGGACCAGGACGGTGCCCGCCCAGACCGCGAGGTAGCCCGCGAGGATGCTGGCCGCCGCATATCCGGCGGCGATCCCGTAGCGCTGGTGGTCGAGCATCTTCAGGAGCTCGACCTGCATCGTCGAGAAGGTCGTGTAAGCGCCACAGAATCCGGTCCCGGCGAGCGGTCGGCGGTACGTGGACTGCGGTAGGCGCTCCTGCAGCCGGGTCACGAGGTATCCGAGCAGGAACGAGCCGGACACGTTGATCGCGAACACGGCCCACGGCCACCCGGCGCCGGCGGCGGGGAATGCAACGGTCAGGCCCACCCGCGCGAGCGCTCCGAGCGCGCCGCCGGCGAAGATCGCGGCGAGCTCACGCCGGTCCGGTCGCTGCATCAGCCGTCGGCCTCCCGCGCGAGGAGGGACCGCTGAATCACGAGTCCTCGGAGACGACCAGGACCGGGGTGGTGGCGTCCGCGACCAAGGCCTCGGCGACGCCGCGCAGCAGCAGCCTGCCCGCCCGGCGGCCGTGGTGGTGACCGCACACGATCAGGTCGAAGCCGTGCGCATCGGCATGCGCCAGCAGCGTCCGCGCCGGCGGCTCCCCCTCGATCACCTCGTGCTCGACATCGATCCCCGCGCGCTCGGCGCGATCGCGGGCCCGCTCGAAGGTCTCGAGCAGGTAACGCTGCGCGGCGACGGCCGACTCGGCGCGGTCCGCGCTCGTCTCGGCGTGGGCGGGCGAATAGGCGATCGAGACGGCCTGAAGACTCGCCTGATAGCGGCGGGTGATGTCGATGGCAACGTCGAAGGCGCGTAACGCGACCTCCGAGCCGTCCCAAGCGAGCAGGATTCTCTGGAACATCAGCGCAGGATCGGGATCAGGGACAGCGCTGCGATCAGGGCGATCAGCATGTAGAGAAGGTACGCGGACAGGCGGCCGGACTGCAGCGAGCGCACCCTGCCAGAAACGCGCAGCGCGACGTTCGTGAGCGGTGCATAGATGAACCGGTCGATCGCCAGCACGACGCTGCTCTCGGACACGAGGCGGGCGCCAGCCTCGTCTTCAACGGTGGGCACCAACCGGGTGCGGAAGCCGAGCGGCCCGCGGAGCACCACCCGCATCGGGTTCGAGTATGCGGATGGCCGGTACTGCACGAGCGCCGTGTCGGCTCCGCTACCGGTGACCCAGACCGGTGCGCGGCGGGCCGTCCCGCGGCGGGCCTTCGTGGCGATCGACAGCGCGATCAGCGCGTACGCCGGCAGCACGATGCTCAGCCAGGTCGGTGCGAGCACCGAGAAGTTCGCGAACACCGGGCCGAGCACGAGTGGATGGCTGATCACAGAAGACGCCGCGTTGAAGCCGAGCAGCGGTCGCAGGCCGGCGCCGAGCGCATGGATCTCCCAAGGGGCGACGGTGCCGAGGAACAGGATCACCGCACCGAGTGCACCGAGCCCTAACGCCGTCCGGGAGGGCTCACGCACCGCGTTGACCGCACGCCGGGCTTGACCGAGAAACATGAAGCTGTAGAACTTGGCGAACGCCAGCAGCCCGAGTCCCGCGGTGAGCGCGAGCGCGGCCGCGGCAAGTGCGCACAGCAGGCGCGAGAGCAGCGTCGGCATGCGGAACCCCTGGAGCAGCGCTTCGAAGGTGAACCACTCGCTGACGAAGCCGCCGAGCGGCGGAATCGCTGCCAGGGTCAGACACGCGGCTCCGACCCCGGCAGCGCTCAGCGGCATTCCCCGGGAAAGTCCGCCGAGCGGGTCAAGCGTGCGCTCGCCGGTGGCGATCTCGACACGGTCGACGCCGATCAACGCGAGCGTCTTGGCAAGATTGTGTGCGCAGACATGGAGGGTCGCGGCGAGCAGCCCCGCAGCTGCGAGCCGTGGATCGTGTGCGGCGTGTCCGAGCAGCGCCACCCCCAGGCCGGTGAGCACGATCCCGGCGTGCTCGACCGTCGAGTAACCGAGGAACCGCCGCAGGTTGTCCTGCGTGATCGCGTAGGCGATCCCGACCACAGCGGTGACGGCGCCGAGTACCAGCAGCGCGTCGCCGCACCACGTGGGCAGGGGGCCGAGGATCTGAAACTCGAATCGCCAGAGGCCGTAGAAGCCCCCGCATAGAGCAACCGACATCGACGCGGCGCCGAGTCGCGGCGCGACGCTGTAGCCGGCCGGGAGGCCGCCCTGGAGCGGGAGCACGCCCACCTTGCTGCCGAACGCCATCAGGAACAGGACGAACAGCACGCTGAGCGTGCCGGCCGAGAGCGATGCGTGGGACCAGACCGCGAGCGAGAAGCTGTGCGTGTGTCCGTAGAGCAGCCCGAATGCGGCCAGCAGCGCCGCGCCGCCCACCTTCGTCAGGCCCGCCGTCAGGTAGCCGGCGACCAGCTCCCCCGGGCGAGCGCGGTCGGAGCTGGCGATCAGGTAGATGCAGACCGTCAGCGTCTCCCACGCGAGCAGGAATAGAAAGCCGTTGTCGGCGCCGATCGCGACCGCGACCGCGAGCAGGAGCACACACCCGAGCCCGGTCAGCCAGCGACCTTGGGGCAGCTCGGCGCAGGCGAGCGAGACCGCGCAGCCGGTCAGCCCGGTGAGCGCGAGGAAGATCCCGGCGAGCCCGTCGGCGCGCAGCGCGCTATGGCCGAATCCGATCCAGCCGCCGAGGTCCAGTGACACCGGCGCCCGCGCGAGCGCGCCGTCGAGTCCGGCGATCACGAGCAGCACGCATCCCGTCGCCGAGCACAGCGCCGCCGTCCGAGGCACCCCAGTCGCGAGTAGCGGCGCCAGCGCGAGCGCGCCCATCGCCAGGGCGAACACGACCGTCATGAGCCGCGACCTTCTCTGAGCAGCCCCACCGCCAGTAACAGTCCGTGCATGATCGCGATCGGCGCCGGCGGCGAGCCGGGCACGTACACGTCGACGGCGAGGACCTCGTCGACGCCGCCCGCGACCGCCGGCCCACCGGCCGTGAGCCCGCCCGAGCATGCGTCGGTCCCGACCGCGACCAGCGCCTTCGGCTCGGGCATCACCTCCCACGTGCGCTCGAGCGGCGCGCGCATCGGGCCGGTCACGCCACCGGTGACAAGCAGGACGTCCGCGTGCCGGGGCGCCGCGGTGAGGAAGAACCCGAGCCGCTGGATGTCGTAGAACGGATTCCACAGCGCCTGGATCTCCCACTCCTCGGCGCCATCGGAGCCACAATCGATGTGCCTGATGTGGATCGAGCGTTTTAGTGCCCTGGCCTGGTCGCCAAGCGCACGCCGCGCCGGCTCCACCTCTTCGGCTCCGTCGACGCGATCGACGCGATCGATGATCAGGCCCGCGCGTGAGCGGGCGGCGGTCTCGTATCGCCCTGAGAACTCGAACCAGTCGGGCGCCGCGCGGACGCAGTCTCCGCACAGGATGCAGCGTCCGCGGTCGAGACGGACATCCCCGCCGTCGACGGAGATCGCGCCGGTCGGACAGACCGTCGCGAGCTCCGTCGGAGCGCTGCCGGCGTCACGCAGATCTACCGCGCCGCGGTAGCCGGGCGGTCCCTGCTCGGCGCGCGCCGGATAGCGCGTGGTCACACGACCCTTCGACAGCCCGCGCGCGATCCACTCGAGCATCAGCGGTCAGCTCCCGCCGCAGTGAGCCCGAAGCGGTGCTCGATGAAGGCGAAATCGGTCAGAACATCAGCGGGGAAAGCGTGGTCGAACAGCGCCCAGTTGCGCAGCGACGGCGACGCAACGTGGACGCGGTGGATCAGCTCGTCGCGGACCTCGACCCAGATCACGAGCTCACCCTGGGGCGCCTCGGCCCAACCGAAAGCCGCTCCGCTGCCGCGGCCCGCGATCCGCACGCTCAGCTTGCGCTCGAGCGTGGCGAGCTGATCGAGCGACTGGCGCAAGATCCGCACCGACTCGCCGAGCTCCCCGAAGCGAACGTTGACGCGCGCCATCGCGTCGCCGTCCTGCCTCGTAACGACGCGAAGCCCGAGCCGGCGGTAGTCGCCGTAGGGTCGCTCGTGGCGCGCGTCGGTCGAGACTCCGGAGCCGCGTGCGAGTGGGCCGACGGCGCCGTACTGCTCGATCAGCGAGCGCCCGATCCTGCCACCGCCGAACAACCGATCGACCATTGAGCTCGTGCCCAGGAACATCCGCTGGTCTCGTTTCAGGTCCCGCTCGAGCGCCTCGAGCTCCGCGAGCAGTTCGCCCGTCTCAATCAGACCTTCGCCGCGGATCCCGCCGGGAACGACTACCCCCCGTCCGAAACGGCTGCCCGTGAGCCTCGCGCGTAGCCGCATGGTCTGCTCCTTGAGGATCTGGAAGCGGGCCTGGCCAACCGACAGCGCGGTCGTCTCCGCCTCCTTGGCGATCACATCCAGGTGGTTCGCGATCCGCTCGAGCTCTGAGTGGATCGCCCGCCAGCACTCGGCACGACGCGGGACCTCGACTCCGAGCGCGCGTTCAACGGCCTGTGAGAACGCACACGCGTATGCGACGCTCGCGATTCCGGCAACCCGCTCGGCGACGTGGACGGCCTGCTCAGGTCGAAGACCGACCATGCGCGCCTCCATCCCCCGGTGCTTGAAGAAAGGCCGGGTATGCAGCCGCTTGACATCCTCACCGCCCGTCTCGATCAGGAACTGGATCGACTCGAAGATCCCCGACCGCACCGGCCCGTACGGGAGCGGGAAGACGTCCAGACCCGACACGTCAGTGTCGAGCAGATCCGCATCCGGCGTGGTCAGAGCGGGCCCGGATGGCGTTCCGATCGCCCGGGCGCCGTGCCGCTCCACCAGCTCCCGTTCGGCCCATCGGGCTGCGGGCCACCACGCCGCGAGCGATCCGAACGAGATCGAGCCGTGGGGCATCGGCGCGCGGAGCACGACGAGATCCCCCCGAAGCGCGAAAGCCCCCAACAGCGAAGGCTCGGGGCTGTCTGCGAGCAGGAGCGTCACGAATCTCGCGCCCGTGTCGCGCAGCATCCGGCTTGCACGCAGAAAGCCGAGCGGCGCCACGAGCAGCCGAATCTCTCCGTCCGGCCCGGGCTCGCGCTCGGCGCCGAGATGGCCCGGCAGGTAATCGGGCAGCCCGATCGGCTCTTCCTCGGAGCTCATGTGCCGGGCACCGCCAGCCGGTGGCTCGCGTTCTGGAGCAGCGTGCCGAGGTCGGAGGGAAGATGAACGCCAAGTGCCACCACCACGATCAGGCACCCCACCATCCCGGCGACCATCCAGCCGCTGCGCTCGCCCTCAGGCGCACCGGCCGCCGCGGGCGTCAGGACCATTCGGCCCGCGTGCCACAGGATCCCGAAGAAGGCAATGTTCACGAATACGATCAACAGCGTCACACCCACGTACTGAGACTGCGCGAACCCGCCGGAGACGATCTCGAACTCGCTGCGGAAGACGCCTGAGAGCGGCAGCCCGCACAGCGCCAGCGCGGCGGCCATGAACATCGGTCCGGTCCACGGCATCGCCGTCCCGGCTCCGGTGACGCCGTCGACCTCCTTCGTGTCATAGCCTCGCAGCAGCGAGCCGGTGCTGAGGAAGGCGAGGCCCTTGGCCGATGCGTGGGTGATCACATGGAGCAGCGCGCCCGCGACCGCGAGCGGCGCGCCGAAACCGACGCCAAGCGCGATCACGCCCATGTGCTCGATCGAGGAGTACGCGAGCAGGCGCTTGAAGTTGCCCTGGCGGAGCACGAAGAAGCTCGCCGCCACCAGCGACAGCACGCCGAAGACGATCAGCACGTGCTCGGCGAACGACCGCTGACCCGCGCCGACGGCGACTTGAAAGAAGCGCAGGATCGCGTAAAAGGCGGCCGAGAGGAGCGAGCCCGACAGCAGCGCCGACACGGGCGCGGGCGCCTCGCTATGCGCATCTGGTAGCCACGTATGCATCGGCACGAAGCCGGCCTTGGTGCCGAAGCCGACGACGGCGAGGACGAACGCGAGGCGCACCGAGTCGTGCGACAGCCCCCGCGCGTGGGCGAGGACGCGCACGAACCGCGGCACGTAGGCGGCCCCGAGCGCGTGCGTGCCGGTGGCGTAGAGCACGATGATCGAGAGCAGCGCGATCCCGAGGCCGCTGGAGGCGATCAGTACGTACTTCCATGACGCCTCGAGTGCTGCGTCGGTGCGGTCGATCGCAACGAGCAGCGCGGACACGATCGTCGTCAGCTCGACCGCTACCCACAGCGTCCCGAAGTCGGCGGCGAGCGGTACCGCGAGCATCGACCAGCCGAACAGGTTCAGCAGCACGTAGTAGCGGCGCGCGAAGCGCTCGAAGTCGTTAAAGCCACGCTCGACCCCGAGGTAGCCGATCGAGAACACGGCTGCCATCGCGTAGAGGAATGCGGTAGCGAGCAGGAAAACGGCGCCGAGCGAATCGAGTCGCAGCCAGCCGCCGGCGGCCGCCAGCGTGCGTCCGTGCTCGACGTTGATCGCGAGCGCGACCGCCAAGCCGAGGTCGGCCGCGCCGGCGAGCACGGTGACGACACGCGCCAGCCGCCAGCCGTCGATCAGCGTGACGGCCGACGCCGCGAGCGGCAGCCCGAGGATGACGTACAGCGCCCAGCTCATCCGGTCAGCCGGTTCAGGACATCGGTCCGCACGGCGGTGCGCTCGACCGCCAGGTACTGGACCAGGATCACGAACACCAGCACTCCGATCAGCACGTCGAACAGCAGCAGGAGAGCGAGGATGATCGGAAGCCCGGGGGCGATCACGAGGCTCGCGACCGAGACGGCGTTCTCGAGCAGCAGGAAGCCGAGCAGCTGCGAGGGCGCGTACGGACGCAGCACCATCAGCAGGAATCCGACGAGTACACCGCTGACCGCGACCGGCAGTGCCGACAGCGGCAGTGCGGCCACGCCGCCGATATGCACAGGTCGCAGCGCGATGAATGTGAATGCGGACAGCGCGATCGCGATCAGGATCGCGCTCGGCACGCCCATCAGCGACGGGACCCGCTCGTTGACCTCGAGGTTGCGCAGGACGAAGCGGATCCCGAGCGGGAACAGGAGCGCCTTCAGCGCGATCGTCACCGCGGCCAGGACATACAGCGAGCTGCCGCCGTGACCGCTCGCGGCGGTGGCGATCGCAAGCGCCGCGACCACCACAGAACCGAGCGAGTACAGACGCAGCTGCTCCCACACATCCTGCGAGCGGAGCATCCCGAACTCGGCCAGCAGCACGACGACGGCGGCGATCGTCGCGGCCGCCCCGAACACGGTCAGGTGGGCATCCCCGAAGCCGGGCTCGAACAGGAAGATCACAACCGCAAGGACGGCGAACATGAAGCTTGCGACCGTGAACTCGGGAATCTTGTACAGCCGCAGCTTGGCGAAGCTCGTCTCGACGACGACGACAGCCGCACCGATCCCGACCGCCTTACAGAACAGCAGCGCGATCGCAAGCACCACCTGGTCGAGGCGCCCCGTGCTCGCGAGGCCCCAAGGTACGACGAGGACGTTGGCGAAGATGGTGAACAGGACCAGCTGCTTGACCGAGGAGCCCCAGCGCAGGAACGCGAGTCCGGGGCCGGAATGCTCGGCGACCCTTCCCTCCTCGATCTGGCCGAACTCGAGTGTGCCGCCATGGCTCTCGACCGGGATGCGGCCGGTTTCTGTCAGCACGAGCATGAAGAACGCCGCGACGATCAGCAGATGGCTCGGGCGCACGACCTCGACCGCAGAAGAGCGCAGCGTCGCGCCAAGCACGTAGGGGAGGTCGGTGTGCGTTGTCAGCGCGACCACGAACACGACGAAGATCACGATCGGCTCGTTCAGGGCCCCGAACGTCCGCAGCCGGCTCGACCCCAGCTGCGCGTATGGGCTGCCGCTGTCGATCGCCGCGATCGAGATCACGAACGATGCCATCCCGAGGATCAGCCCGCCGCCGAGGATGTCGCCCATGTACCCGAGCGGGAGCCCGAAGCTGGTGAGCACCGGAATCAGCAGCGGCACGGTCGCGTAACCGGCGAAGCTCACATACGGCGCCGCCCGGAACAGCGGTCCGGCGGGGGCCGGCAGCACCGTCTCCTTGCGCAGCAGCTTGAGGATGTCGTAATACGGCTGCAGCACCCGCGGGCCCTTGCGCTGCTGGATGATCGCCTCGGCCCGCGCGATCAACCCGCTGATCAGCGGCGCCAGCGTGAGGACACTGAGCACCTGTAGAGCCTGGACTGCCCAGTCGGGAAGGACCGGCACGACTCTGGCTTGCTCCTTTCGCGGGTTCGTAGTGGCGCGAAAGGAGCCATCAGCCCTTGCCTGATCGTGGGCGGTTCGGAGAGCCTCGGCACTCAGCCGCGGCCCTCACGCCAGGACTCCATCTGACGCCGGGAACATTACCGGACACTCTGCGTATCGTGGCGATGAAGTAGCGTCCGGCCGATGGCGACACATGACCATCCACACGTGACCGATGCCGTCGAGCTACCGCGGCGCCTGCTGCTCGGCTCCGGGCCGAGCCCCGTCCCCGAGCTCGTTCTGAACGCGCTTTCGCAGCCCACCATCGGCCATCTCGACCCCGCCTTCGGCGCGCTGATGGAGCGGATGATGGGCCGGCTGCGCCGGGTCATGCTGACGGAGAACCGCGCGACGCTGGCCGTCTCGGGCACCGGGAGCGCGGGCATGGAAACGATGGTCGTCAATTTCATCGCTCCCGGCGACCGAGTTGTCTGCGCGGTCCACGGCCTGTTCGGCGAGCGGATGGCGGATGCGCTCACCCGCCAGGGCGCGATCGTCGAGCGCGTCGAGGGGGAGTGGGGGAGGGCGATCGAGCCGGAGCGCCTGACCGCCGCGCTCAACGACCAAACCGCCGCGCTGTTCGTCGTCCACGGCGAGACGTCGACCGGTGTGTGCCAGCCGCTCGACGGCTTGGCGGAGGCCTGCAGGGAGCACGACGCGCTGCTTCTCCTCGACTGCGTGACCTCGCTCGCCGGGCAGCCGCTCGAGCTCGACGCAGCCGGCGTCGACGTCGCCTTCAGCGGCACCCAGAAATGCCTCAACTGCCCACCCGGTCTGGCGCCGTTCACGATCGGCGAACGCGCCCGGGAGCGGCTGCTGTCGCGCTCTGAGCCATGCCGCTCGTGGTACTTCGACCTGCGTGCGATCCTCGCCTACTGGCGTCAGGACGGCGCCGGAGCGCCGCCGCGCGCCTATCACCACACGGCTCCGATCAACATGATCTACGCGCTCCACGAATCGCTCGGGATCGTCCTCGAGGAAGGGCTCCCAGAGCGCTGGGAGCGCCACCGGCGCGCACACGAGGCGCTTCGCGCGGCGCTCGGGCCACTGGGACTCGAGCGGCTGGCCCCTGCAGGCGAGGAGCTGTCCTCGCTACTCGCCGTCGTCGTGCCGGCGGGCCTCGACGAGGCCGCCGTCCGTCGCCGCCTGTTGCTCGAGCACGGGATCGAGATCTCCGGCGGCCTCGGACCGCTCGCCGGGCGGGTCTGGCGGATCGGCGTGATGGGGATCGGCGCGGAGCACGAACCACAGCGACGCCTCGTCAGCGCCCTCGCCGAGATCCTCGGCGCCGATCCGGCCGATTCGCTAGGTCTGCTCGCCAAGGGCTGGGCCTGAGACCCCGCGCCCGCTCAGACAAGCGCGCCAGGTATTGGTTGGCCGCGCGCGATCATCCCCTGCTCGGTCCGCGCGACCAGCTCGAAGAATCCTTCGTTCTGACCGGTCCTGATCGCCGCGGGGGCGCGTCTGAGGCCCTCGCGGACAGCCGTGGCGGCGCCCCGGAATGCGAGGCTATGAGCGGCAGTGAAGCGGAGGCCGTACAGCTCGCGGACGCGTGGCGGGAGCGATCCGAGCATGAGCAGATTATGTACCGGCATGCTCGGCCGCCGCGTGCGCGGGACCGGGATCTGGAACATGATCGCGTGACCGGTGTGACGGGCCTCGGCGGTCAGGTGGACGCGATCGCCGGCGAGTTGCCCGTGCCAGTACTCGCGGAACGCCCGGTACGAGGTCGGCGCTCCGTCGCGCGGCATCCCGAACAGCTCGCCGAAGCGCACGTAGTCCTGCCACAGCGATTCCTTCTCCTCTGCCGACAGCCGGCGCACCAGCAGCTCGTAGAAGTACCGAGCCGAGTCAGCGATCACGGCGACCGTCCACAGCATCAGCTCGGGATCCATCGCCGAGTACGCCGTGCCGGCCGGGAACCGGCCGGCGTCCGCGGGCAGGGTTCCCTGGACGCGCTGGTGCATTCGCCCGACGGCGCCCAGCACGGCGTCAGCCTGCTCGCGCGACCCGAAGTAGATCTGCTCGAACCACTTGGCGGTATGCGCGAGCCGGTTGAACGGAGTGCCGAGCGCCTTCGTGTGCAGGCGCGTGCCGACGAAGTTCAGCGGCGCGATCGCGCCGATCCCGAGCGCGCGCTGGCCGTACAGCAGCCCGACCGCCCGCTGCTCGTGAACCTCCCGCAGAACCGAGCGCTCGCGCGGGAAGTAGCCGCGATCGGGGGTGGCTCCGGGGCTCATCGCGGGTCCGTGGCGCCGGCGGCCAGGTGGCCGGTTTGTGCGGCGCGGCGGCGCGCGATCGCGACGGCGCCCTCGCCGGTGGCGACGAACAGTTCGGTGACGTCGTCGACGAGCTCCTCCCGGCTGATCGCGATCCGGCCGTCGAGCCAGGTGACGAGAAGCTCCGTCAGTCCTCCGGCCAGCAGCGACGCGGTCAGCTCGAGGACGGGGTCGGCGTCGGCCGGGGCTCCGTAGAACTCGCCGCCGCGATCCGCGATCACCTTCGCGAACAACGACATCGCCGCCGACCGCCGGCGCATCAGCGCCTCGACGCCGACCGCCTCGACGAACATCACGCGCGCACGCCTCGGATCGTCGGTGGCGAAGCGAACGAAGCCCTCGATCGCGGCTCGCGCCTTCGCGCGTGCGTCGTGCGCCGTCTCGTCGACCGCACGCAGGACGATCTCGCTCGCCTCCCCGACGAGCCGATCGAACACCGCCACTAGAAGCGCATCAAGATCCTCGAAGCTCTCGTAGAAATAACGCGGTGTCAGCCGCGCCCGGGCGCAAACCGCGCGGACCGTGGTGCCCTGGTATCCATCGGTGCCGAGAAGGTCGAGGCCCGCCGCCAGCAGCTGCGCGCGTCGCGCCGAGCGGCGCTCCTCCGCGGACGTTCCGCGATACGACCTGGCTACCGGAGCTCGTGGCGCGGGCATCGAGAAACGTATGTTATCCAATGGTGGGAGCGAACATTCGTCGCTCCAGCGGCCTACCGGACAGTGCACCAGTGACGTGATGCGACTTAAGCCCGCATAGGCGGCTCAAATCGCATCACGTTCGCGCCCCACCCGCCACTGTGCCGATACATGGCCCGAAGACCCCAACTCAGGGGTGGTGTGGTCGACAACCCGCGCCATCGAGGATGTCGCGACATGCCGGTCGCCTGATCGATAAGTGACGAGGCGCTTCTCTGCGTCAAGGTGCTGCGAACTGACTCGTTCGTAGCACGACCTTCGAGATCTTGGCGGGGCGGGCCGAAGCGCCCGGCGGGTCGGCTCGGCACGTGGACGATCGTAAGCACGGATAGCGTGCTTAAGATCGTCCACGTGCCGCCGGCACACGGCGACGGGCCCGCTAGGCGGGCGGGTGGTCCCGGCCCGGCACCATTGCGTAGAACCCAACACTCCGCCCGAGCCCACCACCAAACGGCAGCCTGGTGCAGGGACGGGACCGCCCGCCCCGGCTAACCTCGAAGGGATGGCGTCCCCGCCCTCTGCGGTCCCAACCCCCGCTCCGAGCCGGCGCCGGCGGCTGCTGATTCTTGGCATCTGCTGCATGAGCCTGCTGATCGTCGGACTGGACGCAACGATCGTCAATGTTGCCCTGCCCGCGATTCATCGCTCCCTGAAAGCCTCGCTGTCCGGGCTGCAGTGGACGATCGATGCGTACACGCTGGTGATCGCGAGCCTTTTGATGCTGTCCGGGTCGACCGCGGATCGGGTCGGCCGCCGGCGCGTGTTCCAGATCGGCCTCGCGCTGTTCTCGCTCGGGTCGCTGCTGTGCGCGCTGGCGCCGAACCTCGAGCTGCTGGTGATATTCCGGATGCTGCAGGCGGTGGGTGCGTCGATGCTCAATCCCGTCGCGATGTCGATCATCCGCAACGTGTTCGAGGATCCACGCGAGCGAGCGCAGGCGATCGGCCTGTGGGGGGGCATGGTCGGCATCAGCTTCGCGCTGGGGCCCGTTGTCGGCGGCGCGCTGGTCGACTCTGTCGGCTGGCGGGCGATCTTCCTGGTCAACGTCCCGATCGGCCTGGCGGCGATCGTTCTGACCGCCCTGTTCGTTCCCGAATCCCGCGCCCCACGCGCCCGCCGCATCGACCCGGTCGGCCAGGTGCTCGTGATCACGATGTTGGCATCGGTCACCTACGCGATCATCGAGGGACCGACCACCGGCTGGGTGAGCGGCGAGATCCTCGGGCTGTTCGGGGTCTCGCTGATCAGCTTGGTCGTGTTCGTCAGCTACGAGCTGCGCCGCGTGGAGCCGCTGATCGACGTGCGCTTCTTCCGCAGCGTGCCGTTCTCTGGAGCGAGCGCGATCGCGGTCTGCGCGTTCGCCAGCCTGGGTGGGTTCCTGTTCTTGAACACCCTCTATCTCCAGGACGTACGCCGGCTATCGCCGTTCCATGCCGGGCTGTACACCCTGCCGATGGCGGCAATGGCGCTGGTCTTCGGACCGCTTTCCGGGCGTCTCGTCGGGCGGCGAGGCGCGAGACCGTCGCTCGTGATGGCCGGCTGCGGCCTGACGATCTCGAGCCTGATGCTGACCCATCTGACGCCAACCACGCCGATGGCGTACCTGCTGCTCACGTATCTCATCTTCGGGCTCGGCTTCGGCCTCGTGAACCCGCCGATCACGAACACGGCGGTCTCCGGGATGCCGGCCGCCCAGGCCGGGGTTGCCTCGGCCGTCGCCTCGACGAGCCGCCAAGTGGGGGCAACGCTCGGCGTTGCGATCGTCGGCGCGGCCGCCGGCGGGGCCGTCACCGGAGTGCTCGGGAAGGGCTTCGCCGCTGCGACCCACTCGGGTTGGTGGATCATGACCGGACTCGGGTTCGTCGTACTTGTACTCGGGCTGCTCACGACCACGCAGTGGGCGAACGTGACCGCGCAGCAGACCGCCGACCGCTTCAGCGAGGATTACATGGTCGGTGGCGGTTCCCCGGCATCGGCCTGAACCCGCCTGGCGGGCCGGGCCGACGGGCGCGCCGGGCCTCCAGCCACGCCCCGGTGCTACGTTTCGCTCGTGAGCGATGTCACCGGTGGGGCCGGCATGCCGATGAGCACCACGTTTGAGCTGCCCGGCATGACCGTGCGGGAGAACCTCGGCGTCTGTTACGGCCTTGTGGTGCGCAGCATGGGCGCGGTCGGCTCGTTCACCGCCGGATTCAAGGCGTTGCGACGTGGCGAGGTGTCGCAGTACACGGAGCTGCTCGAGGACAGCCGCCGTCACGCGATCGATCGCCTGGTCGAGAATGCGGGACTGCTCGGCGCCGATGCCGTGGTCGGGGTTCGGTTCGACTCCTCGGAGATCGGCCAGCAGCTCACCGAGATCGTCGCCTACGGAACTGCGGTCACCGTTGACCGCTCCGCCTGAGCATCCGTCAGCGAAGCGCCCCGCGGATGCGCTGCGCCTGAGCGACGCTGACCGTGAACGGATCGCCGGCGTGCTCGCCCAGCACTCGGCGGCGGGGAGGCTGAGCGTCGACGAGCTCGAGGACCGGGTCGCGGCGCTCTACCGCGCGCGGTCAGGTGGCGAGGCGGCTGCGCTGACCGCCGACCTTCCCCCGCTGCCGGCCGAACGCGGGCGCCGGACGCGTGGCCGTGGCCACGGCCACGCGGGTAGTCCCGAACCGGGCTGGCTCCCGACCACCGAGCGCTTCCGCGATCCGGGCACACAGCGGATCATGCGAGTGTGGGTAGACGCCGGCAGCGGCGAGCGGCACTACGTGCCCGACGACGGCTCCTGACCACCGGCCCAGCCCACCCGCACCGCCACTACGCGGAGTTCGTCACCCCGCCCGCGAGTTCGGCCCCAGGCCCATCTCCCGGGCAAGAGCCCTAGACCGAACTCGCAATGGAACGGGCGCCAGCCGGTTCCACCCCCGCGAGTTCGGCC
>Ga0302326_10017213_pt1 | contig 15091 bp, 9 predicted proteins | sample Palsa_T0_3_FD_202264 | JGI IMG/M metagenome (GOLD analysis project Ga0302326, IMG submission 202264) | Peat permafrost microbial communities from Stordalen Mire near Abisko, Sweden - Palsa_T0_3 | ecosystem: Environmental > Terrestrial > Soil > Palsa > Peat permafrost | place: Sweden: Abisko... | reverse complement strand
GTCGTCTCACTGCCGGCGCCGATCAACATCGCGGCGCTCCAAAAGATCTCGTCGTCGGTGAGCACGTCGTCGGCGTCGGCGGGAGTCATCATCGAGATCAGATCGTCACCCGGATTGAGGCGTCGCTGCGCGATCAGCGGGTCGAGGCTGCGGCGCATGGCCGCGGTTGCGCTTCCTGAGCGTGCGGAGAGCCTCATGCCGTGCGGGGTCAATGGCGCGAAGGCGCCCGCCACCATATCGTCCGACCACGCCACGAACTGCGGCTGATCCTGCTGCGGGATGCCGAGCATCCTGGCGATCAGCCGGGTCGGCAGCGGTTTGGCGAGTTCGGTGACCGCCTCCGTGTGGCCTTGGGCGATCACGGTTTCGACGAGCTCGTCGGCGACTTCGTTGATGTTCGTCTGCCAGGCCGTCATTGCACGAGCGGTGAAAGCGCGGGAGACGAATTTGCGCAGCCGAGTGTGCTCAGGCGGGTCGGCCGCGTTCATCGACGGCAGGTAGACGCGGAATCGGCTTTGGCTCTGGGCCGACGACAATTCCTCATTGTCGCGCAAAGCTTTTCGCACATCGTCATAGCCGGCGATGATCCAGATGCCGCGCTTGCGGTTGTAACAGACGTTCGGCACCTCGGTGCCCGTCAGCAAGGACTGATAGCCCGGGTACGGATCGTGCATGATCTGCGCCGAGAATGGGTCGAAGTCGGTGGCGGGCGCGGTTTTCCGGCCGGTCAAGGAGTAGCCGTACGAGGTGGCTTTGTCCCGCGCCACCCCGAGCGCGCCGTCGACGCCGACCTTCATCAGGCTGGCACGGAATCGCAGCCTGCGAGCCAACGTCATCTGGCCGAACCCCCTCGTGAAGACCTGCCGGCTGATCGCCCGTTGCCGCGTGAAGCGTAACCCACGCCGCTTACGGGTTCAGATGTCTGCAGGGCCGATCGCAGCGGGCGTCCCTGCACCCGCGTGCGACCGATACGAATGTCAGTCCTTCGTGAGATGGTATGCGCGGTAGTCGATTTCGCCGCGTTCCAGGTCGTTGTAGAACCATGAACCATCGACCACGGCAAACTCGCGGCCGAACTTACGCAGAAAGGCCGGCAGGCGAGTGTTGATGATCTCGTTCGAACGGGCCGAGTTCTTTTTGAGACCGCGCAGGACCTCTTGGTTGATGACCCGCGAGGAGACCTGCCGCAGACCGGAGTTCGCCAGGTCCGACTCCCACGACGGGAAATTGTCGCGGTTGCGGAAGTCCACATGGAGGAAGTGCCCGCCGGGACGCAGCACTCGCTTGACCTCGCTGAGAAAGCGGTCGAAGTGCGGGTAGATGTGTGAGGCCTCGACGTTGATCACCGCGTCGAAGGATTCGTCCGGGAACGGCAGGTTCTCGGCGTCGCCGTGCACGAAGTCCAGGCCCGGCACCTTGTGCCGCTGCTTGCAGAATTCGACGCCGGCTGCGTTGAAGTCGAGACCGGTGTAGGAGGCCGGCTTTAGCGTGCGGGACAGGTAAGAGGCGCCGCCGCCGTGGCCGGAGCTGCACTCCAGCACCTTCTTGCCGGCGAGGTCGACGCCGTCCTGGGTCGCGGTCTGGTGGTAGAGCTGAATGCTGTAGCGGTTGGGCTCATCGGCCGCGTCAAGCGGCAGGCCCAGTGGCGGGTCCTCCTCGTAGCCCCAGTTCAGGAACTGAACATCGTCTTGCTGGTTCAGCCGCTTGGTCATCAAGGGGTACCAGTAGCGGAAGAGCTTCTTGTACGTCGCCGTCGACCCGATGCGGTAGACGAGACTTGCGCCGACGTTGTCCAATGAAGGGCTACGAACCATGCAGGAAGTATCGCATAGGGCCAAGTGTGCGTGTTGTGGCATGCCTTTTTCACGCGACGCGAACCGCTATCACCATTCGTCGATTCGCGAATTAGACGGCATGCCAACAAAAGGTGATCGCGTGATCACCTGATATGTTGTGCAGCAGGGGATTTAGGCTGCGTTTGCCGGGCTCGCCAGGTTCGCGCGCTGCGGTTCACTGCGATACCGCGACGCGGGACCGTTGATTCTGCAAATACGCCACATCATCAGCGCGAAGGGATTCATCAACCCCAGCTCGTCGCACAGCATTCGGATATCGCCGAACATGTTGCGCAGCGTCTGACGCGCGTCCGGTGCACCGGAATAGAGCTCCTTGCGAACGGACCGCGGGATGTCGAACTGCCGGAAGAATCGGCGCGGCGGCACGACCATCGCCTGACCCAGCATCCGCATCACCATCGGCACGTACAGCGACAACCAGAATCGGGTGAACCACGCCAGACGCGGAACACGCCGGCGCAGGTATTCGTGCGCGAACGAGATGTGGCGCGCCTCTTCGGCCACGTGAATCGCGATCAGGTCCTGCATGATCGGGTGTACCGACCGCGGCTCGGGCTCCCGCAACAGATTTGTCTGCAAGTAATCGAAGGGCACTTCACCGGCCAAGACCCCGAAGAAAAAGGCATTGGGGAACGGGCCCGCGTAGAACGGGACGAGCGGCGACAGCACACGCAGCCAACGCGGCATGCCCGGAACGTCAACGCCGATGCGGTTGACGATCTCTTGAAACATCAGGCTGTGGCTGCATTCCTCGATGGATTCGTGCACGCAGTAGCGGTATTCGGGTGAACCGTTCGGCACCCAGAACGCGTAGTGCAGCAGGCCGCGGACCAGAATGCCCTCGAACTGCGTACCGACCTTGGCCATATTGGCCTGACGCCACATCCCGATCTCAACCCGCTTGTCCAGCGGTTGGCACTGATACCACGGGTGGCTTCCCAGCGGATCTGACGTCGACAGCACCCAGCGCGGGTCGTTCTTGGTGACTGCGAACACCGGCGCTTCCCAGTCGACGTCGGTATACGGATTGAAGTGCCGCACGGAAGCTTCGGAGAGGTTCGTCAGGGTAGCGGCGTAGTCGGTGTCAGTACTGACATCCATATTGCGTTTCAACCGCTTAACCGTGCGGCTCAGGGCGAACAGGAGCAGCAGGCTCACCGAGAGAACGGCGCCCAGCACGAAGAAGACATTGCCCAGTGCGACCGGCAAACCGAGGCCTCCCTCCGGCTCAGCTCAGCATGCAACGCTTCTGCACATGCGCTCCACGGGCACAGTTCAGTCTGGAGCTTACCGGCTAAGAGTGTAAGACCTGGAACGGAATGGCCTCATTCTCATGACTATCTCAATGCCCCGGGTTGACTCAAGATCAACGTTAATTGCACCCCTCGAACAGCCAGTTCCCATTAGACAGTACACACGCGCTGACCGCTGGCTAGCCGTTCCGGTCCATAGGCTACGGGATCAGGCCCATGATGTTGAGCAGGGTGCCCTCAACGGCGTCGGCGAGTGGACCCAAACCCAAGAACAGCGCGAACGGGACCAGCGCGACGTCAGCCGCGATCGGATCACCGATCGCGCCGATCAGATTGCCGGCCTCGAGCTGGTCCAGGAACACGCTGACGTCGAACGAGGGCAGCGAGGTCGTCAACGCGTTGACGGTGTCAGCAATCGGTAGCAGGGCCGCGTAATCCGCCGACAGGGTGGCGCTCAGGTCATTGATGATGTCGGGCGGCGGCGAGAGCAGGGTCGCATCGGACAGCGGGAAACTACCGCCCAGCAGCGCTTGGGTGAGCTCCTGCGACGTCGGTTGCAGGGTGTCGATGAGCCCGGAGGTGTACGCGGCATCCACCAGAGGCGCCAACGTCGGATTGTCCACCAGTGACGGGATTTGGTAGTTGTCCGGATTCTCCAGGTCCGCGATCGCAGCCTGGATGCCTTGCGGTACGCCGTTGACCAGCGCGGTGGCAACGTCCTGCCAGTTGATGTCGGTCGGGAACAGCTCGAACGGGGTCGGCACGTTCGCCGGGCCCTGGCTCCAACCATCGGTGATGCTGCCGTACCCGAGATCGACCAGCACCTTCATGTCGGGTTGCAGCAGATCTGCCAGCGGGTTTCCCACGATTGGAATCAGCCGTAGCGGATCCAGTAGCGGAAGGTCGTCGACGGGAATCATGTAGTAGTTGGTGAGGGTGTCGGCCACCGTGTCCAGCGGCACAGCATTCTGAATCTGATCGGCGTCCAGGCCCAGGTAGGTGAGGTGCTCGTAGATCATCCCCGCAAATGCGTTGAGGTCGGCGATCGGATTGATCGGGTACTGCGGGAAATCGGCGAAGCCGTCGTATTCGAGTGTGTAAATGTCGGTCGGGTAGAGATCGGCCGGAGTCGGGTCGCCGAATGTGATGCCGAAGCTCGGGACTGAAAGGTCGCTGCCGGGAAGGTCGAAGCGCTCCAGCAAGCCGCCGTCCGGAGCGGCGGTATCGCCGACCAGTACGAAATGCACGTCATCGCCGGGGACACCTTGGCTCTCCAGTTGCTGCATCGTCATCGACGAGAACGCGGAGCTCTGCGAGTAGCCGAACACCACGACGGGGTTGTCGGCATCGACCTTTCCGGTGGCGATCTGACCCAGAATCGCGGCGTCCAGGATCTTCGATCCCTGGGCTTCGGAAGCGTCGGCGGTCAGGCTGTTGACGCCGGTGGTGGGGTAGAAGCCCGCCGGCGTGTCGAGCGCCTGCGGCGAACCGGTGAAGCCGCGCGACGCCAGGTACAAGGTGTCAGCGGCGTCCACGTATCGTTCCGGCGGCACAGGGATGCCGCTGCCGCCGATGACCAGCGCCGCCCCGTCGCCGAGTAGCGAATCCGCGGAGTCGATGAGCCGTATGTCACGGGTTTGGCCGGCCGGAGTTGGTGAGTTCACGGTGGGGACCGCGATGAGGCCGGCTGCTGCGATGGCGCACACGACGCTGACGTGGCAACGACGGCGGGGCAACGCATGTGAGTCCTTCGAGATGTCCGAGCTGATTTCGGGACCGTACGCGAAACATCCCAATACTGTTGGACATTGATCCAATTGGGCGTCGTCCGGCGCCCGAGGGCCAGCGTGCGCCAGCTAAATCACTATCGGCGTCGTTTCACCGTCGGTGCGGCAGAAGGTACCGTTTAGTTCTTATGGGCGAGCAGCAATTCGATGTGATCATCGTGGGGGCGGGTTTCGGCGGAATCGGCGCCGCGATCCAGCTGAGCAGCCTGGGTTACGAGAACATCGTGATTCTCGACCGTGAAGACGATCTGGGTGGGACGTGGCACGTCAATCACTACCCCGGTCTGTCGGTCGACCAGCCATCACCCACGTTCTCCTACCGGTTCGAGCCGAACCCCTACTGGTCGCGGATGTATGCCCCGGGCTCTGAACTCAAGCACTACGCCGTGCACGTGGCCGAAAAATACAGCGTGCGCCGTTTCATGCGGTTCAACACCACCGTCGAGGGTGCCCGGTGGGACGAAGACGCCCAGGTCTGGCGGGTTGCGCTGGCCGGCGGCGAGACCCTGAGCACGCAGTTCCTGATCGCCGCGACCGGCTTCCTGTGCCAGCCGAAGATGCCCGACATCGCCGGTATCGAGACCTTCGGCGGACGCATCATCCACACCGCCGCCTGGGATGACGACTTCTCGCTCAGCGGCCGCCGTGCCGCGGTGATCGGGACCGGTTCGACCGGTGTGCAAGTCGTTCCCGAATTGGCGAAGGAAGTCGCCGAGCTGACGGTGTATCAACGCACCCCGATCTGGGTGCTGCCGAAGTTCGACGTCAAGTTCTTCCCTGCGGTGCAACGACTTTTCGCCCGATTCCCGGCAACCCAACGCCTCCTGCGCTGGTACACCGATGCCATTCTGGAATTCTCCATGGTCATCACGATGTGGAAGTACCGGTACTTCAAGGTCTTCAACAAAGGCATATCGCAGTTCTCGAGGCTGTACCGGCTGCTGCTGGTGCGCAACCGGGAGCTGTCACGAAAAATGGATCCCGACTTCGACTTCGGGTGCAAGCGGCCCACCATCTCCAACGACTTCTACCGGGCATTCACCAAATCGCATGTGCATCTCGAGACCAACGGGATCGAGCGGATCGAGCCCGACGGCATCGTCGCCAACGACGGCACCAAGCGCCTGATCGACACCCTCGTTCTGGCAACCGGATTCGACGTCTGGGAGGCCAATCTGCCCGCGATCGAGGTGATCGGAAGGGACGGCAAGAATCTCGGAAAGTGGTGGCGGGAAACCCAATTCCAGGCCTACGAAGGTATTTCGATGCCCGGCTTCCCGAACTTCCTGTCGATGGCCAGCCCGTACGCGTGGGTGGGTCTGTCCTGGTTCAACACCGTGGAATACCAGATGCGGCACATGCAACGGCTGTTCGGTGAAATTCGGCAGCGCGGCGCCCGCACCTTCGAGGTCACCGAAGAGGCCAACGCCCGCTTCCTCGAACGGATGACGACGCTGATGAAAGACTCCGCGTTCGAACTCGGCAGCTGTGTCACGTCACGGTCGTATTGGTTCAGGGACTACACCGGCAAGGGTGAGGCACCGCTGTTCCGGCCGACGTCGGTGCGCAGCGCCGTCAAGGAGCAGGACCGATTTCCGATGTCGGACTACGCGATAGCCTGACCGCCGGTCAGTCTTTGGTGAAGCGGTAGATCCGGTACTCGGCGCCACCACTCTGAATCACGTTGTAAATCCCGGTACCTGGCACGCCGGCGAAGTGTCGGCTGAACGGCCGGAGTACCTTCGGCAGTCGGTCACTGATCAGGTCCAGCTTGTGCTGTGCGCTGGCGTCCAGTGAGCGCACCACATCGGCGTTGATGACGCGCTTGGAAACTTGACGCAACGGCATCTGGTCGAGAGCCCCTTCCCAGACCGGGAATTCGGGGCGGCCGCGGAAGTCCGCGTAGAGGAAGTCACCGCCCGGCTTCAGGACACGGGCTACCTCGGACAGGAACTTGGACAGCGTCGGATAGGCGTGTGATGCCTCGACATTTACGACTGCGTCAAATGAATTGTCCGGGAACGGCAGGTCTTCGGCGTTGCCGTGCACGAAATTCAGGCCGGCCAGCTTGTGGTGCGCGTTGCAGTAGGCGACGCCGTCCAGGTTGTAGTCCAGTCCGGTGTACTCGGCGGGCTTAAGAGTGCGCACGATGTACGACGCGCCGCCGCCATGACCGCAACTGCACTCCAGCACCTTTTTGCCGGTCAGGTCGACCTGGGTGGCGACCTGGTTGTAGAGGTTGATCGAGTACCGGTTGGGCGCGTCGTTCTCGTCCAGCGGAAGGTTCAATGGTGGGTCACCCTCATACCCGTAGTTGAGGAAGGTGACGTCTTGGGTGTCGAGCCGCCGGGTCAGGAACGGGTACCAGATCTTGTTGATGAAGGCCTTGTAGCCCCGGTAGCCGATGTCGGTGACGCGTTCCGTAGTCGTAGGCATGCCCGGAAGTATGCCAGGCGAGCGTTGGAGTCAGCTGCTGTGGTTGGCGACCGAAACGGAGTCGCGATCACTCGGCACGACGTGCGGCCGCCGGTAGACCACCGCGCGTGCGCCTTTGCCCGGCGCAATCGCTACACCGCGGAAGTTACGGCTTTCGTCGGGTGCATCGGTCGACGTGAAGCGGAATTCGCGAAACAGGGTCCTCAGCGTGACATCCATCTCCATATGGGCGAACGATGCTCCGACGCAACGGTTTATGCCGCCGCCAAACGGCACCCAGCGGAACGACGGCGGCGGGTTTCCGACGAAGCGGTCCGGGTTGAACGCTTCCGGCTCCGTGTAGTTGACGTCCGACTCGTGCGCGAGTTGAAAATCGATCATTACCCCGGTGTCTTCGGGAAGAACCCACTCGCCCAACCGGACTCTGGTCTTCGTGTTGCGCAGCGAGGCCGCGATTGTCGGCCGGACGCGTTGTATTTCGTAGATCGTCGCCTGCCGCAGGTCGGATCCGCCGGCGTCGACTTCCTCGGCAAGCCGCGTCATCACCTCGGGGTGGCGGCGCAACCGCTCGACGGCCCACGCCAATTGCGAGGCGGTCGTTTCATGGCCGGCGGCCACCAATGTCAAGAGCTCGTCGGCGATGTGGCGATCCGAGATCGGTTGGCCGTCTTCGTAGCGGGCCTGCAACAGCAGTGCGAGCATGTCGGTGCGACCGTCTAGTGAGGACTCGGCGCGCGCCTCGCCGATGAGTTCGTCGATCACCGCGTCGAAGCGTCGCCGATAGCCCGCCAGCTTGCCGCCTGGGCTCCACCGACCGTATTCGCGTCGCACGACGGGCGGCATCCGCTGCAGCAGCGAGCCCAGGGTGATCAACGGCGGTATCACGATTCGAAGTTCGTCCAGCGCGTCGGCGCGCTCGCCGAACGTGGCCCGCATGATCGCGTTGAGCGTCAGCCGGGTCATGGTCTCCAGCGTCTCGAATTCTTGACCCTCCGGCCAGTTCGCGGTTTCGCGCAGTACCTCGTCTTCGACGATGCTCTCGTAGTTCTTCACTCGCTTGCCAGAGAAGTTGGGCAGCACTAGCTTTCGCCGCTCTGAGTGCTCCTTGCCGAGCAGGCTGAACGTCGATCCGGGCCCGAAAGCCTGGCCGAGAACCTTGGTCGGACGTTCGATCAGATCGAAGCTGGTGCTGTATACGTCTTTGACGATCTCGCGGTCGTGGAGGACGACCATCTTGCCGAAGATTGGCAGGCTGATGGTGAACGGGCCGCCGTAATGCCGGCTCAGCCGCGGCACGACCGAATACTGCAGCGAGGTCAGGAGCAGCACGCTCTGGACGAGCTTCGGCAACGGCAGCGCAGGCGGCAGCCGTACCGGGTCGGTCGTCGCCATTGCCATGTCGCCCCCTTTCTCGTTCCCTAGCAGCAGTATTCAGCGCGCCGACGCGCTTCTAATCCTTGGTGAACAAGTACACGCGGTAGGTGTACTCGCCGCCGCGCAGTGCGCCATTGAACGCCCAGTCGGTCATGTCGCTGGCGTAGCGGGCGAAGGTACGGCTGATCACCGCGCCGTGCTGGCTGATGCGCTCGTGTTTGCGCGGGGCGTTCTTCTCGTTGCCGCGCAGCACATTCTGATCGATCACCGACATGGACAGTTGCCGCAGCGACGAGTTGGCCAGCGCTGCTTCCCACTCTGCGACCTCGGAACGCGGACGGAAGTCGGTGTAGAGGAAATGTCCGCCCGGGCGCAGCACCCGCGCCACTTCGGACAGGAATTTCGGGAAGTCGGGGTAAAGGTGCGAGGCCTCGACGTTGACCAGCGCATCGAAGGATTCGTCCGCGAAGGGCAGAGCCTGGGCGTTGCCCTCCACGAAATCCAGGTTGGGCAGGTGGTGCCTGTTTTTGGCGAACTCGATGCCCGCGGGGTTCAGGTCCAGTCCGGTGTAGGAAGCCGGGTGCTGAGTACGCACCAGATATGAGGCCCCGCCGCCATGGCCGCAGCTGCACTCCAGTACGCGCTTTCCGCTCAGGTCCACCTGGGTCGCCGTGCGGTGATAGAGCTGGATGAAGTACCGGTGCGGTTCGTCGGCCGCGTCGAGCGGAATACCCATCGGTGGGTCTTCCTCGTATCCGTAGTTGAAGAACAACCAGTCATCGCCGCCGAGCAAACGAGTCTGAGAGGCGAACCGTGTGGTGGCGAATGAGGTGAATATCAACCGAAAGACGAAGGGGTTTATCACCAGTCGATGTACTAGTGGGCTGCGGGTCAGGCGGTTCGCGGTGGCCATCGCGGCAGTATGACATGCGGGTGAGCCCGCGCTGCAACGCGGCTGGTATCGACGACCAGCGCTGCTCGCGAAAACCGCAGGTACAACGGGCGCCAGTGGTTTCGAGCCGACCGAGTCCGACCATGTCGCCGGCCGAGCCTGAAAGGGCCGCAAAACCAAGATGTCGACACTGATCGCGTCGTGACGATTCAATGGTCCCGGCCGCTCTGGCATAACCAGATTTTGTTTGCCATTGCCGTTGTGGGACCCGTCAGAAACAAGGATCAATTCTCGTCGTCTTTGTCCATGATCAACCAACGCCGACCGCACGATGCGTGACGCGATTGCAGGATAAAAAGAGCTATTAGAAAAGTGGCGAAGCTGATGGCATAACTGCAGGTGAAGACTCTGTGGCGGGTAAGTCGAATTCTCAGGTAATGCATGGAAAAAACCCCTGATGCATTCTCGCGACTGCGTGGTTTACTCGTCCCAGTGGTCGCTCTCGCATCGAGGGCCACAGGCGTTCGGGACGGGACAAGGAGATGGCGTTCACCGGAGTGCTCAAGCGGGGATGGATCCCGCTGGCGGTGATCGCGTGTGGTGGTTTTGCGGTGTCACGGGTTCGCTCCGGGTTCGGCTCGGAGAAGCCCAGCGCCTATTCGAACTCCACGGTGACGGGCACCGTCTTCGCCCTGAAGTCCGTGGTTTACCAGGTCTTCGGTCCTGTGGGCAGGGTGGCAGACATCAGCTATTTTGATGTGAACTCCGAGCCGCACCGAGTCGGCCGGGCACGACTACCCTGGTCTTTGCAGATCACGGCGAACGTCCCGGCCGTTATCAGTAACGTTGTGGCACAGGGCGACAGCAACAGTATTGGCTGCCGGATCGTGGTGAACGGTCAGGTCAAAGCCGAGAGGATCTCGAACGAAGTGAATGCCCACACGCACTGCCTGGTGAAGGGCGCATGAGCAACCACCATGCTCGCGAGGAGCGCATCCCGGGGACGTTCGTAGCGCGAACCGTCCGCCAGCTGTCGGTACCCATCATTCTCGGGTGGTTGGCGATCACGGTGCTGGTGACTCTCGCGGTCCCTTCGCTCGAGCAGGTCGCCCGAGACCACGCCGTATCACTGGGCACCAAAGATGCGCCGTCGGTCAGAGCCATGGCGCGCATGGGAAAGGTATTCAAAGAGTCGGATTCCGACGCGATGGCGATGATCGTCCTCGAGAGTGACCAACCTCTTGGTCCAGGCGCTCATCGGTATTACGAAGCGCTCATCGGCCAGCTGAAGTCCGACCCGAAGCATGTGCAGCACATACAGGACTTCTGGGGGGATCCGCTGACCGCGGCGGGTGCGCAAAGTGCCGACGGCAAGGCTGCTTACGTCCAGCTGAATCTTGTTGGCAATCAAGGCGAGACGCGGTCCAACAATTCCGTCGCCGCAGTCCGGAAAATCGTGGACAGCACGCCGGCGCCGAAGGGCGTGAAGGCCTATGTCACCGGTCCGGCCGCGATTGCGGCCGACGGCCTTACCAGCGGCGACAAGACAATCGTGAAGATCATGGTGACCACGGTCGTGGTGATCTTCGTGATGCTGCTCTTCGTCTATCGATCGTTCATCACGGTGGCGCTGCTGCTGGCCATGGTCGGCATCGAATTAGCCGCCGCCCGAGGCATTGTCGCCTTCCTTGCTTTGCACGATGTCATCAAACTTTCGACCTTTGCCACCAACATGCTGGTATCGCTCGCGATCGCCGCGGGCACCGACTACGGAATCTTTTTCATCGGGCGCTATCACGAGGCACGCCACAACGGCGAGGATCGCAAGACCGCGTACTTCACCGCCTACCGCGGTGTCGCCCATGTGGTTTTGGCGTCCGGCCTGACGATCGCGGGCGCGACGTACTGCCTCAGCTTTGCCCGGCTGCCGGTCTTCCAGACCCTGGGTGCGCCCTGCGCATTGGGCATGCTGGTCGCGGTCGCCGTCGCGTTGACCCTGATCCCGGCGGTCATTGCGGTCGGCAGCCGATTTGGTCTGCTGGAGCCCAAGCGGCTACACAGCGTCCGCGGTTGGCGGCGAGTGGGCACCGCCGTCGTGCGTTGGCCGGCACCGATTTTCGCCGCGACGTGTGCGGTCACCATGGTCGGCCTGCTCGCGCTGCCGAGTTACAAGGTGAGCTACGTCGACCGCGACTACATACCCAAGGACACCCCCGGCAACGTCGGAATGGCCGCCGCGGAGCGGCATTTCTCGCAGGCGCGCATGCTGCCCGAGGTGTTGATGATCGAGTCGGATCACGACATGCGCAATTCGGCGGACTTCCTGGTCTTGGACAAGCTGGCCAAGAGCATCTTCCGCGTCGAGGGAATCGCTCGGGTGCAAAGCATTACGCGGCCGCAGGGCACACCGCTCGAGCACACCTCGATTCCGTTCTTGCTCAGCATGCAGAATGCCGGACAGCTGCAGAACCTGCAGGTCGCCAAGGGCCGGCTGGATGACATGTCCAAGCTGGCCGACCAGCTCGGCGGAACCATCAAATCGCTGGAGCGCGTGAACGTTCTGATGAACCAGCTGGTCGGAACGACTCATCACGTAACCGGCGTCACCAAAGACACGGTGGCGATCACCAACGAGGTGCGCGACGACATCGCCAATTTCGACGACACGTTCCGGCCACTGCGCAGCTACTTCTACGCGGATCCGCACTGCTACAACATCCCCATCTGCTGGGGAATCCGGTCCGCGTACAACGCCACCGATGGTGTGGACAAGCTCAGCGAAAAGCTCGGCGAGCTCGTTAAAGACGTGGACAGCGTCGACGCCGTAGTGCCGCAACTCGTCGCGCTGCTACCTCCGCAGATCGAGACCATGCAGAGCCTCCGGACCATGGTGCTGACCATGCACAGCACGATGTCGGGAATGTTCGACCAGGCCGACGAACTCACTCAAGACGCGACGGCCATGGGCAAGGACTTCGACGCCGCGAAGACCGACGAGTCCTTCTACCTGCCGCACGAGGTCTTCTCCAACCCGGACTTCCAGCGGGTCGAGAAGCTGTTCCTGTCGCCGGACGGCAAGGCAGCTCGCTTCATCATCTCGCACAAGGGTGATCCGGCGACCGGCGAAGGCATGTCGCGCATCGACGTCATCAAGACGGCGGCCTACGAGTCGCTCAAGGGAACCGCGCTGGAGGATGCCAAGGTCTACATCTCCGGCACCGCGGCGACGTTCAAGGACTTGCGGGAAGCGTCGAACTACGACTTCATGATCGCGGGCATCTCATCGCTGTGCATGATCTTCATCATCATGCTGCTCATCACGCGAAGCCTGGTGGCCGCATTGGTGATCGTCGGCACGGTCGCGTTGTCGTTGGGCGCCTCATTCGGAATGTCCGTGCTGCTCTGGCAATACCTGATCGGAGTCAAGTTGCACTGGCTCGTGATGGTGATGTCCGTCATCATCCTGTTGGCGGTCGGCTCCGACTACAACCTGTTGCTGGTCGCGCGGTTCAAGGAAGAGATCGGTGCCGGTCTCAAGACGGGCATCATTCGCGCGATGGGCGGCACCGGCAGGGTCGTGACGGCTGCGGGCCTGGTGTTCGCCTTCACCATGGCCTCGATGATGGTCAGCGACAACTTGGCGGTTGGCCAGGTGGGCACCACCATCGGTCTGGGTCTGCTGTTCGACACACTGGTGGTGCGGTCGTTCCTGATGCCGTCCATCGCGGCGATGCTGGGCCGCTGGTTCTGGTGGCCGATGAACGTCCCGTCGCGGCCGCCGCGGATCAGGCGGCAGCCCGACACGATCCACGGTGCTCACGAGCTACCGGCGGAAACCGATGTCACTGCGCCGTTGTCGACCGTCGGCAACGGCACGGTGTACGGAATGTCCCGCCGCTAGCCCTGCGCCGCAGAACCGATCGGGCTCAACCGCTCAGCCGAAAGCCTCGTCGAGAATTCCCTGCTGCTCCACGGCGTGCACCTTCGACGAACCTGACGACGGCGCCGACATGGCGCGACGTGAAATCCGTTTGATGCCAGTCAGTTTGTCAGGGAACAGCTCGGGCAGCTCCAGACCGAACCGGGGCCACGCGCCCTGGTTGGCCGGCTCTTCTTGCACCCAGAAGTACTGGTTGACATTCGGGTAGCGGTCCAGCGTGTCGCTGAGCCGGTGCCACGGCAATGGCGCGAGTTGCTCGATACGCACGATCGCAACGTCGTCCCGGTTGTCCTTGGCCTTGCGGGCAGCCAGGTCGTAGTAGATCTTCCCGCTAGTCAGCAGCATCCGAGTCGCCTTGCTGCGGTCCCCGACGCCTTCCTCGTAGGTCGGCTCCTCGAGCACCGAGTGGAACTTGGTCTCGGTGAACTCTTTGATGTCGCTGACCGCAGCCTTGTTGCGCAGCATCGATTTTGGCGTGAACACGATCAACGGGCGCTGGACCCCGTCGAGCGCGTGCCGGCGCAGCAAGTGGAAGTAGTTGGCCGGGGTCGACGGCACAGCGATCGTCATCGAACCCTCCGCCCACAACTGCAGGAAACGCTCGATGCGACCGGAGGTGTGATCGGGGCCCTGCCCTTCATGCCCATGCGGCAGTAGCAGCACCACGCTGGACAGCTGGCCCCACTTCGCCTCGCCGGAACTGATGAACTCGTCGATGATCGACTGCGCTCCGTTGACGAAGTCGCCGAACTGTCCCTCCCACAACACCAATGCGTCCGGGTTACCGACCGTGTAGCCGTATTCGAAGCCGACGGCGGCGTACTCCGACAGCGGTGAGTCGAACACCATGAACTTGCCGCCGGTGGGGTTGCCGTCCTTATCGACCGTCAGCAGCTGCAACGGGGTGAATTCTTCGCCGGTTTGGCGATCGATGATCACCGAATGCCGTTGCGAGAAGGTGCCACGCCGGGTGTCCTGCCCGGACAGCCGGATCAATTTGCCTTCGGCGACAAGCGAACCCAATGCCAGCAGCTCGCCGAAGGCCCAGTCGATCTTGCCTTCGTAGGCCATCTCCCGGCGCTTCTCCAGCACCGGAATAACCCGCGGGTGGGCGGCGAATCCCTCTGGTAGGTCGAGGAATGCGTCGCCGATACGGGCCAGCAATGCCTTATCCACCGCGGTGTCCAGACCGGCGGCGAGCATCTGGTTGGACTCCACCGACATGCTGGCCTGTGCGCCGTGCTTCTCGAGTTCGCGAACGTCGTTGAACACCCGCTCCAGTTGGCCCTGATAGTCGCGCAACGCGTCCTCGGCCTCTTTCATCGAGATGTCGCCACGGCCGATCAGCGCTTCGGTGTAGGTCTTGCGGACGCCACGCTTGACGTCGACCACGTCGTACATATAGGGGTTCGTCATCGACGGGTCGTCGCCCTCGTTGTGTCCACGCCGCCGGAAGCACAGCATGTCGATGACGACGTCCTTCTTGAATTTCTGGCGGAAGTCCACGGCCAGCTTCGCCACCCACACACACGCTTCCGGGTCGTCGCCGTTGA
>Ga0302326_10017212_pt1 | contig 15092 bp, 12 predicted proteins | sample Palsa_T0_3_FD_202264 | JGI IMG/M metagenome (GOLD analysis project Ga0302326, IMG submission 202264) | Peat permafrost microbial communities from Stordalen Mire near Abisko, Sweden - Palsa_T0_3 | ecosystem: Environmental > Terrestrial > Soil > Palsa > Peat permafrost | place: Sweden: Abisko... | reverse complement strand
GCCGGGTAGATCCTTGCGCAGCCGATCCCAGGCAGCGAGCCGCCGTGGCTTTGGACACATGACCGAATCGATACCGAGCAGATTCGCGCCGCGCAGCAGGAACGGAATGACCGTGTGTTCGAGTTTGCTGCCGCCGGCCAGGCCCACGGCAGCGACCGAGCCCGCGTATCGGGTCTGCGCCAAAACACGCGCCAAGGTGTTGCCGCCCACCGAATCCACACACGCCGCCCAGCGCTCAGCCTCGAGCGGACGTTTCGCCGGCTCCGAGAACGGCGAACGGTCCACCACCGCGCTGGCCCCGAGTTCCTTGAGATAATCGTGCGCGTCCGGCCGGCCGCTCGAGGCTATCACCTGGTATCCGCGGTGAGCCAATATGGCGGTCGCCATTGAGCCCACACCGCCTGCGGCGCCCGTGACGAGCACCTCGCCAGCGCCGGCAGTCAGTCCGTGAGCCTCGAGGGCCATGACCGCCAACATGGCCGTGAGTCCGGCGGTGCCGATCACCATGGCCTCGCGCGTCGAAATCCCCTGCGGCAGCGGCACCAGCCAGTCGCCGTTAACGACCGCTTTCTGTGCCAGGCCGCCCCACTGCACTTCCCCGACTCGCCAGCCGGTCAATACAACCTTGTCGCCCGCCTGGTAGCCGGCGTGAGCGCTTTCGATGACCGTGCCCGAGAAGTCGATGCCAGGCACGTGAGGATAGCTCTTGACCAGACCGCCCACTCCGCTGACCACCATTCCGTCCTTATAATTGAGGCTCGAGTACTCCACTGCCACCGTGACGTCGCCCCGCGGCAGCATCGATTCCTCGATCTGGCGCACCGAAGACGCCACCTTGCCGTCGGAATTCTCCAGCATCAATGCTTTGAACATGCTCATGGCCTCGCCGTTTGGCGCTGGTTTACCTCGCTTATAGTACGTGCACCGTGTGTGCCAGTGGAAGCTTAGATACATGCAGCGATCAAGTGCCCCGAGCCATGCTTTAGCGCCCATGCTCACGCCGCGCTCGATCGCACTGATCGGAGCCTCGCGCAAACGCAATTCGGTGGGCAGCGACAGTTTGCGCAATCTGCTCTCGGGCGGATTTCGCGGCGCAGTTTTCCCGGTCAATCCGGGCTATCGCAGCCTGTACGGCCGCGAGTGCTATGCGGCGATCACGCAGCTTCCGGAGCCGGTCGATCTTGCCATTCTGGCGGTCCCGAACTCGGTGCTGGAGCAATGCGTTGAAGAGGCTATTGCATCGGGGGCGCGCGCGCTGGCGATTTTCGCGAGCGCTGAACTACCAGGGGATGGCAAAAGCCGCATTGCCGCCATGGCGCGTGCCGCGCGCGTACCGGTGTGCGGCGCCAACTGCATGGGCTTCTTCAACGCCGTGCATGCGCTGCGCGCCTTTTCGGCGCTGTTTCCCGATGAGCTCGAGTGCGGAGGCATCACCTGCATTGCGCAGACCGGATCGCTGCTGCAGGCGCTGCTGTTCAATGACGCGCGCCTCAAGTTCAACCTCGCGGTCTCCTCGGGCCAGGAATTGGTCACCAGCGCAGCCGACTTCATGGACTACGCTTTGGATCAACCCTCGACCGAGCTGATCGCACTGGTATTGGAAAGCGTTCGCGATCCAGTGAGGTTCACTCAGTCGCTCGAGAAGGCACAGCGATGCGGCGTGCCCGTCATCGCATTGAAACTCGCGCGCACCGAGGCCGCCGCGAAGCTGGCTCTGAGCCATACCGGCGCGATTGCGGGCAATGCAAAAGTGTATGAGGCTTTGTTTCAGCACTACGGTGTCATCAGTGTCCGCGATCCAAGCGAACTCGCGGCAACCGCGATTGTGCTGACAGCGCCCAGGAAAGCGGTAGCTGGCGGCTTGTCGGTCATACTGGATTCCGGCGGCGAACGCGAGCTGCTGGTCGATGTCGCCGCCGAGGTGGGCGTGCCCTTTGCGCAGATCAGCGCCGGCACCGCGCGCATCCTGCGTGAGAATCTGGATCCGGGTCTGGAGCCGATCAACCCGCTGGACGCCTGGGGCACGGGCAGGGATTTCGAGCAGGTATTCGAGACTTGCTTGAACGCCCTGCTCGATGATCCCGACACCGCCATGGGCATGTTCGTATGCGATCTATCAGATGAGCTGGATCTGCACGAGGCGTATGCGACCGTGTGCGAGGCCGTCGCCCGCAGCAGCGACAAGCTACTGGTGGTGATGAGCAACTACAGCGCCTGGAGTCATCGGCGGCAGGCGCTGCGGCTGGGTCGCGCCGGCATACCGGTGCTTGACGGCACGCAGTCGTCTCTGCGTGCAGTCAAACACGCACTGGCATACCGCGACTTCCTGAGTCGCCGCGAGCCACCGCAGCCCGTGCCAGCGCCAGGCAATCCGCGCGCCGCCTACTGGCGCGAAATCTTGAGTTCGCGCACCGAGGCGCTGAGCGAAGCCGAAGGCTACGCACTGCTCGCCGACTATGGTATCGCCGTGCCGCGACACTGCATCGCCGACAGTCGCGAAGCCGCGCTGGCGGCGGCGCGCACCATCGGTTTTCCGGTGGTGCTCAAAACGGCAGCGCCCGGCATCCTGCACAAGAGCGAAGTCGGCGGCGTCAGGCTTGGGATATCGGACCAACTGGAACTCGCGGCCGCCTACGATCAGATCAGCGCCAGACTCGGTGCGCGCGTGCTCGTGAGTGAGCGCGCGCACGGATCGGTCGAGATGGCGTTTGGACTGGTCCGGGATGAGACCTTCGGCGCCTTTGTGATGGTCGCGTTCGGCGGTACCTGGATCGAATATCTGCAGGACCGGCAACTGGCGATGGCGCCGGTCGACGCGGTCGAAGCGGCGCAGCTGATCTCGAAGCTCAGGCTGGCGAAAGTGCTGCAGGGGGTTCGCGGTGCAGCGCCCTGCGATCGCGAGGCCCTGATTCAGACTTTCGTGCGGCTCAGCCAGCTCGCGAGCGACTTGGGCGCCTGCATTGCGGAGATGGATATCAATCCGGTACTCGTGGGCCCCAGCGGAGTCATCGCTGTTGACTGTCTGATCATTCCCGGGGGGGATCGCGCCGGGCACACACTTCAGGCGGCCCACAGCGATGGAGTTTGACAGCATCGCGTTGTGCATCGACGGCCCGATCGCGGGCATCACATTGCATCGAGCCGATAAACTCAATGCGATCAGCGCCGCCATGGTCGAGGAACTGCATCGGGCGCTGGATCATGCCGAAGCCAGTGCCCAGGTGCGGGTCATCACACTGCAAGGGGCCGGACGCTCATTCTGTTCCGGCTTCGATCTGAGCGAAATGCAGCCTGCCGCCACCGAGGCTGACACACGTAAACTGCTGCAGGCGGATTTCGACATCATCATGCGGTTCTGGAATTCGCCCAAGCCCACACTTGCCGCCGTCCACGGCTACGCGCTGGGTGGTGGCTTCGAACTGGCCATGGCCTGCGACATGACCATCGCCGCAGAAGGCGCCATTTTCGGAGAACCCGAACCGAAATTCGGCTCAGGCATTGTGGCGCTGCTGCTGCCGTGGCTCACCGGTCCCAAGCAAGCCAAGGAAATGCTGCTGTTCGGCAACGATCGCGTCGCTGCACACAGAGCCTATGAGATGGGCCTGATCAATGCGGTGGTAAAGCCCGAAGCATTGCTTGATGAACTCAGGGCTGCGGCCGGGCGTTGCGCCATGCTCGATGCGCAAGCGGTGAGACTGACCAAGATGGCGATCAATCGCAGCTACTCGCGCATGGGGTTCGAGGATGCGCTCAAACAGGCCTTGGAGATCGATGTGCTGATAGAGACTACCGACAGCGATGAGTCACGCACCTTCAAGGACATTCTGAGCAAACACGGCGTCAAAGCCGCGATCGCCTGGCGCGAAGCGCGCATCTTCAAATAGCCTCGCCGACAAGCCTTCTGTTATAAGATTCAGATCCATGAATCGGCGCTCGTTGTTCAAAATGATCGGAGCCGTGGCCGGCAGCACTGTGATGTATCGGGCCATGACCGAACTCGGGCAGGCCGGCGAGTCGGGTTACAACGGACCCATCGATCTGCAGGGAGACCCTGACGGCGCCTCGGTATTGATTCTGGGAGCCGGCTTGGCCGGTATGTCGGCCGCCTACGAGCTGCGCCGGGCCGGCTACAAGGTGCAGGTCCTCGAGTACAACGATCGGCCTGGCGGGCGTAACTGGTCGCTCTATGGCGGGGACACCTATACTGAGCTTGGCGGTTTCACACAGCAGGTGCAGTTCGACAAAGGTCTGTATTTAAATCCGGGCCCCTGGCGTATTCCGTACCATCATCGCGCACTGATCGATTATTGCAGGCGCCTGAAGGTGGCACTTGAGCCCTTCATGCAGGTCGACTACGACGCTTACGTACATTCGGCGGGCGCCTTCGGCGGCAAGCCGCAGCGCTTCCGGGCCGTGCAGGCGGACTTCCACGGCCATGTCGCGGAACTGCTGGCCAAGGCCAGCAACCAGAGCCAACTCGATCAGACGGTCACACACGAGGACCAGGAGATTCTGCTCGAGGCCCTGCGCCGATGGGGCGCTCTGGATGACAACTACGAATACAAAAAAGGACTGCTGGGCAGCCACCGCCGCGGCTACGACTCCAGCCCGGGCGGCGGCCTGACATCGACACCCATAGCCTCGGAACCCATGGCCTTGCACGAGCTGATGCAGTCGCGGCTGTGGGATTCGATCAGTGCCGGACAGCTGTATGAATATCAGAGCATGGTTTTTCAACCCGTGGGCGGCATGGGCATGATCGGCCGGGCGTTCGGGCGCGAACTCGGCGATCTGATTCGCTACAACGCCAAGGTCACGGACATCAGGCAGGACGCGAACGGCGTCACCGTGGCCTATTCGGACAACAGGAAAGGCGGCGCGATCCAGACCGCCAAGGCGCAATGGTGTATCTGCACGATCCCGGCCTCGGTACTCGGGCAGATCCAGTTGAATGTCGGCGCGCCGCTGAAGAATGCCATCGATGCACTTTCTTATGAAGCATCGGTCAAGGTTGGATTGCAGTTCAAACGCCGTTTCTGGGAACAGGACGAATCGATCTACGGCGGCATCAGTTTCACCGATCTGCCCAACGAGTTGATCGGCTATCCGTCTACTCGCTATTTCGACGACGGGCCCGGCGTGCTGCTGGGCGCATACAACTTCGGCGCCAACGCGGTGCAGATGACGGCGATGTCGCCCCAGGAGCGGGTCAGCAAGACGGTCGAGTGGGGAACGCAGATTCACCCGCAATACCAAAGCGAATTCCAACACGGCGTCGCGGTCGCCTGGCATCGCGTTCCCTGGACCTTGGGGTGCTTTGGCCGCTGGACCGAGCAGCTGCGCGCGCAACACTACGACAATCTGTGCGCCATCGATGGCCGAATCGTGCTGGCGGGCGAACACGCCTCGCGCCTGGGAGGCTGGCAGGAAGGTGCGCTGCTGTCATCGCTCGATGCCATGCGGCGCCTGCACCAACGCGTGCTGGCCGGCGGCAGCGCCGCATGAGCCCGCATGGCCGGGCTGCGTTCGCGGCCCCACCTCACCCGCAGATGAGCTGAAGCGTGTCGGATTCCAACGACGAACGCAATGCATCGGCACGTTTTCCGTTGGCCTTTTTTGTCATCGCTTTCGTATTTGCGTGGGCCATTTGGCTGGTGCCGCTGGCGAGCACACGCGGCTGGATTTCCTCGCCACGCATCGCATCGCTCGAAGTCGCTTTCCTGGTCGTGGGGGCATTCGGCCCGCTGGTGTCCTCATTTCTATTGACTTACCGCGCTGGCGGCGGCCGGGCGCTGCGGGAAATCGCCGGCCGCGCGTTGAGATATCGGATTCCCGCAGCTCAGTTGCTCGTAGCCGTATTGCTGCTTCCCGCGCTGGCCGCTTTGGCTGTTTATCTTCATTCCCGAGAAGGCGGCGCCGCGTTGCAGTGGACCATGCCGTTTCCCATCGTGGCGCTGAACTATGTTCTGCTGTTCTTCCTGGGCGGATCCTTGCAGGAAGAATTCGGTTGGGCCTATGCCATTGACCGCATGCAGCGCCAGTGGCCGCTGCCCGGTTCGTCGATGGGGCTGGGCGTGATTTGGGGACTTTGGCATCTGCCGTTGTTCTTCATCCCGGGCCTCTCGCAAACCTTTCTGCCGTTATGGACCTTTCTGCTCATGACCGTCTCGCTGCGCGTGCTGATGGTGTGGGTGTACAACGCCGCACAGCGCAGCGTGCTGGCGACACTGCTGTTCCATACCAGCCTGAATTTTTCCCTGAACGCCTTCCCCATAGTACAAAGAAGCGAAAATACCTTTCCGCGTAGCTGGCTGTATTTCGTGCTGCTCCTGTGCCTGGCGTCGGTTCCGGTCATTTGGCGGCAGGCGAGAGAAAAAACCCGCTGACGCGTGCCGAGCGCAACCATGCCGCGCTGAGCCAAGGATACTTGACTGCGTCAACTAATAGCGCAAAGATCTTCGGCGGAGGTGCCGCGTGCCGAACGATCCCGGGCTCGCCATCGAGGCAATACGCCGCTTCAACCGCTTTTACACGCGGCGCATAGGCGTGCTGCATGAAGGGCTGCTGGCCAGCCCGTTCACGCTTGCACAGGCCCGCGTGCTGTTTGAACTGGCGACGCAAACAGCGCTCACGCCCGGCCGGCTGGTCGAGATACTGGAGCTCGATCCCGGATACCTGAGCCGAATTCTTCAGGGTTTCATCGACCGGCGGCTCATCACGCGCCGGAAATCGCCCGAGGATGGCCGGCGCGCACAGCTTTCGCTGACGCTCCGAGGCCGTAAGGCGTTCGATGAAATGGATCGCAGGTCGCACAAGGCCACCGGCGCAATGATCAGCCCACTGTCGACTTGGCAGCGCGAACGAATCCTGGGCGCCATGCGGACGCTGGAGCGGACTCTGTCGCCAGCGGCTGCACCCTGCCGGCCGGAGCTCGCCATTCGAACCCACCGGATTGGTGACGCCGGATGGGCCATTGAGCAGCATGGACGCCTGTACGCGCAGGAGTTTGGTTGGAACGGCGAATTCGAGGCCTTGGTGGCTACCCTGTTCGCGCGCTTCATAACTCAATATGATCCGCAATCCGAACGATTCTGGGTCGCCGAGCTGGACGGTGAACGCGTCGGCTGCGTGTTCGTGGCACGCAACGAACAAGACCCGGACACGGCACAGCTGCGCTGCCTGCTGGTGCATCCGAATGGCCGGGGCTTGGGATTGGGTCAGCGACTGATCGCTGAATGTCTTGCGTTTGCTAAATCAGCCGGCTATCGAAGAATGCTGCTGTGGACCAACGATGTACTGATCGCAGCGCGCCGGCTGTACGAGGCTGCCGGATTTATATTGCTTGAACAATCCCGGCACCGCAGCTTCGGTCACGAGCTCGTGGGGCAGACCTGGGCGCGCGAGCTCTGAGGACGAGAGAGACTCAAAAATATCCGTGAAGCTCGATGAAATACAGCCGCTCGTGCTCGGCATTATCCTGCGGTATACCGTCGTAGTAGCGAAAACCCGCGCGTATCTGCGCGAACTGAATTGGCGTGAATTCGTAGACCAGACTCCATCGGGTCTGTTCGCCGTTGGGTAGCGCCCGGTCGGGGTTGAGAAACTCGTCGGTGATCTTCAGATTGCTGCCGCGCGTGATCAGCCAGTTGGCCTCGAGCAGGGTCGCAAGCATCTGACCCTGGCCATTGGCAATGCTGTGGTCATCGACCAGTTCGGCCTGTGCCAGCCACGCAATCGGCCCAGTCTTCAGTCCGCCGAAGATCGCATAGGCGCTCTTGCTGCCCACGGACTGGTTGTTGGAATTGGCCGCAACACCCAGCCGCCAGACCGGTTGAACATAGATGAACTGGCCACTGAACTGCTTGCCATCGCTGTTGACGGCGCCTCCGGCCGTGCCGTTACTGACCGCCAGCTGCATATCCCAAGGGCCGCGCAGCCAGCCAACTTCCACGCCCTGATCCGGCGTCGTCATGTTGATGCCGCTGGCGGTCAGAATATAGGCGGTTTGATCCTGCAGTCTCCAACCGAAAGGCAGGTACATCTGCCCGGCCTTGAGGTACCAATCGTGCGCGGCCGACCAGAAGACGCCATAAGCTTCCCGATTCAGCGCGCCGCCGGGTGCGACCTGCTCGTCGACATAGACCAGGAGCCGGTCCGGGATCACATTCGCATCGAGGTAAATACGGGTCTGATTGAGTGCGAATTCCTGCACTGAGCTGGTGTGCGGCGCCTCCTGCACCGAGCCATCGAATCGCAGATCCCCGCCCAGGCGCACGTAATTGCCGATCTGGCCGTTCCAGCTATCCGCCGGCGTGCCGGTATCCAGGTGCTTCGCCGGCACAACATTCTGTGCGAACACGTCGCCGAATGTGGTGCGCAGGCCGCCGCCAGTCGGATTGACATGGCATACAGAACACTTAAGACCCATTTGTACGGCCAGATACGGTTCGGCGTGCGCCAGGCCGGCGGAACAACACGCCAGCGCGAGCAGACAGAGCGCGACGGTTTTGCTATGGCGTCCGATCATTGCGCAGACTCCACGGTGAACACGAACGCAGCGTCCGAATCCAGCACCTTGGCATCGACGTCAGCCAAGGCTGCGGCGCCCGTGCCGCGCAGCCTCACGCGATAGACACCTGCACCCAGAGCAGTGTCGGGTGTGATCAATAGCACCTCGGTGTTTTGCTCGGCCAGCGTCGCAATGCCCGGTATGCTCTGTGCATCGTCCATCGTCGACGCGCTATCCATGGCGGCCTGTCCGGGGACGAGCCGTTCCAGGCTCACGGTGGTGGTGTTGACCAGCGATGCGTCGACCTCATGAGTGAATGTCACCACCACTTGCCTGAGCGGCGCCCTGACCACAGCCTGGTCAAGCGGTGCCGTGGTCTGTACCGCAAACACCTTGGCCGCGGCAGCCGTGATGGCCATGGCCAGCGACGATTGCGCTTTCATGGCACCATTGGTGATCCACAGCCGGATGGCATCGATGGTGGACTGAGGCAGAGGAGTCTCGCCGAGCGGCATCTGGCCGCCGTCGATACCGGACGCTCCTTCGATCTTGAGCACCATATAGCTGTCGTCGGGGTCTCCCGGTTTCACGCGCAGCAGATTGCTTTCCTCGACACTGGGTACGCCGACCAGCAGGTTGTAGCTGTGGGCGGCGTCGAGCTGCAATCCTTCCGGCGCGCTCGCACCGATATGACACTTCGAACAGATCGGAGTGAAAACATTGTCCTGAATCGACTGGAAGTCGGCGGTCACTGACGAGCCGCCGCTCGAAGCCGCGCCGCTCGAAGAACTGCTGCTCGAGGAACCGATCGCCTGGCCCATGCTGTTGAGGCCGTCGCCATTACCGGCGCAGCCCGTGGTGATCAGGGCCGCCAGCAACGCGAGCCAGTACGCGCTTCTCCCAATAAAATGCATGCCAATCCACTCTTGAAAGTCAAGTCGTGTACTAGGTGCCCGTCAATCCGGCCGCGGTTGTAGCACCTCACTCAAACCACAGGCAGCCTGCGGAGCACTAAGGGGAGCCGGCACCAGTTAGGGGTACCCTTGGATTGCATATCGTGGCAACGGGATCGACCCACTCGATCCCTGCCGCTCATAACGCTATATCTGACGGAGCGCTGTAATTCGCGCTGCGTCAGTTGCGACTATTGGCGCCACGGTCGTACCGATATGACGCCGGAATCGGTGGCGCGCCTGGTGCCCGAGCTGCTGCGTCTGGGCACCAAGACGGTATTGTTATCGGGTGGTGAGCCGCTGATTCATCCTCAATGGGCCGAAATCGCCCAGGTGCTGCAGACCCAGGGCCTGCAGCTATGGCTGCTGACCTCCGGTCTGTCGCTGGCCAAGCATGCGGTGCGCGCCGCGCAACTGTTCCAATCCGTCACCGTATCGCTGGACGGCACCGATCCGGCAATGTACGCCGCCATTCGCGGTTTGGACGCATTCGATAATGTCTGCGCCGGGATCCGCGCGGCCAGCAATGCCGGGGCAGCTGTCGGTGTCCGCGTGACCGTGCAGCGGCGCAACTACGGCCAGCTGTCAGGCTTTGTCGAGCTGGCACGCCGATCGGGCGCGCGGCAGATATCGTTTCTCGCGGCCGACGTCCTCAACCAACATGCGTTCGGCAGAGCCGATGGTTTTGCCAGCGATATTGCCCTGCTCGCCGACGACTTGCCCGGATTTGCACAATCCATCGAGGCACTGGAACGCGATCACATGCCGGACTTCAGCTCCGGCTTCATCGCCGAGAGCCCTTCGAAGCTGCGCGCTCTGCTGCAGTACTACTCGGCGATCTGCGGAATCGGGGCATTTCCGGGCACACGCTGCAATGCCCCGGAGTTCTCGGCAGTGCTCGAGGCCGGCGGCCGAGTCAATCCGTGCTTTTTCATTCGCGGTCCGCTTGATCCGGCGACGCATAGCGATCTCGATCAGGCGTTGAATCACGAGGCAATGGTTCGGCTGCGAGCGCAGATTCGTGCAGGCCGGCGCGTGGAATGCACGACCTGCGTGTGCTCCATGTGGCGAGATCCCGAAAACATGTCCGCTCTGGCGGTCACGGCCGGCGCGGCGTCCGCCGAGCGCCGCAGCGACGCGGTACGGCACGCAGCCCTGGATCACTAGCCGTGTCCGCGGCCGAATTCTCAAATCTGGATGCCTATGATTGCTGGGCCGATAGCTATCCGCCCGAACCGCACAATCCGCTGATGCGCGCCGAACAGCGCGGTATGCTCGAGCAATGGCCCGGCGTCGCCGGCGCGCGTGCGCTCGACCTGGCCTGCGGCACCGGGCGCTATGGCGGCGTGCTGGCGGCCACCGGCGCCGCGCAGATCACCTCCCTGGATTTTTCCCCGGAAATGTTGCGACGCTCATCGAGCCCGCGGCGTGTGCGCGGCAACATGATGCAGCTGCCGTTCGCGCCAGCGGTGTTCGATGTGGTGATATCGGGCCTCGCAGTCGGCCACGCGCCTGAACTGACGCAGTGGATGAGCGAGGCATCGCGGGTGCTCTGTCCCGGAGGTACGTTGCTGTACTCCGATTTTCACCCCGACGCGGCCGCGACTGGAATCACACGCTCATTCATCGATCTGCAACAGCGACGGCACACCGTGTCACATTTCCCACACCGGTTGCTCGATCACCGCCGTGCAGCCGACATCTGCGAACTGACGGTGGAAGCGGTCCGGGAAGTGCGCCTGGGAATCGAACTGACGGAAGACTTTCCGGGATCGCAGGTATTCTACAGACGCTGGCACGCGCTGCCGATCGTGGTGGTGATTCGTGCCCGCAAGCGGCTGACATGCTAGCAGCTGCGGGTCAACACGGCCGGCCGCGGGGCAAACGACTCAAAGTCGTGCTCTACAATCCGCGCGCAGTCTTCTTCACCATGCCGCTGGCGCTGCTGGCCATCGGCTCGGAGCTGGACCCTGCGCTCTACGAAGTGGTCACGATCGACGGCCGCCTGGAGCCGGATGCGGAACGTACTGTCCTGTCTCAGTTGGACGGCGCGTTATGCCTCGGCGTCACGGTACTCACCGGCGCCCCGATCTCCGACGCATTGCAAATATCGCGCGCGGCCAAACGCGCGCGCGGCGACCTGCCCGTGGTGTGGGGGGGCTGGCATCCCTCGATGTTCTCGCGCGAGTGTCTGCTCGAGCCATCCGTGGACGTGACCGTGCGCGGGCAAGGCGAGCAGACCTTTGCCGAGATCGTGCAACGTCTGGCTGACGGCCGCTCGCTGGACGACTGCGCGGGATGTACCGTGCGGCTGGCCGATGGCAGCATTCGGGAGAATCCGTCCCGGCCGCTTGCCGAGGTCGAGCGCTTCCGGGCGCACGATTACGGGCTGATTCCGGTTGAGCGCTACTTCAAACTCAAGGGCAAGCGGCAGCTGGATTACATCTCATCGCAGGGTTGCAACTTCCGTTGTGCCTTTTGCTCGGATCCGTTCGTCTATGGACGCAAGTGGGTTGGCCTCGAGCCGGTTCGCATGGCGCTCAGACTCAAAGAGCTGTGGGACCGGTATCGGTTCGACGATGTCAATTTCCAGGACGAGACCTTCTTCACCAAGCGTGATCGAATCCAGGCGCTGGCGGAGCGTATCGTCGATTCGGAAATGCGCTTCACCTGGGCGGCCACCATGCGCGCCGATCAGGGAATCCGGCTCCCGGATGAGATCTGGCAGCTCTGCAAGCGATCGGGCCTGCGGCGGCTGCTGGTGGGCGTCGAATCCGGCTCCAATGAAGTATTGAAGCGTATTCGCAAGGACATCAAGATCGAACAGGTGTTTGAGACCGCCGAGAAAATGCTCAGACACGATATCGCCGGGCATTTTCCTTTTATCGTCGGCTTCCCGGACGAGAGCGATGCCGATGTACAGGCGAGCCTCGACTGCGCAAGGAAACTGCGTTCGATGAGCCCCAATTTTCTGACGCCGATCTTTTACTTCAAGCCCTATCCGGGCAGCGCACTGGTCATAGAGGCCGTCGAGCGCGGCTTTCGCCTGCCGCAGACGCTCGAGGCCTGGGCGCAATTCGACTATGTCGCCGGCGAACCCGGCCCGTGGGTTTCGCCGGAGAAGTTTGAACTGATCGAGCGCTTCAAGTTCTTTCACGAATTGGCCTGGAAGCGCACAGCGCGTGGCAGGCGACTACTGCAGCAGCTGGCGCGCTATCGCTGCAACACCAACAACTATCGATGGCCGGTAGAGATGCTGTTCACGCGCTGGCTCGTGCCCGCGCAGAAGCTATCATGACCGTATCACAGACTCTGGCATCGGCTGATGACTGCCTGAGGCTCGCCAGGCTGCCGTTACCCGTGCGGCTGCTGGGCCGAGCCATGGCCCTCGGCTATAGACTGACGGGCAAGGATCGATATGACGATTTCCGGCTCGAGCGCGTGCACGGCGCTCCCTTCATCGTGACACCGAGCGTATTCAATCCCAAGCTGCCTCGTACCGGCGCATTCCTGGCGTCGCAAATCGATTCGAAGCTCGTGCACGACGATTGCGAAGTGCTCGATATGGGCACCGGCTCCGGCGTCGGAGCCGTGTTTGCTGCCAGACACGCGCGGCGTGTGGTCGCGGTGGACATCAATCCCGCTGCAGTTCGCTGCGCCAGCATCAACGCGCTGCTGAATCATCTGGAGCACAAGATCGAAGTGCGGCACGGCGACCTGTTCGCCGGCTTGAGCAGCGAGCGCTTCGATCTGGTTCTGTTCAATCCACCGTTCCTGCTCGGCAAGCCGCGCGACGACCGCGACCGCGCCTGGCGCTCGACTGACGTCGCCGAGCGATTCGCGGCCGGTCTGGCCGCACAGCTCAAACCGGGCGGCTATGCGCTCGTGGTGCTGTCGACTTTTGGCGACGGCATGGTCTTTCTGAACGAATTTCGCCGACACGAATTCGCGCTGTCAGTGCTCGCCGGACGCCGGTTTCTCAATGAAAGGCTGACCCTGTTCAAACTGCTGCCCGCGAGCCGAGCTCGTGCAGTTCAGAGCTCATCATGAGTGCCTTGCAGCGCATTTTGCTGATCAATCCGACCATCACCTCGCGCCGCCACGCTCGCTTTCCTCTGGCGTTGCTGAGCCTGGCGTCATCACTCGAGGGCAGGTACGCGTCGACTATTCTCGACGGCAACATCGATCGCGACTTCGTCTCCACCGCTGCACGAACCGTCGCCGATGGATCCGTATCCGCCGTGGGCGTCACCGTCATGGGTGGGCCGCAGTTGTGTTCGGCCATTGCGGTGTCCAAGGCAATCCGCGCAACGCTCCCCACGCTACCCATCATCTGGGGAGGGGCATTCCCCACGTGTTGTCCGGACGCGACGCTGCAATCGCAGTACGTTGACTTCGCCGTAAGAGGACAAGGAGAGGATCCGCTGCTCGAACTTCTGGCGGCGCTGGCCGCTTCCAGGCACGACGAGTCTTTCGCCGGCATTCGAGGCTTGAGCTGGCGCCGTGACGGCCAGATTCTGCACAATAAGGACCGCACGTTTTCCGCTTCCAGCCTCAGCCGCATGCTGCCCTATGAAAGCCTGGAGAACCCACAGCAATATCTGGTCAATACCTATCTGGGGCGGCGAACAGTCGGCTATCAGGCCGCCCTGGGCTGCCGCTATCGCTGCACCTTCTGCGGCGTCGCGACCATGTTTCGCGGCAAGATGGCGCTGCCACAGGCCGCACGGCTCGAGCAGGATATTGGATTTTTCAAAAACCAGCTCGGGGTCGACGCGATTCAGTTCTACGACCACAATTTCTTCGATCGCGAAGTAGACATGGTGCCGCTGTTGGAAGTGCTGGCGAAATTCCAGCTGCCGTGGTGGTGTTTTGCCCGCTCCGATGCTCTGGTGAACCTGTCGGCGTCTACCTGGGCGCTGGTCAAAAAAAGCGGACTGCGCATGGCATATATCGGCGCGGAATCTCCCAGCGACTGGCTTCTACACGAGATCCGTAAAGGTACCCGCTGCGATCAGACTTTGGAGGCGGTAGAAAAATGCCTCAGCCATGGCGTGGTGCCCGAGCTGTCCTTCATGCTGGCGCCGCCGCAGGACCCTGAGGGAGAGACCGAGAAGACCTTTGAGTTCATCCGCATGATCAAGCGCCTGCACCCGGCTACCGAGGTCATGATCTATCTCTACACGCCGTTGCCGAAAAGACTGGACAGCACCAGCGTGGCGCCGGCACGCAAGGTAAGCGAGCTGCTCGATTGCGCCGGCAGACCGGTGGTGGTCCCAAAAACCGCCGATGAATGGGCCGAGCCGCAATGGGTTGCGTACTGGTGCCATAAGGATGCGCCCTGGGTCACCGAACGGCTGCGGCGCCGCATTGTCGATTTCACGACCGTGCTGGGATGCAGATTCCCGACCATCATGGACATTCAGGCGCCGTCCTGGGGAAAATCGGCCCTGCGGGCGCTGGCATCGTGGCGCTATCGCTATCAACGCTACAATCATCCCTGGGAGCTGCGTGCGTCGCGAAAAATAATCGGCCACTGGGATCCACGTGTGATGAGCCTGTAGGCGCCATGGGGCTGGTATCCGACATCTGGAGCGTGCTCACCGGACGCCAGAAACGATGGGTGGCAG
>Ga0302326_10017211_pt1 | contig 15092 bp, 15 predicted proteins | sample Palsa_T0_3_FD_202264 | JGI IMG/M metagenome (GOLD analysis project Ga0302326, IMG submission 202264) | Peat permafrost microbial communities from Stordalen Mire near Abisko, Sweden - Palsa_T0_3 | ecosystem: Environmental > Terrestrial > Soil > Palsa > Peat permafrost | place: Sweden: Abisko... | reverse complement strand
CGCCACCCCGGTGTGCAGCAGCACCGGGGCCACACCGATGCCCCGGGCGATCAACCGGGTCAGCACCTCGGGAGTGAACGGCCGTCCCGCGCTCGGCATCTCGGCCGACCCGGGCTCGGTGGCGTAGACGTTCTGGTACATCGAGATCGGCCACTCCCCCTGGACGTAGCCGTAGCGGATCGGGTTCCCGTGCGCGGAGAGATAGCCGAGCAGGGGTTCGGGGAGCACCATCGAGGCGACCCAGAGGCGAACACCTTCGGGGTGACCCGCGTACGGGCTGAGGAGCGACAGGCGTCCGCCGGAAGGCAAGGTCAGCTCGTCACCGGCCCGGCCGGCGAAGTACGGCTGGCCGTCCGAGCGGAGCTCGACGGTCCACAGCCCCGCCGGAAGCTCGGTGGAGAGGTGGACGGCCAACGGTCGGCCACCGGGATCGATCGCGGCCAGCTCGGCCGCCAACGTGCCCGAGGTGTTGACGACCACCAGGTCGCCCTCCTCCAAGACCGTCGGCAGGTCCGAGAAGGTGCCATGGGTGATCGAACCGTCGTGACGGCGCGCCACCATCATGCGGACCGCGTCCCGGGTGAGCCCGCGCGCCTCGGGCGGCGAGCTCGCCTCCAGCGCCGGCGGCAGGGCGAAGGTGAGCGCGTCCACCCGCAGGGGGGTCGGGGTGGTGACCGAGATGGTCATCGGCCCGCCACCACCTCGGTGGCCCGGATCCGACCGCTCGGCCGCTCTCCCTCGATGAGACCCACCAACCGCGGCACGACCTCGCCGGGCGGGGGTCGATCGCTCACGTCCTCGCCCGGGAAGGCGTCCTGTTGCATCTGCGTCGCCATGTCGCCCGGGTCCACCGCCCAGACCCGCACCCCGGGCTCTTCGACGGCCAGCACCGCGCTCAGGTGATCGAGGGCGGCCTTGGACGAGCCGTAGCCGCCCCAACCCTCGTAGGCCTCCACCGCCGCGTCGGAGGAGACATTGATGATCCGGGGGTCAGACGATCGATGAAGGAGCGGAAGGGCCGCCTGGACGAGCGCCAGCGGGGCGACGACGTTGACCTCGTAGGCGGATCGCAACTGGTCGAGCGGATACTCGGACAGCTCGGGCATCGGGGTCGCGCCGAGGGTGCTGGCGTTGTTCACCAAGAGGTCCAGCCCGCCCAACCGCTCGGCCGCCGCAACCAACGCGACCCGGTGCGCCTCGTCGGTGACGTCACCGGCGATCGCGACCAGCTCGGCCGCCCCCCGGCGGTGGTTGGCCAGCTCGGACTCGGCGTCGGCCAGGGCGGCCGGGTCCCGGGCGTCGATGACCACCGCCCAGCCCTGGTCCAGCAGCTCGGCCGCCAGCGCTCGACCGAGCCCCCTCGACCCTCCGGTGATCACGGCAATCCCCATCCCGCACCCGCCCTCGCTTGGGTCTCCCCAGTCGCCGGTTCCCAGTCGCCGGTTTCCCTATTAAACCAACTTTATTCTTTCTTTATTGCCCAGAGCAACCGCGCCGGGGGCGAGGGCTCGGGGGCGAGCGGTCAGGGGGCGAGGCGTTCGACCACCCAGCCGTCCCCGTGACGCCGGTAGACGAATCGGTCGTGCAGCCGGTTCTCGCGGTGCTGCCAGAACTCGATGACGGTCGGCGACAGCAAGAAACCGCCCCAGTGGGGCGGCCGGGGCACCTCGCGGCCGGCGAACGCCGCCTCCGCCTCGCCCACGGCGGACTCCAGGGCGGCCCGGTTGGCCAGGGGCCGGCTCTGGTCCGACGCGTAGGCGGCCAGCTGGCTCGCCCGGGGGCGCGACGCGAAGTACCGGTCGGACTCCTCGTCGCTCACCGGGGTGATCGGGCCTTCGACCCGGACCTGTCGGTCGAGGGGTTCCCAGTACGCGGCGATGGCGGCGTGGGGGTTGGCGGCGAGCTCGCCGCCCTTGCGGCTCTCGTAGTTGGTGAAGAAGACGAACCCCCGCTCGTCCCAACCCTTCAAGAGCACCATGCGGACCGAGGGGACCCCGAGACCATCGGCGGTGGCCAGCGCGACGGCATCGGGCTGGCGCACCGCCTCCTTGGCCAGGGCAAACCACGAGCCGAACTGGATGATCGGATCGGGGTCGAGGTCTTCGGCTCGCAGCGGGTGGTCGACCACCGGGCCGACCCTATCGGCGCCGTGCGGTGTCTCAGTGGTCCGAAGAGGACTGGCCGGTGAACGACAGGAAGAGGTTGGGATCGGCGCCGAGCGAGAGCGGGCTCGGGCCGTCGTGGGCAAGGCGCCACTGTCCGGCCGCCGCGACCATCGCCGCGTTGTCGGTGCACATGGCCAGGCTCGGCACGAGCGCCGCCACCCCGTCGGCCCGGCACGCCTCTTCGGCGCGCCGCCGCAAGAGCGAGTTCGCCGCCACCCCCCCGGCCAGGCACAGTCCCTTCGCCCCGGTGGCGGCCATCGCCCGGCGGGCCTTGGTGACCAGCACGTCGACGACCGCCTCTTGGAACGACGCCGCGACGTCGGCGGTCGGCGCGTCGGGCGTTTTGTCGACGGTGCGGACGACCGCGGTCTTCAGGCCCGAGAAGGAGAAGTCGTAGCCGTCGTCGAGCAGGGCGCGGGGGAACGAGAACGCGCCCGGGTCCCCGTGCACGGCCTCCCGGTCGACCGCCGGGCCGCCGGGGTAGCCGAGGCCGAGGTATCGGGCCACCTTGTCGAAGGCCTCCCCCGCCGCGTCGTCGAGGGTCTGGCCCAACAGCCGGTACCGGCCAACCCCTTCGACCAAGACGAGGACGGTGTGGCCGCCCGAGACCAGCAGCACCACCAGGGGCCACTCGAGGTCGGGGTGGTCGAGCAGCGACGCGAAAAGGTGCCCCTCGAGGTGGTTGACCCCGACGAAGGGGACGTCCCAGGCCATCGCGAGGGCCTTGGCCTGGCTGAGGCCGACCAGGAGGGAACCGACCAACCCGGGCCCGCAGGTGACGGCGACCGCCCCCACCGGCGGCCGCCCGAGGGCATCGGCCCGCTCGAGCGCCTCGGCCACCACCGGGGTCAACAGCTCGAGGTGGGCCCGGCCGGCCAGCTCGGGGACCACCCCGCCGAACCGGGCGTGCAGGTCGACCTGGCTCGCCACCACCGAGGACAGGATCCGACGGTCGGCCCCGACCACGGCCGCCGCGGTCTCGTCGCACGAGGTCTCGATGCCGAGCACGCTCGGATCGGGGGCCGACGCGCTCATCGCTTGAGCGCGGGTCGGGCCCGCAGCTCGGCCTCGAGCGCCGAGATCCGCTCGGCGTACGCGGGCGAGGGGAGGTCGTAGGCCCACATCACGTACGCGTCCTCACCGGTCATCTGGTAGTAGTTCTTGCGCACGCCCACCGGGCCGAACCCGAACCGACGGTAGAGGGCCTGGGCGCCGAGGTTGCCGAACGCCACCTCGAGCGACAGGTGAAGCGATCCGGACTCGATGGAGGTCCGGACCGCGTCGAGCAGCAGGACCGAGGCCACGCCTTGTCGGTGGTACTCGGGCGCCACCGCCAGGGTGGTGACATGGGCCTCCTCACCGGTGAACATGAGGCCGCGGTAGCCCACGACGCGGCGCCCGAGCTTGGCCACTCGATACGACCGGCCGTGGCGCATCGACAGCTCCGAACCGAAGATGGTCGAGCTCCAGGGCTCGGGGAACACGCGCTTTTCGATGTCGAGCACCGTGCGCATGTCTCGGCGGTGCATGGGACTGATGTCGAGGCCGAGCAGTCCGTCGGTCACTTCAGCGGTCCCCCGCCGGCTGCGGGGCCCGTTGGACCCAGTTGATACGGACATCGGCGTCGCGCAGGTACACGGGCAGCACGTCGGTGGCGTCCGAGAGCGCAGCGCCGGCGTCCAAACGGGCCACCGACAGCGAGACCAGCGCCACCGGGTCGAGCGCCGCCAACGCCTGGCCGGCCACCGAGACCCGTTCGGTCTCCAGCAGGTCCCGATAGCGCAGCGCCCCGTCGCCGCACGCGAGCACCGGCTGCTCGGCCGGCCCGGCCACATCGGCCGGCCCGGTCTCATCGGTCACCAACGCCAGGTCGGCCAGCACCCGCTCGGGTCGACACCGGCGCGGCGCCGTCAACGCCACCAGCTCGCCCGGGCGCTCCCCGCGCGCGTAGTGGGCCGCGAACACCTCACTGCGTCGGCCGTCGACCACTGATGCGACGGTGCCCGGCCAACCCGCGGCAAACGCCGCCCAGGCCAGGATCTCGAGGCTGGTCGCCCCGAACACGCCGATCCCGAGCCCCTGGGCCAACCCCTTGGCCGTGGCCACCCCGACACGCAGGCCGGTGAACAAACCCGGGCCGAGGTCGACCGCCACCGCGTCAAGGCGATCGAGCCCGATCCCGGCGATCTCGAGCACCCGGGAGATGGCCGGGGCCAGGGTCTCGGCATGGCGGCGGCGGCCAGACACACACAGCGCGGCGCCCGATCCCTCGCCGTCGCCGATCGCCGCGCCGACCACGTCGGTCACCGACTCGATGCCGAGGACGATCATCCGGCTCCCCCGGTCAACCGGATGGCTGCGAAGGCTTCGAGTGCCGCCGCGATCGCGTCCACGCGTTCGACCCAGCCGGGGCCTCGGGCCGACAAGACCACCGAGCGCGGCTCGGCGCCGCCCTCGCTGCTCGCTCGACCCTCCTCGGGGCTCAACGCGACCGTCAGTGCGTTCTCGCCCAAGACCGGGCTGCCGACGTCCCCCCACTCGACCAGCGCGACGGCCTGCCCCTCGATCAGCTCGGGCAGGGCCAGGTCCACCACCTCGCTCAGGTGGTCGAGCCGGTACAGGTCGGCGTGGACCAGCTGACGGACCGGTCCGGATCCCGCGCACGGATACTGGCGCACCAGCGTGAACGTCGGGCTGGTGACCGGCCCGTCGACCCCGAGCCCGGACGCGAACCCCTGCGCGAACACCGTCTTGCCCGCCCCCAGCCCGCCTACCAGGAGCACCAGGTCGCCCGGCCGGCTCTGTCCGGCCAGCGCCGCCGCCAGTCGGCGGGTCTCCTCGGGGCCCTCGGTCCGGGCACGGAGCGACCACGCCAAGGCCGCCTCGACCGGGTGCGGGTCTCTGTTGGCAGGCATCGCGAGCACGGTACCGGCCCCACGCGCGGTGGTGAGTCCGGCCGGGCGGCGGTCCGCTGTCGTGGCCTACCCGGGTGCCCGGGCGAGCAGGCGCTTGGCCCGCACCAGGTCGGCCCGCATCTCGGCCACCACCTGACCACCCGAGCGCAACGCGAACGCCGGGTGGTAGGTCGGCACCAGGTGGCCCCGGCGGAACGGGTAGGGCTGGCCGCGCAACGACTTGATGCCCTGGGTGGTGTCGAGGAGCAGCCGGGCCGCGAAGTTCCCCAGGGTCACGACGACCCGAGGGTCGATGAGGTCGATCTGGGACTCGAGATAGGGACGGCAGGCCTCGATCTCTTCGGGTGCCGGGTCGCGGTTCTCGGGCGGCCGGCACTTGACCACGTTGGCGATGTAGCACCGGCTCCGGTCGATCCCGAGCTCCTCGTGGATCAGCCGGTCGAGCAGCTTGCCCGAGCGCCCGACGAAGGGCTCACCGGCCAGGTCCTCCTCCCGGCCCGGACCCTCGCCCACGAACATCAGGTCGGCGTTCGGATCGCCGACGCCGAACACCACCTGGGTGCGGCCCTTGGCCAAAGGGCACCGGACACAGCCCAGTGCCTCGGCCCGCAGGGCCTCGAAGGCCACGGGCGTCGTCGGCGCCACCACGGGCCGAATCGTACCGGGGTCGCCGCCCGGGCCCCTCAGGCCGACAGCTCGGCCGAGAAGCCCTCCAACAGCGCGTCGAGAGCGGTGGGCCGCTCCAGCATGACCAGGTGCCCGCACCCGGGGAGCACCTCGAGGCGGGCGCCGAGGATCCGGGCGGCCACGTCCCGGGATCGCCGCGCCGGGGTGATCACGTCGCGCGTGCCCACCACCACCAGGGTCGGAAAGTCGATCTCGCTCAGCTCGGCCCGGACGTCGAAATCGAGCAACGGCCCCAGCAGCTCGGCCATGGCCCGGGGGGTCACGGTGGTCGAGATCGATCGGGCCAGCTCGACGTCGGTGGCCCGAGGATGGGCCCCGAAACACGCCCGGGTCGCCCAGGTGGCCAGGTCATCGGAGCCGAACGAGAGCCCCTTGCCCCGGCGTTCGGCGAATCGGGCCGCCCCCCACGCCACCCGGGTGGTGGCCACCCCCACCGGCCGGCCGACCGGACCGGGGATGGCCGGACCGGCGTCGGTGGCCAACAGCACCAGGCCGGCAACGTGGCGGTGCAGCGCCTCGCGGCGGCGCAGGGCGGCCAGCTGCACCACCATGCCCCCCATCGAGTGGCCGACCACCACCGCGCCGGTCACCTCCAGGCGCTCGAGCACCGTCACCAGGTCGTCGGCCAGCCGTTCGAACGAGTACCCGCCCGAGCCCCCGATCGATTGGCCGTGCCCCCGCAGGTCGAGCGCGACGACCCGGTGGGTACCCGAGAGATCGCGGAACTGGCGCGCCCACACCCCCACGCTGAGGGTGACCCCGTGCACCAACACGATCGCCGGGCCGCGTCCCGCCTCGACCACGTGGATGCGTCCCCCGTCGTCGGTGATGACGAAGTGGTGCAGGAGGTTTGCCGGCATCGAGAGCCCGGCGTTCGTCAACTCGTCGGCACTGGCCTGCCAGCGCCGCACGAAGGTCCGCTGAAGGGCATACGCCGTCCCGAGCCCGGTCCCGAGGGCCAGCGCCGCCGCGGCCCGGATGACGTTCTTGCGCGCGTTCACGGGTTGGCCGCGGCGGCGAGCCCGCGCGACGAGAGCGGCCCGGCCGCGGTGCGGACGACCCGCGGCACCCGGGGCCCGATCCCGGTCAGGACCTCGTAGGAGATGGTGCCCAAGCGCTGCGCCCACTCCGCCGCGTCGATCGACTGGTCGCCCTGGCGGCCGATCAGGACGACCTCGTCGCCCGACGAGACGTCGTCGTCGCTACCGCAGTCGACCACGATCTGGTCCATGGTCACCTGGCCGGCCAACGGTCGCCGGCGCCCACCGATCAGGACCTCGGCGCCCGAGTCCAACAGCCGCCGCGCCACCCCGTCGGCGTACCCGATCGGCACCGTGGCGACGGTGGAGGGCGCCGGCAGCGGGCGGGCCCGGCCATAGGAGGGCCGCTCCCCGGCGTCGAGCCGACGCAGGTCCACCACCCGGGACTTGAGCGACAGCACCGGCCGCAGTGTGCGGTCGCCCGAGGCCGACGCCAGTGTCCCGGCCATCGACGGACGGGGCAGCTCGCCGTAGAGCGCGATGCCGGCCCGCACCAGGTCGAGGCGTGCCCGGGGATACGCCAGTGCGCCGGCCGAGTTGGCGGCGTGCCGGAGCGTCGGATGGACCCCCTGTGCCGCCAGCTCGCGCAGGTGGTCGCCGAGGCGGGACAGCTGCAGCTCGGTGAACTCGCGGTCCTCGGGCCGGTCGCCGTCGGCCACCGCGAGGTGGGTCCAGAAGCCCTCCATGGTCAGGTGCGACGCCCGCTCGAGCGAGCCGACGAACCCGAGGACCTGCTCGGGCGCCAGCCCGACCCGGTGCATGCCGGTATCGACCTTCACGTGCACCTTGGCCGGCCGGTCGAGGGCCGCGGCGGCCCGCTCGAATGCGGCCAGGCCGGGTTCGCTGTAGAGGGTCGGGGTCAACTCGTGCTCCACGGCGGCCTCGGCGGCGTCGACGGGCGGTTCGGACAGCACCAGGATCGGCCCGCCGATGCCGGCCCGGCGCAGCTCGATCCCCTCATCGACCAGGGCGACGGCCAACCAGGTCGCGCCGGCCTGAAGAGCCGCCCGGGCCACGGTCACCGCGCCGTGCCCGTAGCCGTCCGCCTTGACCACCGCACACAGCTCGGCCGGCGCCGACAGGTCGCGCAGCAGCCGCACGTTGGCCGCCAGCGCGTCCAGGTCGATCTCGGCCCAGGTCGGCCGCGAGACGGCCTCAACCACGACCGGCCTCGGTGTCGGCCTCCGACAGCCGGTCGGCCACCAGGTCGGGAAGGTCGCCGGACACCAGGCCCTCGGGCCGGCCCCACCTCCCCGCCTCCCCGTGGACGTGCGCCGCCAGGGCGGCGGCCCTCGGCGCGTCGAGGCCCCGGGCCAAGAACGCGCCGATGATCCCGCTGAGCACGTCCCCGGTCCCGGCCGTGGCCAGGGCCGGGGTGCCAGCCGCGGCCAGCAGCACCGACGGGCCAGAGAAGCCGTCCGCCTCTCCGGGTGCCGCCACCGCGGTCAGCGACCCCTTGACCAGCACCACCGCGCCGGTCGCATCGGCCAGTCGCTGCGCCGCCGCGACGCGATCCGGCCCGGGGTCGTGGCCGGCCAGGCGGCCGTACTCACCGTCGTGGGGGGTGAGGACGACCGGCCGGTCCACGCCGTCTCCGGCGATCACCGGGCGGGCGCTGGCCACGTCCCCAAGGGCGAACAGCGCGTCGGCGTCGGCCACCACCGGCACCGGGGAACGGGCGATGACCCGGCGCACCGCGTCGACCGTCGCATCGTCGCGCCCGAGTCCGGGGCCGATGACGAGGGCCCGGCAGCGCGGAAGGAGGCCGAGCACGTCGTCGGCCCACCCGGCCGCCCCCAGGGGCAGCCGGACCGCCTCGTCGGGCCACGGTCCCGTGGCGTCCGGTCCGGCGCCGGGCACCGCCAGGCGGACCATCCCGGCCCCGGCCCGCGCCGCGCCGCGAGCGCTCAGGCCCGCGGCACCCTGCATCCCGGGCGATCCGGCCACCACCGCCACCGCGTTGGCCCACTTGTTGGCGTGCGGGCTCCGCGCCGGGAGCCAGGCCAGGTCGGCGTCTTCGACGAGCCCGATAGCGGTCACGTCAACTGGCACCCCGATGTCGGCGACGTTGACCCGTCCGCTGGCCGCCGCACCGTCTCCCATGAGCAGTCCCGGTTTGAGCGCCGCGAAGGTGACCGTCCGGGCCGCCCGAAGCGCCCGACCGGGCATCTCACCGGTGTCGCCGTTGATCCCCGACGGGATGTCCACCGCCAGGACGGCCGTGTCCTCGTCCACCTCGGGGGCGTCGTAGGTGCCCGAGAACCCGGTGCCGTACGCGGCGTCGATCACCAGGTCGCACCGGCCGAGGCGGGAGGGGGCCGACGCCGCGTCGACGAGCTCGATCACCGCACCGCGCCGAGCCAGCACCGCGGCGGCCACCCGTCCGTCGTTGCCATTGTTGCCCTTGCCGGCCAGCACCACGATGCGACGGCCGTAGGCCCCGCCGAGCATGCGCAGCGCCACCACCGCCACCGCGAACCCGGCGCGGCGGATCAACTCGGACTCGTCGAGCGACTTCAGTGCGGCCGCATCGGCCGCTCGCATCTCGGCCACGCTCACCACCGGTCGCACGGCGGATCAGCCCGTTCCGGGTGGGCCGGACTCGGCCAGCACCACCGCCATGGCCAGCCGGTCGGTGTGGGTCAAAGAGACGTGCCACGTCCGCACCCCTCGCGCGTCGGCCAGGGCCGCGGCGCGGTCGAAGAGCCGGAGCGACGGCGCGCCCCGGTGAGCCCCGGGGGCACTCCCCCGGACCACCTCGACGTCGTGCAGCGCGAAGCCGCCGATGCCGGTGCCGAGCGCCTTCATCACCGCCTCCTTGGCCGCGAAGCGGGCCGCCAGGTGCTGGGTCGGGTCACCGCGACCCGCCGCGTCGGCCCGTTCGGTCTCGGTGAACACCCGCTTGGCCAGCGCCGGACGGCGGCCGAGGACCCGCCGGAAACGGTCAATGTCGACCGCGTCGATCCCGATCCCGGCCACCTGGGCACCCCCGGCGGAGGGCGACCCGGCACTCACTCGACGGTCACCGTCTTGGCCAGGTTGCGGGGGCGGTCCACGTCGAGGCCGCGCAACCGGGCCAGTCGGTAGGCGAAGAGCTGCAGCGGCACGATGTCGACGACGGGAGCCAGGAGCTGCTCGGCCTCGGGGACCCACAGGACGTGATCGGCCAGGTCGGCGGCCCGCTCGTCGCCGTCGTTGGCCACCAGCACGATGGTGGCGCCCCGGCTCTTGACCTCGGCGATGTTGGACTGGAACTTGTCCCAGAGCGGATTGCGGGTGGCCACGCCCACCACCACGGTGCCCGGCTCGATCAGCGCGATAGGGCCGTGCTTCAGCTCGCCGGCCGGGTAACCCTCTGCGTGGAGGTAGGACAGCTCCTTCAGCTTGAGCGCCCCCTCCAGGGCGACCGGGTAGCCGACGTTTCGGCCGAGATAGAAGAAGTCCCGCGCGTCGACGAGCGCCTCGGCCACCAGGTCGACCTCCTTCTCCCGGCGCAGCACCTCCTCGATCATCCCGGGCAGACGGTGCAGCTCGTCGATGGTGCGGCCGATCTCGGCGGCCGACTGCGCGCCGCGCACCTGGGCCAGGGTGAGGGCGAGGAGGTCCAGGGCGACGATCTGAGCCAACAGGGTCTTGGTGGCGGCCACGCAGATCTCTGGCCCGGCCCGCGTGTAGAGGACCGCGTCGGAGTCGCGGGCGATCGACGAGCCGACGACGTTGGTGACCCCGAGCACCCGCGCCCCCCGCTTGGCCGCCTCGGCGAGCGCCAACGCGGTGTCGAGCGACTCGCCGGACTGGCTGACCCCGACGGCCAGCGTCGCCGCGTCGAGGACCGGCTCCCGGTAGCGGAACTCGCTCGCCACGTCGACCTCGGCCGGGATCCGGGCCCAGTGCTCGATCGCGTACTTGGCCAACAGCGCCGCGTGGAAGCTGGAGCCGCACGCCACCAGGTACACCTTGGTGATCCCGCGCAGGTCCTCATCGGTGAGGCCGGTCTCGTCCAGGGTGAGCGACCCGTCGGCCCGACGACGGTCGAGCAGGGTGTCGGCCACCGCGTGGGGCTGCTCGCGGATCTCCTTGCTCATGAAGTCTTCGTAGCCGCCCTTCTGCGCGGCGGCCAGGTCCCATTCGACGCTCAACGGGGGTGGGTCGATCTCGTCACCGGACAGGGTGGTGACCCGCACCGAGCCCGGCCGCAGCTCGGCCAGCTGGTCGTCGGCCAGGACGAACAGGCGTCTGGTGCGGCCGAGGAGGGCGGGGATGTCCGACGCCAGCAGCGCCGCGGTGTCGGTGAGCCCGAGCACGAGCGGCGTGTTGCGCCGGGCCGCCACCAGCAGCTCGGGCTCGTCGGCCGAGACCACCCCGATAGAGAACGAGCCCCGGATGTCGAGCAACGTCGCCCGCACCGCCTCGGCCAGGCCCAGACCCTGGGTCAGGTGCTCCTCGACCAGGTGCGCGAGGACCTCGGTGTCGGTGGCCGAGGTGAGCGTATGGCCGAGCGAGACCAGACGGGCCGCGATCTCACCATGGTTCTCGATGATCCCGTTGTGGACGACCGCGACCCGGCCGGTGCAGTCGAGCAGCGGATGGGCGTTCTCGACCGAAGGCCGGCCATGGGTGGCCCAACGGGTGTGACCGAGGCCGGTACTGGCCCCGCTCGGGGCCGACCCGGCCAGCTCCCGCAGCGTCGCCACCGAACGGGTTTCGTCGGCCGCACGGATCCGCCACAGCTCGCCGGGGGCCGTGAGCACGATCCCGGCCGAGTCATACCCCCGGTACTCCAGGCGTTCCAACCCCTCGACCAGCAATTCGACCACGTCGTCGACCCCGGTGGCGCCGATGATCCCGCACATGGCCCCGAGGCTATCGGGGCGCCGGCGGGGACCCGCCGATCACCCGGTTCAGCCGGCAGCGCGCCCGAGGGCGCCCTCGACGGCCGCGCAGAGCCGGTCGACCGCCGAGACGGCAGCCGCGGGGTCGAAGGTCTCGACCATCACCCGGATCACCGGCTCGGTGCCGCTCGCCCGCAGCAGCACCCGGCCGGTCGAACCGAGGGACGCCTCGACCTCGCTCACCGTCTTCCAGACCTCGGTGGCCCCGGCCAGCCGGTGCGGCTCCAGCACGGTCACGTTGCGCAGCACCTGGGGGACCCGCTCGATGAGGCCCGCCGACAGCGCGGCCAGGCCGAGGCCGGAACGGACCACCAGATCGGCCAGCATGAGCCCGGTCAGGATCCCGTCGCCGGTGCTCGACAGGTGGCGGAACACGATGTGGCCCGACTGTTCGCCGCCGAGGTCGAACCCTCCCGCCTCGAGCGCCGCCAGCACCGCGCGGTCACCGACCGGCGTCTCGATCACCGAGATGTTCCGCTCCGACATGGCGAGATGGAATCCGAGATTGGACATGACGGTGACCACGACCGAGTCGCCGGGGAGCATGCCGCGGGTCGACAGGTCGATGGCGAACAACGCCAGCAGGGTGTCACCGTCGGCGACCACCCCGCGATGGTCCACCGCGACCAACCGGTCGGCGTCGCCGTCGAAGGCCAGGCCCAGCGCGGCGCCACGCTCGAGCACCGCCGCCGAGAGCGCGGCCGGGTGGGTCGAGCCGCAGCCGTCGTTGATGTTGATGCCGTCGGGCTGGTCGAACACCACGTCGACCCGGGCGCCGACCGATTCGAAGACCGCCCGGGCGACCGTGCTGGCCGCGCCGTTCGCGCAATCGAGCACCACGTGCAGTCCCTCGAGCCGGCGACCCTTGAGCGGGCGTATCACCCCTTGGCGGTACTCGTCGGCCGCCCTGGTGTCGGCCTCGATGACCCCGACCGCAGACCCGCTCGGGCGGACCGGGGGATGCTCGGCCGAGTCGATCAGCGCGTCGAGCTCCTTTTCGATGGCCTGCTCGACCTCAACGGGGATCTTCGTCCCCCGTGCGCTGAAGAGCTTGATGCCGTTGTCGCCGAAGGGGTTGTGGGAGGCCGACACCACCGCCGCCGGCGCACCACGGCTCCGGCCGACGAACGCCAACGCGGGGGTGGGCAGGACCCCGGCATCGAAGACGGTGACCCCCTCGGTGGCCAGACCGGCACCGAACGCGCCCTGCAGCAGCGGCCCCGACCGGCGGGTGTCCCGTCCGACCACGAATGCGGAGGCCTGGAGGACCCTGGCGGTGGCCCGCCCCAGTGCGAGCGCGACCTCGGCGGTCAGATCGGCGTTGGCGACCCCCCGAACGCCGTCGGTGCCGAAACGTGGTCGGCCCACCCCGTTACCGCTTGGAGTACTGCGGCGCCTTACGAGCCTTCTTCAGTCCGTACTTCTTGCTCTCCTTCTCACGGGCGTTGCGGGTGAGAAGGCCGGAGCGCTTGAGGGTGGACCGGGTCTCGGGGTCGAGCAGACAGAGCGCACGGGCGATCCCCAGGCGGAGCGCCCGCGCCTGGCCCGACACCCCGCCGCCGTTGATGGTGGCGTCGATGTCGTAGGACTCGGTCGTGTTGGTGAGCCGCAGCGGGTCGGTCACCGCCATGCGGTGGCTGGCCGAGGTGAAGTACTCCTCGAACTCCCGGCGGTTGATCTTGATGGTGCCGGTGCCGGGGCGGAAGCGCACCCGCGCGACGGCCTCCTTGCGACGACCGGTGGTCTGACTGAGCGGCGCTGGCATGTGCGGGGTCTTCCTGGCTAGGCCCGGCGGCGAGCGGCCGGGATATCGAGCGCCTGGGGCTTCTGGGAGGCGTGGGGGTGGTCGGGGCCGGCGTAGACCTTGAGCTTGGCCAGCTGCTGGCGCCCGAGGGTGTTCTTGGGCAGCATGCCCCGGACGGCCCGGCGCACCAGCTCGGCCGGCTGGTTCTCCAGCAGCGACGCATAGCTGCGCTGCTTGAGCCCGCCCGGGTAGCCGCTGTGGTGGTAGGCGAACTTGGCCTCGCCCTTGTTGGCCGTGAGGATCACCTTGTCCGCGTTGATCACCACGACGTGGTCGCCGGTGTCGGTGTGGGGGGCGAAGATCGCCAGGTGCTTGCCTCGCAAGATCCGAGCGACCTCGGTAGCCAGGCGGCCCAGCACCATGCCATCGGCGTCGACGACGTGCCAGGCACGCTCGATCTCGGCTGGCTTGGGGACGTAGGTGCGCACGACGGATTCCTTGGGTTGCGTCGCCCGGGGGGGCCGAATGGCCGATCGACGGGGCGACGAGCGACCCACAAGGATACAGGCCCCGAGAGCACCGGCGCCACGCAGTAGTGGGCCTTCGCGCCCTGACCTCCTAGCCAAGATAGGAAACCGAAACCAGGCACAGCCCGTACGGCGGTGCCGGTGCCGGCAACCCGGATCGGTCCCCCGATCGCAGCGAGGCCACCACGTCGGCGGACGTCGGGCCACCTCCTCCCACCGCGACCAGCTGGGCGACCAAGGACCGGACCATCTGCTGGCAGAACGAGTCGGCCTCGATCTCGAAGCGGAGCAGCCGTCCGGTGCCGGTCGGCCCGACGGCTGCGTTGACATCCTCGACCTCCTCACCGAGCATGACCGTCCAGGCGGCCCGCCGAACCCGCCGCAGCACCGGCTCGCCCTTCGCCGTCCCGGGCGGGCGTCGACAGAACGCCCCGAAGTCGTGCTCGCCGACCAGGACGTCGCTGGCCGCGGCCATCTTCTTCAGGTCGAGCTGGCCGGGCACGTGCCAGGACACCGGGGCCAGCAGGGGATCGCCGACCGGACCGTTCCAGATGAGGTAGCGGTAGCGGCGGCCGGTGGCCGAGCGACGGGCGTCGAACCCCTCCGGGGCGGGTGCGCCCTCCTTCACCACCACCGCCGGGGAAATCTGGCGGTTGACCGCCTGCACCAGGTCGAGGGCGTCCATCGGTCGGGTGGTGCCGCCGCGGCGGATCTTGGGCAGGTCGGCCGGCAGGTCGGCATGGACCACCTGTCCGCGCGCATGCACGCCCGCGTCGGTGCGGCCGGCGCAGGTGATCTGCGGTGGCGCCGCCATCCGGGTGGTGCGGGCCAGCGCCTCGGCGAGGGCGCCGGCGACGGTCACCTGGTTGGGTTGCGCGGCGAAGCCCCGGAACGCCTGGCCGTCGTACGCGACCAGGAAGCGCCAGCGGGTGGTGGCGATCTCCTTCGGGGCCGGCTGTTTCGGAGCCGCCTGCTTGGATGCGGCTTGTTTCGGAGCGGCTTGTTTCGGAGCGGCTTGTTTCGGAGCGGCCCGCTTCGGAGCGGCCGGCTTGGGAACGGCCGGCTTCGTGACCACGGCAGCGGGCTCCCGATCCGCCCGAGGGGCGAGCCTGCGGGTCGCGC
>Ga0302326_10017210_pt1 | contig 15092 bp, 12 predicted proteins | sample Palsa_T0_3_FD_202264 | JGI IMG/M metagenome (GOLD analysis project Ga0302326, IMG submission 202264) | Peat permafrost microbial communities from Stordalen Mire near Abisko, Sweden - Palsa_T0_3 | ecosystem: Environmental > Terrestrial > Soil > Palsa > Peat permafrost | place: Sweden: Abisko... | reverse complement strand
AGCCGCTTCATGTAGACGTCGTTGTGTGTCCAGCCGTGGACGACGTAGACCAGCAGCACCTTGCCGTCCCGCGAGAGCGACTGGCTGAGGAACGTCGTCGCGTCGTGTGTCGCCGCCCGCACCAGCGTGTCCTTGGCTTGCGGCTCTCCCAAGGTGTGGAAGCGGATTTCGGTGAGGCCGGGCCGGTCGGCGATGGCGGTGCCGGCCGGGTTGGGGAGGTACTCGTAGTAGAAGCCACGGCCATTGTGCGTCCAGCTCGGGCCCGCGTACTTGGCGCCCTCGAGGACGTCCACCTCGGACCATTTCCCGGTGTCGACATCGACGAGGTGCATCACGGCCTCGTCGGCATGGTTTGGGTTCTGGCCGAAGGCCACCCGCTTGCCATCCCAGGAGGGCACCCACGTCCCAAGTGACGTCTTCCCGCCGTCCCAGCCGTTGGGGTCAAGCAGCACCTTCTCCGCTCCGCCCTCCTTCGCCCGCCAGCAGAGGACGGCCTTTTCCTGGTGGGCATCCCGCTTCATGTAGAAGAGGCGCGTCCCCCTCTCCACCGGCACGCCGATGGCCCCCACATACAGCAACGCCTCGAGGCGCTTGACGAGGGCAGTCCGCCCCGGCAGCGCTTCGAGGAAAGCCCGCGCATTCGCGTCCTGAGCCACCATCCACGCTTGCACCTCGGCGCTTTTCTCGTCCTCGAGCCAGCGGTAGGGGTCGGCCACCTTCTGGCCAAAGAGGGTGTCGACGAGGGTTTCGGAGCGCGTCTGCACGCGGGCCGTCCCAGCGTCCGGCGAGGCGATGGGGGTGGTGGGTGTCGTCACGGGCTCTGGAGGAGTCACGGTGTGGGACGTGGCCGAGCAGCCCAGCAGGACGAGGGTGTTAAGAAAGACAGGGCGCATGCGCGCTCTCTACCAGCAGGCCCCCTCGGCTGCGCACTCCAAACGACAGACCCTGTTGGGCAGGCAATGGTTTGGCGTCCCGGGGCGTACTAGGCACGGAGAACCATGGAAATTCAGCCTGTCGACTTAACTACACTCATTCCAGCCGTTCTGGCGGTTTGCATCCCTTTGGTGGCAGTCATCGGCTTTACCGTCCGTTTCGCCATCAAGCCGATTGCCGAGGCACTGGCGCACGCCCGCGGCACGGCCGCTCCCGGTCCGGAGATCACGCTCCTCGCCGCGCGCGTGCGTGAGCTCGAGGAGGAAGTCATCCGCCTGAAGAATTCGGACCCCTACCGCGTGGGCTTGCCGGCGGGCACGGACCCGCTCCGCTCGGGACAAGGCCGCGGCTAACACCCCGGCTCACCCGCTTTCGTTTTCGGCGCCAGCCAGGCAGCCCACCACCGCTTCCACCGGGACGCCGGCCTTGACGGCGCTCATCACCAAGCGGACCACCGCCGAGACCAGCTGGGCGGTCGCCCGCTCGACCACGTCCGGGCCGCGCCCTTCGGCAAGTGCAAGCGACAGGGTGCACGCGCAGACGCCGTGCGCTGCACGGACGAGGAGTTCCGGCGCTGCGTGAGCGCGGGCGATTTTCTCCAGGGAAAACATCATCCGCCTGGCCGACTCGACGTCCGCCACCCGGGGCAGCACGCGCACCGCGTGCGCCGCTGCTGGATGTTGCGAGGCCAGAAGCCCGAGAGGGAGCAACTCCCGGACGGTGCGGTCTGCGACGCTGAAGGCTGAAGCGCCCTGTCCTTCGGCGAGGGGGGCGAGGGCCTCTTCGCGAAGCCACTCCGAGAGCTCGTCGAGGAGCCGACTTCGAAAGGTTGGCTCTGGGCCTTGGCTCAGGCCGATTCCTTTTGCAGCTCCTCGTCCTTCGCCGTGGCGTGAAGGATGACGGGCTCGCTCTTCTTGAAGATGACTTCCTCGGAGATGACGACCTCGCTCGCCGTCTTCATCGACGGGATGTCGTACATGACGTCGAGCATCGCCGTCTCGAGGATGGAACGCAGCCCGCGGGCACCCGCCTTGCGGCGGATGGCCTCGTGGGCGATGGCCTTCAGCGCCCCTTCGGTGAACTTCAGCGCCACCCCGTCCAGGTCGAAGAGTTTCTTGTACTGCTTGACCAGTGCATTCTTCGGCTGGCTGAGAATGCTCACCAGCGCGGGCTCGTCCAGCTCCTCGAGCGCCGTGACGATGGGCAGCCGGCCGATGAATTCCGGAATCATCCCGTACTTGAGGAGGTCCTCCGGCTCGACGTGCTGGAGGAGCTCGGTGAGATTGCGCTCCTTGCGCGTCTGGATGTCCGCGCCGAAGCCCAGGTTCCGGCCGCCCAGCCGCCGTTCAATAATCTGTTCCAGGCCCCCGAAGGCCCCCCCGCAGATGAAGAGGATGTTGGTGGTGTCGACCTGCAGGAATTCCTGCTGGGGGTGCTTGCGGCCGCCCTTGGGCGGCACGTTGGCGATGGTGCCCTCGATGATTTTCAGCAGGGCCTGCTGCACGCCTTCCCCGGAGACGTCGCGGGTGATGGAGGGGTTCTCGCTCTTGCGCGCGATTTTATCGATTTCGTCGATGTAGACGATGCCGCGCTGGGCCCGGTCGATGTCGTGGTCCGCGGCCTGGAGCAGGTTGACGATGATGTTTTCCACGTCCTCGCCCACGTAGCCGGCCTCGGTGAGGCAGGTGGCATCGGCGATGGTGAAGGGGACGTTGAGAATGCGAGCCAGTGTCTGCGCCAGAAGTGTCTTGCCGCTTCCGGTGGGGCCGAGGAGCAGGATGTTGCTCTTCTGCAGCTCCACGTCGTCCATCTGGACCTTGGACTCGATGCGCTTGTAGTGGTTGTGCACCGCAACCGCGAGCACCTTCTTCGCCCGCTCCTGGCCCACCACGTACTCATCGAGAATGGTCTTGATTTCCGAGGGCCGCGGGATGCGCAGCTTCGTGTCCTTGGTCTCTTCCCGGTCGATTTCCTCGGCGATGATGTCGTTGCACAGCCCGATGCACTCGTCACAGATGTACACCGTCGGCCCGGCGATGAGCTTCTTCACCTCCTTCTGCGACTTGCCGCAGAAGGAGCAGGACAGGGCCTGGTTGGCTTTCTCGACGTTCTTTCCTGCCATTGAAACCCCCGGGCGGTACCTTGCCGGTCAGATGGTACGAGGGGAAGGGGGCCGGGTCCACGCCCTGCCCTACCCCGATGGTCGGATAACCGCTCCCACCCCGCGCCGCAGCGCGCTAGCGGTCACGCTCCTTGGGAAGCGTCTTGCGATTCACCGACACCACCTCGTCGATGATGCCGTAAGTCTTCGCTTCCTGAGCCCCCATGAAGTAGTCGCGGTCGGTGTCCTTCTCCACCCGCTCCAGGCTCTGCCCGGTGTGCTTGGCGATGAGGTCATTGAGCATGGCCCGCATCCGGAGAATCTCCCGGGCGTGAATCTCCACATCCGAAGCCTGGCCGCGGGCTCCGCCCATGGGCTGGTGCACCATAATCCGGGCGTTGGGCAACGCCTGGCGCTTGCCCTTGGCTCCGGCGAGCAACAGCACCGCGCCCATGGACGCAGCCTGTCCCACGCAGATGGTGGCCACTGGCGGCCGTACGTACTGCATGGTGTCGTAGATGGCCAGGCCGGCGGTCACCGAACCGCCGGGCGAGTTGACGTAGAGGTTAATCTCCTTGTCGGGGTCCTCGGACTCGAGGAAGAGCATCTGCGCGACGATGGCGTTGGCCACGTCATCGTCAATCTCGGTCCCAAGCAGGATGATGCGGTCCTTCAGGAGCCGGCTGTAGATGTCGTAGGTCCGCTCGCCGCGGTGGGTTTGCTCGATGACGTAGGGGACTGGCATGTAGGGCATGGGCTTTGACCTCAGGGGTTACGCTTCATCCTTCGCCCGAGACCTGAGGAATTCAACCGTCTTTTCCTCACGAATCCGCAGTTCGAGATTTCGCCGCTGGTTGGCGTCCTTGAAGGCCTTGCGGACTTGGCTGACCGGCTGCTCGGCTTCCTTGGCGAGCTGCTCGATGCGAGCGTCCACCTCGGCGGGCTCCACGGCGATGCCTTCGGCCGCGGCGATGGCCTCCAGCAAGAGCGCCCCGCGGACCTCACGCTCGGCACGCGGCCGCATCTCTGCTCGCAGGGCGTCGAAGTCGAGATTCAGCGTCCGGGGGTCCACGCCGCCGCGCGCCAGCGACCGCAGCGCCCCCTCGAGCATCGCCTCCAGGCCGCGCTCCACCATGGCCTTGGGGACAGCGAACGGGTTGCGCTCGATGAGCGCATTCACCAGCTGGTCACGCTCGGTCCGCGCCGCCTCGGACTTGGCCGAAGCCTGAAGGTCTGTCCGCACACGGCTGCGCAGGGCTTCCAGCGTCGGTCCGCCTGCCACCTCGCGGGCAAGCTCATCGTCTAGCGGAGGGATAATTTGCCGCTTGAGTCCCTTGAGGGTGAAGCGGAAGTGGGCGGTCTTCCCGGCACTGGGGTGGCCCTGAGGAAAGGTGGCCATGGCCTCGCGTGTCTCCCCGACGGAAAGGCCCACCAGCGCCTCGACGTTTCCGGCTGTCACCTCACCCTTGGCGACCTCCACGGTGACGCCCTCGCCAGAGCCGCCCTCGAAGGGCTTCCCGTCCAGCGTCCCCTGGTAGTCCACCACCGCAAAGTCAGAGAGCTCGGCGGTGGTGCGACCCTCCACCGGCTCGAGTCGCCCGAGCCGCTGCCGCATCCCCTCGATGCGGGCCTCCACCTGGGCTTCTTCCACCTTGGGCGTCAGCCGCTTCAGCGGCAGTCCCTGGTAGTCCTTGGGGGAAACTTCGGGGCGGACCTCCACCGTCGCCTGGAAGGCGAAGGGCGCATCCAGCACCAGCCGTGCCCCCGTCACCTGGGGCTCGCCAACGGCCTCCACCCCATGCTCGGAGATGGCGCTCAGGTAGCTCCGCTCCACCAGCCGGCGGGCGACGTCGTCCTCCACCTCACCCCGGAAGCGCTGCTCGAGGATGCGGCGCGGCACCTTTCCCGGACGAAAGCCCGGAAGCCGGACGCGCTCTCCGAGTGCGTGGTAGGCGCGCCCGAGCTCGGCCGCCACCTGGTCGGGGTCGACCTCGATGGAAAGCTTCCGCTCGATGGGGGACAGCGTCTCGACGTGAACCTTCATGGCCAGCCCAGTGCCTTAAGGGTGGCTGGCCAGCCTGTCAATCCGAAGTCGGCTCCCATCCACCGAAGCCCGGGAGTGGACCGCGCCGACTGCCCCTGGAGGATTTGGGCCCGGAGGGACTCGAACCCTCATGCCTTTAGGGCATCGGCTCCTAAGGCCGACGTGTCTACCAGTTCCACCACAGGCCCGGGGCCCCTTCTACCTCGGCTTTACTGGCATTCCATCCGTCACCGCCGCGGGTGGCGAGGGCCGACGGGCGCAGCGCTGGACGTTCCGCCTTGTGGCGGCTCCCACCTCTCGGCACTTACCCGGGAGTCTTCTCGGCGAGTGCCTGGAGTGCCTCTCCGTCGACTCGACAGGTGAGCCACTCGCGGACCACCTCGGCACCAAGGGATTCGTAGAAGTGGATGCTGGGCATATTCCAGTCCAGCACCTGCCAGACGAAGCGGGCGCAGCCGGTGCGCACCGCTTCTGCGGCGAGGGCTCGCATCAGCGCTCGCCCCACGCCCTTGCTGCGCGCCGGCGGGCGGACGAAGAGGTCCTCGAGGAAAAGCGTTGGCCGGCCGCGCCAGGTGGAATAGGCGAGAAAGAAGAGTGCGAACCCCACCGGCACCCCGTCCACCTCGGCAATCAGCGTCCGAAACAAGGGCACGGCGCCAAAGCCGTCGCGCAGCAAGTCCGACTCGCTGGCCACCACCGCGTCCGGGGCACGCTCGTACGTGGCCAGCTCGCGAATGAGGCTCAGCACCAGCGGCACGTCGCCGGCGGTGCCGGGACGCAAAATGAGGGGCTTGGTCTTGGTGGTCGACGACAAGGGCAGGCTCCCGGTCTTTACTTCTGCTGCGCAGAAACCACAGCACGCAGGCGCTCTCGGAGTTGCTCGACCTGGGTGCGCGTCGAGGCCTTCAGCGTCTCGACGTCGGCCAGCGTCAACCCCTGCGTGGACAGCGGCGTCCCCACGCTCACCCGGGCGACGGCCTTCTGGAACCGCCAGCTGTGCTTGGGGAGCGCGGCCCGCGTTCCAAAGACGGCGACGGGAAGCAGCTCGGCACCGGTCTCGATGGCGAGCCGGAAGGCACCGTCCCTGAAAGGAAGCAGCGCCCCGTCCGCGCTGCGCGTCCCCTCCGGGAAAATCATCACCGGCACGCCCCGTTCCAGCCACCGGGCGCAGTCGGCCATGGCTCCCTTCCCCGAGGCGCTGTCTCCCCGGCGGACGGGCACGTCCCCGGCCAGCCACATCATCCACCCCACCACCGGGATGCGAAACAGGGAGGCCTTGCCGAGCCACTTCATCTCCCAAGGCAGATGGGAGATGAGGAAGGGGTCCGCTTGCGACTCGTGGTTGCTCACCACCACCGTCCGGCCAACCACCCGCGGCACAGGCCCCAGGAGGCTGAAGTGCCAGAAGGGGGTGAGGCGCGCAGCCACCACCCCCACCAACCGGAAGGCCCGCCCCACCACCAGGCGGCGGCGGTCAAAAGGCAAGGTGACGAGGGCGAGCAGTCCCTGGACGAAAAACCCCAGCAACGTCACCAGGCCAATCTCCAGCCACGTCCACACCGAGAGGAGGGCATTCACCAAAGCGGGCCCTCGCTTACCCCAAGCCCGGGGTCCGCTGGTACCTACACCTTGCGCGTTGCGCAACGCTCGACTTCGGCTCGGAGTCCTCTCCCCCCACCGTGGTGCTTCGGCCTAAGAAGGCCTCCCAGGACTCACTGAAAGGCCATGCCCCCCACCCCCATCGACCACCGGCCGCGCATCATCGAGCCCGCCCTGTGGGTCTTCGGACTGGCAGTCCTGGTGTTCGCCTCTCGCGCCCGGCTGCTGTGGGCCAATGGACAGCACAGCTGGTTCTGGCCCTTCGGGCTGTGGGCCTTTGTCATCGTCCTCAGCGCAGTGGTGAACCGCCGGACGGACTGACTCTCCCTCCTGGGACACGGCCGTGCTCCAACTCGGACAACTCTTCGCAGTCGCCGTCGGCTACCTGCTGCTCCTCTTCCTGGTGGCCTATGCCGCCGAGCGAGGCTGGGTGCCGGCCAGGTTGGTGCGTCACCCACTCACCTATGCCCTTTCGCTCGGGGTGTACGCGACGTCCTGGAGCTACTCCGGCAGCGTGGGGTTTGCGCGGACGGAGGGCTTCAACTTCCTCGCCATCTACGTGGGGGTGACGCTGTCCTGCTTGCTGGTGCCGGTGGTGTGGCAGCCCGTGCTCAGGCTCACCCGCGAGCACCAGCTGACGTCGCTGGCCGACCTCTTCGCCTTCCGCTTCCAGAGCCACGGCGCCGGCGTGCTGGTGACGCTCTTCATGCTGGCCGGGAATCTGCCTTACCTCGCACTGCAGATTCGCGCCGTCACCCAGGGCGTGCGCGTGCTCGGGCATGCGCCGCCGGCCTCCACGGTAGGACTCGTCTTCTGTACGCTGGTGGCGCTCTTCGCGCTCCTCTTCGGAGCGCGCCACGTGACGCCCCGGGAACGGCACGCCGGCCTGGGGCTGGCCATCGCCTTCGAGTCCGTGGTGAAGCTCGGCGCCCTCCTGGCGGTGGCGGCCGTGGCCGTCACCCAAGTCTTCGGCGGCCTCGGCGGCCTCCAGCGCTGGCTCGCGGTGCACCCGGAGGCACTCGAGGCTGCTTACCGGCCGGTGCGGGAAGGCCCCTGGGGGACACTGCTACTCTTGTCCTTCGCCGCCGGCTTCTTGCTCCCGCGGCAGTTCCACATGGCCTTCACCGAGGCGCTCGGAAGCCGCGCACTCCGCGTCGCCGCCTGGGGGTTTCCCGCCTTCCTCCTCTTGCTCAACCTGGCCGTGCTGCCGCTCCTGTGGGCGGGCCAGGTGGCCCTCCCCGGCGTCAACCCGGACACCTACGTGCTTGGGCTGGCGCGCGGCAGCGGCGTCACGGCACTGGCCTTCATCGGTGCAGTCTCCGCGGCCAGCGCCATGGTGATTGTGGACACCCTCGCCTTGGCGGCCATGTGCCTCAACCACCTGCTCCTGCCGAGGAGGAACCTCTCCGGCGCCGGGGACCTCTACCGCGGCCTGCTCTGGGCACGGCGGGTGCTGATTGTGGTCATCATCTTCATCGCCTACGGGTTTTCCCGCCTCCTCGACGTCCGGGCGGGCCTGGTCGAGCTGGGCCTCATCTCCTTCGTGGCTGTCGTCCAGGTGCTGCCCGGCGTCCTGGCCGTCCTCTTCTGGCGGGGAGCAACGCGCCTCGGGTTCTTGAGCGGGCTCTCGGCAGGAATCGCGGTATGGGCAGCGACGCTGTTTCTCCCGCTCCTGGCCCGCGCGCACCTCCTGCCCGCCAGCTTGGACTTCGCGCAACGCTTCGGCATTGCGCCCGGGGTCGAACCTTGGAGCATCTCCACCTTCTGGTCTCTGGGGCTGAACGTGCTCCTCTTTGGCGGCGTGTCGCTCCTCACCAAGCCGAGCGCGCGCGAGGAGGAAGCGGCCGGGCTCTGCACCCGCGCCCCCAGGCTCGCTGACCCGGTGGTGGTGGAGGCCCACAGCGCGGCCGACTTCCAGGCAAAGCTGGCCCCGCTGCTCGGTCAAGACGCGGCCACCACCGAGGTCGACCTGGCGCTGGCGGACCTCAACATGGTGGTGGACGAGCGGCGGCCGGCGCAGTTGCAGCGGCTTCGGGAGCGACTCCAGCGAAACCTTTCCGGCCTGGTGGGCCCGCTGCGCGCACGCTGGCTGGTGGACCGTGGAATTCGCGTGGACCCGAGGCGCCAGCCGGCGCTCTCCGAACGGCTGCGCTTTCTCGAGGAGCAGCTGAGGATGAGCCGTGCCCAGCTTCATGGCGCTCCGGCCGAGCTGGAGGCCTTCCGCCGCTACCTGCGGCGCGTCCTGGAGGACCTGCCGCTGGGCGTGTGCGCGCTGGGGCCGGACCGGGACATCGTCATCTGGAACGGGGCCCTGGCCGCGCTCTCCAGCATTCCCTCCACCGACGCGGTGGGCGGACGGCTCGACCAGCTGCCGGGGCCCCTGGCCCTGGCGCTGCGGGACTTCCTCGAGCAGGAGGCACCGCACAGGGAGGTCTGCCTCACCCTTGCGGGCCACGAGCGCGTGCTGGCCCTGGGCAGAAGCCAGGAGTCGGCGGCCATTGCGCCGGCGGACTTGCGCGGAGCGGTGCTGCTCGTGGAAGACCTCACCGAGCGCAAGGCACTTTCCGCGCAGGTTGCCCACCAGGACCGCCTGGCCTCGGTGGGCCGGCTCGCGGCCGGCGTGGCGCACGAGATTGGTAACCCGCTCACCGGCATCGCCTGCCTCGCACAGAACCTGGCCCGCGAGGCGACCTCGACCGAACAGCGCGAGCGCTTCGCCCTCATCCTCCGGGAGACGCAGCGCATCGACACCATCGTCCGGGTGTTGCTCGGCTTCAGCCACGCCGGCACCATCCACGCGGTCGCGCAGCCCGAGCGCTTCGAGGCACGGGAGGCCCTCGGTGAGGCCATCACCCTCGTCCAGCTCTCCCGTCAGGCCAAGGGCGTGACGTGCGAGAATCGAGTCCCTACAGGCCTGTTCCTCGACGGTGACCGACAGCGGCTGCTCCAGGTTTTCGTCAACCTCATCTCCAATGCGTGCGATGCGAGCCCCATGGGGGGCGCGGTCGTGGTGGAGGCCGAGGTCATTGGTGACGTCGTGCGTCTCTGTGTCGTGGACCATGGAACGGGAATCGACGACGCAGTGCGCGAAAGAATGTTCGAGCCTTTTTTCACGACAAAGCCCCCCGGACAGGGTACGGGACTCGGGCTTCCTCTAGCGCACAGCATCGTCCGGGAGCATCTGGGGAGCATCGACGTGGACACTTCGCCGGGGAAGGGAACGACGGTGGTGGTGGAGTTGCCGTCGGCAGGCGAAGCGGAGCACCCGGCCGAGGTCCGCCTGGTGCCAGCGAGCAGGTGACTCTTATGAGCCGAACCCTCATCGTCGAGGACGAGGACGTCATCCGCACGGAGTTGGCGCGCCTCTTGACGCGGTCTGGGCACGACGTGGCCGAAGCGCGCACGGTGCAGGAGGCGTCGGGCCATGGCCTGGACGGCTTCGACCTGGTCATCGCCGACTTGCGGCTGCCGGGCGGCCTTGGCACGGACCTGGTGGACCTCTGCCCCGGAACACCGGTGCTCATCATGACCAGCTTCGCCACGGTGCGGGCCGCGGTGGAAGCCATCCAGAAGGGCGCCGTCGACTTCATCGCCAAGCCGTTTGACCATGACGAGCTGCTGCTCGTCGTGGACCGCGTGTTGCGACAGTCGCGGCTGCGGCGGCAAAACGCCGTCCTTCGTCAGGACCTGGAGCGCAACTATGCCGTCCAGGGCCTGGTGGGAAATTGCCCGCCCATGCGGGAAGTCTTTGACCGGGTGCGGAAGGTTTCGCACACCGACGCCACCGTCCTCATCCTGGGTGAATCCGGGACCGGGAAGGAGCTCGTCGCTCGCGCCGTGCACGACCAGAGCCCGCGCCGCGAGGCTCCCATCGTCACCGTCAATTGCGCCGCCATCCCGGAAACCCTCATCGAGTCCGAGCTCTTCGGCCACGAGAAGGGCGCTTTCACCGGAGCTCACAAGACGAAGGCCGGCTTGGTGGAGGCGGCGGACGGCGGAACGCTCTTTCTCGACGAGATTGGCGAGCTCCCCTTGCCTGCCCAGGCCCGGCTACTGCGAGTGCTGCAAGAGGGTGAAGTCCGTCGGGTGGGCGCGACCGGCAGCCGGCGCGTCAACGTGCGCCTGATCGCCGCCACCCACCGGGACCTCCGCCAGATGTGCTTCGATGGCCACTTTCGAAATGACCTCTACTTCCGCCTCCGCGTGGTGGAGGTGCACCTACCGCCCCTGCGCACCCGAGGCGACGACGTCCTGGAGCTGGCGGATTTCCTCCTGGCCAAGGCCTGCCACCGGCTGAACCGCCCGCCCATCGCCTTCTCCGAGGCGGCGCGGAATGCCATCTCCGCACACGACTGGCCGGGCAACGTCCGCGAGCTGGAGAACGCCGTGGAGCGGGCCGTCATCCTCAGCGATGGCGGAGCCATCACCCCGGACCTCCTGGCCATCGACGCCCCCCAGGTGATGGACGCCACGTCGGAGGACGACTCCGAAAGCGGGAGCGGCGCGCTCACCGACTACTTCCGCCGCTTCGTCCTCGACCACCAGGCACAGCTCTCGGAGACGGAGATTGCGCGGCGGCTCGGCATCAGCCGCAAGGCACTGTGGGAGAAGCGCGCCCGGCTCGGAATCCCGCGCAATAAGCTCCAGGCTTGACGGCCCAGAAGAGCTCCTTTCAGGGTGCGCTGTTACCTTCGGTAACGGCTGTTCCGGAACGACACGACACCGTCGCCAGCTTCGGCGCATAAGCCCACAAAGCTTCGGGGACGAGGCGTGGCGTGGCGTTTGCGTCTACGCCAGCGCGGTGTGAGCCGCTCGTCCTCATCCGCGTCGCGCCCTGCACTCACTGCCCGCCTGGCTCAGTGTCAGCTGTTGCACGCCGAGAGCCTCACCCAGCCCGAACAGTTCTGGCGCCGGGAGGCCTCCGCCCTGGAGTGGGTCCGTCCTCCTCAAGTCTGCTTCGAGGGTGACCTCGCCGCGGGCGATGTGAGCTGGTTTGCCGATGGCCTTCTCAACGTCACCCTCAGCTGCGTGGACCGGCATGCCAGAAGTTCTCCGGACACGCCGGCACTCGTGTGGCTCCGGGCCGAGGGCGACGTCGAGACCCTCTCCTACCGGGTACTGAGGCAGCAGATGTGCCGCATGTCCAACGTGCTTCTGGCACACGGCGTCCGGCCTGGGGACAGAGTTGCCGTGTACCTGCCGGTCGGAGTCCCGCTGGTGGTGGCGCTGCTCGCCTGCGCCCGGGTGGGTGCGGTGCACTTCGCTGTCCCGGCCCAGACGGAGCCGGACTGGCTGCGGCGCGCGCTCCGGTTGGCACGGGTGAAAGTCCTGGTCACCGCCAACGAGGCTGAAGTCGAGCAAGAGCGGATTCCGCTCTGGGAGCGCACCGACGAGGCGCTCAATGGCTTAGGACGGGTAGAGGCGGTGCTCGTGCACTGGCGGACGGCTGCGCGTGTCCCGCTGGCCTATGCCCGGGACCATGACCTGGACCGCGCGCTCGGGCTCGCCCGACCCACCTGCATGCCCGCCCTGGTGCACGGGGAGGACGCCCTGCTGCTCGCCAGCGCGGGAAGCGATGAGGGACCGCGCCCGGTGGTGCACGCGGCCGCAGGCTTCGTGCTTCAGGCGCTGCTGGCCCAGCGCGAGGCGCTCGGCCTCGGTCCGGGCGACCGCGTCCTCTGCCGGACGGAGCGCTCAGGACCGCGCACGGACGTCCTCTACGGGGCACTCGCGCTGGGGGCGACGCTCGTCCTGGACGAGCGCGGCGATGCGGTGGACCGACTGGACGCGCTCGGAGTCACGCACTTCATCGGCCAGACCGGCGACGTCGCCAAGGCCGTCGTTGTCCGGGGGCCACGGGCCACCCCGGCGCTCGTGGCCTCCTCGGAGGGGGTCGGCGCAGACATGGAAGCGGTGTGGAGCAGCGAGGGCGGTGGGTTGCTCCTTGCGCGCTGGCCCGGCGTCGGCTCGAGCCCGCTCTTCGGCATTGACCCGCTCCTGCTGGATGCTCGCGGAGAGCCGGTGGCGCCCCTGGCCGAAGGCGAACTGTGGACCCGTGGCTCCTGGCCAGCGCAGCCCCGGACACTGGAAGGCGACCACGCCCGCTTCGTCGACCAGCGACTGCGCCGCGTTCCAGGCCTTTACCGCACCGGCGAACGGTGCCGACGCCTGAAGGACGGGACGCTGGTCTGGACAGGCAGGACAGTCGAGCCAGCACTGGTTGCCCTGTCCACGCCGGATGAGCTCTCAGTCCGCGCCGGCCCCATCGGCCGGGCGTAAACCGCCCGTTACATTTGGTAGCAGGCCCCTGTTACCGCGCGCCGCATGCCGCAGCGCGTAGGCCACACAACCACCGAGGACTGTTGGCAATTCGCGTTGGCGTGGGAGTTGCCCTCTGGTGAAGGTGAATTCCCCACCGGACCCCTGGAGGTTCCACCGTGGCCACACCCGCCAGCGCTGTGCTCATGCCTGTCGAAGACGTGGCTGAAGAACGACGCGTCATTTTTGCGTCGTCTCTCGGTACCGTCTTCGAGTGGTACGACTTTTATATCTACGCCATCCTTGCTCCGTACTTCGCGGGAGTGTTTTTCCCGCCTGGAAACCAGACAGTGGCGTTGCTGGGAGCCTTCACCGGCTACGCAGCTGGCTTCCTGGTCCGGCCCTTCGGCGCACTCGTCTTCGGGCGCGTCGGCGACCTCATCGGCCGCAAGTACACCTTCCTCATCACCATCGTGGTGATGGGCCTCTCCACCGCGCTGGTCGGTCTTTTGCCAACGTATGCCTCGGTGGGCATGGTCGCGCCCCTATTGCTGCTCATCCTTCGACTGGCGCAAGGCCTGGCACTGGGCGGCGAGTATGGAGGCGCAGCAACCTACGTCGCCGAGAATTCGCCTGACAGGAAACGCGGCTTCAACACCAGCTTCATCCAGACCACCGCCACCTTGGGCCTGCTGATGGCCCTCATCATTCTCTATGCGTGCCGCAAAGGCCTGTCGGCCGATGACTTCAAGTCGTTTGGCTGGCGCATTCCATTCCTCTGTTCAATCATCCTGCTGATCATCTCGGTCTACATCCGGCTCCGCCTGCAAGAGTCGCCGGTGTTCCTGAAGATGAAGTCGGAAGGCAAGGGCTCCAAGGCGCCTCTCACCGAGAGTTTCGCTCGCTGGGGCAACGCGAAAATTGTCCTCCTCGCCCTCTTCGGCGCGACCATGGGTCAGGGAGTCGTGTGGTACACGGGCCAGTTCTACGCCCTCTTCTTCCTCATCACGACACTGAAGGTCGAGTGGGCCACGGTTTACATCCTCATCGGCCTGTCGCTCCTCATCGCCACACCATTCTTCATCTTCTTCGGATGGCTCTCCGACAGGATCGGCCGGAAGTGGATCCTGATGGCTGGCTGCTTGCTAGCAGTTTTGACCTATCAGCCAATCTTCAAGGGACTCACCCACTACGCAAACCCTGGGCTCGAGAGCTTCAACGAGCGGACGAAAATCACTCTGACCGCAAGTGACTGCCAGACCCACATCTTCCCGTTGCCCAACACCAAGTACAGCGATTGCGACAAGGTCCGGAACCTGCTCTCCAGCCGGGCCCTGACCTACAGCAACATCGAAGGAGCATCCGGAGCAGCCCCGGTGGTCCGCATCAACGACCAGGAGATTGTCGGAGTGGACGAAGCGAAGCTGAAGACCATCCTCGCCGGCCTTCAATACCCAGTGTCCGCCAAGCCCTCGGAGGTCAACTTCGGGATGGTCCTGCTCTTGCTCGTCATCCTGGTCCTCTACGTGACCATGGTCTACGGGCCCATCGCCGCCTTCTTGGTCGAGCTCTTCCCCACCCGCATTCGCTACACGTCGATGTCGCTGCCCTACCACATCGGGAACGGCTGGTTCGGTGGCTTGCTCCCCTTGACGGCCACCGCGCTGGTCGCCGCCAACGGCAACATCTACTACGGGCTCTGGTATCCAATCATCGTGGCGGCACTTTGCTTCGTCATCGGCTCGCTCTTCATCAAAGAGACCAAGGATCACAAGATCTCGACCATCTAGGCACGCCGACGTCATCGCAGCCGCGCGTCGCGTCTGTGAGTTGCGAAGGGCCCGCCAGCGTTGGCGGGCCCTTCTTGTTTTGGGGCCCCCAACCAGCCTGTCATGTCAAAGCTGCTCATCTCGCTCCTCGGCCTCCTCTGCTTGCTGCCGGACCTTCCCGCTCTGGGCTGGCGAGCCGTTCCAACATGGGCCGCACTGATTTTGGGCGTCGCGGTGACCCTCGTCCTCGGGAACCCGTGGCCCGACCGCACGAAGGCGCTGACGCCGCGGTTGCTCGCGTTCTCGGTGATGGGACTTGGCGCAGCAATGAACCTCCGGACCGTCGCGGTGGTGGGCCTGGAGGGCTTCGGCTACACGCTGGTGGGGA
>Ga0302326_10017209_pt1 | contig 15092 bp, 14 predicted proteins | sample Palsa_T0_3_FD_202264 | JGI IMG/M metagenome (GOLD analysis project Ga0302326, IMG submission 202264) | Peat permafrost microbial communities from Stordalen Mire near Abisko, Sweden - Palsa_T0_3 | ecosystem: Environmental > Terrestrial > Soil > Palsa > Peat permafrost | place: Sweden: Abisko... | reverse complement strand
TAACGGCCGCGCGCGTTGACGCGTCGGGGGCAGTGACGTCGGTCGCGGCTCTGGGATTCGCTGCCGCCGATCTCGATGCCCAGACGACCGGCGCGGTGAAACAGGCGCTGGCGTCGAACGACCCGGCGGGCGTGCAAGCGGCGTTGCAGTCGGCGCTCAAGAATATCCCGCCCATTCCGGTCACGGCCAAGGATCCGCAGGGAAATCCGCTGGTGCAGCCGGTTCCGACGTTGTCGCCGGGCATGAGCGCCGCGGTGCTCAGTGGAGACGCGCAGTTCGTCCATGTCTTCCTCTATGACTGCTGTGCCGAGGACGGAGACATCGCCGACGTCATCGTTGACGGTGTTCCCTACTGCACGGTTCCGCTGACGCACGCCGGCGTAACTGTCGCGATTCCGATCACTCAGACCGCCGGCACCATCTCGATCCGCGGCGCGTTTGACGGGGACGGGGGCGGCGTTACCGTCGGCGCGCGCACAAGTCAGGGTGACTTCTTCATGCGGGCCCTGAATGTCGGCGAGACCGAAGTCCTTGGCTCCACCATGCAGCAGTAAATCCGATGAACCGTGTGTCAGGTTTCATCATCGTGTGCATTGCAGTCGCGGCCCTCGCGGGCTCGCTGTTGTTTAACGGAGGCAACTCCTCCAATTCGCCTTCGCAGGGATCCGGATCGAACAACCTGGCTTCATCGCCCGGGCAGGCGTCTTCAAATCCTCCATCCATGGGACCGCCCCTGGCCCCTTCGCCCATGGGCCAGGCCAACGCCGCCCCGCCGGCAATGCCGTCCATGGCCGCCCCGGTGGCTGCGGTGCCGGCGAACTTGACCGATCAGGACGTTTTCAACAAACATGCCGAGGCGCATCAGGCGATGGTCTCGCTGCAAGCCCTTCCGCAAAGCCCGGCGCTGGACGCGCGCAGGTCGCGCATCGACGACACGGCGACGTTTGGCATGTCGCGCGAGCAGCAGCAGCAATGGGGGGATGCCTACCAGGCATATGACTCGGTGGTGAAGCAGTGCGCCGCGCTTCAGGCGCTGGCCCCCGACGTGTTGGCCGCGGACCGCGACCATCAGACTGCCGATCGGCTGCACCTGCAGGGAATGCAGTTAAAGGTTCCGGAGACGCAGGCATCGGCGTGGGCGGACGCGCAGGCCAAGGCCGCCGCCGCCGGCAAGCTTTATAAGGCCGGTCGTTTCAGGGACGCGAGTGCGCAATGGCAGGCGGCGAGCGCGTCGTACCGCGCCGGGATTGCGCCGGCGGCCAAGTTTGAGGTGGATCGACAGCTTCGTATCGCCCGAAGCAACGCCAATGATACCGGCGCCGCCGCCGCGCGGAGCGCCCTTCGCCGTGTTCTGGAACTGGACCCACAGAATGCTGAGGCGGCTCAGATTCAAAAAACGATCGAACCGTTTTTGTTCTACCACAATAGTCTGGACATGGTGCTGGCGCTGATTGGGCCGGGGAAGTATGTAATGGGTTCTCCCAATGGGCAGTGGGGCGCATCTGAAGGTCAGATGCCGGTCACGATTAGCCGGGGGTTTTATCTGGGAACTACCGAAGTGACCCAGGCGCAGTTCGAGGCCATCATGGGCTATAACCCCAGCCTCACGCGCGGGCCGGACCTTCCGGTCACCAACGTCAGTTGGCCGCAGGCCAACCAGTTTTGCAAGGAATTAAGCAGCAAGGAAGGCCGGACCTATCGGCTCCCCAGCGAGATCGAATGGGAATATGCCTGCAAGGCCGGGACGAGCGACCCATTCTCGGGAACGGGCCGGCTCGATGACATGGGCTGGTATGCCGACAACAGCAACCAGACCATTCACCCCGTGGCCGGCAAGCGCCCCAATGACTGGGGCCTGTACGACATGCACGGCAACGCAGCCGAGTGGTGCGGAACTCTGCTTGTGCCGTCGCCCCGCGGCGGGCTGGTCGGCATGGCTCCGCGGAATGACAACGATCGGGCCGCGGTGAGGGGCGGCGGATTCATGTCACCGGACGTACAGTGCCGATCGGCCCAGCGCGCCGCTGTTCCGGCGGGGACCACCGCCCCGGTGATCGGGTTTCGGGTGTTGATGGAGACAAATTGAGATGGCCGTCATGAAAGAGCCCGAACGACATGCCGATGCCGTCGAACTCTCGCCTACTCCGCAAATGGCCGTGCGGGAAGCGCGCCCGGAGAAAACCGCGCCGGTGGGGTCCTCGTACACGCCGCTGGAGACCATCGAAGTTCCCTCGCCCCGACTGCGAAGCGGGCGAAGTTCGGCCGATGCGGTGGCGGTCGCCGCACCCGCCGCCGCCGACCCAACCATCAGCCCCGAAGTGGAGCGCGATCGAAAGGCCGATGACGAGAGGCCCGCGACCGGCGTTCGTTTTTTGCCGGCAGCGGCGCTGCTGGCCGTTATATTCGTGGCCAGCTATTGCGCCCATCGCGGCCCACAACCGAACACCGAGGAAAGCTACCCCAACTGGCAATATGTGGAACAGGCAAACCGCGCCAATGACGCCAAGTTCAAAGCCGCCAGGGTCGCCCAGGCAGGACTCGAACGGGTCGAGAGGGGGCAATCACTGGGGGAGGTGGGCGGAATCGGTGTCTCTTCGTGGGATATCGATGCTGCGGTCACCAGCTCAGTGCGGGACGCAGTGCAGAGCGGAAATGCGCAGCAAATTCAGTCCGCCATGAAATCGGCAGTCCAAAACGTTCCGGCGCTACCAAGCTATGTGAAGGACGAGCAAGGCCAGCCTCTCGTGCAGGCGCCGCCGGTGCTGACCCCCGCGATCGCACGACAAATTTCAACGGGGGAGGCGCAGTTTTGTCGGGTTTTCCTGTACGATTCCTGTGCTGAGGACGGGGACACGGTGCAGGTGATGGTTGACGGCGAGCCGTACGTTGTCGTGCCGCTCACGGTAGCCGGAACCAGTATCCTGATTCCCGTGAGTGCCGAGGCGCCGACCTCCATCGCCATCAAGGGCATTTACGATGGGGGCGGAGGGATTACCGTGGGCGCGCGCACCAGCGAAGGTGATTTCTTTTCGCGGGCGATGTATGTGGGCGAGACCGAGGAGTTGACCATCGGCATGAAATGAATGCACTGTCTGGAGGCCGGCCATGTTGGAAATGTTAATCGTTATGCTCCGCACGTCGCGCGTGTTTCAGGCCGTCGTCGGCGCGATCCTGTTGGCAGGCGCGGCGGCGTTCGCGGTTTCACTGTACAATGCGCGGACCGCCGCGCCATCCCCGTCCCAGGGCCTGATAAATTCCGTAATGCCCAGCCTCGCGCAGAACGTGCAGAACGTATTGCCGCCCGACACAAATAACCAGGTGAACAACGCCGTACATCAGGCACAGCCTTATGTCGATCAGGCCCGGACGACTGCGGATGATGTTTTGGATAAGGGCAAGGCACTCGCCCAGGACGCCAAGCGTCAGTGGGAAATCTCCAAGGACATTTCCACAAACGGTCAGGTCCCGGCGGGTTCAGCCAATAGTGGCAGCAACGGCTCGAACCCGGCGCCGCCGCCCTGATCCCGGTCATGGTGTTCCCGAAGGACGATCATGCGTAACCTAATGAGCAATCCGCTCGTGCAACTGCTCAGCTTCGTGCTGCTGATCGTCGGCGCCTTCACGCTGCTGTCCAAGAGTTCTGTTGGCCGGGTGATCCTCCTCCTGATTGTGGTTGTGGCGGTTTTTTGCGTGCTTCTGTCGTTGCTGGTCAAGTATCAGCCAGAGCTTGCCGCCAAGGTTTATCACTCGCACAAAGCTGTTCAGGCAGCGATGGATCCCCTCTACCACGTGTTGGCCCTTCAGCCGCCGGCCGCGGTTGGACGTGCCTCAAACGCAGGCGGCGGCGGCTCGCCCCCGGCGGAAGCGCCGCCTCCTCCGTTGCGATTTGATGATCCGGATTTCGATTTCGACGCCGAAGCCGACGAACTGAAGGAAATGGTTTGCGGGCAGGACGCGGTGATTGACAGCGTCATGGCAAGCCTGGACCGCGTGTACATGATCAAGAGCGGGAAGGAGACCGAAGCGCGCACGCCGCCGCCGCACGGGATCTTTCTGTTCATCGGCCCCGAGGGCGTCGGAAAGATTCATCTGGCAAAGCTACTGAGCCGTACCGTCTTCAATTCCGGGTCGCTCTTCAGGCGCGATATGGCCGATTTTACAGGCGCTTCAGCGGCGGGAGAGGTGCTGTTCGGCGGGCAAAACGGCGCTGCCAGCATGCTCGCGGCGGTGCTGAAGCAGCCGTATCACGCGGTTCTTCTCGAGAACATCGAGCAGGTTGCGCCCGAAGTGCTGATGCGACTGCACAAGGCACTGGCGGCGGGGGCGGTGATCGAACCGAACAGCAAAAGTAAGGTCAGCTTCGAGAACTGCCTTTTCATTTTTACCACCGCGGCGTGCGCAAAACCGCTGCTCGAGCTGCGCGCCAAATTCGACCGTCCGGCGCCGTGGCTGAACGCCGCGCGGAAAGAACTGGTCCAGCAATCGACTATCCCGGCGCCCCTGCTCACGCTGCTCAATGACGTATGTGCGTTCACACCGCCCGATGGCATGACCAAGGCGCAGGTGCTCGTGTTGCTGATGGAGCGCGAATGCCAGAGCCAGGGACTAGAACTGGACTATGTCGACCCCGATTTTCTCGCTGAACAAGTGAAGGACATGGACGATGCCCACGGCTTTGCGCTGCTGACCCCCAATCGTGTGCGCGAAATGATGGGCGACGCCATGCTGGAAGCCAGACGCAAGAAGACAACCGTTCAGGTGGGCGGCGTTCGCCCCAAACCCGCGCGAACCGCCGCCTCGAATGCGGCACGTAGGAAAGAGACTATACGACCATGAAAAAGAACATTACGGACTGGAATAAGGTTATGGCCAAACTCGGCGGCAGCGGCACGGGCAAAGCCCGGCGCATCGACGTGGAGGACATGAAGGCCAAGCTCAAAGAGCGCGTCAAAGGGCAGGACGAGATCATCGACGACCTGTGCGACTACATCTATACCCAATGGGGCAAGGAAAACCGCTCCAAGCCCATTGCCAACGTGCTCTTCCTCGGACCCACCGGCACCGGCAAGACGGAGCTGGCACTGGCGCTGGCCGCTTATCTCTACGACGACGAAGCCAACCTGCTCGGCTTCGACTGCGGCGAGCTTCAGAGCCCCGAGTCGATCACGCGGCTCATCGGTATGCCCGCCGGCTACGAAGGCACCAAGGCGGGCGGCCAGCTCACCCGCCCCGTCATCACCAACCCCAAGCGCATCGTCGTCTTCGATGAAATCGAAAAGGCCTTCAGCCGCGTGAATGACCTGTTCCTCTCCATGATGGACAAGGGCCGCGTGACCGAAGCCGCGGGCAAGGTGGCGGATTTCACGCAATGCGTGATCATCCTGACCTCCAACGCCGAATTCGAGGCGATCGCCAAGCTCGAGCGAGAGATCAAGGATCCCAACGAGCGCGTGCAGGCGATCAAAGACCAACTGGCCGAGGCGGGAACTTTTCGTCCGGAGATCGTGGCCCGCATCGACAAAATCTACGTCTTCAAACCGCTGCCGCGGGAGGTGATGGCGACGATCGTCGTGCTGAAAGTCACGAAACTGGCACACGAATACGGACTGGAACTCGAATATGTCGACGCCGATCTGGTGGTCGAGGCAGTGGAAAAGAGCGAAGCGCGGAAAAAATTCGGCGTTCGAGAGCTGACGCGCGTGGTCAATGACATGTTCAGCCGGCCACTGGTGATGGCCAAGGAGGCCGGCCACAAACACATCAGCGTGACCGCCAGTGACGACGGGGTGTTGCAGGTGTTACCAGCCGAACCAGAGGCCGACGAAGCCGAAGCCGCTCCGCAAATTGCCGTCGATCCGTCGGCAACCATCGTTGCTCCGGGCCAGAGGCGGCTGGACCCCAAATGAACTCCATCCACATGGCTGAATCATGCGGCACCAGCATGGGATTGAGGAGCAAGGATGAGAGCCCCAACTGACAAGCAGCTGCTCGCCGCTCGCAACCGATTTTTCTTCGGGGTGGCCGCGATGGTCGCGACGCTTGCCTTCATTCACCTGGCCCCCAAGCCGATCGCGCCCCGGGATATGACGCGGTTTATCTATACCCTGGCCTACTATGCGGCGCTGATCGGCCTGTGCCGACTCCTTTCGACGTCACGCAGCCGTTTTCTCCGGCTGATCTACGAATGGCAGTATGAAGATTGCCCCGAAACTCTGCGGCGCATCTATGCGGACTATCTCTTCAGCCTCGACCAGATCTTCTCCGCGACTTGCGGCGTTATGGCGATCTTCTTCGTCAGCAGCGCGCTGGATACGATGTCGCTTTGGTATCCAGGCATCGGCGCGCTCTCGCTGTTTTATACGCTGGGATGGTGGTTCGGGCTGGTGGGAATGTTCGTGCTGCCGTTCATGGCCGGCTCGCTTTTCACGCAGGCGCGCCAGCATCGGCTCGTGCTCAAGCGGGAACTGGCCAATGGGTACTTCAAGCCGCGTCCACTCAGAGACCTGGGCAAGGCGGCGAAAGTCGCCAAGGCCCCGGCCGTCGAGGTGGTCAGCCCAAAACGGTTCCGAGCTGGGGGACGCGACTGGGATTGGGAGAATCTCACGCAGAACATCCTCATTTTCGGCCAGCCCGGCTCAGGCAAGACCATCTGCGTGCTCAATGCTTTGCTTGACGGAATGATTGGGTGCATCTCCAGGGCTCCGTTTCCCGGCGCGGCGCTGATTCTCGATCCCAAAGGAGACTTCAACACCAAAATTCGCACCCTATGCCGGCGGCACAACCGACTGCAGGATCTGGTCGTCATCGACCCCTCCAACGTCCGCCAGAGCATGCACTGGAATCCGCTGGATTCCGACGACGACGAGTTGGAGTTGTCCAACACGTTCTCGGGCGTTCTGGAAGCGCTGGGAATGCAGAACACACAGGACACGTTCTGGATCGATTCGGCCAAACGCTTCATCCGTCATTCGATCCGGCTGCTGCGCATGACCAATCCGCCGGGCGAACCGCCGGGGTTGCTGCAAATTGCCGCCCTCTGCTCGAGCTTCGGCGCCATCGCCGATCGCACGGACTTGCTCGACCCCTCTAACGACCACGTCCACGACACGCTGCAATATTTTGCCGAATGGACCCAACTCCCCGACCAGACGCGCTCCAGCATCCAGGCGCAGCTCACCAACATGCTCGATCCCTTCAGTTTGCCTCCCTACGACCTCCTGTTTTCCGGCCTGTCGACCCTGCGACTCGACAAGGTGCTTTCGGAGGGAAAGATCCTCTACGTCAATATTCCCATGGCCGACCGGCCGGCGATGGCCAAGACGATCGGCACCTTCATCAAACTCGAGTATTTCCGCCAGGTCTTGCGGGCGATCAAGAAGGAGCGGCAGAGCTTTTTCTTCTGCGACGAGTTTCAAAACTACTTCACGCCTCGCAACGGACTGGGTGACAACGCGTTCTTCGATAAATCGCGCCAGAGCAATCACGCCAATGTCATCGCCACGCAAAACATGCCCAGCATCCTGATGCAGACCAGCAACAACGAGAACCTGGGCAAGAATCTGATCAGCCTCTTTGCCGTGAAAGTGTTCCTCCGCAACAGCGACGAATTCACGAACAACACCGCCTCCGGATTGTTTGGGCAGGACCTGGTCGGCACGGGCGGCGGAACGGTGGCCGGTATGAGCATCTGGCGCCGCGGAAAGGGCGGATTCTCGGCCTCTGCGAACATGTCGCAGCAGAGAGACGCGGCGGTTGCAGTCGAGCGATTTTCACAGCTCGATATTCCCTCGCGAACGCATGGCATCGATCATTGCGAATCGATCGTTCACGATTCGACCGCGCCGGTGGTCGATCGTCACCCCAAAAAGCTGAAGTGGAAGGTCCACCCCATCGACGACGAGCCGGCGCCCAGGACGGCGCCGACGGCCAGTTCACCGGCTTCTGTTTCACGTCCTCCGATGGTTCGCCGCGGCGGAAGATACACAACCGACGATCTGGCCGCAGTGTGATTGGTCCGACGATGAACGGTTATCAAAACAAATTAACGAGGTGAGAACAATGTGGGGCCTGCTGATTAAGATATTGATTGTCCTGTTTTTAATTGAGTTTATTGTGCTGCCAATTGTGGTTGGCAACTATAATGCGATCCGTGCTTCGTACTGGTGGATGCGGCCGTGATTTGGCAGGCGTCGCCGATGATGGCGAGCGGTTCAGGAACTGAGAGCTTCCAGCATCGCAGTTGACAGGTGGATCATGTCCAAACAAGCGGATGTGGGTCAGTCGCTCGAGTTCACGACCGCGGAGAAAAACAAGATCAATGCGCGGCAGGGAGGATGCTGCGCCATGTGCGGCGAGAAGGTCAAGCCGCAAGAGAGCACGTATCACCACGTCATCACCCGGCAAGAGGCCAGGATGTTCGCTCCGAATGACAAGTTTTATCGTTCCGCGGACAACGGCGTGCTGCTGCATGATGGAAAGCTGCTCTACGGCGACGAGAGAACTTGCCACGTTGAAGCGCACAATGGCCGGTACGCCACATTCGTGGCCGATCCCAGCGAATATAAGTTTTCCCACAAAGGCACCGGCAATCCGACAGCGGACCATTCGCGGTGGAGGCAGGTCCTGGACGGGCGGATCAACGAATTTCGCCGTATTCTGGCGAGCACGACGAATCGAAACGGGAAGCCGTTGACTGCTGTTATCCAGAAGTCTCCGGCTCGGACCGCGGCGCCGCAAACCAAAGGCAGAGAGCGTTGCTGAATAGTAGCAGGACGCTTGCAGGCGTTCGCGTATTCATTGGAGAATACCATGGCTAAGGAAAAAGAGGTGGCTGCTTCCGAAAAAGCGAGACAAGCGCAAGCGCAGAGTAGTCCCGCGCGCCCATCGCAGTCTGCGGAAAGGGGGATGGGGAGACCGCAAGGAGAGACCAACCGGAACAACGCCAATGTTGCCGCCGCCGGGAAAAACCACGGCATTGAGGAAGAAGTGCGGAGGCAGAATAAGGTGGGACAAAAGCAACAACCGATGGTGGAAAAACCCAATACCGCCGACAAGCACTTGCCGAGGATCGACCCACCGCAAGAGCCGCCGGCGCCGCGCAAACCGTCAAACCAGCAGGGTCACAGCCGATAGCTCGCCTGTTGGTCCGGAGTAATTTTCGGGAATCTATGAGTCGTTGATTTTTTTGGAGAATACCATGGCTAAGGAAAAAGAGGTGGCTGCTTCCGAAAAAGCGAGACAAGCGCAAGCGCAGAGTAGTCCCGCGCGCCCATCGCAGTCCGCGGAAAGGGGGATGGGCAGACCGCAAGGAGAGACCAACCGGAACAACGCCAATGTTGCCGCCTCGCGGGGTTCGCCGGCGATGGCGGCTCAGGCGAGGGCGCAGAACACGCCCGGACAGGCGCAGCAGCCGATGGCACAGAAGCCGAATACCGCCGATAAGCATCTGCCGAGCGTCCAACTGACAAATAACCAAAACGCCAAATCGAATCAGGGAGTGAATCCCAACAGGCCCCCCCCTGCTGCCGCAAAGCAGCCTCAGGGCCAGGCACAACGGCCCCAATCGCAGTCGCAGGCCAAGCCGCCCGCTGCCCAAGCCAAGCCCGCCGCCCAGGCTGCGCCACCGGCGCAGAGCAAGCCGCCCCCGCAGGCGCAGAAACCCCCGCAGAGCCAGGGGCGCAGTAGATGAGCCTCCTCGATCAACTGATCGCCACGCTGACCGACCCGGACGTACGGGCCGAGCGCATTGAAGACGCCGCGCGGCGCGATGCCCGCCTGTATCGGCTCGGAGTGCTCGACTCTCTCATTCCCCAGCTTTCTGATGTGGAACTGGTGGACGCGCAGGAGGAGGTCGGGGAGATCGAGAAGCAACTGGGGGTCGAGCCATGAGCAAATCGAACGGCGAAGATCCCATGAGCCAGTCCGGCGGCGATGGCAATGCGCTGGCGGGTTATACCGAGTGGGCCGAGCGGAACATCCGCCGCCTCGTTCAGGGGCCCAAGCATGCGGATTACCCCCATGCGGTGTTGATCTTTGGCCAACCCGGCTCGGGGAAAGGGGCGATTACCGAAACGGTATGTCGATGGTTTTCCGATCTCGGCAGATGCGCCGGCATTGATGCCAACGAACTGCTCTACCTGCATCCGGACTATGCTCGGATCTCTGCAGAGGATCTGGCGGGCGCCACCGCAAAGTTGCGTCCTCTGGCCCGCCGACTCGCGGGGGAAATGTTGGCGGCGGCGATGGGTGCCCGCGTGAATATCGTGCTGGAGAGCCCCAGCATCAACCCCGGACGGGCCACAGAAATTGTTCAGCAACTCAAGTCGGCGGGGTATCGGGCTACCTTGATCGTGCTGTCGGTGGAGCCGCAAGTGAGCTGGAATCGAGTGGTCGAGCGGCAGGAGCGTTATCTGGAGGAATTCGGCTTTCCCCGGCAATGTGAGCGCTCGACCCACGATGCCGCGTGCCGCGGGTTGCCGGCGGTGTTGGCGGCGCTGGAGCGCCAGGGACAGGCCGACGACCTGTACATCATCAGCGACGACGGGAAGGTGCTGCACACCGCATCGTCGTCGGCCGGCTACGCACCGGGCTCGGCGCAGCGGGCGTTGCCTGAGGCGTTTCTGACGATGCCGATTGGCACGAACGAACCGCCGGCCTCCAAGTCAGCTGCGGGCGAACAGGCCGCGGCAAGGGGTCCTGGCCTCCGGAAGATCGTAATCGGGCCGCCGCCCGAGACCTCCGGAAAACCGGCCGACGACGCGGTCGCTGGGGACGTCTCCGACGGCGCAGCGAACTCGGCAATAACGGAAGAATCAAGTGCGGGGCCCGTCGGGGCGAACCCGATCTCCGTCGAAAACATTGAAGATCCCATTGTCAGGCGCCGGTACGAGTGGCAACAGCAGATCCGGAACAAAGCCGGCACTGCGGGCTGAGAAAATTCTTAATTTTCAATGGAAGCTACTCGGCCGGTGGCTTATATTTGGTTCGCCGTGCAGGAACCCGCTCGTTTCAACAACAGACAGGGAGTGGTGCCATGCGTCAATTAATTTGTGTTGCGGCGATGGCGGTCGGTCTTTCGTCGGTCGCGCTGGCGCAATTTCCTGGCATGCCGTTTGGCGTTCCTCGGGGACCGCAGTTTAACAACAATTACAACAACAACAATAATAGTAACGATAACAACAACCAGAACCAGAATCAGAACGGCAATAACACGAGTAACAACGCCGCTCCGCAAACCGAGGATGACGTAATTCGCACCGTCACCGCTCGATACGGCGGCGAGCTGCCGAGCGTTGACGCGAGCCGATATGTGCGAAAACTCGCCGCCAAGCTCCCCAACCCGAAGAACCGCACCTTCGAGGTCCATCTGGTTGATTCATCGGAGATTAATCACTTTTCCGTGCCCACCGACAGCGGCGGCGCTCACATCTTCATCACCCGTGGACTGCTTGAGCACCTGGACGATGAGGCGCAGCTCGCCGCCGTGTTGTCGCTTGAGATGGCGCACACGAACACCGGCCATTTCGACAGCCGGATTGCTGCCGCTCAGGAGAAGGCCGACGAGCAGAAGAAGGCGCGGATCATGGGCGCGATCTTCAACCGGGGGGGCGGGGTTAACGTGGGCGCAATCATCTCGGCCTCTCAAAGCCAGGTGAAGCCTGACGGCTCGTATGGCGCCCAGTTTACCGCCGATGAGGAGATGGAGGCCACCAAGGAAGCCCTGAAATACATGGATCAGGCCAACTATGATCCGCGCGAGTTCTATCTTTACCTCGATACTGTTCTCAAAGGATTGAGCGATCCGCGGCTAAAGAATGACAATACCACAAATATCGTCTTCACCCACAGCCTGACCTACGATCGCGCGGGCCAGGTGAAGGACTATATCGATGACCAGTATCGGACGCCCAAGGACAGTTGGACGGTTGGGACCGATGTGTACGCGAAAAACGTGAAGAATGTATTGCCGCCGCCCGCCGCCGCTGACCGCGGGACGCCCGATCAAACTGCAACTCCGCGCAGCAGCTATGGCGCCCCATCGGCGGCCGAAGCCCAACAGCCCGCGCCGGGTTACGATGGGCCCGCACGATAAGGAACTCCCTCGACGTCTCTACTTTCCGCCCGCCCCGGCAAGGCCCTGTCGAGCGTCGCCCAGTATCTTGCCGAAGCCTCTGCGTCCGTCCTTTCGAGCCAGAAACACCAGCGCAAGCAGCCCGTAAATGACTGCATGTGCCGCCAGGGCGAGAATGCCCGGCAGCTTCGCGGCGCCGGCCGCGGGGGCGCGGACATCGATAAACCGCTGGGCCGTCGGATCGAGCAGCGCTTTGAGCGCATCGTTTGCCCAATACGCCGCCGTCAGGAACTTGGCGATGAATGCCGAGAATCCCTGCACGGGAACCACGGCTCCGGAGAACAGGATTTGCGGAATGACCGCGGCGATCATGACCATCACCGCCTGGTCGCTGGTGTTGACCGCCGCCGAAATCAACAGTCCCAGCATCGTTCCGCAGATTCCCACCATCCAAAGTACGAGCAGCAGCAACAGAAGCGAATCGACCTGCAAACCGCCCCACTCCCAAACGATGAACCCGACCAGCCCAGCGTGAATGCCCGAGAGCAGCGACAGCGGCACGACTTTGCTGAGGATGTAGGGAGCGATCAACAAGTTGACGAACCGCTCGTGGCGGTAGAGCGGCAGTTCCTTGATGATCTCGCGCACGGCTCCGAACAATCCGAGAAACAATACGGTAATAATCGAGCCAAAACAGAGCAGGTTCTGCTGCGTTGCGAAGCGAGTCCAATCCATCGGATCGACCGGGTTTTTTGGCGCGTCAACCGAGCCGGCTAAAACGCACAGCAGCCATGCCACCACCGGCGCTACCAGCAAAAGCAGACCAACACTCGAGGGATCCAATCCGATCAGCCGGACATATCGATCGACCAGCACCCGCCATTGGCGGACCTGGTCTTCGCCCGTGAACGATGGAGGCCGATGGGGGGAAGCCGCCTGCTTCTTTTCGATTCCGGTCAGGCGCGCCGCGACATATTGCTCGTGAAACTCCGTCTCCTGATACTGCCTGGCCAATGTCGCGGCCGATTCCGCTTCCAAGATGGGATAGACATCGCCCATGTCGTCGGCCCCAAAGTGCGGCGGCAGCTTCTCAGGCGGCCCGTAAAAAACAAGGCGCCCTCCCGCGAAGCATGCGACCTGATCGCACATCTTCAACCGGTCCACGTAGTGGGTGATGCAGACAACTGTCATCCCCTCATCAGCCAGCTTGCGGAACAGCTCCATAGTCTGCTGCTCGTTGCCAAGATCCATCCCCGCCGTCACTTCGTCGGCCAGCAGCACGCGCGGCCGGCTGAGTAATTCCATCGCGACCGCCACTTTCTTGCGCTGCCCCCCCGACAGGTGCTTGATCTGCACTTCCCGGCGATGGTCCAGGCGCACCGTGCGGAGCACCCGATCGATATTGGCCTCGATTTCCCGCGGCGAGGTGTCGGGCGGCAACCGCAATCGCGACGTATAGCGCAGCGCCTCGGCAACGGGCAGATCCTGATGCACGATCACCTGCTGCGGATCGATTTGCTGCGGGATGTAGCTGATTCCGGCCTTGAGGGCGTCGAGGTTGGCATACAGGTCTTCATCGTCATAGAAAACCATGCTGGCCGATCCCAACTCGCGCCCGTTGATCATTCCCATCAGCGTGCTTTTGCCGCATCCCACCGGACCCATGAGGCCAACAAATTCCCCCGGCTCGATGACCAGCGAAACATCCTCCAGCAATCGGCGCGGCTTGTGGGTCTGGTGGTCGAGCACTTCCTTCCAGAGCCCCGTGACTTCGATGCGAGCGCCGGATCCAAGCTCCTGCCGGACTAACGTCTTTCCGTCAAACGTCAATCGATAAGGGCCGATGCCCAGCACGTCGCCCGGTTTGAGTTTGCGCCATCGGTCGGCGGGTTCGCCGTTGACGAACGTTCCGTTTTTCGATCCCGCGTCGCGCACCGACCAACCATTCTGCGATGGCTTGATCCGCGCATGCTCCCGCGACACGGCCGGATTGTCGAGCTGCACATCGCATGATGCGTCGCGGCCGATGAGCAGCGGACGCTCGCCTAGCTCGACCGAGAAATCCTTGGGCAGGACACTGGCTTCCCGGGACTGCCTTCCACCAATCATCACCGCAGTCGCGCCGTCGGGCGGTTCGTCCGGTGGCGAGGCATCGCCCTCCCAATCCCCGTCGGCATTGTCGCCGGGCTCAGCGCCATCGGAAGCCTTCGAGTCCCCCTGGGAATCGTCCTGCGGCTCATCGATGATCTCGACGATGATGCGGATGCTGCCCAGACGCACTTCCGAGCCGTCCGTCAGAAGGTGGGGTTTGCTCAACTCGCGATCATTCAAATAAGTGCCGCCGGAGCTGTTCAGGTCTTCTACCAGGAGGCGTCTATTTTCGAGAAAGATGCGGGCGTGCTGACGGCTCACGCCGCGGTCATTCAGGAACAAATCGTTGCTTGCATCCCGCCCAATGCGAAATTGGTCCAATTCTCGTTCGTCAATGTCTGCGAGTGCCTCATCGGAATCGGCCATCTTGAGTATTATTCGGCGTGACATCGAAATACCCAGTCAATGGTTTAGTCGGCGGCGCGAATTTGCAGTTAACGACGTTGCCGAAAGTGGACCTTTTCTCCCCCCGCGGGCACGAAATCAAAAGACGTTACGTCGCCATCGGCCCCGGTGCGGGGATCCCACGAGCCGGAATAGGTGAACATCCCCTCCTGGCGATCGCCTCGAAAGGGAAACACTTCCTGCCGCGACGCAAATGTAATCAGACCCCCATCGGTGATCGTGCAAGTGACCTCGTCGGCCGCTTGATCCTTGAACACGTAATGCCACGGTTCATCGCGCCGTGAGAAGGTCAGCGCCACGCTCACAGCGCCGATCGTCGCCTCGTATTTCCCCGAAAGTTCAGGTTCGACGGCCGGTGTCTGCGATTTGGGCGGCAGGGAATGTGCATCAGACGCGCGGGAGATACTCGACTGCGGATCGATCCGGGGCGCCGGACTGATCGGCGCTGGTGTTGGGTATTGACCAC
>Ga0302326_10017206_pt1 | contig 15093 bp, 22 predicted proteins | sample Palsa_T0_3_FD_202264 | JGI IMG/M metagenome (GOLD analysis project Ga0302326, IMG submission 202264) | Peat permafrost microbial communities from Stordalen Mire near Abisko, Sweden - Palsa_T0_3 | ecosystem: Environmental > Terrestrial > Soil > Palsa > Peat permafrost | place: Sweden: Abisko... | reverse complement strand
GGCGTAAACCGCCAGCGTGTTCGGCGAGATGCTGACCTTCAAGCGGCTATTGGCCCAGACCACCAGCACGAGACAGCGCCAGGCGCTGCTCGCCGGCAAGGTCGAGGACATGATCAACACCGTGGTGCGCCAGATCGCGTTCTATTCGTTCGAGCGCGCAATCCATACCGAGCGGCGCAACGGCGAATTGACCGCCGAGCGGATCGGCGAAATCTGGCTCAGCGTGCAGGGCGAGAGCCTGGGTCCGGCGATCGATATCCGGCCGGGTTATGAGAGTTTCTGGATGTATATTCCGCACTTCATCCATTCGCCGTTCTACGTCTACGCCTATGCGTTCGGCGATTGTCTGGTGAACTCGCTTTATGCGGTCTACGAGAATGCGCAAGCCGGGTTTGCCGAGCGCTATCTGGCGATGCTGGCGGCCGGCGGCACCAAGCATTATTCCGAACTGCTCAAGCCGTTCGGCCTCGACGCCCGGGATCCCCAATTCTGGGACGGCGGGCTGTCGGTGATTGCGGGCATGATCGATGAGCTGGAGCGGATGGGGTAAAATAACCCGTATCACAAACGTTGAACGCCGCCAAAAGGCAATGTTATACACTTGTATAACATGCCTTTTGGCATTTCTGACCCGGGCGATACCAGAGCCAATAGCGGCCCCGCTGCCAGGAGATCCGATCATGAAAATTGAAATCAAGAAAATCGGCAATTCCGATGGCTTACTTTTGCCTCGTGAATTGATGCAGCGACTTGACCTCAAGCGGGGCCAGGAACTGCACATTACCGAACTCGCCGGAGGGGGATTTCAGGCCATGCCCTACGATCCCGACTTCGAAAAGACGATGGAGATCGCTGACCAGATTATGGACAAGTATAAGGATACGCTCGCGGCGCTTGCAAAGTAAGCGGAGCACCAGATGAGCGAGCCGAAAGAGCCGCTTTGGATCACGTACGAGCAGGCCGTCGCGATCCATAGCCGTCAACTGCGTCGTTTCGGCGGGGCTCCCGGCCTGCGCGACGAAGGCATGCAGCGATCCGCCCTCGAGCGCCCGATCAACAAATGGCAGTATGAGCAGTCGGACATGGCTGAACTTGCGGCAGCCTATGCATTTGGGCTGGCGAAAAATCACGCCTTCGTCGACGGCAACAAGCGTATCGCTTTCATGGCGATGATGGGTTTTCTGCTCAAGAACGGCGTCGCTTTCGATCCTGAACCCGCGCAATCGACATCCATCATCCTCTCGCTTGCGGCCGGCGAAGTCAGCGAAGAAAGCCTGACGCGCTGGATCAGGGATAATTGGCCGCAGGAGCCCCACAAATAGGCCGAAGCCGCGGGTACAAACCACCCGCCGCCGTTGCCCTCTCGCCGGGATTGCGGTATTTCCACGCGGAGCGCGAACACTGACCGGGGATACCGATGGCTGAGCATAACGAAGTCGCCTATACGACCGCCGACGGCAATGATTATCCGGCGCATGAGCAGACCTATGAGGGCTTCATCATGCTGGTGAAGTACGGCTCCGCCGCGGTGATCTTTATCGTCGCCATGATGGCGATCTTTCTGACCTGATCTGCCGATTGTCGCACCGCAGCGCGGCGGTGCCTTCAAAAAACTGCCCGTAGCCCGGTTGCAAAACCGGTATCCAACTTAGCGGAAATAACGCTAGTTTGCTTGCGCGCGCGCCCCTCGCGCCGCCGGAGGCTCCATGAAGATTGCCGTTGCCAAGGAAATCGATCCGTCCGAACCGCGGGTCGCCGCTTCGCCCGATACGGTCAAAAAATTCAAGGCGATCGGCGTCGATATCGCCATCGAGCCGGGCGCCGGTGTCAAGTCGGGTCTGCCGGATTCGGAATTCACCGCGGTTGGCGCTGTTGTCAGCGCCGATGCGGTGAAGGACGCCGACATCGTCATCAAGGTGAAGCGGCCCGAGGCGTCCGAGCTTGCCAATTACAAGCGCGGCGCGCTGGTCATCGCCATCATGGACCCCTACGGCAACGACGCGGCGCTGAAAGCGATGGCGGATGCCGGGGTGTCGGCGTTTGCGATGGAATTGATGCCGCGCATCACCCGCGCCCAGGCGATGGATGTGCTGTCGAGCCAGGCCAATCTCGCCGGCTACCGCGCCGTGATCGAGGCCGCGGAAGCCTTCGGCCGCGCCTTTCCGATGATGATGACCGCGGCGGGCACGATCCCGGCGGCGAAAGTATTCGTGATGGGCGTCGGCGTCGCCGGCCTGCAGGCGATTGCGACCGCGCGCCGGCTTGGTGCCGTCGTCACCGCCACCGACGTGCGGCCGGCCACCAAGGAACAGGTCGAGAGCCTTGGCGCCAAATTCCTCGCGGTCGAGGACGATGAGTTCAAGAACGCGCAGACCGCCGGCGGCTATGCCAAGGAAATGTCGAAAGAGTATCAGGCCAAGCAGGCCGCGCTGACCGCCGAGCATATCAAGAAGCAGGACATCATCATCACCACGGCGCTGATTCCGGGCCGGCCCGCACCGCGCCTGGTCAGCGCCGAGATGGTCAAATCGATGAAGCCGGGTTCGGTGCTGGTCGATCTTGCGGTCGAGCGCGGCGGCAATGTCGAGGGTGCCAGAGCCGGCGAAGTCGCCGATGTCGGCGGCATCAAGATCGTCGGCTACACCAATGTTGCGGGCCGCGTCGCGGCCTCGGCCTCGAGCCTTTATGCGCGCAATCTGTTTTCCTTCATCGAGACGCTGGTCGACAAGTCGACCAAGGCGCTGGCGGTGAAGTGGGACGACGAACTGGTCAAGGCCACCGCGCTGACCAAAGACGGCGCCGTGATTCATCCGAACTTCCAGCCCAAAGCGTAAGGAGAGAGCCGCCATGGATCATATCGCGCAGGCCGTCGATCCCTTCGTGTTCCGGCTTTCGATTTTCGTGCTGGCGGTGTTTGTCGGCTATTTCGTGGTGTGGTCGGTGACCCCGGCGCTGCACACGCCGCTGATGTCGGTGACCAATGCGATCTCCTCGGTGATCGTGGTCGGCGCATTGCTCGCGGTTGGCGTCGGAATGATTTCCAGCGGCAGCGGGTGGGCGCGGGGCTTCGGCTTCATCGCGCTGATCTTCGCCTGTGTGAATATCTTTGGCGGCTTCCTGGTCACCCAGCGCATGCTCGCGATGTACAAGAAGAAAATCAAATGAACGGGATGGATCTCGCATCAATGTCGTCATGCCCCGCCAACGGGTCTCGCCTTCGGCGAGCCCGGCAACGGATTCTTGCGGGGCATCCAGTATGCCGTGACAGTTCGGTAAGTCACGACTGTTTCGGATTACTGGATCATCCGCCTTCGCGGATGATGACAGAGGAAGGGGACCTGAGATGAACGCCAATCTGGCCGCAGTTTTATACCTCGTCGCTGGCGTGCTGTTCATCATGTCGCTGCGCGGCCTGTCGAGCCCGGCGTCATCGCGCCAGGGCAACTTCTTCGGCATGATCGGCATGGGCATTGCGGTCGCGACCACGCTCGCATCGCATCCGCCGGCTGATGGCCTGGCGTGGATTCTGGTGATCCTCGGTGTGGCGATCGGCGGCGGCATCGGTGCCGTGATCGCGCGCCGGGTGCCGATGACGTCGATGCCGGAACTGGTCGCCGCGTTCCACTCGCTGGTCGGCATGGCCGCGGTGCTGGTCGCCGCCGGCGCGTTCTACGCGCCCGAGGCGTTCGACATCGGCACGCCCGGCAACATCCATCCGCAGAGTCTGGTCGAAATGTCGCTCGGCGTCGCCATCGGCGCGCTGACCTTCACGGGCTCGGTGATCGCGTTCGCAAAACTGTCCGGCCGCATGAGCGGCGCGCCGATCATCCTGCCGGCACGGCACTTCATCAATATCGGGCTCGGCGTGGCACTGCTGGTGTTCATCGTCGGCCTCGTGGTGTCCGGCAGCGCGCTCGATTTCTGGCTCATCACCGGTATCGCGCTGGCGCTCGGCGCGCTGCTGATCATCCCGATCGGCGGTGCCGACATGCCGGTCGTGATCTCGATGCTGAACTCCTATTCCGGCTGGGCCGCGGCCGGCATCGGTTTCACGCTCGGCAATTCGGCGCTGATCATCACCGGCGCGCTGGTGGGTTCCTCCGGCGCGATCCTGTCCTACATCATGTGCCATGCGATGAACCGCTCCTTCATCTCGGTCATCCTCGGCGGCTTCGGCGGCGAGACCGCGGCGGCGGGCGCCGGCGCCGGTGGCGAAGTGCGGCCGGTCAAGCTCGGCTCGGCGGACGATGCCGCCTTCATCATGAAGAATGCCCAGAAGGTGATCATCGTGCCCGGCTACGGCATGGCGGTGGCCCAGGCGCAACACGCCTTGAGAGAGATGGCCGACCAGCTCAAGAAGGAAGGCGTCGAGGTCAAATACGCGATTCACCCCGTCGCCGGCCGCATGCCCGGCCACATGAACGTGCTGCTCGCCGAAGCCAACGTGCCCTATGACGAGGTGTTCGAACTCGAGGACATCAATTCGGAATTCGCGCAGGCCGACGTCGCCTTCGTGATCGGCGCCAATGACGTCACCAACCCGGCGGCCGAGGACGATCCGAAATCGCCGATCTACGGCATGCCGGTGCTGCAGGTCTGGAAGGCCGGCACCGTGATGTTCATCAAGCGCTCGCTGGCATCGGGCTATGCCGGCATCGACAATCCGCTGTTCTACCGTGACAATACCATGATGCTGCTCGGCGACGCCAAGAAGATGACCGAGAATATCGTCAAGGCGCTGTGAACCGGTTTGCGGTGAGCCAAGACTGTCCTGAAATATGACCGTCCTGAAATGGCTCGTCACCCTCGCATTGGCCGGATACCTCGTCGGTCTTGCGGTGCTGTTTTTCGTGCAGCGGTCGTTCCTGTTTCCGATACCGCAAAAGATGCGCACGGCCCCCGAAGCGGCCGGCTTCCCGGAGGCTGAAGAGCAGTTTCTGACCACGGCGGATGATGAGAAGATCATTGTCTGGCATGTCCCGGCAAAGCCCGGTCATGCGGTCATCCTTTATTTTCCAGGCAATGGCGATTTCCTGGCCGGCTCCACGGGCCGCTTTCGCGCCATGACTTCCGATGGCACCGGCCTCGTGGCCTTGTCGTATCGCGGTTATGCCGGCTCAACCGGCCGGCCGAGCGAAGGAGGGCTGCTGCTGGACGCCGCGGCGGCCTATGCCTTCACGTCGGCGCGATACAGCGCGGATCGAATCGTGGTTTGGGGCTTTTCGCTCGGGAGCGGGGTTGCGGTCGCGCTGGCGGCCGGGCAACCGGTCGGAAGGCTGATTCTGGAAGCACCGTATACGTCCACCGCGGACGTGGCCGCCTTGCAGTTTCGGTTCGTGCCGGTACGCTGGCTGATGCGGGATCAGTTTCGCTCCGACCAGCGGATCGCACGGGTCACCGCTCCGCTTCTGATCATGCATGGGGCACGCGATTCCACCATTCCGATCGGGTTTGGCGAGCGCCTGTTTTCGCTCGCCCATGAACCGAAACAATTTGTGCGGTTTCCCGAAGGCGGCCATGACAATCTGGACAATTATGGTGCCATCGAAACCGCGCGGGACTTCATCCATGCTTCGAAACGCTGATGGCGGCTGCTATATGACGCATGGTTTATCGCCATGGTTTGAGGATGTTGTCGGATGAGCGCACACGGCCCGATGCCGCGATCGGCATGGATTTTCCCGGCGCTGTCGGTGTTGCTTTTTGCGGGCGCGACCGGGCTCGGCTACACTTTCACGCCATCGCCCGCCGGGCTGGCATTCGCCGTGGTGCTGCTGGTGATCCTGTTCGGCACCGTGTTCGCCGCGGTTCATCATGCCGAGGTGATCGCCGAGCGGATCGGCGAGCCCTACGGCACGCTGCTGCTGACGCTGGCGGTCACCGTCATCGAGGTGGCGCTGATCGCTACCGTCATGCTGGGCGAGAAAGCGGTGCCGACGCTGGCCCGCGATACCGTGTTTGCGGTCGTGATGATCGTCTGCAACGGACTGGTCGGCATCTGCATCCTGGCCGGCGGGCTGCGGTATCGCGAGCAGGATGTTCAGGTCACCGGATCCAACCTCTATCTCAGCGTCCTGACGGTGATGGCGACGATCACGCTGATCCTGCCCAATTACACGCTGACGACCCCGGGGCCGATCTACTCGGCGGGCCAGCTTGGTTTCGTCAGTGTCGTTACCATCCTGCTCTATGGCGTGTTTCTCTATACCCAGACCATCCGGCACCGCGATTACTTCGTCAGCGGCGCGACCGGCGCGGCCGATGAGGGAGCCCATGCGTCGAACCGGACGCTGCTGCTCAGCGCCGTCCTGTTGCTGGTTTCGCTCTTGGCCGTGGTGCTGCTGGCGAAGAAGTTTTCGCTGGTGGTCGACGCCGGCGCGGCGCTGATCGGCGCGCCGCCGGCCTTTGCCGGCATCCTGGTGGCGCTATTGATCCTGCTGCCGGAGAGCGTCGCCGCCGTCGGCGCCGCGCGCAAGAACGATCTGCAGAAAAGCATCAATCTGGCGCTCGGCTCGTCGCTGGCGACCATCGGGCTGACGATTCCGGCGGTCGCGGTCGCCGCCTTCGCGCTGGACAAGCAGCTGGTGCTTGGGCTCAATGCCCAGGAGATCGTGCTCCTGGTGTTGACCTTCGTCCTGAGCATGCTCACCTTCGGCACCGGCCGCACCAATATCCTGTTCGGGCTGGTCCATCTGGTGGTGTTTGCTGTATTTCTGTTCCTGGTATTCGTGCCCTGACCCGGTGGGAGAAAACCGACAATGTTGAGCGCCAAATCAGACGTTCAGGTCGACACGCCGGAGGTGCGCGTCACCGAGTGGCGGCTGGCGCCGGGCAGTGCCACCGGACATCACATTCATGAGATGGATTACGTCATCGTTCCCGTGACCGCGGGCGAAATGACCATCGTGGCCCCTAATGGGGAACGCTCCAAGGCGCAGCTCGGGCCCGGTAAATCCTATTTCCGCAAGGCCGGGGTGGAACATGACGTGCTCAACGAAACTGCGACCGAAATCGTGTTCCTGGAAGTGGAGTTGAAACCATAACCCCGCCATTTACCGAATTGCCACCGATCTGCCTCAAATATCCGCCATCAGAACCCCCGCGGGAGTGGTCGGAATGCTGAAAATTGCCTCGAAATTTGCCCTGGATATATTCCCGTCGGTGATCGCGACCATCATCGGGGCCTATATCGTTAATCATTACATCGTCACCAAGCCCGAAGCGCCCGCCACCGCCGCGGCCTCGTCGGCTGCGCCGAAAAAAGCCAACCTCAAAAGCGATTCCAGGCCTGCCGAGAAGTCTGCCGACCTCGGCAACACCCCCGAGCCGGGTGTCAGGGCGAAGGGCATTTCCGAAAAGGCGGTCAGCGACAGAGCCGCCATCGACCGATTGACCGTCGAAAAGTCGGTTGTCGAGAAGCCGGCCGATAAGGCCGACAAGCCGGCGGAAACCGCGAGCATTCCCGCCGATACCCGCCGTCATCCGGCCAATCCGCGCGAAAAGACCGTCGCCAAGACCGTTCCAGCACAGCCTTCTCCGGTGCAGCCTTCGATCCTCGCGGTCGAGCCTGTCGTCGCTGCGCCTCCGACCGCGCCCGCGGTCGAGGCCGCGATCGCTCCGGATCGCGATGCCAACGACCTCGCACGCGCGGCGATCGAACGCCTGCGCGGCACGCCCGACGCCTCGCCGCGCGCGCCGGAAGCCGCTCGCCTCCCGGATCCGCCCCGTGTTGTGGCCGCGCCGGCGGCACCATCCGGACCGGCGCCGTCGCTTCAGCCGCTGCCGCCGCCGATTCTGGTCTCCACCCCCCCGGCCGATACATTCGATGCGGCGACCGGATCGGCGAAGCCGTCCTACCCGGCCTCGGCGCGGGGTGACGATCCGCACCGCCCGACCCCGCCGGCCGATATTCCCGATCCGCGGCCGCTCGATCTGCGTGCCGACGCGGTGGACCAGCCCCAGCCGCGAGAACGCACTTCCGTTGCCGAAGACGTATTGTCGGCGGCGAAATCGATGTTTCACGCGGTCTTGCCGAATAATTCAGCAAAATAAGCCGACCAAGACAGCCTGAAGCCTGATCGGTTGAATCGGAACCGAGGCTCTCGCGCCGGGCAGGCTTTCGTCCGAAAAGCTCTAAAATGTTTCGTAGGTCTGGCCGGGCTTGCCGCCGACCCGGGCAAAGCCGCTTCGCGCAGCCTCATCCTTGGGACGCAGGTTGATGGCGCGGCCGTATGAGCCGGCGGCCTTGGTCTTGTCGCCGAGGCGTTCATAGGCGAGCCCCCGGGTGATCCAGATCTGCGCGTTCTGCGGGTCGGATTGCACGGCCTCGTCGAGATCGGCGGCGGCTTCCTTGGCCTTGTCCAGCGCGAGGTAGCTGAGCGCGCGGGCCAGCAGCGGTTCGGCCAGTTGCGGCGAGAGGCCGTTGGCCGTGGTGAAATCGTCGATCGCGAACTGGTGCTGTTTTTCGCCCTGATAGAGCAGGCCGCGATTGTAATACGCCTCGGCATTATCGGGACGAAGGCTGATCGCCTTGTTGAGATCCTCCAGCGCCTGCGGCGCCTGATTCCGTGCCTTGTAGACCATGCCGCGGCCGAGCCAGGCCGGTGCGTAACCGGGATCGAGCGCCAGTGCGCGTTCGTAGTCGGCCATCGCCTGGTCGAGCCGCTTGGTCTTGCGATAGATCAGGCCGCGGTTGGCGAACGCCTGACCGTAATTGGGATCGAGGCTGATCGCCTTGTTGAAATCGGCCAGCGCGTCCTCGGTCTTTCCGGCCTGCGCCAGCACCGAGCCGCGCATGTTGTAGGCCTGCGGATCGTTGGGATTGTTCTTGATGGTCTCGGTGAGCGAGGCGATGTTGCTCGAAGAGGTCAGTTGCGGAGGTTCTTCCCGCTCCGCCGTCGGCGACAACGATCCGAGCGTGATCGAGCAGCCGCAAAGCGCGACGGCAACCAGCGCGATCGGCGCGCAGGCGCAACGACCGAGGCGCGAAGCTCCGGAAAAGGCATAGGGAACCGGAATGGCCATAATGCAGAACACTCGCGCGGCTAACCCGGTATTGGTAACCTGCCGGCGCGTATTCCGCAAAGCTGCGGTCGGAATCTGCAGGTTACTTAAGTATAGCATTTCGGGGAGCAAACCGGTTCCGCGCATGGATCAGATCGCAGGATATCCGTGCCGCAAAACGCTCCGCGCAAAACAATGTTCTGCACAAAAAAATAACGCGGGCACAGGGCCCGCGTCATCGAATTCAAACCTGTCGAATTTGTAATCAGCGCGGCCCGCGAGGTCCGGCGCCGGGACCGCCACGGCCGCCACCGGGACCGCTGCGCTCGGCACCTGGACCCGCGCCAAACACCGGCTTCGGCTTCATCGGCAGCAGGCCTTCGCGCTGCAGCTTCTTGCGGGCGAGCTTGCGCGCGCGGCGCACGGCTTCGGCCTTTTCACGGGCCTTCTTCTCGGAGGGCTTTTCGTAATGACCGCGGAGCTTCATCTCGCGGAAAATACCCTCGCGCTGCATCTTCTTCTTCAGCGCCTTGAGGGCTTGATCGACATTGTTATCGCGAACGAGAACCTGCACGCGGCATCCTCTTTCAATTGATCGGATTGGATTCTGATAGAGCCAAAGGGCCGGCAAAACGCCATGCCCTTAACCCTGAGCGCGCGGATGTATCAGACAAAGCCGGCAATGTCCACCGGCGGAAAAGCAAATAGGTAAGGCCATACGCGGACAGATCCGGCCCTGATCGGGCCTTTCTGAGCTCCCTGTCGGGTCCTTTTGGGGGCCCCGATCAGGCGGTTTTGGGCGGCACCGCGCCGACCTGCGTCACATGCCCCATCTTGCGGCCCGGCCGCGCCGGACCCTTGCCGTACAGATGAACGGTCGCGCCGGGGACGGTCAACCATTGCTCATAGCTGTCGATGTCGTTTCCGATCAGGTTGGTCATGGTGACCGGGCCATGGCGGACCGGCTTGCCGAGCGGCCAGCCGGCGATGGCGCGGATGTGCTGCTCGAACTGCGAGATCGACGCGCCGTCCAGCGTCCAGTGCCCGGAATTGTGCACCCGCGGGGCAACCTCGTTGACCAGAACCTTCGCCCCGCCGGCCTCCTGCACCACGAACATCTCGACCGCGAGCACGCCGACATAATTCAGCGCGTTGGCGATCTTCTGCGCGATCGCGCGCGCCTGTTCCGCCAGCGCTTCCGGGATCGCGGCCGGCGCGCGGGAGATTTTCAGGATGTGGTCGCGGTGCTCGTTTTCGGTGACGTCGAAGCACTCGACATGGCCGTCGGCCGAGCGCGCGGCAATCACCGAAATCTCGCAGGTGAAGGGAATAAAGGCTTCGAGAATTGCGGATTTGGTGCCGAGGTCAGCCCAGATCCGATCCGGGTTGTCGCCGGCACGGATGATCGCCTGGCCCTTGCCGTCATAGCCGAAACGGCGGGTCTTGAGCACCGCGGGGAGGCCGATTTTTCCGATCGCTGCGCGCAGCGCCACTGCCGACGACACCTCGGCATAGTCGGCGGTGCCGATGCCCAGCCGCGTCACGAAGTCCTTTTCGATCAGGCGATCCTGGGTGGTTTCCAGGATTTTGCGGTCCGGCAGCACCGGCCGGCGCGCCGCCAGGATTATCGCCGAGGCCGCCGGCACATTCTCGAATTCGTAGGTGATGACATCGACGTCGTTGGCGAACAGTTCCAGCGCCTCGACATCGGCATATTCGGCGCAGGTCGCATTCAGCACCACATCGAAGGCCGGCGAATCCGGGTCCGGCGAGAACACCTGGCAGCGCAGGCCGAGCCGTGCCGCGGCCATCGCCAGCATCCGGCCCAATTGTCCGCCGCCGAGAATTCCGATGGTGTCGCCGGGCTTCAGCTTCACCTGAGTGGAGGCCGTCACGCAGATCCCTCCGGGCGCTCGGCGACCGCCTCGGTCTGCTGCTTGCGCCAGGCGACCAGCCTGCCCGACAGCGCCGGATCGTTCAGCGCCAGCACGCTGGCGGCGAGCAGCGCGGCGTTGATGGCGCCGGGTTTGCCGATGGCCAGCGTGCCGACCGGGATTCCGGCGGGCATCTGGACGATGGAATAGAGCGAATCGACGCCGGACAGCGCCTTCGATTCGATCGGAACGCCAAATACCGGAAGCTCCGTCAACGACGCGGTCATGCCCGGCAGGTGCGCCGCACCTCCGGCGCCGGCGATGATGATCTTGAAGCCGGCCGCCTTGGCACCCTTGGCAAAGGCGAACAGCCGGTCCGGGGTGCGATGGGCCGAGACGATGTGTTTCTCGCTGCCGACGCCGAGCGCGGTCAGGGTCTCGGCGGCGTGGCGCATGGTGTCCCAGTCCGACTGGCTTCCCATGATGATGGCTATCGGGGCGCTCATGCGATCAATTCTTTTCGGGAATCCAAAAACATAGCCGGATTATAGGATCGGCCCAAGGTTCGGCAAGGCGTGGCAAGGGGTCCGGAATGGACTATCCTGTCTTGGTGAACACCGGCAAGTGTTCTTGAGAAAAAAGCCTTCCGAGAGAAGCTCCTGCACAAAGATGCCCATGAAGAAGAAAACCAAGGCGCCCGCGGCGAGGGCCGCGAAGCGCCGTAAAGGCGCGGTCGCGGCGCGCAAACCCGGGCCGCAGCGTGCCTCGTCCGCGCCGGCACCCCGGTCTCCGCCGGCGCCCCGGTCCCCGGCAGCGCCTCAGCCGCCCGACGACGCCAAGGCGGCAATTCGCCGGCTCAGGGCCCAATTGGCGCAGGCGCAGTCGCGTATCGACCAGCTGGAGGCGTCGGCGGATACGGATTTCCTGCTGGGTATTCTCAACCGGCGCGGCTTCGAGCGCGAGCTCAATCGCTCGGTGGCCTACATCAAGCGTTATCATGCGAGCGGTGCGGTGATCGTGCTCGACGTCGATCGCCTCAAGCCGATCAACGATGCCTTCGGCCACGCCGCGGGCGATCAGGTGCTCAAGGCCGTTGTGGCCGTGCTCGCGCGCCATGTGCGTTCATCCGACGTGATGGGACGGCTCGGCGGCGACGAGTTCGCGTTGCTATTGTGGAATCTGAGCGAGACCGACGCTCGCGCCAAGGCGGCTTCCCTGGAACAAGCCATCGATGGGCTCAGATTCGTGTTCCGCGGCCGCACCGTCAGCGCCGGCGCCTCCGCCGGCATTGCCATTCTCGGCGCGCATGCCGAAGCAGGCCGGGCGCTGGAAGAAGCCGATCGCGCGATGTATGTGCGCAAGGCGCAACGCCGGCAGGAGGCGTAACCGCGATCCGCGGCGGCTGATGCTACAGCCCGCTCAGATCGTCCGGTACGTTGCCGAATTTCTTCAGCAATTGAGCATCGCTGAATTCCCCGATCATGGGGTCGCCGGTGCGGCTGAAAGCGACCGCTCCGATACTGCCGGGAGCCTTTGACAGGACTTCCGCGCGCCGCAATGCCCCCGACGAACTCTGGCACTCTTCCGCAGCGCCCGCGACCGGCGAACCGGTATCGTCCTGCAGGAACGGCAGCGCGACGTAATAGGTGACATCGGCCATGGTTTTGCTCCCCCGTGGGTTGCTCCAGCTCTACGCCGCGTCGTCCTTGGCTCGCAGTCGTTTGGCCGGGCCGCGCCCGGCCGAGGCTGCCGCCTGCAACTGCTCCATTTCGGCTTCGAGATATTCGTTCGCCATGATCAGCGCCTTGATCGTGCTGCGCATGTTTCCATCGCACATCGCGATCGCCTGATCGCAGGCCTGCTCGTAACGACTGACGTCAGACGGGGAAGCGGTCTCGGACATGGTGAAATTCCCGGATTGATTGGCGGTGGAACCGATGTTCCTATTTTGTTCTAGAGGAGTCAAGTGGCCTTCGAGCGGGTGGCACCCATGTTGATAAGTACACTTTTGTACATTTCTGCCGGAACGAAATGCCGGTTCCCGCGTGATGTTTGTAGGTTGGGCAGTCGCGTGGGGAAGCAACGTGGTCAGTAAAAACTATTTAACGCGTCAGGCGACAACGCTCATCAAGTTCGCCCAAACCACTTCAGACCCCAAGATATTGACGGCGCTGGTCGAAAAGGCAGCCGAACTTAAATCCCAGGCCGACGAGACCGGACTGTCATCCGATCTAAGTCCCAAGGCCCCGGACGTCGAACCCCCAACGGGTTAAGGCCGCGTCTGTTGGCACCCGACGATCAGCGTCGACATCCGCGTCAGGCTCTTCCGCATCAGGCCGAGAATCTCGCCCACCGCATCCTTCGAATCCGGTTTCGTCGCGCACCGCGCAGCAAATCCGGCGCCGCTCGGTGACGCGCGCCACGGCGGCGAAACCCATGCCGGTCAGAATGCGCGGGACCACGTGTCGAGAAATCCGTCCTGCGGGAACTAAAATAAAATCCGAAGCTTATCGGCTATTCGCATGGAGTGAGACGCATGGGCCTTTCGGCATCCAAAAGACCCGTGGTGTTGATTGTCGAGGACGATTTTCTGTTGCGAGTGGATGCTGTCGAAATAATCGAGGCCGCCGGGTTCGAAGTTGTCGAAGCCGGAAATGCCGATCAGGCCATCGAGATCCTGGAATCCCGCTCCGACATCACCGTGGTCTTTACCGACATCCAGATGCCGGGTTCCATGGATGGTCTGAAGCTCGCCCAGGCGGTCAGGGGCCGCTGGCCGCCGGTCAAGATTGTCGCCACCTCCGGCCACCCCAATGTGGGAGAGCGGGATCTGCCCGAAGGCGGACGGTTTCTGCCCAAGCCCTATAGTCCGCGACAGGTGGCTGGCGTGCTGCGCGAGCTGACGGGCGATGCCTGAAGCGTCGTTCCGGGGCGACGCGCCTTAGGCAATGATGTCGGGGGTGATCTGATCTTCGATGAAGGCGATGCGGTCGCGCAATTGCAGCTTGCGTTTCTTCAGCCGCTGCAGCCGCAGCAAATCCGGCGCGGGGGATTGATGCAAGGCATCGATCGCCGCGTCGAGATCGCGGTGCTCCTGCTGCAGCCGTGCAAGCTCGGCTTCGAGCTCGCGCTCATCTTCGTCGGTCATGATGCATGTTAGCCGGAAAAACGCGGATGAGATTGGATAGGTTGCGGAAGCCGAGCAGGGAATATCGTCCCTGCCGGCCCGGTCCGCAAGCTGGAGCGGACAGCCGGCGGGAGCGAACTTCGGGTTCGATATAGAGCCCGGTTCCATACTCACGATTCGTTACAGATGATGCCGAAATATGAGGGCGCCATTTTCGATACCCATCGACAGATTCGGCGACTTGTGTACACTCGCTCGTCCGGATCGAATCTGAGGTCTCATCCAACGGAGGAGGTTTCGTATGGCAATTCAGGCGCATCTTGTTGAACTGGAACGGAAACATAAGGTTCTCGAAAACGAATTGCATGATGCTCTCGTGCACCTTTCAACGGACGATCTGCAAATTGTCGAGTTAAAGCGCCGGAAATTGATGGTAAAGGACGAGATCGAGCGGTTAAGACATACCGCAAGCGAAACGCTCCACTAGCCGGCTTCAAGTATCCACAAATATTTTTAACGGCATGACCCGCAGTCGGGTCGGCGCATGTTGCGCTGCCCGATAGCAGGCCATGATTTGCGTCCGCGGCGACGCTTATCTTGGGATGCTGACTTGGGATGCTCAGATGTTCGCGAGTTCGCCGACATGATCGGCGATCGCCAATGAGGACGTCAGCCCCGGTGATTCGATGCCGAACAGATTGATCAGGCCGTCGATGCCGTGATCGCGTGGCCCCTGGATCAGAAAATCTTGCACCGCAACCGCCGGCGGCACGATCTTCGGCCGCATCCCCGAATAGCTTGGCATCAGCGCGCCGTCCGGCAGCGTCGGCCAGTAGCGCCGGATCGCCGGATAGAACCGTTCTGCCCGCGCCGGATCGACGGCGTAATCGATGCTGTCGACCCATTCCACGTCAGGACCGAACCGGGCCTGTCCCGCCATGTCGAGGGTGAGGTGCACGCCCAATCCGCCGGGCTCCGGCACCGGATAGATCAGGCGTGAAAACGGCGCCCGCGCGCTGCAACTGAAATAATTTCCCTTTGCCAGATAGGCCGGCGGTATCAGATCGATCGGCATGCCGTCGATGCTGC
>Ga0302326_10017205_pt1 | contig 15093 bp, 10 predicted proteins | sample Palsa_T0_3_FD_202264 | JGI IMG/M metagenome (GOLD analysis project Ga0302326, IMG submission 202264) | Peat permafrost microbial communities from Stordalen Mire near Abisko, Sweden - Palsa_T0_3 | ecosystem: Environmental > Terrestrial > Soil > Palsa > Peat permafrost | place: Sweden: Abisko... | reverse complement strand
GCGTCCCCTTCGCCGCAGACGCTGACGACCTGGTTGCGGAAGACGGCCGCCTGCAGGTCGAGCCGGGTGGGGAAGTGCCGGTAGAGGGTGCCGATGCCGACTCCGGCGCGCCGGGCGATGTCTTCGAGCGGTGCGTCGGCACCCTTTTCCGCGAACGCCTGGGTGGCGGCCGTAATGAGCCGGGCATGGTTCTGCCGCGCGTCGGCGCGCAACTGCTCCGCAGGCCGCTGCTCAGCGGGCCGCTGCGGTACCTGGTCAGGTGTTCTGGTCATCGCTTCGAGACTAATACGGGTTCGGAGGATTAATAGGGTTGCGAAGCGGAGGCTGCCTCCGTATAGTAACCGGAGTAGACCTCCGCTTCACTCCTGATCGTACCGCCCGGCCAGCGGCCTGTCAGTGACCGGAGGCCGTACCGATCAACCGCAGCGATGTTCCATGGCTTCTTCGGGTCAACGTCAATGGTCCCATCGTCGTGGTCGAGCCGAGATCGCCCGACAACCATGGAGGCATCGTGTCCTCTTCGCCTGCCCCGCATGGGGCTGAAGGTGCCAGAGATTTCAATGGGGTCGGCAGGGCCGACGGGGTGCCCAGCAAGACCGGTCGGTTCGCTCTGAGCCGTCCGCGCCAGCCGCGGCGCTCGAAGCCGCCGGGCCGACCCGGAATCGCCCTGGCCATCATGCTCAGCGCCCAGCTCATGATCATCCTCGACATGACCGTGGTGAACATCGCCCTGCCGCACATCCAGTCCGGCCTGCACTTCTCCGCCACGAGCCTGTCCTGGGTGCTGAACGGCTACACGCTGACCTCCGGCGGCCTGCTGCTTCTCGGGGGCCGGGCCGGCGACATCTTGGGCCGGCGGCGGATGTTCATCGCCGGCATCGGCTTGTTCACCCTCGCCTCGCTGGCAGGCGGCCTCTCGACGACGGCGGGCTTGCTCCTCGCGGCCCGGGCGCTGCAGGGAGTGGGCGGCGCGCTCGCCTCCCCTGCGGTGCTCGCGCTGATCGTCACCAGTTTTCCCGAGGGCCGGGAGCGGACTCGTGCCCTCGGCATCTACATGGGCGTGATCACCGGTGGCTCCTCGCTGGGCCTGGTGCTCGGCGGGGTCATCACCGAATGGCTGTCCTGGCGGTGGGTCCTGTTCATCAACGTGCCGATCGGCGTAGCCGTGCTGGCCGTCACCCCGCTGTTCGTCGGGGAAACCCCGCGGCTGCCGGGCCGCTTCGACCTGGCCGGTGCCTTCACCGCCACGGCGGGCGTGACGGCCCTGGTGTACGGGTTCATCCGGGCCGCGTCCAGCGGATGGGGCGATCACGTGGCACTGGCCGCGTTCGGCGGCGCCGCGGTGCTGCTGGGGCTCTTCGTGGTCACGGAGACCCGGGCCCGCCAGCCGATTACCCCGCTGCGCCTGTTCTCCGACGTCAGCCGGACCGGATCGTTCCTGGCCAGGCTGCTGCTCATCGCGGGCATGTTCGGGGTGTTCTTCTTCCTCACCCAGTTCCTGCAGAAGGTCATGGGCTTCAGTCCGCTCCGCGCGGGCGTCGCGTTCCTGCCGATGACCATCGCGCTGTTCGGGATGTCCCGGCTGGCGCCGAGGCTGATGCCGCGGGTCGGGACCAAGCCGCTGATGATCGCCGGGATGCTGCCCGCCATCGCCTCGATGGCCTGGCTGTGGCGCGTCACGCCCGCCACCGGCTACTGGTCAGGCGTCTTCGGCCCGATGCTGCTGCTCGGCCTCGGGATGGGGCTGGTGTTCGTACCGCTGACGACCACGTCGCTGGCAGGCGTCCCGGCCGCGGACTCCGGGGCCGCCTCAGGCCTGGTGAACATGCTGCAACTGGTCGGCGGCGCCCTCGGCCTCGGTGTCCTGGTCGCGGTATACGGCACCGCGAGCAGGCACGCCGCCAGTCATCCGCTGGCCGGACTTACCCAGCCGGCCGCCTCCCAGCAGGTGCTCACGCACGGGATGGCGGCCGCGTTCGGCTTCGCCGCGATCCTCGACGTGTGCAGCCTGCTGGTGATCGTCACGCTCATCAGGACGCCGAAGCCCGTGCCTGCTTCGGTGTCCGTCCGGAGAACGCAGGAGAAGGCCATCACGTCCTGAGACGGGGAACCACGGCGGCTACGGCGCCGGGGAGGCCGCGGTGACGAGCATGGGTTCGGTGAGCACCGGGCTGCTGAAGGAAGCCGGCGGATAAGGCGACGGTGAAGACCCGGTCCGGCGCAAGGCCGGGGACGGCGATGCCGCCGGGAACGATCGCGGCGGTGCCCTTGTAGACCCGCATCGCGGCGGTGACCAGCGGGACCGGGGCCGCCACGATCGTGGCGCCGGTCATCAAGGTGAGGTCAAGCAACCAGGTGTATGCGTGTCCGTCGCCGCAGGGCGGTCCCGCGACCACCACGTCCCGGTGGGAGAGGCCGGCCCGGCCGTCCAGCGAGGTCAGCTGGCCCGCGGCGCCTTCCGGCCGGCCACCCGGCTCGGCTCCGTGTGTATTTGGCCCGTGCTCTGTCACCGCGAGCAGCGAACGGAACGGAGTGGTTCCTGCGGCCTCGCCGAACGCGATCACCTGCCGCACCCGGGACCGGTCGGCGGCCTCGGCCGCGAGTTCGGCCAGCGGGGCCGAGGTGATGAGCAGCCGCGCACCGCCGACGTTGAGCCGGTCGGCGACGTCCGCAACGCCGGCGTCGGGCCGGATGGGCAGGGCGGCGGCTCCGGCCGCGCGGATCGCGTTCACCGCCACCGCGAAACTGGCCGCGTCCTGGACGAAGACGCCGACCGTATCCCCGGCGGCAAGTCCGCGTCGGGCGAGTCCGTGTGCGGCCGCGCGGATGGTCCGGCCGAACCGCGGCCACGCGGTCACGGTGCCATCCACGGCGTCGATGACGGCGGCCTTATAGCCCGGCTGGTCGGCCAGCGCCAGGATGTGTTCGGTAATCGCGCGGTCCGACATGTCCGCGCTCAGGATGAGCGGGTCCGCCTCGATGGGTGTCCCCGTGCTGACACCGCGTTCCACCAGAACCTCCCCGGGCCGGAGTGCGATAACAGGCGGGTCCTGGCATGGCGCCGGGACCCGCCCGGCCGCTGCCGCCGGCTCCGGCCGGTGCCCACCCCCCCTTGGGTACCAGCAGGGCGGGTCTTGCCACCCGCCGCCGTGCGTTAGCGACAGTTGAACGCTATGCCGAGGGGAAGGGGGAGCACATGAGCCGAACTATGTATTCCGGTGTGCATATTGACCGGCTGACGATCCCCGGCCACGTGTACATCCGCGCGGTAACGTCCGGTCCCGCGGCTCGTGGCGGGTGGCCCACGAGGCAACCTGTGTACGCGAGGTAAAGCCGAGCTTGGCGAGGATGTTCGCCACGTGACGGGCCGCGGTCGCCGGGCTGATCACCAGTTCGTCGGCGATTTCCCTGTTCGACAGGCCCTGGGAGATCAGGAGCACGATCTCATGCTCACGCGGGGTGAGCGGCGACGGCGCCCGGCGGGCGGCGCCCGCGTCGTGACGCGGGCTGCCCGCGGTGTCTGGCCGTGACCCGAGCGCGTACCGGATGGCGTCTTCCACCGTCATCTCGCGCCCGTCGGCGAACAGGGCGCCGGCCTTCGCTGCGCCGAGGCGCTCCCGGCTGAATTCAAGTACCTGTTCGACTCTCGGTCCTACGCCGCCGGGGAGGCCGAGAGAATCGCGCAGCTGGCACGCCGAGCCTGCCAGCTGCGCCGCCAGTTCGGGCTGCTGCCTGGCCACGGCCAGAGCCGCGAACGCTTCAAGTCCGCGGGCGATGCCGAGACGCTGCCCGCACATCTGATTCAGCCGCAGGCCTTCGGCCAGGCTCTCGCCGGCCAGGTTAAGCTCGCCGCCGGCGATCGCGATCCACCCGATCCCGGCCTGGCAGCGGGCTATCTCGGGCCAGGCGTCGAGCTCACGGAAGATCTCCATCGCGTCCTCGAAGTAACGCATCGCCATCTTGTCGTCGCCCCGCGCTCGCGCGAGCGTGCCCATGCCGTATTCCACCGTGGCGATGCCCCAGTGGTTGTTGTCGCTCAGCACCTCAAGTGCCGCCTCGTAGGCCCGCTGAGCCGACTTCAGCTTGCCCTCCCGGACCGCGATGGCGGCCCTGGCCGCGAGCGCGATCCCGGTTTCCCAGTCGTTGCCCGACACCTCGGCGGCGGTGATGGCCTCATCGACGTAGGCGGCGGCGTCGCCGAGCCGCCCGGCCCGCGCCGCGGCCTGGCCCAGCACCCGCAGCGCGACCGGGACCGTGAAGTCGTCGTCATGGGCCCGGCTCAGCGCCAGGCTGTCCTGGGCGCTGCGCACCAGCGTGTCGTAGTCCTGCAGGTCGAAGGCGATCTCCGCGCGGCAGGCGAGCGCGCGGCCGCGCACCCGCGGGGACACCTCGCCGTCCTGCGTTCCGAACCGGTCGAACCAGATGGCCGCCTCACGCGCGTCGCCGTGCGGTACCCACATGTTGCGCAGCCCGGTGCACAGTCGCAGTCCCTCCTCCGCGTGAGCGTGAGCCAGGGAAGTGGCCAGGGCGATGCGGAAGTTACCGTATTCGGCGATGCCGCGGCGGAAGGTGGCCCGGCGCACCGGCCAGGGCGGCGCGCCGCGGTTGAACATCCCGCGGGTCGTATCCTCCACCAGCGCGAGGATGCAGTCGCGGCGCCGCAGCGCCAGCTGCGGCTGTTCGCCCGCGGCGGCGAGCCGCTCGGCGGCGTACTCCCGGATCGTGTCGAGCAGCCGGTACCTGGCATCGCCGGCCGCCTCGCCGTCCAGGACGACCAGCGACTTGTCGATGAGGGAGATGAGCAGGCCGAGCACCGCGTCGGCCGGGATGCCCCCGGCCAAGGACACCGGGTCGGAGCACACCAGCTCGGCCATGTCCAGGTTCCACCCGGAAAAGACCGCCAGCCGGCGCAGCAGTACCTGCTCCGGCTCGTCCAGCAGCTCGTAGCTCCAGTCGACGGTAGCCCGCAGCGTCTGCTGGCGCAGTGGTGCGGTCCGATCGCCGGAGTCGAGCAGCTGGAATCGGCCGCGCAGCCGGTCGGCGATCTGCTCGACCGACAGGGCCCGCACCCGGGCCGCGGCCAGCTCGATGGCGAGCGGTATGCCGTCGAGCGTGCGGCACAGCCTGGCCACCGGCGCCACGTTGTCCTCGGTCAGGGCAAAGCCGGCCCGGGCGCCCGCGGCCCGGGCGGCGAACAGCCGGACTGCTTCGTGGGCGCCGAGATCGGTGCCGTGTGCGCTTTCTGGCGGCAGGTCAAGGGGCGGCACCCGCCAGACGGTCTCGCCCCGTACCCGCAGCGGCTCGCGGCTGGTGGCGACGATCCGCAGCCAGGGGCACCGGGCCAGCAGGAGCTGGACGAGGGTGGCGCAGTCGGCGACCTGATGCTCGCAGGTATCGAGGATGAGAAGCATGTGCCGCGAACGCAGCGCCTCGGCCAGCGTCTGCGCGAGCGGGACGCCCGGCTCCTCGCGCACCCCGATAGTGGCCGCGACATGCTGGGCGGTCTGGCCGCGCCAGTCGGCCAGCTCGACCAGCCAGGCCTCATCGAGATCATCCCGAGAACCCCGAGAATCCCGAGCACCCCGAGAACCGGGAGCCCCGGAACCCTCGGCGATCACGTTGCGGGCGAGCCGTATCGCCAGGCGCGTCTTGCCGATGCCACCGGGACCGCTCAGGGTCAGGGCACGCACATCGCCGAGCAGCTGGGCCAGTTCGGCGAGATCACGCTCACGGCCGATGAAGCTGTTCGGCTCCGCTGGCAGGTTGCCGCTAACAAGAGCGGTGGCGGACTGCATTGGCCCTCTGGGGATCTAACGCTTGAAAGGGGGAACAAGAGTAAGTGTCTCACCGTACCCGTTCGCTTGAAGCGTAGGTGGTCAGTTGCCGGGCTCGACGACGACCGGGACGGCCTCGGTGTACCTCACCCGCCCGAAATACATCACCTTCACCAGAGCCCACCACTGTGACCCAGGACGTTCCGTCGCCGGAACGCTGACGGTGAACCGCAGCGTGACGCTCTCTTGCGGAGCGGCGCCGAAGCCCCGCGTCCACGGTCCGAGCAGCTGCCAGGTACCGAACGGCGACACGAGCTGAGCCTCGCCGTGCAGCTCGGACGCCAGCTTGTTGGTCAGCCGCACCTGCAGCTCGCCGCGGGCGCCGGGGATCAGGCGCAGCTCGGGCGTCAGCACCTCCAGACCGATCTCGGCCGTGGCCGCGGCGTAGTCGGTCTGCAGCAGCTCCAGGCTCTCCTCGGGCGGCAGGTGCGGATCGGGCCAGCGGCGCTCCCCGACCGCCACCATGGTCGTGTCCTCGATGAGGTGGCCGAACTCGTCCCGGATCCGCGCGGCCACGAAATAGCGTCCCGCCGCGGTCCCGGCCGCCGCCCGCACGGTCAGCTCCCAGGCCGCGTACCCGCCCGGGGCAAGCTGGTAGTCCAGGCTCGCGGAGCGCGGGTCCTCCGCCGCGGCCACGGTAATCCCGCCGGGCACGACCAGCCCCACCGTCCCCGACGCGGGCTCCGTCCCGCAGCCCACCGTCAGCGTCAGCGTCGCGGCGTCACCGGGATCGGCCAGGGCGACCCGGGTGGGGGACAGGTGCACCGCGACCGGGAGGTTGCCGGCCGGCGCCGGGCCCTTGCCGTGCAGCCAGTAGCGGGCGTACACCGGCTGGACCGGTTCGGGCGGCGAGGGCGGGTGGCCGCCGGTCTTGGGGTCGGCGGCGGCCGAACCCGTCCGCACCACCAGGGTTACCGTGCCGAACGCCGGGATGTCGACGGTGACGGCCCCGTCCTGCACCGGAAGGGGAGCGCCGTCTGACTCCTCGATCAGGTCGGTGAGCCACGCCGCCGAGATGCCGGCCGGCGGACCCCCGGCGGCCGCGAGCCGCAGCCGCGCGGTGGTAGCTTTCCCGTCGGTTTCCCGCAGGCGCACGGTGACCGCAGCCTCGCCGCCTGCCTCTCCCGCGGCCGCGAGGGCACGGATCTTCCCCGCGGCGAGCGGATTGCCGCGCGGCTTCACCGCGCTGACCGTGACGTTGGCCGGCTCCACCGCCACCATGCCGCCGCTGACGGGGCCGGACCCGGTGGCCCCGGCGGCCCCTGGCCTGGTTACCGCGGTGATCAGGTCGTGATTGTAATCCTCGGCGGCGATGTTGAAGCCCGCTGTCCGCCAGTCGCCCTGGCCCGAGGCCAGGGCGTACTCGAACGTGTGGCTCCAGTGCTGCCAGGCGAAACTGCTGCCGTCTGGCGCCTTCCGGGGATCCCCGTCGATCCATATCCCGGACGGCCACGCGCTGCAGGAGCGCATCAGCGACATGTGCAGCGTGCCGTCGGGGGTGACCACGCCGCTGGGGGTACCGCGGTTCAGCACCGCGACCGTCCGGTCGGCCAGCGGCACCGGCGCCGGCCGCGGGCTGCCATCACGATCGGCCCGCAGGTCGCCGCCGAGGCCGTCCCGGTCGGCGTCGACCCCGAGACCGCCGAGATCGTCCCGGCCGGCATCTACCACGGCGTCGGCCAGGTCCTGGGCCAGGGCCGTGACCGCCGCGGCCAGCTCACCGGGCCCGGTGCCCGCCACGATCAGTACCGGCAGGTCGCTAGGCCCGCGCACGTCGGCGTCCGGCCCGAAGGCCTCCTCCCGGCTACGCGCGGCCGGGACCCACAGCCGCGCCGTCCGCGCGCCGCCGGCCAGCCTGGCCTCCAGGGCCTTGGCGTAGCCCGGTCCCGCGGCGGCCAGCACCTCCGCGGTGAACCCGTTCACTTCGGGGCCGCCGACCGTGATCCTGACGTCAGGCAGGTTGGAGTCCGCGTCGATCGCGCCGTACCTGGATCCTCCGGCCTGGCTGCAGGTCGCGGTCACGCCCACCCCGGCCAGCGCGATCATCAGATCCCGGATCACGCTCCGAGGTGCGTTCTGGTTATCCGGGCAGACCACCTCGGCGACCCCGATCGCCTGCATCAGCCCGTTACGGTCCCCGGTGCGGACCCGCGCCGTCGATCCGATGCCGAACCACTGATGCGCCGGGCTGTCCAGGGTGAACCAGTGCTCGGCCGTGTCCGTGTCCGCGACGCCGAACGACCGGCCGATCACGGCCGTCGCCGTCTGGTACAGCGGCAGGCCGCCGGGCACGTCGGCGGGGAACCGCACCCGGAGCAGCCGGTCGTGCCCGCGGTAGCCGTCGACGTGGGTGCGGAACTCGACGCGCTCCGTGTCGTCCCACAGCAGCGTCTCCTGGGTGACGTCGAGCCCCTCGAACATGAACGATGCCACCAGCCGCGAGCCCGCCGGGCACCGTTGCGCCGCCACCCGGGCCGGGACCGACGCCGACCCGGTCCCCGGCCCCTTGGGCGACAGGTGCCACGGCCCCTCCCCGTGCCGGGGGTGCTGCGCGTACTCGTCCTGGATCACCAGCTCGTTACCGGGCCCGGCGAGCACGCTGGCGCCGGTGCGCTTGTCGGTGATGGTCACCGTCCCGCCCCGGGCCGGATCCGCGCTGACCAGGTACACGGCGTTCTCGATGGTGTAAGGGGAGTTGGGGCTTTTGGGGGCGGGCGCGGTGACGGCCTGCCACCCGGAGGCCGATCCCTCCTCCCGCGCGGGCACCGCCTGATAGGTCGAGGACCCCAGGGCGGGCACGTCGCGGGCCGCGAACGTGAGCGTCACCTCCGCGAGCGACCCGTCATCGCGCCGCCGGACCCCTTCGGCCAGGGCGGCCACCGGCTGGCCGGCGGCGTCGCGGATCTCCAGCCAGGAGGTGGAGGGGGTGCCGTCGTCGGCCACCTCGACCGTGACCCTGGCCATCCCGCTCCGCACCCGCGCCACCGCGTTGGCGACATGGACCCAGACGCCCGCCTGAGCCGGTGCGGCGGAGCCAGACAGGTAGGCCACGGCGTCGCGGCGCGCGGCGGAGCCGAGTTCCCACGCCTCCCGCCAGCCGCCGGCCAGGTCCAGGTACACCTGGTCGGACTCGACCCCGGTGATGGCGTCGTGGTGGGCGCCGTAGGCCAGCAGCCGCCACGCCTTGTCCAGCTCCGCGTGCGGGAACGGTGCGCCGTTCAGCCAGGCGATGGTGCCGAGCTGTTCGGCCTCGGTCACCGCGGTCTCGATGGCGCGCTGCGCCTGCTTGGTGTCGATGTAGGAGACGTCCTTCCCGGTGTACACCGGGCCCATGTCCCTGGTCTGCGGGGTGATCCAGGCGCGGCCCGGCGACGTAGCCGGGCGAGACGGGGCGGCGTCGGCGCTCACCGCCGCGAAGAACTCGGCGGGTACCGCCGTGGTGAATCTCGGCCACACGTACCGCTGGTTCCAGTCCCGGTGGATGTCGGTCACCCACCGGGACGGAATGACATGATCGGCGCCGACCGGCAGCATGACATTGCGCGTGGTGGCCACCTGCGCCAGCGCGCGGAACTGCCCGTACGCCTCGAGCTCGGCGGAGGCCAGGTCTGGCAGCGCCTGCAGCTTCCAGCCCGCGCTGTAGTGCTGGGCCATGTAGGAGGTGAGCAGCCCGCGGCCGTCGGGGGACAGCCACTCGAATTCACTGCCGAACTGCATCCGCCGGTTGCCGCCGCCGCCAGCCCCTGACGGGCCCCACTGGTGGAACGGTCCGCGCGCCCACGATGAGGAGGTGAGCCCGGCCGCCGCCATCAGCCCCGGGTACCCCGGGTCGTGTCCGAACACGTCGAGCATCCAGGCGGTCCGCGGGTCGCCGCCGAAGACGTCCCGCTGGAACCCGATGCCGTAGACGGCGTTGCGGATGGTCGACTCGGCGCAGGTCAGGTTGGTGCTCGGCTCGTTATAGTTGCCGCCGACGATCTCGACCCGGCCCTCGGCCATCAGGGCCCGCAGGTCCTCCCGGTCTTGCGGGTAGGCGTCGAAATACGGCTTCAGGTAATCGATCTCAGCCAGCACGAACTTGTAATCGGGATCCTTCCTGGCCTTGTCCAGGTGCGCGCCGACCAGCTCAAACGCGCTCCTGACGTCGGGCAGCCTGCCGTCCTCGTCGGGCAGGGACAGCCGTGACTCGGTAAACTGGCCCTGGGTGTCCCACCAGATCGGGTCGTAGTGGAAGTGGCTGACCATCCACATCGTCCAGCCCGGCTCGGCGACGCTGATGTCGGCTTCGAGCTGGGTGTGCCCGGCCTCGCTGCCGACCGCGACCGTGACCCGCCGGGTGCCGCCCGGCTGGTACGGCGCGGTGACCTCCACCGGCACCTCGAAGGCTTTTTCCTCGCCCTGATTCAACCCGGTGATGCCGAACGGTCCGTGGTCCCTCACTCCAGGCCCCGCGATGTGCACGGTGGCGGACAGGGCCGGGGTGGCGAGCATCCCCGGCCCCTCGTTCACCAGCGTGACCCGGACAACCTGCAGCGGGCGCTGCGCGGTTCCTACGAACAAGTCTGTCGATTCAACCCGGGCGATCCGCATCTGCTCATCGTTACACGCCCCCGCTGGTGGATCACAACTCACGCAGGCGGCGGGCGAACTCCTGCGTCGCCGCGGCGGGATCGCGGGCCTCGGTGATGGCCCGGACCACGACCACGCGGGTGGCGCCGGCGGCGAGCACCTCGCCGAGGCGGTCCAGGCCGATGCCGCCGATCGCGAACCACGGGCGGGCCGGGTGAGTCCGCGCGACGTGCGCCAGCAGGCCGGGGCCGGCCGCCGGGCGCCCAGGCTTGGTCGGCGTGGCCCAGGTCGGCCCCGCGCAGAAGTAGTCGACGCCGGGCTCGGCCGCCGCCGCATCGGACTGGGCCGGGCTGTGACTGCTGCGGCCGATGATCACTTCCGGGCCCAGGATCCGCCGCGCGACCGGCACCGGCAGGTCATCTTGCCCGAGGTGGAGAACGTCGGCGCCTGCGGCCAGCGCTACGTCCGCGCGGTCGTTGACCGCCAGCAGGCGGCCGTGCCGCCGGCATGCGGCCCCGAACACTTCGAGCAGCGCGAGTTCCTCGCCCGCCTCCAGGCCCTTCTCCCGCAGCTGGACGATGTCCACCCCGGCGCCGAGCACGGCGTCCAGGAACGGGGCCAGGTCACCGGAGGACCGGCGGGAATCGGTGCACAGGTAGAGCCGCGCGTCAGCTAGCCGCGCCCGAAGTCCACTACTCACGGGCCCATCCAACCACGGGGGCCGGTGGTCACGGCCGCGTCCCGCCGCAGGAGGTTGATATAAGCTGAAGTGCCGGAAACAATTCCGGCCACGGGAGCCCGCGAGGGCTGAGAGGGAGGCCACCGGCCTCCGACCGTCGAACCTGATCCGGGTAATGCCGGCGAAGGGAGCGCTCATTGGCCGTGACCTCAGATGTCGTTGTGGCGGGCGGCGGCGTCATCGGAACCGCGATCGCGTGGCGTGCCGCGCTCGCCGGGCTTGACGTCGTCCTGGTGGATCCCGACGTCGGTGACGCCGCGTCCGGCGTGGCTGCCGGCATGCTGGCGCCGGTATCGGAAGCCCTGTTCGGCGAGGGCGCGCTGCTCGCGATCAACCTGCTGGCGGTGCAGCGCTTCCCTCCGTTCGCGGCCGAGCTCGAGGACGTCACCGGCCACGATGTCGGGCTGCGGCGGGAGGGCACGCTCGCCATCGCGTATGACCCCGGCGACCTGGCGGCGCTGCTGCGGCTGACCGCCTTCCGCCGGTCCGCCGGGCTGGACGCCGAGGAACTGGACAGCCGGGCCTGCCGCAGGCTGGAGCCTTTCCTGACGCCCGATGTGCACGGCGGCGTCATTTTCGCGGGCGACTGGTCCGTCGACAACCGGCGGTACGCGGCCGCGCTGCGTGCCGCGATGACGGCCGCGAAGGTACGGATCAGCCGCGGCCGGGTGACGCGGGCGCGGGTCGCCGGCGGACGGGTCCGCGGTGTCGGGCTCGCGGACGGCACGGTCATCGACTCGGCCGCGGTCGTCGTCGCGGCCGGATGCTGGTCCGGCACGGTCGGCGGGCTGCCGGCGCCGCTGCGGGCCGCGGTCCGGCCGGTCAAGGGCCAGCTGCTGCGCCTGCGCCATCCGGAGGGACTACCGCCCGTCATCAGCCACACGATCCGGGCCACGGTGCGCGGCGCGGACGTCTACCTGGTGCCGCGTGCGGACGGCGAGGTGATCGTGGGGGCGACCTCGGAAGAGCGCGGGCCGGACCGGACGGTTACCGCGGGTGCCGTCCATGACCTGCTACACGACGCGATGAGCGTGCTGCCGGTGACGAGCGAGCTGATCCTCGCCGAGACCTGCGCCGGCCTGCGGCCGGGAACTGTCGACAACGGGCCGATCGTCGGCGGCTTCGGTGTCGACGGCCTGCTGCTGGCCACCGGGCACTACCGCAACGGCATCTTGATGTCACCGGTCACCGCCGACGCCATCATGGCGGCCCTGACGGGGCATCGGCCCGCGGCGCAGTGGGAGCCGTTCACGCCGCTGCGGTTCACCCGGGAGCAGCCCGCGGCGGGGCGATCCCCGGCGGGAGACCGAGTCCGGTGAGCGTTCAGGTCAGGCTCAACGGCGAGCCGCGAGAACTGCCGGACGGCAGCACCGTAGCCGAGGCGGTCGCCGCGCTGACGCCGGCCGCGACCGGAGTCGCCGCCGCCGTTAACGGTGACGTGGTGCCCCGCGGTTCCTGGACCGTCACATCGCTTGCCGACGGCGACCAGGTTGAGGTCGTCACGGCCGTACAGGGAGGTTGACGTGAGCGATACGGAGCTGCTCAGTCGCGAGAAGGCCGGATCGGAGCCGTGGACGCTGGCGGGCCAGGAGCTGAGCTCGCGGCTGATTCTCGGGACCGGGGGAGTGCAGAGCCTGGAGGTGCTCCGGCGGGCGCTGCATGCCTCCGGCTCGGCCCTGGCCACGGTGGCCATGCGGCGCGTGTCGCCCGCCGGCGACGGAGCAGGCACCGTTCTGGGCACCCTGCGGGAGGCTGGGGTGCGCATCCTGCCGAACACCGCGGGGTGTCATACCGCCGCCGAGGCCAGGCTGGTCGCCCGGCTGGGCCGCGAGGCGCTGGGCACCGACTGGGTCAAGCTGGAGGTGGTGGCCGATGATCACACCCTGCTGCCGGATCCGGTGGAGTTGCTTGACGCGGCCAGGATGCTGGTCCAGGACGGTTTCGTGGTACTCCCGTACACCAACGACGACCCGATCCTGGCCCGGCAGCTGGAGCGGGCGGGCTGCGCCGCGGTCATGCCGCTCGGCGCTCCGATCGGGTCCGGCCTGGGCGTGCGCAACCCGCACAACATCGCGATGATCGTCGAGGAGGCCGGCGTTCCCGTCATCCTCGACGCCGGGATCGGGACGGCCAGCGACGCGGTGATCGCGATGGAGCTCGGCTGTGACGCGGTACTGATCGCCTCCGCCATTACCCGCGCGGCCGAGCCGGAGCGGATGGCCACCGCGATGCGGCTGGCGGTGACGGCCGGATACGCTGCGCGGACCGCCGGGCGCATCCCGCGCCGATGGCACGCCCGGGCGTCGAGCCCGGTGACCGGCCTGCCGTGGTAGCCCCGGCGCGGGTACTTACTATCGCCTCGTCCGACTCGGGCGGCGGGGCCGGCATCCAGGCCGATCTCAAGGCCTTCGCCCGCTGCGGCGCGCACGGGATGTCGGCGATCGTCGCGCTCACCGCGCAGAACACCGTGGGCGTCCGCGCCATCCACGAAGTCCCGCCTGAGTTCGTGCGGGCGCAGATCGACGCGGTGCTTGACGACATCGGGGCGGACGCCGCCAAGACCGGCATGCTGTTCTCCGCGCCGCTGATCGAGGCGGTGGCTGACGCGCTGGCGGGGCGGAACCTGCCGCTGGTGGTGGATCCGGTCATGGTGGCAAGCTCCGGCAGCGTGCTCCTGCGTCCCGACGCGGTCGGGACCCTGGTCACGCGGCTGTTCCCCCTGGCGACCGTGGTGACGCCCAACCTCCCGGAAGCGCAGGCGCTGACCCAGTCGGCGGCCACCGATCGCGCGGAACTGGCGGAGCGCCTGGTCGCGATCGGCGCGCGGGCCGCCCTGGTCACCGGGGGACACGGCGCCGAGCCCGTGGATCATCTTTTTGACGGGTCGCGGCACGTGGCCATCCCCGTCGACCGTCACCGGGTGGCCGCGACTCACGGCGCGGGCTGCACGCACTCCGCGGCGCTAGCGGCCGGGCTCGCGGCGGGGCTGCCGCTGGCCGATGCGGCTCGCCACGCCGCCGCCGTGGCCGGGCAGGCGGTGGCCCACGGGCTCGCTATGCTCGGCGAAGGCGACGGGCCAGTTCACGTCTTGCACGAATTCGTGTCCTGCGGCAAGGAGATGACGCGTTGAGCGACAAGCTGAGTGACGAGCTCTGGGCCGGTGCCGCCGGCATCTACCAGGCCATCGTGACCCACCCTTTCCTGACCGGACTCGTTGACGGCAGCCTGCCGCAGGATGCATTCGCCTTCTATGTCGTCCAAGACGCGCTTTACCTGCAGCGATACGGTCAGGCCTTGGCGGCCGTGGGCAGCCGGGCGCCGCTGCCCGCGCAGACCGAGATGTTCGCGCGGCACGCGGCGGAAGCGCTCCAGGTCGAGCAGACGCTGCACGGGTCGCTGCTGGCCGACCTCGGCATCGACCCGGCCAGCGCCGCCCAGGCCCAGCCCGCGCCGGTGAACCTGGCCTACACGAGCTACCTTCTCGCCACCGTCATCGGCGGCTCTTACGCCGAAGGGGTCAGCGTGGTGCTGCCGTGCTACTGGATCTACTGGGAGGTCGGCAAGGAACTGCAGCGCCGCGGCTCATCCGACCCGCGGTACCAGCGCTGGATCGACCTGTACGGCAGCGAGGAGTTCGGCGACGTCGTGCGGGAGGTGCTGGCCGTCACCGACGAGCTCGGTGCTTACCTGGCCCCACCCGAACGCGACCGGCTGCACCGCCACTTCCGGACCTCGAGCCGGTACGAGTGGATGTTCTGGGACATGGGCTACCGCATGGAAAGCTGGCCTGTCTGAGACTCAGACGGCCTGTTCCGCCTGTAGTCTCCTGACCACTTCCAGCGCGTCGTTGACGTGCTGGTCGATGTTGGTCATCGAGCTGAAGACATGCCGGACCGTTCCGGTGCGGTCGATCACGTAGGTGACCCGGCCGGGGATCACGCCGAGCACCGA
>Ga0302326_10017203_pt1 | contig 15094 bp, 7 predicted proteins | sample Palsa_T0_3_FD_202264 | JGI IMG/M metagenome (GOLD analysis project Ga0302326, IMG submission 202264) | Peat permafrost microbial communities from Stordalen Mire near Abisko, Sweden - Palsa_T0_3 | ecosystem: Environmental > Terrestrial > Soil > Palsa > Peat permafrost | place: Sweden: Abisko... | reverse complement strand
TAAAACGTCGACGAGCACGGGCAAGACAGCTTGCGGTCTCGCTGATATGTGAGGTGATGATTCTCATCGTGACCACTTGTGCTCTCACGCAATCCGGCTGGGCACAAACAGCATCCCAATCTGAGACGACTAGTCAGTTAGGAGGTTTGCAGGAGGTAATAGTAACTGCGCAGCGTAGAGAGGAGAGCATTCAGCAGACGCCAATCAGCGTGACTGTGCTCACAGGGCAGATGCTGCAAGACTTCGACGTAAAGGATTTCCAAGATTACTCCAAATCAGTGGCTAATCTCTCCTTCGGTATGGGGGGCAGCCCCTTCGGCGGGCCGGCCTATGGATACTCGTCAACGAAGGAAATTGTCATCCGCGGCGTGTCCGGTCCTAATACTACGAGCTTGTATATTGACGACACGCCTATTCCCAATGTGATCGATCCCAGGGTACTGGATCTTGCGCGGATCGAGGTCCTGCGCGGCCCGCAGGGCACGCTTTTTGGGGCATCTTCGATGGGTGGCACCGTTCGCCTCATCACGCAGACTCCAGATGCAGTCAACGCCAGCGGAAATCTCAGAGCACAAGCATTCGATATAAACGCAGGGGGCGCGGGTGACGATGTGAGCGGAACCCTGAATGCGCCGCTGAGCACTGGTGTTGCACTGCGCCTCAGCGGTTTCGACGTTTTCGATCCGGGCTATTTCCAGCGAATATTTGGTGTACCGACCGTGCCGGGTGTTGCATTCCAACCGGGACAGCAAGTTGCAGGGTCAGTCAAAATAGGACAGACCCATGAGTATGGTGCATCAGCTTCGATGCTGATCAAGCCCCCATCCATAGAGGGATTGACGATAACGCCAATGATCATTATGCAGCGCTCGGCTACGAATGGATACCCGGTGGCGGATAACGATCCTGGCAATTTTACCCAATTACGCCCATTAAACGTTGACGAAAATACCGGAGATCGATGGCAATTCTATGCGCTCACTGCGAAGTACGCGGCCAGCTTTGGCGAGTTTGTTTCGTCAACGAGCTACCTACATCGATACGCATATGATACCGAAGATGGCACTACATGGTTCGCGGAATTTCAGGCTTTCTTCTATTCGCCGCTTCCCTATGTCGCTTCCCCGGTGCCGCAGTCGTACGCCAGCAATCAAACGACACAAGAAGTTCGGTTCGAATCTCAATTCCCGGGCCCGGTGCAATTGGTAACCGGCGTCTTTTACCAGAGATCTGCATTTGACTACATCTATAACTACTTGACCCCCGGTGCCAACGCTCTAAGTGGTGGTGTGCTCGGAAGCGACGACTCCTTTGACGACCACGATTCGATCCTTTTGAGGCAGATCGCTGGATTTGCAGATGTCTCCTACAAAGTAGGTCAATCACTCGAATTCTCCGCAGGAGTGCGCAAGGCGCGCCTCGATTTGTCTACGAATGAAACAATCGTCCAGTATCCGCTGGTGGATGGCAACTCAGCCTACAGCTATAGCGATCACGAATCGCCGCTTACCCCACGATTCGTGGCCAAGTACAACTTTGATGATAACAACATGGTCTATGCAAGTGGCTCGAAGGGGTTCCGGATTGGTGGAGTAAGTAGCCCGGCCTACGGCGCGTGCACGCAGGACGCAATAAACCTAGGCCTACCCGTGGGCGAGCCAATTCCCTATCACAGTGATTCGCTCTGGAGCTACGAGCTGGGCCTCAAGAATTTGTGGAACGACCAACGAGTGGCTACGCGCTTCGCTGTGTACGACATCGAGTGGAAGAACATCCAGCAAAATTTGGTACTGCCAACCTGTGGCCAGGGAGAGGAACTTAATGCGGGTGCCGCGAAGATTACTGGCGCGGAAGCGGAAGTGCAGGCGCTAATAAGCTCCATGTTTCGGGTTGACGGGGGAGTCGGCTACGAGGACGGAAGGATCACAGAAGCAGACATTCTGAAGTCAGGTGCCGTAATAGGGTTTCCAGTCGGTTCACCTCTCTCCAACGTTCCTAAGTGGACAGCATATGTGCGCCCGGAATTTACCGACCCCACAAGTCACGGAGAGCTTTTCGTGCGCGCTGAGTACAATTTTGTGGGTTCCTCACTGAGCTTAGCGAACGGTGGGGCGGGTTACTATCGATCAGCCTATAGCCTCGTGGACCTTCGCACGGGGCTGCGCACATCGCCATGGAATTTCACGATTTTCGCAAAGAACCTGTTTAATAAAGCGGCTAACTTCGGTGACATTGTCAGCGACGTTGGAGTAATTCCAGGGCAAGTTCGTTTGGCTGTCGAACAGCCGCGTACGGTTGGCGTAGAAATCAGACGTGACTTTGGAGCGGCACAATAGAAGTTGAAGGAAGCCGGACGCTTCGTCCGCTGAAATCGACTCCCACGCGATGAGAGGCCCGTTATTGGGATTAATTGGTGTCTGGACCAACATGGCTTCGGGGGTGTCTTCGGTCGAGCGGCTATGAATAGCCGACGGAGAGAGCACAGTGAGGCGCGGGGCTTATTCGGGCACTCAGACGGTGTATGCATACTGGAGCAGGCGGAGGGTGCGGCAGCGACTGTCGAGGACTGGCAGCCGGGTGTTGTGATGCGACAATCCACGTCTTGAGGAAACTCCGGCCAGATTGTGGGGCCAAAGAGTCGCGTGCATGGTGGCTATTGTGCGAATAGGAAGCCAAGTGTCTGTGCTTCGGTTTCCCAGAGAAAATACGATGGACGCAGATGCCTTTCGTAATGCCGGGTCTGCGGGCTCCCTACCGCCGTGTTTCACATTTCGGTACTAATGAAGCGTGTCGCGGTTACCACGGCCGTTGCGTTTCTTGGGGCGGTCGCGGGTGCCGACGCCGCAGGAACACCCTCCGCCGCGCCACTAAACAGCGAATGGCGGTTTATCGGTAACAATCTCGAGCAACAGCACTTCAGTCCTCTCACGCAGATCAATGACAGAACGGTGAAGACCCTAGGGTTAGCGTGGTTCGCGGATATGCCTTCAAAGGATGGAATGACGGGCGTACCCCTCGTTGCGGATGGCGTTGTCTATCAAAGTGGAGCGATCGGAAAGGTTTTCGCCAACGATGTTCGCACGGGGAAACTCGTGTGGAGCTTCGATGCAAACATCCGATTTCCGTTGCCGATCGTCGCTTCGTATGGCGCTCGGCTGACTCGCGGGCTTGCACTGTGGGAAGACGAGGTTATCACCGCCACAGGCGACTGCCGATTGATAGCACTAAACCGGAGGAATGGGCAGAAGATTTGGGAATCGCAGGCATGCGATTCCAAAGACTACAAGACGATTACCGGCGCACCCCGAGTAGGAAACGGAAAGGTCTTCATCGGTAATTCTAATATGGACTCTGGAATGGGCCGCGGCTATGTCGATGCGTTCGACGTCAAAACAGGCAGCCATCTTTGGCGCTTCTACACAGTTCCAGGGGACCCTGCCCAGGGCTTTGAGTCCAAAGCTCTGGAAAGAGCATCGAAGACTTGGGGCAAGGATTACTGGAAGATTTCGGGGGGTGGAACCGCATGGGACGGGATGACTTATGACTCGCAACTAAATCTGCTCTTCGTCGGTACGGACGGCCCTGCACCTCTCGCTCCGCCGTTTCGAGGCGAGGGCCGAGGTGATGAGTTATTTACCACCTGCATTATCGCCCTCAATGCCGATACCGGCGAATACGTGTGGCACTATCAGACGACACCGGGAGACGGCTGGAACTATGATGCGGCGATGCCGATCATGATTGTTGACTTGAAGGTCGGCGCAAAGAAGCGGCACGTCGTAATGCAGGCGCCGAAGAACGGCTTCTTTTATGTTTTGGACGCAAAGACCGGAAAGCTGATAAATCAGCCGAGGAATATCGTTCCAGTAAACTGGGCGTCCCATATCGACATGAAGACCGGTAGGCCCGTGCAACTGGCGGCCGCGAAGTACTGGTTAACAAGACAAAAGCGGGCGGTGGTCACGCCAAGTCCGACCGGCGCTCACGGCTGGATGCCGATGAGCTACAATCCCGCCACAGGCCTGGTCTACATTCCAACCATGGAAATGCCGACACTGATAAGCCTGGACGAAAGAAATGCTGTCGGCGCGGTCAACATTGATTGGTACTTTGCGGTGACCCACCGGATGCCGTTCAAAGGCAGTTTGTTGGCGTATGACCCAGTCCGACAGAAGGCGCGATGGAAACGTGCCGTGGGACCTCCGTATGAAGGGGGAACTTTGAGCACTGCTGGTAACTTGGTCTTTCAGGGTACATCCACCGGTGACCTAATCGCCTATCGCGCCGATAATGGCGAGAAACTATGGTCGATGTTCACCGGGTCCGGCATCTTGGGAGCACCAAGTACGGTGGAAATCGACGGGGAACAACTAGTCATAGTCGCTGCAGGGTCCGGCACGACATCTGGAATCGGTTTGTTCAAGAATGTTGCGGGCGACCCGGGCGGCCCAGCGCGCCTCTTTGCGTTTAAGCTGAATGGCAACGTGCAGCTGCCGTCCGCCCAGGCGCGACCGCTAGATGTGATTCCGAGGCCTCCGCGTCCACGCCCAGACCACGCGCTCGCCGTCCAAGGCGAGGCGGTATATGAGGCCAACTTCTGCGAGGCTTGTCACGGTTACCAAGCGATCGGCGGCATTGGATCGCTTCCTGATCTACGCAGGGCTTCTGCAGAGACGCATGACATGTTTGCAGGAATCGTGCTCGGTGGACTACGCAAAGACGAGGGCATGCCTGTATTTAATGAGTCTATTACCGAGAAACAGGTGCTTGCCCTGCAGGCATATGTTCTTGAAAAGGCATGGGGGGCCTATGATGCTCAGAGCGGCAACGACGCTCACCATTAGTGTAAATGGAATCCAGTTACCTTGCGCTCTAACGTGCGCCGTTCGACGGCTCACTCGACTATAAGCCCTTAGCGAGAAGGGCAAGATCGCTGCTCTTCGTGATCGCGTTGCGAGGGATCGCGGAATTTTCCGGGAGATCGGTGCCGTGTGAGATGCTGTGGCGTGCGTGGTGGCGGAATACGCTATGTGGAACGTTCCGCGCCGCTACGGTCTGTCTGCGCGTTGCGTTGCGTTGCGTTGCGCTGCGCCGCAGCATGTGGGCGTGTACAGGTAACCCGTAGGTCTACAGGCTCACCTAGATGTCCTCTGGGCCCAATTAAAACGTAGCATTCCCAGATGCAAGGAACGCATTGGCGACATGCGCGCAGCGCTCTTGGGAGCATCGACGGCAATACCCGTAAGTGGCGGCGGAGCGTCGAACGTGGCGCCAGCTGCGGGTGATGGTCGAAGAGCCGCTACGCGAGAGTCCGCTTCGAGCTGTGGGGAAGTGTGGTTTCACCGATAAGTGACCGGCCAAGGGGCATGTAGCGCCGCACTGCGGGAAGCCGTGAGCCGTCGCAGCGTGGCAGGGGGAGTCGAATCGGATGCTCACTGTTGACATTGATACTGGCGGAACGATGACCGATGCCTTGATATCTGAGGGCACACAACTGTGCTCTATCAAGGTAGATACAACCCCTCATGATTACACCGTGTGCTTCGGCGAAGTACTGTCAGAAGCCGCTCGCCTAACTGGCTATCGCGACGTACGCGAGTTTTTGGAGCATGTAAAACTCATTCGCTGGTCCTCGACTATTACGTCGAATGTCCTTGGCGAACGCCGAGGTTCCAAAGTCGGTCTGCTTGTCACGGCTGGGCATGAGCGGAATCTCTATGCAAACGGTCGTTCGTTCGCGATTGATGAAATCGTCGCAGAACACAACGTCGTAGGTCTATCCAAGACTGCGTATGCACACGAGGTTTTGGGCGTAGTCAAGAAGCTTTTTGAAGATGGCGTCCGACGAATCTGCGTGAGTCTGCAGGGTGCGTTTCCTGACAATTCAGCCGAGATCCGCGTCAAGCAGATTATTGAGGACAGTTATCCGGATCACTACCTGGGCGCCGTGCCTGTGCTGCTCGGAAGCGAAATGGCGCAGGTTTTGGACGACGCGACGCGTACGCATTACTCGTTGATAAACGCCTACGTGCACAGTCAGCTTGCGGGTTCGCTGTTCAAAGCCGAGGATATTCTGAAGCATGAGCTCAAATGGGACGGACCTTTGCTTGTTGGCCACGCCAACGGCGGCGTCGCGCGCATCGGAAAGACAAAGGCGGTAGACACGATCGAATCCGGACCCGTCTTTGGGATGTTTGGCGGCGCCTACATGGCCCGCCAATACAAGCTCGACAATGTCCTCTGCCTCGATGTCGGGGGTACGACCGCCAAAGCTAGCGTCATCAAGAACGGCAAACCCCTCTACAGGCGCGGCGGCGAGATCATTGGTATCCCCGTGCAAACGTCGTTCGCGCTGCTGCGCACGGCCGTGGTCGGGGGCGGCAGTATCGCCCGGCCGGCCGACGACGGGTCCATCGAGCTTGGGCCGGAAAGCATGGGTGCATCTCCTGGACCCGCGTGCTACGGCCTCGGCGGCGGTGAGGCGACTCTGACGGACGCACTGCTGCTGCTTGGATACCTCGACCCGGGCAACTTTCTCGGCGGTAGGCGAGCCCTCGACGTTGATGCTGCGACGCAGGCGATTCAGGAGAAGTTGGCGATGCCCATGAGGATCACGGTAGAACGTGCAGCGGGTCTCATTAGGGACGAAGCCGTTGGAATTATCGCGAACCTTGTCAAAACGACCCTCGCTGAAGCGGGCCTGAGCGCAGCTCAGACGGCGTTGTTTGCCTTCGGCGGCAACGGCCCTCTGTTTGGAGCGCTCGTGGCGTCTCGGCTGAACATCCCTCACGTCCACGTCTTTAATCTGGGCCCGATCTTTAGCGCCTTCGGCTCAGCGATCTCAGACGTGGTTCACGTGTACGAGCGAGCGGTCGGCGACACGAAAGTCGACGACGTAGGTGTCGAAACAATCGTTAGCGCCGTTACGGGCTTGCTTGCCCAGGCCACTCGTGATCTTGACGCTGAAGGATTCCTGATCGCTCAATCGAGGTTTTCTGTCGAGCTCGAGACCGTGAACGGCACGGGCCAACTGGCGATGATCAATCTGACTGATATATCCGACATCAACAAACGTCTGATTGATGGGGCGTTGCACAGTACCGACCCCGCAGAACGGCCGGTGCTTGTCATACTCGTGCGTTTGATAGCTCGCTACCCAGTAGGCTCGTTTGAGCTGACTAAGGTACGTCCCGCTGACGCAGGGGCGCCACGGCGTGTCGCACAGCGTGAAATCCTCGTGGGACTCGAGCCCACCTTGGCAGCTATCTACGCTTGGCCAGACCTGCCCCTAGGCGCGCCTGTTGCTGGTCCGACGGTAGTCGCCGGTCCAACACTCACGTGTCTCGTGCCACCCGGCTGGCAGCTCGCCATGGACGAATTTGGGACGGGCACGCTCAGCCGTCAAACGGCGGCTGGGGCGCGCAGCCCACGGTCAAAAGCTCGGGAGACCATGCATGGGCTATGAGCGAATTCGGTTTACAGAATACCTCGACCTCGACCTTGATACAGAGCAGTGGCTGTGTCACGAGTGTGGCGCGAGTCTTATTTCGGCGCGTCAGAGTTACAAGAAAGGATGTCTCGTCGCGGAGCGTGACCCTCGCACAGTCCATCCGTCCATAATCGAGGGTGAGTACACCTTCGCGCCCGACCCGAACTGGGTTCGAATTCTCGAATTCTATTGCCCGGGTTGTGTTCGGCAGATCGAGACAGAGTACCTGCCGCCCGGGCACCCGATCACTGTGGATATTGAGGTGGATATCGATAGTTTGAAGGCACGCGTGTCGAGCGGAGAACTCATCATTCGGGAGGGCAAGTTGCATCTCGCCGAGATGAAAACGCAAAACACATGAGCGACATCAGCAAGTCCGATATGAACTCTATTGATATCGACGTCGGCGGCACATTCACCGACCTCGTCATGACCTTCAGTGGTGAGCGAATTATCACGAAGGTGCCGAGTACGCCGCACGACCTGTCGCTGTGCTTTATGAATGCCGTCGAGGAGGGCGCGGCACTCGCGGGCATGACAATGGAGGACATGTTGCCTCGGATCCATATCGTGCGCTACTCGACAACAGTCGCGCTCAATCGTTTGATCCAGCGGCAGGGACCGCGCGTCGGCCTTATGACGACCGAGGGTCACGAAGACGCAATTCTCATCGGCCGCGGCGCTCAATGGGTCGACGGGCGGCGGGTGAGCGAGCGCCGCAATCTGGCGGTGCAGAGGAAGCCACTTCCCCTGATCGAACGGGATCTGATCGTCGGAATCCGGGAGCGGATCGATTCCAAGGGCCAGGTCATACGCCAGCTGGACGAGGAAGACGTGCGGCGAAAGCTGCGTCAGCTTATCGATCGGGGTGCCCGTGCATTAGTGGTATCTCTCCTCTGGTCCTTCATGAATCCGGACCACGAGCGACGCGTAAAGCGAATCATTCGAGAGGAGTATAAGGAGTACCACATCGGGTATCTGCCGGTTGTGCTGTCAAGCCAGGTAGCTGCCAAGCTCGGCGAGTATGAGCGCACGATGACCGCGGTGCTTGATGCATACCTGCAACGGGCCATGCAGACGGAACTATCGGCAACCTGGGACAAGATGAGAGAGCACGGCTATCGCGGCAGCTTTCTCTTGATTCACAACTCCGGCGGATGCGGGGAGCTCTTCAAGACGCCAGCCAGCCGCACTTTCAATGGAGGCCCCGTCGCCGGCCTGATGGGCTCAGCATTCTATGCGGCAAAGCTAGGCTACAAGAATGTGATAGCCGGTGACGTCGGTGGAACCAGTTTTGATGTGGCGCTCGTAGTCGAGTCAAGCGTCCGCAATTACGAATTCCGCCCGGTGATAGCCACTTGGATGGTCAGCGTTACGATGCTGCAGACGATTTCCATTGGTGCTGGGGGTGGCTCAATCGCTTCGGTCCGTAAGGAACTTGGCAATCGTTTGGAAGTCGGGCCACGTAGCGCCGGCTCGATGCCCGGCCCAGTGTGCTACGACCAAGGTGGCACTGAGCCGACGGTGACCGACGCGGATCTTGTCCTGGGGTATCTCAACCCGGACACGTACTTCGGTGGGCGCATGCGCCTGAGTAAGCTGAAGGCCGAACGAGCAATTCGGGAAAAAATTGCCCAACCGCTTGACGTCTCCGTCGAGGTGGCGGCTGCGCTCATTCGTGAGGTCGTCGATGACAACATGGCCTCAGCGATCAAACGCGAGGTCCACATGCGTGGATATAAGCCGGAAGACTTCGTGATCTTCGCCTTTGGGGGTGCAGGACCAACTCACGCGGCAGGATTCAAGGCGGACGTCCCTAAAGCGGTGATTTTTCCGGCTTCGCCTGTGTTTTGCGCCATGGGCTCATCGATCATGGACATCGTGCATATTTACGAAGTCTCGAAGCGAATGGTATTTATGGAGGCAATAACAGAGACCATGACCATTGACTACGGCGGTTTCAACACGGTGGTTGAGGCGCTCATCGAGCGTGCGCAGCAGGATCTGGCGGCCGAGGGCCTGCCAGTAGACAAAGCGACATTTAGCCTTGAGCTCGACATGCTCTACGGCGGCCAGGTCAACTTGAAGCGAATGGCGTCTCCCTCACTGTTTATTAGAAATCCGGCCGATGCTCAGGCCGTCTACGAGGCGTTCGAGGAGGAGTTCTCCGCTGCGTTCAGCCCAATGGTTGTGAACAAGCCTGGCGGGGTGTATCTCGACACGTTTATCGTGAAAGTGACAGTTCCAACGGATAAGCCGGCGGTTCCCGAGTATCCGAAGGTGGGACCAGATCCTTCGGCGGCGAGCAACGGCACACGCCCGGCCTACTGGCCGGAAACGGGCCAGTACCAAGACACCCGGGTATTCGCGTTCGATCGACTTGAGCCAGGTAACGTTGTCATGGGCCCGGCGATTATAGAAGCGGATCTGACCACCATTGTTGTTCCGCCGGCACATCGATTGGCAATTGACGAGCACGGACTTGGAATTCTCGAGCGGACAGCTCAGATCGCGAAAGCCGCAGATGGCGCACGAAAGCTCACCCTCGAAACGGGTTAAAGCAAACGAGTTAAAGCTAGCAATTATCAGAATCTGGCAAAGTGAGCAGCGGGGACACGAATGGCGATTCCGACGACTGAACAGAAGCTCCACTGGCTAAAGCCAGCGCCGCCGTCAGCGGACGAGCTGGATTGCGTGGGCCGCATCGGACTTGGTCAGCTGGAGATTGGGTTTCAACGTACGAACGACATCCTTGATGAAGCGATGGAAGTTTTCGTGCGCTCCTGCAGGAGCGCCATGGGAATCGCGGGGGATTCTCTGGTAGCGATCATGACGGCGCAGGGCGACTTGGTGAACGGCTCGTGCGGAACATACCTGCACGCGGTCATTCCGCCCATAATCATCAAATACATCTTACACAACTACAAGACGAATCCTGGCATCAAGGATGGTGATCTTTGGTTTGCCAATGATGCGGTGTACGGTGGCGTGCATAACCCCGATCAAATGGTTGCCATGCCAGTGTTCTATAAAGGAGAGCTGGTCGCCTGGACTGCGGCGCTCGTGCATACGACGGAAACAGGCGCAACGGAGCCCGGGGGTATGCCGGTGTCGGCGACGTCGCGCTTCGAGGAAGGGATGAACCTGCCTCCTATGAAGATTGGCGAGAACTTCACGATTCGTGACGACATTGTCGGCATGTTTCAGGCGTTCGGTGTCCGCGCACCGCAGATGATCGCTGTTGATCTGAAAGCACGATGCACGACCGCCGATCGAGTTCGAACCCGGTTGATCGAACTCTGTGACCGCGAAGGCCCTCAGTATCTCAAGGGCTTGTTTCGCAAGATGCTCATGCGCGCCGAGGAGGGTGCCCGTCAGCGAATCCGGCTCTGGCCGGATGGAAAGTACCGCTGCGTAACTTTTTCCGATGCGGTTGGCCTCAGGCAGGGGTTGGTCCGTTCCTGTTATATGACGATGCATAAGCAGGGAGATCGGATCCTGGTGGACTTCAGCGGCACGGGACCGGAGACGCCGTCGTCCTACAACGCGCATCCGCAGGCGGCGATTGCACATTTTTCGAACTACATCTACGAATACCTGTTTCACGACTTGCCGATTAGCAATGGCACATTCGCCCGTATCGACTTTAAGTTCGAGCCAAACTCATGTCTCTCGCCCGATATCCGCGCCGCTACGAGTAACTCCGTCATGATTTCCACTGGCGTCATGAGTGCGGTGCACAACTGCTGTGCAAAAGCGATGTTTTCGACCTCCGACTGGCGCCAGTCAGGCGCCTCCATGGGCAACGGCGGCAACGCGCTAGTACTCGCTGGGTTATCGCAATGGCGGATGCCATTTGCAGATATGTTGGCCTACTCGATCAATACTGAGGGGCAGGGGGCCCGTCCCCTGGAGGATGGAATGGATGCCTTTGGTTTCCCGTGGTGTGTGTTCGGGCGAGCTCCCGATACGGAGCTGGTGGAGAATGAGTTTCCCCTGCTCGTGCCTCTGTCGAGTCATTGGAAGAATTCTTGTGGTCACGGCAAGTTCCGTGGTGGTGTTGGGACGGTGCAGATGTGGGTAGCGCACCACGTGCCGATGGTGTTTATGATGGCCATCGCTGACAACAGCAAGCTACAGACGCCTCAGCCGCTGTTCGGCGGCTACGCACCGCCGACGGTGCCAGGCATCAGTATCCGGCGCGCCGACGTAATGAAGCGCATGGCGGAGAATGATCCGAAGCTGACAATGCAACTGGAGGATATTCTGCAAAACAAGACCATCTCCGGAAATTTCGCAACCGAATTTCAGGGTCGCTCTATACGGCCCTATGACAACGGCGACGTCATCACGTTCGGGTTCTCGACCGGCGGCACGGGATACGGCGACCCGCTGGATCGGGATCCGGCGTCGGTGATCACTGACGTTAAGCAAGGGCTCGTGTCGGACTGGGCGGCCGAAAATGTTTATTGCATCGCTTGGGATAAGGCACGACAGCGGCTCGATAAAAGTGCAACTGAAGCGCTGCGCGCGGCGAAACTCGCGGAAAGAAGGTCGCAGGGCCGGTCCTATCAATCTTTCGAAAAGGAGTGGTTGACCAAAAAGCCTCCGGCGGACATCCTGAGTTTTTATGGATCTTGGCCAGATGCCAAGACGATCCATCCGCTAATGCGAGCTTGACCGCAGACAGGCAATGTCCACGCTGATCAGCCAAGCGCCGCGCGCCGCGCTGCGCGGTCTTTTACGTGGCACAGTTCCGGCTATACCCCTATTCGTGCCGCTGCTGCATGCGGTAGCGGCATCCGTAGAAGCGCTAGAACTTCGAGACATCCTCTTCAACCCGACGAAATTGACCAAGGGACTGCAAGGCTTGCGGCAAGCTATCACGACCGATGCGTTGTTCTGCGCGTCGCCGAGCGGGATGGAGGCCGAGGCTCTGGGAGCCCACTTGAACTGGGATCGGTATCCGCCGCGGGTGACGAAACCCCTGGCACTCGACACAGATCTGCCCGAGAGCGTGCTTACAGACGTACTGACGTCGCCGCGAGTCGTCGCGACGATCGAGACTACTCGACGGCTCGCCTTGACAGAGAAGACGGGCGTGCTCCTGGCTGCCGCATTGACCGGCCCGGCAACGCTGGCCGATGAACTCGGGGGTCATAGGTTCGCGACTGGTTTTAGTGCGGGTAGCGAAGTCTCTCTTCCAACTCTCGGGTTGGCCAGCCGGGCGGTATTGCTGGTCGCACGGGCGCTCCTCGAAGCGGGCGTAAATCTGCTGCTGTTGGTGGAGAACGTGCTGCCGGTGCAATCTGCCGCAACCGCACCGTGGGCGGCTGCTTTGTCGCCGATCATCAACGTCGCACGCTTCCACCGTGCGTTGCCGGTCGTTGTCTTACCGCCCTATCGCCAACCTAGCGATCTCGAGGACTGCATCGCAACTCTGCCCGCAGGCACCATGCTTTGCGTAACGACGGACGCGCTCGCACTTCGCAGGCCGACTGGCCCAATCGCGGTGGCCCTGCCGCCGGACCCCGCGCAGTGGGCTATTCCCGCCTTCGCGTCGAGCCTCGTGACGACAAGTGCGGAGATTTCACCGCAAAGCAATATCCCAGCCTTGCGGCAGGCATGCGAAGCCATGCGGGCTGGATTGATTCACATCAAAGCTAGCGAACGGTAGAACCGGTGCAGACGCCTTATTGGAATGCAGAGCTGGAGACGAAACCCTGGGCGGCGGTAGAGCGCTGGCACCGGGAGCAGTTAAGCGAGCTCATCTCGTCTCTCAAAGTCCGCTCACGTTTCTACAACGAACGACTTGCAGGAATCCAATGGGGAGCCAGCGCAAGTTGTTCAACGGCGCCGCTGTCGGAACTTCCATTTACGACGAAAGACGATATTCGTGCGGCCCAGGAAGAAGTGCGCCCCGGCGAACCTTTTGGCACAATCCAGGCGGCGCCTCTGACGGAAATCGTGCAATGCCTCTCGTCTTCGGGCACAACCGGAGACCCGATCTATTACGCACTCACTCGCCGCGATCTTGAGGTATGGACCGATGGGATCGCCAATACTTTCTTTACGACCGGGATCCGCCCAGGTGACGTGGTTGGACATCTAGTGGGGTTGCCGATGGTGGCCGGTGGGTTGCCATATGCGGACGCGTTTCGGCGCATCGGTGCGACACTCGCTTGGCTCGGCGGGTTCCCGACAGCGCGAATCATCTCCTCTCTGCGTCGTCTTCAGGCGACTGCGATTCTTGCCACGACGTCCTTCGGCCTCCACCTGACGACTCACTGTGAGGAATTGATGGGGTTTCCGGCATCCGATCTCCGCCTCAAGAAGTTCGTGAGCGGTGGGGAACCGGGTCTGGGCCAACCGGAGATCCGGGACTCCGTCGCTCGGGGTCTCGGCCTGTCTCACGTTCGGGAGATGATGGGCCTCGGGGACGTTATGGCCGCGATGTGGGGCGAATGCGATGAGACGGGCGGCATGCACTTTAATGCGCAGCGTTATGTCTTTGTGGAGCTAATAGATCCTGCGACTGGCGCTCCAGTCGCTTGGAAGGAGGGAGCGATGGGCGAAGCCGTCTACACAACGTTTGAACGCGACGCAACGCCACTTCTTCGCTACCGCTCGCGCGATCACATCGTTGTTACGGCGACCGAATGCCGGTGCGGCAGAACTTCCCCAAAGATCCGCTGTATTGGGCGGACCGACGACATGCTGTTCTACAAGGGCATGAACGTCTTTCCGTCTGCCGTACGCGATGTGATTGTCGGCGGGTTCAGCGGTATCGCGACGCCTTATGTGCGGCTGATCAAGGAGCGCCCCGACCAGGTGCGCTTTGACGAACCAATTCCGGTCGAAGTCGAAGCGGCACGAGGTACATCACCTGAGGCTATGATCGGTATCGCCGCGGCGATTGAGCAGCGCGTGCGCGAGCAGCTGCAGATTCGCGTGCGCGTGACATTAGTCCCTACGGGAGCAATTCCTCGCGGGGCATATAAGACAGCGCTGACACACGTCAGACCAGCGTGATAGGGCCTTGCAATTAACCATAAGGTCGAAAGCTGGTGTCGCATACAACGAGAACAACCAATTTCCAACGGGCCGCGCTCGTCGTTTCATCAATCAACCTAAGTCAAGCACCACTCTTTGTGGTGCACGTGCCTTGCGATGTGAAGTTAGGCAGGTGCGGGGAGTTGGCGCGTGCGGATCTGTACCACATGGATTGCGGATGCAAAAATCAAGCCCAGACCCGTTCACTTTAGAGATCATCCAAAGCGCGCTCCAGGCTATCTGTGATGAGATGTTCATTACGTTGCGCCGGACGGCGATGAGCTCCATTATTTTTGAAAACCTCGATTTTGGCGTCGCGATTACCGATTCACAGGGCAGGCTTGCGTGCCAGGGGGCAGGTTTGCCTGGCTTTATCGGAATGCTTGAATCCGGCGTTAAGAAGGCAATTCAGAAGTACGGACCTGCGGATTTGATACGTCGAGGCGATATATTTCTGACGAATGATCCCTATGGAGGAGGAGCAAGTCATCTGAACGATGTGGTGCTGGCGCTGCCCGTGTTTCACGATCAAATAATCGTCGCATGGGTGGT
>Ga0302326_10017202_pt1 | contig 15095 bp, 14 predicted proteins | sample Palsa_T0_3_FD_202264 | JGI IMG/M metagenome (GOLD analysis project Ga0302326, IMG submission 202264) | Peat permafrost microbial communities from Stordalen Mire near Abisko, Sweden - Palsa_T0_3 | ecosystem: Environmental > Terrestrial > Soil > Palsa > Peat permafrost | place: Sweden: Abisko... | reverse complement strand
AGCCGGTGTGGCTCGCTGGACCTTCACCGTATGAAACTCTCATTCACAACACCTCACCGGCTTTGGCCGGCGCACGCGTCCCCGTATCATTCCCCCGTATCATTCCCCCGTCCCCGTATCATTCCCCGTTATCTTCGTTCCTGTTTTCTTCTCCGTTCGCGCCCCTTTCATTTCATCCCGCTTAGCGCCCTTTTGGCCGCAATCACGATCTTCTCGCGGATGGGTGCCTTCGGATAATGCTTCTCAGCAGCCGCAAACCGACCGGTTTCGGCGGCCCTCAGCAGCTCGCTCGCCCTGATGCCCCCTGGAATTACCTCGCCGTTATGTTCGAAATATTCGCCAGCAAAAATCAAGAATTGGGAATCCGCCAATATCGCCTCGTCCGCGGGATGGCCATCCAGAAGCCGGCCGAATACGTAATTTAGCGCCCCTGGGCGCCGCACAAACGCAATGACCCTGTCCTGCAACATATCTCCGACATCGCCAGATGCCGGCACAAGGAAGCAGTGCTCGCAGTTCATTAGCCAGCCATCCATATCAGGGTTCTGTTGGTTATAGCCCTCCGCCTTCCGCAGCAAATCGGCGTATTGCGTGTCGACCGAGGGCTCGGTTGTTGGTTGCGTGCCGGCAGGCTGCGACCAGAGCGCTGTTGTTTGGAGCAGCGCGGCGACGAAAATAAAAATCGCTTTCAGCATGTCGCCCCCTTTAGTCAATCGTCCTTATAGCTCTTGACGGTACCGTCCTTGGACCGCGTTGTGTGCCAATGGAAAATCGCAAGTACCTGCCCGTTCGCATTTTTCACCGTGGTTACGAATGACTTCTGCCCCTGAAAATCTGCGGGATAGGGCGGCATGGGGAATTTTGGGCTGTCCGACATAACATACTCGCCCGGCCCTACGTGCATGACCACATCGTAGGGCTGGTTCGGGTTGCCGGCAAGGTTGTCAGGAACGGGCCCCTTGAATGGATCCTGCCCGCCATGTCCGTTCGCTGGATCGCTTGTCTCGTATTGCTCCAGAGCGGGCGGGATTGGATTTCCCGATATCTGAACTGTTTGAAAAAATTGCGGCTTCCCCGGGCCTTTGTAAACAATCTGATAGAGGGAAGAGTTGTTGACGACTCTCGCGTAAATGGTCGGTTGCGTCGAGGGCTGGGTAGTCGCTGGCCCGGAGGTACCCGCCATGTTCGTCGCTTCTACCTCGTACGAAAGCGGCTCACCGGGTGAAAAATCGCCGGGCAATTGGTCGGTGAATTCCGTTTGGTCTGTCCCCGTCTCGCCCACAGGCTCGAAGCCCCCGTCGCCGACTGAACGCAGAATTTTGTAGTGAGCCTCATCATTGGGCGTGTTCTCCCAATGGAGGTCAATCTCGTCCGCATCTTGCGGGTCAAGCACGCCCGAGACTGTCCACGGTCCCGCCGGGAACTGCGTCGCCTCGACGTCGTTTGACTCTGGCGACACCCCCGAGATCCAGCTGCCGTCGGTGCCCGTGTGAGCGACGCTGTAAATGGCGAAGATGGTGTCGGCACCGTCGGGGATGCCGCCGAAGGTCCAGGTGCCCAGGTTGATATCGATGGTCTGGTACGTGAGCCGGACCGGGACGCTCTGGCCATTTTGGCGAGCGAGGTAATAGAAGGTGACAAGGCCCGAAGTCACGCCTTCAGGCAGGGTCCACGTAACGGTGGGATTCCCGTCCACGGGCTGGCCCACCTGCAGCGATAACGCCGGCGTTTCGACGCTCTGAAAGCTGTCAGGCGGCGTGGATGGATCAACGGGGGGTGCGTCGGCGGAAACGCCTTGATAATCCGACACGGTCCCGTCGGAGCGGTCAGCGCGGATGCGGATTTTGAAATGGTCGCCGGGGTTCAGCGAAAAAGTCGCGCTCCGGCCGCTCGTGTCGTCGATAGCTGTGAAGTTGGTCCCCGGAAGATCCGTGTCCTCGGTCTCCACTTCAAAGCTGGCGTTTCCTTGGTAAGACCACGTCAGCGTGGCGGCGTCGCCGTTCATCGTGACATTGAGGTCGCTGATGTTGCCGGTGTAATCATCGGATGGATCGGATGATTGGCCGGTGCCTGTGCCGGTGGAAGAGCCGCCGGAGCCATCCTCGGGAAACGAAAAGGGGTCATCACCGATTAGCTATTTCGCCATTATCGGTGCACGGCATCCTCCCGCGATGGCCCAATCCCCTTGACGACTTCCCACACCACCCCAACCACCCTTTCCGCCAGCCACACGTCGCTGATCGCCGGCACGTGCAGGAATCCCGCGTGCATTCCCGGCCTGTGCGTCGCCGCGTAGTCCAGCAGCGCCCAGAAGGTGCTCTCGCAGACGTATTGGCCGAATGGTTCAAAGCCGGTCAGCAGTAAAGATGACGGAGCCTTCATCATGCCGCGAAGAAAACCCGGCCGGCGTTTCGCACGTCCATGCGAGAGGCCCAAGGTCATCCGTGGCTTGGAACTGAAACAAAAAATTACCTGACGAGGATATTTTTGGAAATAAACTAGATTATTCGTCGTTCTAATGCTAGAATAAATAGTGGGCACGCCCCCGTGGCTTGGCCGGCGGCATGTTACGGAGGCTATACCGATGACAGCGTTTACGGAAAAAGCACCATTCGTAGGCACAGGATCTTCAATTGGTTAAGCGCGTACCGGCGACGCAAAGACGAAATGCGGAAGCACAATCGAGGAGACGTAACATTTTGTAACATGGCGTAACATAGCCCAGGTGAAACGATCAGCCGCCCGACTTCCCGAGGGCTTTGCGGCGCAGGGCGGCATCGGCGAGCCAGTTGCGGAGATCTTCGGCGCGCCCCGCTTGCAGCAGGGCTTCCAATCGATCCAATTCCGTGCGAAATCGGGCGATGGACCCGCGCACCTCGGCGGCGTTGTCCAGAAGGATGTCGCGCCATAGCGCGGCGGCGGCGGCGGCGATGCGGGTGACATCGCGGAAGCCGGGGCCACAGATCGCGAGCGCTTCATCGGATGCCGATTGAATTAACGCGCTGGCCAGCACGTGGGGCAGATGGCTGATCTGGGCGACGAGATGATCGTGCTGCTCAGCCGGCATCTGGCGGATTTCCATGCCGAGCTGTCGCCAGAACGCCTCGACTTTCTGGACTGTTGCCGGGTCGGAGGACGGGACGGGCGTGGTGATGCAGATCGCTCCGTCGAAGAGATCGGCGCGTGCGGCGGAGAATCCTTGGCGCTCGCCGCCGGCCATCGGATGGCTGCCGACAAAATGAGCTCCGGCGGGCAGGAGGCGCTGGGCCGCTTCGACAATCGTCTGCTTCGTGCTGCAGACGTCGGTCACGCAGACGCCGGGCTTCAGATGCGGCGCGATCGCGGCGAGCAGTTCACCTACCGGGCCTATAGGAACACAAAGGATGATGCACTGGGTGCCGTCGCAGGCGGATACGAGGCTGGGGGCGATGCGATCGACCGCCGCGCTTGCGAGGGCGCTCTGCAGCGCACCTGTATCGACGTCATAACCCGTGACATCACAGTCGGATATGCGGCTTTTGATCGCCATTGCGACCGATCCGCCGATCAGGCCCAGGCCGAGAATGCTGATGCGGCGGAAGCTCATGGTCCGATAACTTTGGTGAAGCTGGTTAAGGCCCCGCAGGATGCCGTCGTGGGCGGCGGCTGTCAACCAGAGACGCCAGCAGCGAAATCCGCGACTTCTTGAACTGCCGGCGAGGGCCGTCTACCCTATGCGGTCCAAATCGGACCGGCTCCGGAGTTAGAGGCGGCTGGTTCAGCAAAAGTCAGTCAGCAAGGCTCAAGAAAGGCGATCGGTCATTCCGCGCGGTGAAACCGCCGGGGAATGGATCGGGCGAATTCGCATGTCCGAGCAACCGCGTGGTGATGGAATCGGGATGGAGGCCCCAAGTTCGGGCGGCGGTTCGGCCGGCGTGAAAGCCGTATCGCGACACGTGCTGGAGTTTGAAAAGCCCCTGCACCGGCTTGAAGTGCAAATCTACGAGCTGGAAGCGCTGCAGGCGAACAAGCAGGTCGATTACAGCAAGGAACTGCGACAACTCAGAAGCAATTACGTATCCCTCCTCCGCAAAACCTACGACAACTTAAGCGCCTGGGAGACGGTGCAGGTTGCCCGGCATCCGCAACGGCCGCTATTCCGCGATTACGTGGACATGATCTGCCGGGAGTTTCGCGAACTGCATGGCGACAGGCATTTCGGCGATGACCCGGCAATCAAATGCGGCCTGGCGCGCCTCGGTGGTCACAAGGTGATGCTCATCGGCCATCACAAGGGCAAAGATACCAAGGAGAAGGTGCAATGCTATTTCGGGCTGGCCCATCCCGAAGGATATCGCAAGGCCATGCGGTGCATGAAGCTGGCGGAGAAATTTGGCCTCCCGGTGGTCACGTTCATCGATACGCCCGGAGCCTACCCGGGAATTGGCGCCGAGGAGCGCGGGCAGGCCGAATCGATCGCGCGGTGCATGTTTGAAATGAGCCGGCTGCGCACGCCGATCGTCACGGTGGTCACCGGCGAAGGCGGGAGCGGCGGCGCGCTGGGCATCGGGGTCGCGGATCGCGTGGCGATGATGCAATACGCCTGGTATTCGGTCATCAGCCCCGAAGCGTGTTCGTCGATCCTGTTCAAAGGAAATGAAAACGCCGCCCAGCTTGCCGAGAGCCTGAAATTGACCAGCGGCGATCTGAAACGGTTGGGTGTGATCGACAACATCGTGGCCGAGCCGCTGGGCGGCGCCCATCGCGATCCGCACACGGCCGCCCACAATCTCGAACAGCACATAGCCAAGAGCATCAAGAATCTCAAGCAGTTCAAAATTGAGAATCTGCTGGAACGAAGGTACGAGAAGTTCCGCAATCTTGGGGTGGTGGCGGAGACAACGAAAAAGTCGAAGGCGGCGGAGTAGAATTGCTTATGCCGCTTGCGGTTTAGCGGGCCAGCGACCAACGATGCCCGCTGGCCCGCTGAGAGACCGTTTCACAACCGACAGAGCCGGGCCGTCCTCGGCCCGATTTCGCGGTATTCCGCGAAATACAACGCGCCGTTCGACAGGGTCAACGGTTCTGAAACGGTCTCTAGGCCGCAAGCGGCGAAAAAGGACTAGCGTCCGTTTGGTCCCATGCGGCACATTCACATCGCATTATTCCTGGTTCTGGTAGTCGACTCACACGGTTTCTGCGAAGACCTCATCGTCAAATTATCTGATGAATCGCGCATCAACGTCGCCACGGCCATCGAGCGAGATTCGACGATCAATGTCGGCGGCGCCATCGACGGGAACAAAGCGACATTCGCCAATCTTCAGCCTGATACCCCCTACGACCTGGCGATTGAGACGGCCGATGGATTGCTGTATTGCGGAGCGGATCTTTCGTGGTGCGATCCTACGCCGGCCGATTCGCAGGCGGAGGCGCTTGGAGATGACGATCGGGAACAGATTCGTGCCATCGTCCAGGACATCCTTGGATTCGCCGACAAGCCCAGGATCGCGATGCTCCAGGGAAACCATGATCGGGCGGTAGCGCTGGTCGATCTCACGCGGAGCAAGGGGTTCCACAGCGACAAGGGGGATGAGGTGATCTGGCAGGTCGAGGTGTGGTTTTTCAAATGGGAGAACGGCGGGTGGGAGCGGGTCGCCGATCAGAGTCGGCTGCTTCGGCGCGAGCGCTTTGCTAGCACGGCCGCCTATCAGAAGGAAATTGGGCGCGTGCGGTGGGTGCCGGCGCTGGCTGGGGTTGAGTTGAAAAAGGGATCGGGACCGGTCACGGTGGATGTCGACGTGCCCGTCAACCCGCCAACGACCAGGGCGTCAGATTCTCCGGCGGACTTGCAGAAGGGAATCCCCCAGCCGCCGCCATGAATGGCATTTGGAACGCATTTGCGGATGGACTTGGACCGCCCGAGAGGATCGGGCTCTGTGCGAGACACGGTGAGCCGTAGCGCATTTGATCGAGATGCGCCAGCAAATCTCCGGGAAGACGGGAAAGCCGTGCTTCGAAGAGCCGGCATTTGGCGGCGACTCGCGAAACAATTCTCGATTGCCGCCGCAGCGGATGCAGCTCGTCGATGGGCCAATGCCGGCGCAGCGTTGCCTGCGCGTTGGACGATCCGACCTCCCGCACCCACGATTCAGGCCGGCGACCGGCTTCCACCAGCACCACCACATCGCAGAAGGAGTGAAACTGCGTCACGCCGGGAATCTCCGCCGCGAGATCTGTCCAGCCACAGGAATCTGTCCCAAGGGATGTCAGCGATCTGACTCGTCTTGCGCTTGGGCGATCGATACGACCTGGCACGTGCAGCATGGCGATCCGCCCATCCTCTTCGCGCAGGGCGGTCCACTGCTGGCCGATCACCTTGAAACCCGCCCGTACCAGCGCCTTGATCTCAGGTTGAATTCCAAAGGGGCAGATCAGCAGCATTCCCCAATTGTCGCGGACAACCGAGACCGCGGGCAGCAGGTAGAGCCCTTTGGCGCGAAGAAGCTGGGCCATGGGCCACATCACCGCCATCTCGGCGACGGCCACAGGATCGATCGAGGGGCTGGGCAATAACCAGGCGCGCCACTGCGATTTGAGCAGATTGATTTCCGCCATGCCCCATCGATCATCGATGAGCCAGAATCGCTCGCGCTCGGCATAGACTTCAAGTTTTCCCGCCGCATCGTGCAGGGGGAGGGCGGTGGTGGAGAGCCGCCGGTTGACTTCGGCGGCATCGTAATCCTTGATCGACCCTTCGGTCGGTACAAAACCCTCCGGCCAACTGCTCACCAGGAACGGTTCGAGCATCTGGCGAAGCGGATCCTGCAGGGCTGGAACGGCACATTGCAGGCGCACAGCCATTCCATGGACGCTACCTGATAGCCGGAGGTTGACGACTTGTTTCAAGCGAGGCGCTCCTTGCAACCCTCAGAGCAGAGGGGCACAAGGGGTACTATCGGGCTGCGCGACCGTTCCACTGCACTGGCCCGTTTCGCAATTGGGAGTTGGGGGTTGGGCGGTGGGCTTTGGGCTTTGGGCTTTGGGAGTCTGATTATGTGCTTCTAACGCCTAGTGCCTAATCCCCAACGCCTAACTCCCAACGCCTAACTCCCAACGCCCCCGAACCTATAACAGCAAATCATTCTCACTGATAATCGTAAACCCTTTTCGTATCATGATCTGTGCCGCAAGCGTGGGGTCGTCCACGTACATCGCCATCGCTGGCCCGCGGGGGCGGATCAGAAGGGGGTAAACGTAACGAATATTAATTTCGGCGGAAAGCAGCGCGGTGCAGAGCGTGAGCATGGGGTGCCGGCGATTGGCGGGAAGTTCCACCGCAAGCACGTCGGTTTCGCTGAAGGAGAATCCTCCTTCGCGCAGTGCTCGCCGCCCCACCGCCGGCTCGGCGCAAATCACCCGCACGAGCGCTGCGTCGGCGGATTCCTCGATGGAGAGCGCGTTAATGCGGGCAACGCTCTCCTCAAGAGTTCTAACCAGAGACGATAACCTGCCAACCCGGTTTTCGAGGAAGATGGTGAACTGCAGGACGCGCGTGCGTTCGTAGCCTGCCCCATTTTCAGTTGGCGGCGGGACAACTTCTTCCATATTCCCCGGAATCTAACCCAACCGCGTCGCCTTTCCCAATGAAAAGCGGTGGAAGATGCGGATTTCACCAAAAAAACGAAAGGAGCCCGGCATCGCGCCGGGCTCCTGAGTTGGTCAGAGTTTTTAGAACACGCCTGTCGATCGATTTGGCGTTATCGCGTAATCGCCGCCTCGATCGCCTGACGTGCCCCAAACGCTTGCAGGGGCTTAGTCGGTCGGCAGCAGAATGCTGTCGTTCCCGTCGCCGGGGCCGTTAAAGAGCAAGGCCACTCCCGTCGGCTGACCGGTTGCAGGCGGAGGGCCATTTGCACTGTAATCGGTATAGATATTGTCACGCTGAATCCCGACGAACGGATTCTGATCAAACTCCACGTGACCATCACCAAAGAGCACGTTCTGACCAGCGCCACTGTGATTGGTGCTGTTGGCGGCCGCCATTTGCTTGGCCGAGGACCCGGTTGTCACCGTGTCCACCTGTCCGCCGGTACCGGCCACATGCACCGCACTGCTGCCGGGATTAAGGTCTGCGGCAACCGCATATTCGGCACTGATCGATGCGTTGAGCTTGAACCCATTGGAAACCGCGGCTACCGACGGATAGCAGTCTGCGTAGCTGTAGCTCATGTTGTTCAGAAGTCCGGCCGCATTGCCGTTCCAGTTGCACCAGTTCTGGGCGGTGTTGGTGCCACCACCGTAATCCCACTTCTGGGCGTTACTGCTGGGGCAGGTGAAGACTTCGGATGTGATATCGCCGGCCCGAAGAAGCAGGAACAGGGCTGCGGAAACGTCGTTGGCGCTCACGGCCGTACCCGAAACGAATGGGTCGCTGGATGTTGCCCCGGTGGCCCAAGTGGCGCTACCGCTGGTCGCAGAGGTGCCATTTCCGGCGCTCGACGAGTTGTAGACAGTACGCGGATAGGCGCCCTTGTTGTCATTGGCGTACAGCAAGATAGCCTGCCCGATCTGACGCAGGTTGCTCGCGCACTTGACACGGTTGGCCGTCTCACGAGCACGATTCAACGATGGAAGCAGGATCGAGATCAGCAACGCGATAATGCCGATAACGACCAGCAGTTCGACGAGGGTAAAGCCCTTCGTCGGAACGGGGGTACTGCTTCTAGCACCCCTAGTCTGGGTCTGATGCTTCATAAGAAGCTCCTTACGAACCTGTCGACGAGACAAAAAGACGTGAGCGGCTCAACGATGATAAAATGAGTGCCACGTTTTTGGGGGAAATATAAGAATCTTCCCGATGCCGCCAACCTCGAATGCCTCGACGACCGCATGACGCCCGCCGGCGAACATCGCCGACGGATCTTTCCAAAATGTAAACAACGCAAACGCTGAACTTCTCAAAGAAATCTATGGGGTAGCGCTCTCAAACCTGCATCGGGCGCTGTTACTGAAAACCATCAACCCACAGCACCGATAAGCTCCTTCAACCGCCGCTAATCGTTTCCTCTGCTGCCAGACCAACGTTTACAGCGGCATTATGGCGAGCAACGACCGATGAAGTCAAGTGATTTCCCGCTCATGACAGGACAGAAATTACTGTGCGCTATGCGTCCATGATCGGCGGGCCGCCAAAATTCCCGGCCTTTTGCCGTTCGACCAGCCGCGCAATCACCAAGGGTGGCAATACTCCGGCAAGGCTGTTGACATCGCCTCCCAGCGCCACGACCTGCCGGATGAGACTGCTGCTGGTCAGCGCGTATTGGTCGCCGGTCATGATGAAAATGGTTTCAATCTGCCCCACCACGCGGTTTGCCAATGCAAGTTGAAATTCGTATCGGAGGTCCGATACATCACGAATACCGCGCAGAATGGCCGTTGCGCTGACCCGGCGAACGAAATCGGCGGTCAATCCGGAATATTTCTCCGCTCGGGTATTGGGAATGTCCGCCAGCAATTCCCGGATCATTTGCACTCGCTCATCGAGCGTGAACATTTCCCGTTTATCGGGATTGGTCCCCACCGCGATGATGAGCTCATCAAAGAGATCGACGCCGCGGCGGATCACGTCAAGATGTCCTAGCGTGATGGGATCAAACTGCCCAGGAAAGACGCCGCGCTTTGTACGTTTTGGTTTGGTCACAATTCTCCTCGCCTGAGGCGAAAAGGCCGGGCTTGAACTATATCTGCAGGTTCTGTCCCATCGCCAGCATGACGGTGAACATGGCTGCATAGGCAATTGCCCGCGCTCGTGGCGTCCAGTTGATCAGTTCGACGCTTCCGGCAGCAGCCATTAACGGCAGCATAAAATTCCAGACGCGCAACGTTTCAGATTGCAGCAGGCCAAGCACCGCGACAGCGACCGGTTGAATCGCACACGCCACCAGCAGCCAGCGCAATCGCGGGTTGCTCGATCGATAGGCGGCACGGCTTATACCCAGCATTGCGATCACCGCGCCCACCCATCCCATCGCCAGGGCAAAATCGGTTAGGTCGAAAAGAATCGTGTCAGGATACCGCCGCTCGGAAACGTGCTCGGACAAAAGCTTGTGCTGATTATTCCATGCGCTGTGAAAAGTAGCGATTGGATTGAAGGAGGTGAACAACCAAACGGCGGCATAGAAAGCGACAAAACCCGCGGCCGCCGCGAGCAGAAGGCGAGGTAGTCGAACAAAAGGCCGCGGCGGGCGGGAAATCAGAAGCGCCCCAATCGCGGCAAAGGGCGCCAAAAGCGTCACGGCATAAGAACAAAACGACCCCGCCGCCAGAACGACGCCGCTGGTGAGGGCCATTGCCAGATGGCTGGTGCCCAGAGCGCGGTTCCAACTCCAGAGGATCAGACAGGTGAAACCCGCGTAGAGTGGATCGAGCATAGGAGCCATAAAGACGGCGCCAGCGCAAAGCGAATAGAAACTGGCGGCTGCGAACGCGGCCTCGTCGTTCTCGGTGAGCGAGCGGACGAAAAAGTAAACCAGCAAAACGACCAGCGATTCCAGTAGAATCAGCGTGAGTCCCGCAAGAATCGCCGATCGATTTCCATATCCGATCAGTTTTATCCACGCCATGTAATATGCGACCGGCCCGGGCGGCTTGCTGCGCGTATGCAGGCTCGTGAGCGGCAGAATCTGAGGATAATCAGACAGCCACTGAGGGTCCTGCCCGATTGCGACGGCATCATTGTAGTAACTGATGCTCACAGGGCTGCGCACCGTAAAGGCAAGCCACCCGAACCCCATGTTGTTGTCCTGCAGCAGCGTGTAGGTGAATCGCAATTGCAATGAACAAAGCACAAGCAGACAGAGCGCGATGCCTCGTCTGGCGCCAAGCCACTGAGCCGCCGCAAACGGCAGCGCTGCCGGCAACATAAGCCAATATCGCCTCCAGGGTATAAACTGCCAATCCCACTTCCAATACCACGGACCGTTGATATCGCTTCTGTGCGTGCAGAGGAGAGCGCAGACGATCGCGGCCACGGCGAGCACGATAAGCGGTCTAGCGTCGAGGAGGCTTTGAGCAGACGCCTTCCGTGCACTGGGCGCAAGCATCGCCGGAGTATAGCAAGTAAAGCTCTGCCGCGATGAAGCGCCCGTGGCGAATGAAGCTATAGCGGGACGGTTTTCACATTGAACGCGATCGCTTACGCTCACTGGCGTGCTGATCAGGCAAACTGCCGCTAACGGCGTTGTGCTCTATCTCTCTGGGTTGCTTAGCGCAATCGGCGTCGGGCATGGGTTCTCCACGCGCATCGGCGGCGTGAGCCTGCCGCCATTCGATTCGCTCAATCTTGGACAATCGCCCGGCCAACCGCGGGACAAAGCGGACCATCTCCAAGAGAATCTAAACAGAATGCAAAGCGCGGCAAACCTTCGCGATCGCCGCCGAATTTGGGTTCAGCAGGTGCACGGCAATCGCGTGGCGGTCGTGCAAGACTCATCGTTTGAATGCGGCACTCAAGCGGATGCGATAGTGACTGACGATATTTCGGCGTATTTGTTTGTGCGAGTTGCCGACTGCGTTCCGATCTTACTTGCCTCGCCTGATGGAAAAGCCGTTGCGGCCATCCATGCCGGGTGGCGCGGCGTCATCGCCGGTGTCGTTCCCGAAGCGGTAAAAACGCTGGCGGAAGTAGCGAAGATTCCGACGCAACAAATCACCGCGGCAATCGGGCCTTGCATCAGTCACGAATATTTCGAGGTCGGGCCAGAAGTGGTCGCCGAATTTGTCAGGCTGTTTGGTGAAAGCTCGCGGTGGGCGGATCGACATGTCGATCTTCCCGAAGCGGTGGCCACGCAGCTTCGGAGCGGAGGAATTTCAAACGCCCAAATCGATCGAACAGACCGATGCACCGCGCGCGACCGTGACGAATTCTTTTCTCATCGGCGCGATCGGGGCATAACAGGTCGGATGGCGGCGGTTATCGCGCCGATCAATTCATGATCGGTCAATTCATGATTCGGCCAGACCACCTATCCGAGAAAGGAATCAGCCGGCTTGGCACGCCAACGCTTTTGGTGCTGGCATTCCTCCTCGCGCTGGGTGTCATGGGACGGGTGGCGACGCACGAATTTGTCGACTGGGATGATCGATTTCTGCTGGCCGACAATCCGAAATTCAATCCCCCCACTCTGCACTCTGTTTTCGGATTCATCCTGCCGCGCAATGCCGATGAAAACCTCTACATTCCGATAACCCAATTGATGTGGGGCGCGCTCGCGGCCATCGGGCACACCGATCATCCTGATCCGAGCGGCTCGGTGCTGAACCCGTTGATTTTCCACTGCGCGAACCTCGCCCTCCACCTCGCGTGTGTCGGCGTCGTCTTCGCGATTCTGCGATGCTTCGTCGGCAATCTGCCGGCCTGGCTCGGTGCGCTTTTCTTCGCTCTTCATCCTGTTCAGGTGGAAACCGTCGCATGGGCGAGCGGGCTAAGAGATCTGCTCTCCGCCCTTTTTGGATTCATCGCCCTTTACCAACTGATTCAATATCGAAAGACCAGCCAGCGCAGCCGATGGATCATCGCAACTGCCGCCGCCGCGCTCGCGATGCTCTCCAAACCCAGCGCTGTTGCGCTGCCGCTGGAGGCGCTGGCGCTGGATGTCCTTCTGATGCGAACTCGCCTGCGGCAGTCGCTGACGTCCCTTTCACCCTGGATTCTTTTGGCAGTTCCGATCGTTCTGATCACCCGCCAGGTCCAGCCGATGGTCTGGCCCATCGACACGCCTCTGATCGACCGGCCGCTGGTTGCGTTGGATTCGATCGCCTTCTACATCACCAAACTGGTTGTTCCGATTCATCTGGTTTTCGACTACGGCCGCACGCCGAAGGTGGCGCTGGCTGAGGGTTGTCGGTTGATTTGGCTTTTGCCGCTGTTGCTGGCGATTCTATTGGCATGGAGAGGCAATCGCGCACCTAAGCTCGCGGCCGGTGCTCTGCTGGCGGTGGCCGGCCTTGTGCCGGTTCTGGGCCTGGTTTCCTTTCAAGCGCAGAGCTACTCCACCGTTTCGGATCATTATTTGTATCCTTCCATGCTGGGCGTCGCGCTGATCGTTGCGTGCGTAATCGAATCAGCCGCCCGCCGCTCGCGAAGCGACATGGTCTGTTTTGTGGTGATCGCAATCCTTGCCATATTGGGATCGGAATCGTTCTTGCTTACCGACGTCTGGAGCGATGACTCGACGCTCTTTTCCTATGCGATGAGCGTGAATCCCCGCAGTTCCAACGCGAATGCGGGATTCGCCATATCGCTGGCCGCATCGGGCGATATCCCGGGTGCCATTGCACATTATCAGGAGGCCGAGCAACTGAATCCGCGCAATGGAATGGCGATCATGGGACTGGCCAATCTGCTGCTGCACGAGGGCGATCTCGACGGCGCGGCGGCACAATATCAACGATTGATGCAGGTGTATCAGATGCAATCAAATTTTGATCCCAAGCTCGGCGCCGCCGGTGAAACGGTGGTTGCCACCCAGTTTATCCATCACGGCGACACCGCCGGCGCGATCGCAGCTTTGGAACAAGCCAAACAGTGGGATCCGGCGAATCCGCGCATCGATGAATTGCTGGCCCATGCCATGGCGACGACGCATCCTTCATCCTCCACCCATGCCGCACCTTGAATCGCCAAACCGCCGTCTCCGACTTCGTCTGGCGCTGATCTGCCTGACGCTGATTGTCCACGGTGTGGTCTGCACGCACGATTTTGTGAACATGGACGATCCGCAGACCATCTACGACAACCCGCGGCTCAAACCACCATCATTGAACAACACTTTTTATTACTGGGACAATCGCGGGCTGGAGCTCTACATCCCTTGCACCTACACAGTCTGGTCATTGACAGCCGCCATCTCCGGCGGATGGCATGGTTCAGAATATCTGCTTCATCCGCTAGGCTTTCATGCAGTAAACCTCTGCTGTCATCTTCTTTCCGTCCTGGTCGTTTTTGAGATTGTGCAACTGGTTCTGAAATCGCCCGAGTCGGCCGCGATCGGCGCAGCGGTTTTCGCCGTCCATCCGCTCCAGGTGGAAGCGATTGCCTGGGCGACGGGACTGAAGGATGTGCTCAGCGGATTTGCGGCTTTCATCGCAATCTGGCTTTATCTCGTGGCCGCTTCTCCGGCACTGCGGCGAAACACGAAAACCGCGAACCTGCTTTTCCCTTTTGCTGTGGCCACCCTGGCGTTCACGGTCGCGGTTCTTTCCAAACCAGCCGGTGTCGCGGCGATCGGCATTGCCGCGGTTCTGGACTTCTATCTTCACAAGACGACGTTGCGCTCGATGGCATTGCGCCTCTGGCCATGGTTGATGATCGGCGCCGCCATCGCGATCATCGCCCATCACGTGCAACCTGCCGGTGAGGTCTCCGACAACTCGCTAATCCTCCGCCCGCTGATTGCGCTGGACGCCCTGTCGTTTTACCTGTGGAAGCTCTGCTGGCCGTTGCATCTGGGCCCCGATTATGGCCGCCGCCCCACCGCGGTCATCGATCACGGTTGGATCACTTGGACGTGGGCCATCCCAATAGCCGCTGCATGGCTCGTCTGGTCGGTTCGTCGTCGAAATCCGCTCGTGCTTGCGTCGGCAGGTGTGTTTCTCGCAGGATTGCTGCCGACGCTCGGTCTTGTCCCGTTCATCTTCCAACGTCATTCAACCGTCGCTGATCGCTACGCCTATCTGGCAATGCTGGGCCCGGCGATGGTGTCTGGTTGGCTCGCCTGCCGATACTCTCTATCGCGCATCCCGGCGCTGATGCTCATTGGTATGCTCGCGATATGCAGTCTTGGGCAAGAGGCGGTTTGGTCTGACAGCCTGCACCTTTTCTCGTACGCCGTCCGGGTCAGTCCTGAAGCACCATTCAACCATCTTAATTACGGCGTGGCGCTGGCGAGCGATGGACAATTCAACCAGGCCGCGTCGCAGTTTCGCCAGACGCTGGCGCTATCCCCGCAGAATTCCCAGGCGCGCGACAATCTCGCCCTTCTGCGGAAATTGACGGAGAATCGCCCGGAACGACCATGACGTACCCGATGACCGACACTCCACAGAAATCGCGC
>Ga0302326_10017201_pt1 | contig 15095 bp, 14 predicted proteins | sample Palsa_T0_3_FD_202264 | JGI IMG/M metagenome (GOLD analysis project Ga0302326, IMG submission 202264) | Peat permafrost microbial communities from Stordalen Mire near Abisko, Sweden - Palsa_T0_3 | ecosystem: Environmental > Terrestrial > Soil > Palsa > Peat permafrost | place: Sweden: Abisko... | reverse complement strand
GAGCAAAAATGTCGCGATGACGGTTTTCTTCATTAATCTCCGGTTGAAGCGAGCGCGGCGTCTGCCATTTTCTCAACGCCACCGGGGGTTTCGATGTTCCAACGCTTCGCCCAAAGATGCAGCGTTAATAACCCCCAGATGTGGTAGCCGAGGTTGGCTTTGCGCGACATGTGTCGGTCTACTACAGATTGAATGGCGGCTGGTGAAAAGAGGCCGGTCTGCTTGACGGAATCAGGACCGAGGGTTTCCGTGACGAGCGCACGTAAAGGGCCGCGCAGCCATTCGTGGGCCGGAATGTCGAGCCCTTCTTTGGGGCGGTTCAAGATTTCGGCGGGCAGTTTCTTGCTCACCAGTTCGCGCAATACGCGCTTGGTGGTTTTGCCTTTGATTTTCAGTTGCGCCGGCAGACGCGCAGCGAAATCCACAATGCGGTGATCAAGAAACGGCGGACGGACTTCCAGGGAGTGCGCCATGCTCATGCGGTCGCACTTATATAGGATGTCGTCGGGCAGATAGTAATGCTGGTCGACAAATAGGTAGCGATTGAGGATCTCGCGTGGGGGCGGCAAGCCGGGAAGAGCGGCGCACAAGCCGGCGAGGGATTCGGTCGCGGATTTGAGGCCAAGTGCGCGTTGTTCGCTTTGCGAGAAGGTGCCGTTCCAATAAAAATGAGCTTCGTCGGCGGGAAGGAGAGATCCTGCGAGGAAGCGCTTGAGCTTATATTCCAGGCCAATTTTCTCGTCCGATACGGGCAGGCTTGCCGCGGCGTGCAGAGCAAGCTGCCGTAAGAATTTGGGCGCGTAGCGCGCTGTTTGGGCGTAGCGATCGGCCAGATAGGTTTGATAGCCGCCGAAAATTTCGTCGGCGCCTTCACCACTCAGCGCGACTGTTACGTGCTTGGCCGTCATGTGCGACAGGAACCAAACCGGCAGCGCGCCAGCGTCGGCGCTGGGTTCATCGGAGTAATATGCCATTTCGTGAATGGCGGCGGTGAGGTCGGCTTCGGCAGTCAGATCGAATTCGCGATGGACGGTGTTGTAGCGGCTGGCCAGCAGGCGGAAGTATTGGCTCTCATCAAAACGGCGGCCGGCGAACGAGATAGAAAATGTTTCGAGTTTGCGGGAGGAAACTTCGGCGGCGTAATGCAGGATGGTGGAGGAATCGAGTCCGCCACTGGCCCAAATGCCGAGCGGTACGTCCGAGACGAGATGTTCGGCGATTGATTCTTTCAACAATCCGTCCAGTTGAGTGCACGCTTCTTCTAAGCAGAGCTCTTGCGGATTGAATTCATTGCGCCAGTAGGCGCCGGTGCGAATCTGGCCGGAGCGGCATTCCATCCACGAACCGGCCGGCAGTTTCTCAATGCCTTCGACCAGCGTGTAGGGGCTGGGCACATAGTTGAGCGAAAGGTAGTAGCTCAGTGCTTTGTTCGAAATGCGGCGCGGAATCGCCGGGTGTTCGAAAATCGCCTTCAGTTCAGAAGCGAAATGGAGATTGCCCTGGTGAACCGTGTAATAGAGCGGCTTGATGCCCAGCCGATCGCGGACGAGCAGCAAACGGTCTTCGTGCTCGCGCCAGAAGGCGGCGGCGAACATACCGCGGAAGCGTTCGAAACAGGCGGTGTCCCACTGGGCAAAGGCGCGCAGCGCTACTTCGGTATCGCAGTGGGATTCGAAGCGGTGGCCGAGGGCTTCCAATTCTTTGCGGATTTCTGCGTGGTTGTAAATCTCGCCGTTGAAGGCGATGACGGTATCGCCGTTTTCGGTGCGCATGGGCTGATCGCCGCCGCCGAGATCGATGATCTTGAGCCGCACTGCGCCCAGCGATGCGTTGGCCGCTTCGTGCATGCCTTGCTGATCGGGACCGCGATGATACAGGCTTTGCACCGCGCGGCGTAATACGGAAGCGGGCGGTTTGCGGCGGAAATGCGTGAAACCTGCTATGCCGCACATAGGACGCCAACGAGAATAAAGGATTGAAGCACGAGAAACAAAGTTACCGGTATCCCCTTCCTATTGATCCCCTGATTCCCGAAATCCTCAATTCCTTAGAGGGTAACACTCTTACATTGTTGCAGGCGGAGCCTGGGGCAGGGAAGACGACGCGCGTTCCGGCGGCGGTGTTGGCGGCGGGGTTTGGGCCGGTGTATGTGTTGGAACCAAGGCGGTTAGCGGCGCGCTTGGCGGCGCGGCGGGTGGCGGAAGAAATGGGCGAGCCGGTAGGCGAAACGGTGGGCTACCGGGTACGGTTTGAAGATGTGAGCGGGCCGAAGACCAAGCTCTGGTATTTGACGGAAGGGGTGTTGACGCGGCGGTTGCTGGCGGACGGCGAATTGCGGGAGGCGCGGCTGGTGGTTCTGGATGAGTTTCATGAGCGGCATCTGGAAACCGATCTGGCACTGGCGCTGCTGCGCGATTTGCAGAAGAGGCGCAGCGATTTGCGGCTGCTGATCATGTCGGCGACGTTGAGCGGCGGAGATTGGGCGGGGGCGCTGGGCGATCCGCCGTTGATCAAAGCGCCGGGTAAATTATTTCCGGTGACCGTTCGCTACACGCCGCACTCGGCTGCGCCTTTAGAGGAGCAGGTTGCCGCGGCCGTGGCGAAGGCTTTAACTGAAACCAGGAAGCATGTGCTGGTGTTCCTGCCCGGAGCGGCGGAAATCAGGAAAGCGATGACTGCTTGCGAAGGGATTGCGCGGCAGAGTGCGACGAGACTGTTGGCACTGCATGGCGACCTGACGCCCGAGGAACAGGATTTCGCGGTTGCTCCCAGTGGCGGGCGAAAGATCATCTGTTCGACGAATGTGGCGGAAAGTTCGGTCACCATTGAGGGCGTGGAAGCAGTGGTGGATAGCGGATTGGCGCGGGTGTTGACGTATTCGCCCTGGAGCGGGTTGGCGCGGCTGAATGTTGAAAAGATCAGCCAGGCGTCGGCGATTCAGCGGACGGGAAGAGCGGGGAGGACGAGCGCGGGCGTTGCGATCCGGCTCTATCCGGAAGCGGATTTCGTGAGGCGGACAGCGCATCTTTCGCCGGAGATTTTGCGGGCGGATTTGAGCGCGACGCTTTTGATGCTGGCGGCGCATGGGATCGCGTGGGAGCGGTTGACGTGGCTTGATCAACCGAAGGTGGAGATGCTGGAGCATGCGCGCGAACTGCTGGTGAGGCTGACGGCTTTGGATGGGCAGGGGCGGCCGACTGAGAACGGCCGGCGGATGGCCGATTTGCCGCTGCATCCACGGTTGGCATGTTTTGTTTTGGCAGCGGCGGAGATGGGCGCGAAACGAGAGGCTTGCGATCTGGCGGCGAGGCTTTCCGAGGGACGGCCGCGGTTCGATCAGCGTTCGCATGCGTCCGATATTGATGCTTTGTTGGCTGCGGATTTGCCGTACAACGCGCGACGGCTACGCCAACAATTGATGGAGCAAGTGAAGGAGCAGCGGGGCAAGGCCGACCGCCAAGCGTTAGAGAAGGCGCTGTTGTTGGCTTTTCCGGATCGGGTGGCTCGCGAGCGCGGCGAACGTTTGTTGCTGGCGAATGGGACGGCAGCGCAGCTGGCACGCGAAAGCTTCGTGCATAGCGAGTATCTGACGGCGATTGAGGTGGACGAGCGTTGCGGCCAGATGCCGCTGGTGCGTATCGCGAGCGCGGTTGAGCCGGATTGGCTGCTCGACCTTTTTCCGGATTCGATTGAGACGCGAGAAGAGTTGGCGTGGAATCGCGAGGCGGAGCGGGTGGAGCAGAGGAATCAGTTGCGGTATGAGCAGTTGGCGATTGATGAATCGAGCGGACCGCCGAATAACTTGCAGGCTGCGGCTGAGTTTCTAGCGGAGAAAACCATTGAAGCTGGGGCGGAGCGGTTTGCGGATGCCGAGGAGTTGGGCAAATTGATGAGGCGGGTGCAGTTTGCGGCGGGGTATTTGAAAGAGGCGATGCCCGAGGATGCCGTGAATTTGGCTTTGCGGGAATTGGCGAAGGGATGCACGAGTTTTGCTGAGATGAGGGCGCGTGGTTTGCTGGACGTGTTGCAGGCGATGCTGCCGATGAGGCGGATTGACGAAGTAGCTCCGACTCATGTCCAGTTGCCAAGTGGTCGGAGGGCGCGGATTGAGTATCACGATGGGCGGCCGCCTTCGGTAGCGTCGCGATTGCAGGATTTCTTTGGGATGAAACAGACACCGACGGTGGCGCGCGGGGCGGTGCCGCTGGTGGTTGAGTTATTGGCGCCGAATCAACGTCCGGTGCAAGTGACGACGGATTTGGTGAGTTTTTGGAAGAATCTTTATCCGCAGGTGCGTAAGGAGTTGAGCCGAAGGTATCCACGGCATGCGTGGCCGGAAGAGCCATAGGCCGCAGGCGGAACCGCCTGCGCCACCTTGCGCCTATGGTGTGAGGTGGCGCTCTGTTAGTGTGGTTGGGATGCGCAGAGGAATGCTCGGAGTGGCGCTGGTTTGTGTGGGTTTGCCGGCAACAGGGGAAGCGGCGGAGCATTGGATTCGACTCACCACGCCGCATTTTGAGATGTACACGACGAACGGGGAGAAACAGGGCGCGGCGGCGCTGAATGTTTTCGAACAGGTTCGGTACTTCTTCATGGAGAACAGCAAATTGAAGGCTGCGCCGAGTGTGCGGGTGCGGATCATTGCGTTCCGGTCGGAGAAGGAATACAAACCTTACCGGTTCAATGAGGGTGCATTCGCTTATTATCTGCGGAGCCGCAAAGCCGACTTTATTGTGATGCAAGACATTAGCGCTGAGCATCATCAGGCTGCGATGCACGAATACACGCATCTCATTGCCGAGCACCAAAATTTGAAACTGCCGGTTTGGCTGAACGAAGGACTGGCGGATCTGTATTCATCTTTGGAGCCGAACGGGAAGAAGGCGCTGGTGGGCCGCGCGCTGGCCGGCCGGGCGGCATTGCTGGCCAATGAACGGTGGCTTGATTTGAACGCGCTGTTCAGCGCAGGCCCGGACTCGCCTTATTACAACGAGAAGGACAAGGTGTCCATTTTCTATGCGGAGAGTTGGGCGCTGACGCATATGCTGGCACTGAGTGAAGAATATATGCCGGGGTTTTCGAAATTTGTGGCGGCCCTTGCCGGGGGACGGCCAGCTGCCGATTGTTTGCAATCGATCTATGGAAAGAACGTGAAGCAGGTGACAGGGGATCTGCACTCTTACATCGCTCAATCGTCACTACGAGCGGCGGTGTATGACATCAAGTTGAATCAGGCGGACCTGGAGCCGGAAGTTTCGGAACCTTCAGAGCTGGAGGTGGATTTGGCGCTGGCCGATTTGCTGGCGAGTCAAACAAAGACGCAAGCGGAGGCAGCGCAACGCTTGACGAGACTTGCGGCGGAGCATCCGGAAAGCGCCGACGTGCAGGAATCTTTGGGATATCTGGCGTGGAGTCAAGGGAAGCGGGAGACGGCGAAACTGTATCTTCAGCACGCGTTCGAGGAGGGCTCAAAGAACCCGGAGATGCTGAAAGATTACGCGCAGATTTTGCACGAAGCGGGAGCGCCGACAGAGCAGATCTTGCCGGTGCTGCGAAAGGCAGTGGAACTCGCGCCCGGGGATCAGGAGGCTTGGCTGAATCTTGGCGGAACTTTGACGAGCGCCCGGCAGTATGCAGCTGGATTGGAGGCGCTGGGGCATATCAAGACGGTGAGCGCCGAACAGGCATATGCGTTGTTTTCCATGAAGGCGTATTGCCTGGTGCAACTGAAATCGTTCCTGCCGGCGCGCGAGATGGGCGAAAAAGCGAAGCAATATGCCAAGACGACAGAACAGCAATTGGAGGCGTCGGCGTTTCTCAGCCACTTGGACACATTTGAGCGGCAAAGCAGCGCGCCACCGCCCGTGGCCAAGGGAGTTCCAACGACGCAGCCCGCGCCGCAACAACCGGCAGGGGATAAGCCGACGATTATGCAGCGGACTGGGAAGCATGAGCTGGCGCGCGATGAGCCGAGCGCTCGTTGGGCAGACAATCTGCAAAATGTGGAGGCAATGGTGACATTCTACGACTGTAGTTCCAAGCCTCAACGGTTGCGCATGAAAGTGGACTCAAAGGAGATGGTATTGGCGCTCGGCAACGCTAAGGAGATTGTGGTGCGGAATATGAACGACGGGCACCTTGATCTGCAGTGTGGGGCGCAGAGGCCGTTTCGCGTAGGAGTGTTCTATGTGCCTTCGGAGGGCGCAACGGTAGATGGGGTGATCCGGGAGTTGGTGTTTTAGGGGCGGGATGGCGCGACGGCAGGCGAAACCGCCAGGCGAAACCGCCTGCCCCACCTGGTGCAACTCTGCGCCCCACAAATGGCCAATCTCCGCTAGGCGGCTTGACGGGCTTTCCACTGGGCTACATAGGCGTCGAAATTGGGTTGTTCGTGGTTGATGTGATCGTCCAGTTCCTTGATTGAAAAAACGAAGCCAAAGTAGGCGGGGTCGAAGGGGATGCCTTGCGATTGGGCGGCTTTGTAGAGTTTTTCGGCACGCTTCAGGTCTTGAGCGTGTTTTTCGAGGCGGTCCGTTTGCAGGGTCTTGAGCTGGGCGATATCGGCGGCGCGCTGGTTGCGCAGGCGGCGCTCCTGGAGGGCGAGATTGCTGAAGTCTTTGCGATAAGTCATGAAGATTTCGGCTTGGAGGAGGGCTTCGCGGCTGACGGGGTTTTGTTCGTCTTCGAACTGGCCGGTGAGCTTGCGGAAGCCGACGGCGTAGATGCCGGCTTCGAGGGGTGCGATGCGGAGGAGACGCCATTCGGTGTCAGCAATGGTTTCCGGTCTACCGGTTGGAGCTTGCTCCGCAAGCATGGCTTGAACGAGAGTTGTGCTCGGCATCGTTGGCGGGCGCGTAGCTCTTGAAGTGGCGGTCGAGATGCTGCTGATAGGCGAGGGCGTCGTCGGTCGGGAGAAGGACGGTTTGGCCGGTGAGGCCCGTTTTGACGGCGTTGAGCGAGGACTTGGCCTTGCCTTCGGCGCTGGTGGGGTCGGTAGAGTGCTGGGCGTTGGCGCGGTTCGCCTCGGCGCGTGCGGGGGAGGGATTCATGCTGACTCCTTTTTGTGAAGAGAAATGCATTCCACAGAAATGGAAATGGCCCACATCGAGAGTGAACACCTCGACGGGGCCTACTGAGACTTTAACAGATTGAGTGAGAAAAGCAAGTAGTTTTTGGGGTCGGCAGTCCTCAATGTTGAGAGATGCCCGAACCGGTTGAAGAAACACTGCTTTGGCTTGGGAGATGCGGACGCCGGTCTGCGGTTTGCTTCTCAGTGGCATCTATGAGAGCGATGGCTGCCCAAGCTGTACCGGCACTAGAAATCCATTGATCATGATTGAATGGAAAGCCACTTTGAAAATAGGGCTGGAATTTCGCCGCGCGGCTGCGCACGTACCAGGAGCCGTCCGAAAATTGAGTTCGCAAAAGAAAGGCGATGCTCCTTTGATAGGCCAGGTCGGAGGGCCTGAGCAATCCTGTCGCATAGAGGCTGTGAAGAACTAAGCCCGTGGCGTAGGAATCAGACGCAAGATAGCGGGTTTGCGGCCAACCGCCGTCGGGCCGTTGCTCAGCCATTAATTTTTCGGCATCCGGCCGTAACTCTGTTATAGAGCTTCCCGCAATTTTCAGGCCTACGATTCGATCCGCTTCCTCATATACCGTCACAGGTTCGGCCAGTTTTAGCCAACGCTGTGCCCGGTCGATATGCTGGTTCAACTCAGCTTGGCGTGCCGGCCAGCCATACACCTGCAAAGCGCGAATAGCCATCGCTGTTCGACTGATATGACTCTCTTCGATCGGTGGTCTGGCGGATGTCTGGAGCCATGCGCCGGAAGCGTCTTGGCGCTGCGCCAGATAGTGAACGGCGGCGTCGGTCATCTCGTTTGGAGGCTCGTGCAGATCCACCATAGCCATCAAAGGCCCCAATATTCGATCAGTGTCGCCGGGCAACGCCTGCAAAAGGGGAAGTCCACCTAGGATCGCCGGACGTTCGGCCAGCAATGCGTCCCGGAACGGTTGACGAAGGTTTTCATTCACTGGAAGACCTTTGTCTGCTGCTGCGGCACAAACTCTCGCATAAATGGCTTGGTGGTGACAGCCATTGCATCCCCCGCCTTCTTTGAAGAACTGGCTGCCTGACTTCGCGATCAGGGGAAGAGTGCGGGCCAGCGCTTCAGCCGCGCTGCCGGCGGAGGAATTGGGGGACGGCCGGGGATTCTCCACCTCGCTACCGCCCTGCGCCCCGGCTTGCTGAAGGATTGAAACGATTTCCGGTTGTTTGAACTTGCGCGCCCAATCGAGGACTGACTCGCCATTCTGGTCTTTGCCATTCACCTCCGCTCCTGCCGCGATCAACTGTCGCACTGTTGCTGGCTTAGCCTGGTCCGTTGCGATGGCCAACATCAGTGGACTCATCTTTCGAACATCAAGATCATTCACCCGTGCTCCCGCCTTCAGCAGCGTATCGAGCGTGGCAGTCTGGCCAAAGGGCGAGGCCAACATTAAGGGTGTCATGTGGGTGAGAGCAATGGGACCATTCTTGACCATTCCCGAGAAAGTGTTCGCTGCATTGACATCGGCGCCCGCCTTCAAAAGCAAATTGACGCGCGTTTGATCGGTGAAGTTTTGCGCCAGCTGGAGCGCGGTAAAGCCGGCCTTATCAATACGGTGCGCATCCGCACCTCTCAAGAGCAACAACTCTGTCACTTCCGCATCGCCCATTGCGGCAGCCCGCATAAGGGCGTCGTCTCCGAACCCATCCGTCGCCCTAAGATCTGCACCGTGTTCCAGCAGGTATCTCACGCTGCCGATATTGCCGACCACCGAGGCAGCCAGTATCAAAGGCGTCGTCCCGCCATTGGCCGCGACGTTCACCCGGGCGCCTCTATCGACCAGCAGTTTCGTTCGGGCCGGGTCCCAGGCACCGTAAATCAAGGGTGTCGCGGCCTGCTGATTGCGCGCATTGGGATCGGCTCCGGCGTCCAGGAGTATGCGCAGTGCTTCTAAAGATCCGTAGAGAGCCGCATAGTGCAACGGTTGCATATGCAAGCTGCTCTCGACCTTGATCGCCTCTGGCGCAGCTGTCAGGCTGCGCAGCGTTGCCAGGTCATTAGCGCGAATGGCTCGAGCGAAATCCTTATAAGTGACCGGAGCTGCGTTGTTTTGTGTTGCCGCAACCAGAATCAAAGCAGCCAATAAGGCAACGATCCCCACGGCGAGTTTCTTCATTTTTCTCATCCCAGTATAATCTCGAATTTCTGTAAGCGGCCGCCTGGAAAGGCGGCAGGCAGGCAAGAATGCCCGCCCTACGCGGAGCGCGGGCGAAGGGGTTTCGAAGCGGCGTGCCATCCTTCGTTAAGCGCTCGCCTGAGTGTTTGCCACATACGTGGCGTGAGCCTCCGGATGGCCGTGGTTGAGGTAGCACGCGGCCCGGCGCGCGACTTCCTCAATGTTCTTGACCGTCCTGGGATTGTTCCAGGCGAGTCGCCATTGCGGCACCAAAGGCCGAATTCTTTCCCAGACAAGCAGCAATTCGCTGCTGTTATGAACGAACAGTTCCTCGTTAAGAACGCCCGAGGTTACAAAGGAAGAGGCCATCTCCCAGTAGCTATAAACCATCCGGAAGTATACTTCCTGATCGGAGCCCGCGGGGCAGAGGCTGAGAAACTCTTCAGTTGTGAGCGGGTGGAACGATGCCGCGAACCACTTCCGGGCTAGGCGAAATGTGGGATCGCGGCGAAGCTCATACAGCGACAGCAAGAGTTGAGCTTCTTCGACGGTTGGGCGGCTCATGGGATGAGGATAAGCTGGAGTCTGAGCGCGGCGCTTGAGGGTGGTTACGGATTTTCTTGAGGATTTCTTGAGGGTTTACGAGTTCGACCGATTTCGTCTAGATCCCAGTGAGCGGCGCTTGTTTCATGCCGGCGCACCTATCGCAGTGACGCCTAAAGCGCTTGACACGCTGATCGCGCTGGTGGAGAACGCGGGGAACCTGCTGCATAAAGAAGTGCTGCACAAGCTCCTTTGGCCGGATACGTTTGTGGAGGATGTAACTCTTGCCCGCAACATCTCCGATCTACGGGCCGTATTGAGCAGACATTCGGCGGCAAAATACATTGAGACCGTGTCGAAACACGGATATCGTTTTATCGGTGAGGTTCAGCTTATCGAGAATGCCGATACGATTTCGGCGAATTCGGAACCGATGATTGCAGTCTTACCGTTTGTCCCATTTGACAACGACAGCACGGTGGAAATTCTAGGCGATGGGCTGGCCGAAGAAATTATCCACGCCTTGAGCTGCTTCAGTGGGCTGAAGGTAGCCGCTCGCGGCTCTTGTTTTCGGTTTCGAGGTCCGGCGCCTGATTTAAGAAAAATTGCCGCTGACTTGGGAACCGACTTTATCGTTCAAGGCAGCATTCGGCGGATGGACTCGAGATTTCGAGTTACTGCGCAACTCATCGAAGCCAAGCGGCTAACCGTTCGGTGGTCTGAACAGTTCGAGCGGGACGTTGGGGATTTCATTGAGATTCAAGACTCGATTGCGAAGGCGATTGTGGCGGAACTGAAGCCGCGCCTTGGCCAGTCGAACCTTGAAATCGGTCCCCCACGCCACTCACCCCAAACGGACGCTTGGCACTCGCTTTGGGAAGGCCGCCTCCACCAACACCGATTCACACCGGACAGCCTGGCGCATGCCGAATCGTGCTTCGAGAAGGCGATCCGCTTGGACCCGGGCTACGCGCTTGCGTACCTTGGGATTGCAGAAAGCCAACACATCAAAGCAAATCTTGGGTTTGCGCGCCCGACGGACGCACTCCCCAAAGCTGCTGATGCAATTTCCAAAGCTTTGCTGCTTGGAAGCAACTCTGGCGAGGTGCACGCTGCCGCTGGAGTCAATGCAGTATTTTGGCGCTATGACTGGGTGGGGGCGGAGCTTCATTTTGGACGAGCCTTCGCGCTCAGCCCCTCGTCGTCATCGGTTCATCACGTCTATGCATTGTGGTGGCTGCGTCCGCAGGGAAGATTGGAAGAGGCGATTTACGAAAATCGACAGGCGCTTGCGCTAGATCCGCTCTCGTCCTTTCTGCGCATCGTCCAGGCATACCTTCTTTATTTAGCGGGAAACGAGAGGGAAGCTGTTTCGCTTTGTGAGGCGGCGCTTAGTTTCGACGCCCAAAGCTATCTTGGCCACCGCATTTTGGGCCACATCTGGCAGGGGCAAGGCAAGATCCATGAGGCAAATCGCGCCTATGCGATGGCTGTCGATCTGCCCGGGAGCTCGCCGATCGACCTCGGATACTTGGCGGCAAGTTGTGCTTTGATCGGCGACACGGACAAAGCCGTCAGAATCGGAAACCAACTAGCGGAGTCGCTCGACCGGGGCTATCTACCACCGACGATCATGGCTGTCCTTAATCTTGGCGCCGGACGGCTGGGCCAAGTAAACAGATGGGTAGGGAAAGCCATTGACGAACACGATCCAAATATCTTTGGATTGGCGACCGATCCTCTGTGGATGGCCATGAAGGGGTCGCCGGAATATCGCGCTGCCCTTGCAAGAATTGGCCTTGGCATGAAGGGCTCCAGAGTTTCGGGATCAGGCTGGTAGTTCAAAACGCACAGTTTGGTTCGTCGGAGGAAACTGCGCGAATGCCAAAGTGAACCTGAAAGCAGGCCGTATTGGGCGGCGCCGATCTTTTGGTCTAGCACGGCGAGCAATAGCAAGGTCTGGTACCCTAAACTCCAAATGAGCAAGCACAGAATCGTCTTGATTGAGGACAACGAAGCGGATGTCTGGCTCCTGAAGAATTGCTTGGATTCCATCGCCACCAACCACGAGGTCGTGGTATTGAAAGATGGCGAAGCGGCGCTCGAATTTATAGAGGGAGAACGTGAAGGCAGCGAACCCCGGCCCTGCATCATAGTGCTTGATTTGAATCTACCTAAATACGACGGCCTAGAACTTCTGGCGGCCATTCGCCGTACGCCGGCGCTGAAGCACGTCACCGCGCTGATTGTCAGCACGACGCCATCCCCTGAGGTGCAGCGACAGATCAGAGAACTCGATGTAGCCTACGCTGAGAAACCACATACGACGTCGGGGTATGATGAACTCGCCATGCGCATATGGCAGCTGTGTGAGTCAACGTATGGGGCGGCGGTTTAGTTGCTTTTTCGGTGTCAGCACAAGCGGCTGTGCGAGTTTATTCGCTTTCCTGGCTGACTCCCGGTTCCGGCAGAAGCGCAACAACTTCCATCTCGTGCCTGGTTTGTCCGAGCACTCCGATATTGATTCTGTTACGATTACACCGCGCCCGGGCCGCTTGCAGCTAGAATCCTTTCTAACAAGCGATCAATGGCTTACGAAAACCATTTGTCCACAGCCAGCATTAGGCATGAAATTGGGCCATAGATTTTTTGAGCGTCTATGGGCTTAAACACATGGGTGAAAATGGAAGAGCAAGCCGTCTGCTGGAGCCCCAAGGTCTCGAAGGAAACCGATCTGAATCTGTGCACGTCCCTGGGCACGAAAAAACGCGATCTGTCGAAATTCGTCGAGGATGCCGTTAACCGGCGCGTGCTTGAATGCACTGTGCAGGAGATCAGGGAGCGAAACGCCCACGCCGACCCCGCTGAAATTCAGCGCATTGTCGAAGAGGCCGTCAGCGAGGTGCGCGCTGACCGTCGCACGAGGGAAACGGCTGACAAGGCCTGATGCGGGTGGTCATCGATACCAACATTCTCGTGTCCGCCCTTATCGCCCCGGCCGGCAAGCCCTGCTATCGTCGACGCCTGGCTCGACGGAAGCTTTACGCTTCTGACCTGCGCCACGCACGTCGACGAGCTGCGCGCCACGCTGCACAAGCCGAGGGTCGCGGTTCAGACTCATGAGCCTTGACTGCCCTCTTCAGGCAACCCTCAGTTCCGTTGCTCCCAACCCCTGATCGCCGCGACGACAAAGGTCAGTCTCGGAGCGCATCCTATATGAGAGCTGGAAGCGCAGCGGGGAAGGGAAGGGGTATGAGTCAGCCGGTTTTCTTTGTCGTTGGCTTTTGACAAGGGGACTGATCTTGCTTGAGGTAGGGGTCGAGTTTCACCCCCTCCGTCCCAAGCCGGTGTCCATTGGCGCCGTCTGCCTTAGCAGGCGCTTCGTCGGAGCGGCGCAAGACGATGCTTCCATCATTGAGCCCGGCGATGAGAATGGCTGCGGCTTCACGGGCGGTGTGTTTTGGTCCGAACATCGGTACTCCTAGTATCGCTGAATTCTTCGAGAAAAACTCTTTGGATCGCGGCAACCGCGTCGGCCTCGGTGTGGGCATCGGTAAGCGCCAGTTCAAGCAGCCTGATTTTTTGATTCTCTCGCCGGATACGCTGTATGACGTTCATCGCCGGGTAGAACAGCCCGGTTTCGAGGGCTGAACCGATGCTGAGCGCCCAATGGCCGGTGAGGATCGAGTAGATGAACGCGCCGGTTCCGAGGCTGACGAAAAGGATGGCGAAGGCGTAGTGCATGTACTCGTTCGGGCGGTTCTCGCGAATGAGTTAATCGATTACTTCCTGGGCTGAGCGTTCAGGCATGGGGCAAAAGCCAGACTACCAGCCTCGACAGGGAAGGCAAACTTTATCTTCAGTTGGGTGTCCCCTTTTTTGCCAAAAAATACGCACGTGTCGATTTTGTTGTGGGCGCGTTTGATCGACCTGTGAAACGTCAACACAACGGTTTTAAGGACGACCGTTGGCCACTTTGTATGGGCGGCGAAGAATATCCTTCCATGCTGCAGGAGGCGCTCAACGCTCCATTCGCGGCGGAACCGTTTACGATGCTCTGATCGCACGCTGTGCGATGAAGGCGGGTGTCGATGAGATATTCACCGTCGTTACCAGATGCTCGGACCTGAAGTCGCGAAACGTTTGAAAACGCCAGTGTCGTGAAATGCCGGTTACTGCAACTTAAGGGGCGTTATGTCTTGGCATTGACGCTTTCGGCCGTGCCTCTTCTTGTCCAGAACTATTTTGTGGTATGCGAAGAGTGCTCTGTCAATCTGCCGTAAGGTCTTAGCTCGACAGTCGCGCCTGATGTTGTCAATGGCCGCCCGAAATTCCTCGTAGTGTTCAAGATCGCGCTGTTTGCTCGAAATAAGACCGGCTTCGAGGAGGACTTCGACCGTGCGAACGTCAATTATCGGCATGAATTCGGGGTGAATGAAATGAATGATTGTCGAGGCTGTTGGGGCTTCTATGCCGGGTAGCTTCGTGCCGTGCCCTAGAAGTGCCTCTAGTTTTCGCTCCGGCGGCTCGGAGGCAGAACTACGAAAGGCCACCGCATAGCAGGTGTCGTATTCGTCTTCTGCCAGCGGGCCTTTGTTACTTGCCCTTCCACGTAAACACTCGTGTGGCGGATCACCCGCATGGCGCCCTTCCACTTCCATATGCTTAGGAAAGTCTCCCTGGAAATCGTGCCCATTGAGTTCAAATCCCGCTTTACGGTATCGATGAAGGTTTTATAGTCTTCGTCGTCGCCTCCGATTTAGGGGATCATCGTATTCTGGGTCCCACCTTGTGATGCATCGTCGATTTGAATGCTTCCCGACGGAGAGGTTGTCGTTGATCGTTTTCGGGGGCTGGGCATTTCCTTTCCGCCTTGTTTCCCCCGCATGACAAGGGAGCATACGTTGGAGGATAGTCATGGGTCCTTGGCGCTACTCCAGCGCCTTTAACAGCTCTTTTCTCACCGGCCAAGTTCCGAAAACGTGACTATTTCCGGATTGAAATGTCCCGGCCGTGAGCAGGCCCGTGAGATCGGCGGGATTCGGCTGCTGGTTTTCGCGCGCGAGTTCGAGTTGCAACATGCGGGTTTGAATTTGCAACTGTTTGCGTGATGTGTCGGCGCTGGGAGCGTTGGGGAAGACCGCTTCCAATTGCACGGTGAAGGCTTCATTGCTGTGTTCTGCGTGGCCGGCGGAGAGCAGCACGGATTGGGCGGCTTGCAGAGAGATGGCAAAAATTTGCAGCGGCTTCGGCAGAGTGGTGGGATCTTTGAGCAGCGTTGGGGACACGCTGACCCACACGGGATCACCCGGGGATGTATCCTG
>Ga0302326_10017200_pt1 | contig 15096 bp, 11 predicted proteins | sample Palsa_T0_3_FD_202264 | JGI IMG/M metagenome (GOLD analysis project Ga0302326, IMG submission 202264) | Peat permafrost microbial communities from Stordalen Mire near Abisko, Sweden - Palsa_T0_3 | ecosystem: Environmental > Terrestrial > Soil > Palsa > Peat permafrost | place: Sweden: Abisko... | reverse complement strand
GTGCTGGCGGACATTCGCGATGCCCGCGATCACGGCGCTCGAACCGTTTTCCTGGTCGACGACAACATTACGCTGAACGTGCGACGGTTCGAGGCTTTGTGCGAGGCCATTATTGCCGCGGGGCTGCACAAAATCGACTACTTCGTGCAAGCGATGACCTCGGCCATCGCGAATCACGGTGATACCCTCGCTCCGTTGATGCGGCGCGCCGGATTCCGCTACGTTTTTCTTGGCATCGAGAATATCCTGGAAAACGACTTGGACTTCCTGAAGGCCTCGGCTAAAAACACCGAGCGCGTCAATGGACAAAACACGGGCAACGCCACGCTGAAGGCCATCCGCTACCTGCACCTCAACCAGATGTATGTGGTCGGCGGATTGATTGTGGGCAGTCCCAGCGACACGCGCGAGTCCATCGAAGCCAACCTTGAATTCGCGCGCCGCTACGTGGACTGGCCCTACATTCAGCATCCCACGCCGTATCCGCGCACGCCCATGACGAAAGACTTCCGTGATCAAGGGTTGATCATGAATGAGCGGCTCGAGGAATACGACGGGACTACCGCTGTCGTGCGCACCGAACACTTGCCTGCCGAAGAAGTGGAATTCCTGCGCTGGAAGGCCGAGCGCTGGATGAAGGTTCACCACATCCCTGTGGCACTCAAGCATGATCCGGCATTCGTTTTGTCCCGGGGCTGGAAAATGCTGCTCCATACTTTTCGGGGAAGCTCGATCCGATCCGCGCTGGGACTGGAGAGCGAGAAGAAGGTGTTCGAACGGTATCGAGCGATTCGGCGGGCTGAACGGGAGTATGTGTGAGGCGGTTGTAAGCACCGTAGCGCAGCCGTGCGGCTAGTGCCGGCTTAGTGCTGTATCCCGAAAAACTCCTCGACCACCCGGATCTCCGTGGTCTTCTTATAATTTGGCAGGCTCTCCATAAACACGCGCCCGTACTGCTTCTTCAAAATGCGGTTGTCGAGCAACACCAGCAAGCCGCGATCGTGCAGCGAGCGGATCAGGCGTCCGAAGCCTTGTTTCAGCGTGATCACTGCTGCCGGCACTTGATACTGAAAGAATGCGTTTCCGCCATCGGCGTCAATCGCTTTCACCCGCGCCGCTACGACCGGATCGCTCGGCACCGCGAATGGCAGGCGATCAATGATGACGCAACTCAACTGCTCGCCCTGCACGTCCACGCCCTGCCAGAACGACGAAGTTGCAAACAGCACGGCGTTCGGCGTCATGCGGAAATCCGCTAAAAGGGCATTCCTCGGAGCGTCTCCCTGGAGGAGCAGACGGAATGGGAGCTGCGAACACAGTCGACTGTGAATTTCTTTCATTTGCGTGATGCTGGTGAACAAAACGAAGGCGCGTCCGCGAGTGATCTCCAGCAACTGCCGGATGCGCTCCGCCGCCAAGGCCGTAAATTCCTCAGTGCGAGGATCGGGGAGGTCGGCAGGCGTATACAGCAGCGCCTGGTTCTCGTAATCGAAATGAGAGGGTAGCACTAACTCTCGTGCGTACTTCAGGCCAAGCCGCTGCCTGATATAGTCGAAGCCCCCTCCAACCGCCAAGGTCGCTGAAGCCAATACAACACAATCGAGTTTATCGAACAATACCGTCTCTAGGATGGATGCCACATCGATCGGAGTGGCTTGCAAAAAAACGGTATGTCGTTCCTGCCCTCCGCTTCCGCGCGTGCCCCGCCTCTCGATCCAAAAGACAATGTTCGGTCCGTTCTCTTCCATCAAGACCTGCAACTGGACTTTCAATTCATTGGCCCGTCGGGAGAACGCAAAAACCTCGTCGGGCTTTTGCGGTAACTGTTCCAATTCGGATTCAATCCACTGTAGCGACTTCAACAATGCCGCGTATTCCTCACCGTTTTCTTCGAGGAATTCGCGCCGGTTCTCAAATGCGAATCTACCTTTTCCCATGGGCAGGAGTGAGAAAAACAAGGCCGTATGATCTCGCAAACTCCTGATCGCCCCAGAAATCCCTCTCGAATACATCTGATTATGCCGTAGCGCCTGTTCGACATCATGCGCTAGTTCATCCATGCGTGCGTTGCTAACGGACACTCCAAAATAATTTCCCGCCACATTTTCGAGTTCGTGGGCCTCGTCGAAAATCACGGAACCGGCGTCCGGCAAAACCCCGGCATCGTGTGAACTGTCCGCAGTTTTCTTGATCATCAGGTCGGCAAAGAAAAGGTGGTGGTTCACGATTACGATATCGCTTTCTGCAGCCTGCCGCCTCATCTCGGTAATAAAGCATTTACCAAATTCGCTGCACTTTTGACCGGTACACGCGTCGGCTCTCGCATCGAGCTTATTCCATAGTGCACTGTTCTCAGCCATCCCGGCCAATTCGGCGCGATCACCAGTCTGGGTGATCTTCTCCCAGCTGGAAATTTCCGAAAAGTTGCTAATCTCCTCCAAACCGGTTAATACGGGCTTTGCCGTTAGGTCGTAGAGTTTCTTGCGACACAGGTAATTGGTGCGGCCTTTCATATAGCAGACGGAAAGCCGGCGCGAAGTCTCTCCTTGGCCGCTGGGCGCGCCGAACAGCACCCGTTCCAGAAATGGAATGTCTTTGTAGAAAAGTTGTTCCTGCAGATTCTTCGTGCCGGTCGAGATGATCACGCGCTTACCCGAGCGGATCGCCGGCATCAGGTACGCCAGTGTTTTTCCTGTGCCCGTGCCGGCTTCCACAATCAAATGCCGCTTTTCTTCGAGCGCCTGCTCGACGGCCTGCGCCATCTGCAACTGCCCGCGCCGAAATTCATACGCGGGATGCGTGCCCGCCAACACACCGCCCGGCCCAAAGAACTGATAAAGTGAAGGCTCCCTGCCATCGGAGCCGGAGCGGCTGGGCGTTGGAGCAGACACGGGTTGGGAACCGAAAGCCACGGGAGTCTCTATAATAAACATTCCCGGCTGTCGCGACCGATTGCCACTCACTTGACCCAGCCCACGTATAACTCGACGAGTACTTTCGCCACCCCCACCGCCGGCATTCCCACGCTCGCCATCGTAGGCCGACCCAACGTCGGCAAGTCAACGCTGTTCAACCGCATTGTGGGCTCGCGCCGCGCCATCGTCGGCGACGAGCCCGGAATCACCCGCGACCGGCTCTACGGCGACGCGGAGTGGCGCGGCCGCCGTATGCGCGTCATCGACACCGGCGGAATTCTTCCCGACGATAAAGATTTCATTCCATCGGAGATTTTTCGCCAGGCTCGGGTTGCCTTTGATCAAGCCGCCGCCATTGTCATGGTAGTCGACGGCCGGGCCCCGCTCGCCGGGCCCGATCTTGAACTGGTCCGCCTGCTGCGCAAGACTGGACGCCCGCTCTTCCTCGCCGTCAACAAGGCCGACACCGAAAAGCAAGCGTCCATCGTGGACGAGTTCCATCGCCTGGGGATCGGGGAGATGTTCCCCATTTCCGCTGAACATGGGCGTGGTATCGATGATCTGCTGGATGCCGTGCTCGACGTTTTCCCCTGTGCCGAGGAGCGAACCCCAGGGGGCGCAGAGGAATCGGAGGAAGAATCTCAGCCCGCAGACGCAGCCCCTGAAGTCGAGCCCGAGCCCGTCTATGAGACCAAGGTCGCCATCATCGGCCATCCCAACGTGGGCAAGTCCACGCTGCTGAATCGCCTCACCGCCTCCGATCGTGCGATTGTCTCGCCTATCCCCGGCACCACCCGGGATGCGGTCGACGAAATTGTCGAACGAAATGGCCGCCGGTTTCGTTTCATCGATACCGCCGGCATTCGCCGCAAAGGCAAGACCCACCTGATGGCGGAGAAACTCTCCGTTGTGATGGCGCGTAAGCATCTGGAAGCGTCCGACATAGCACTGCTCGTCATCGACGCCACCGAAGGGGTCAGCCAACTCGACGCCGCCATTGCCGGCTACGCCCACGAGAGCGGACGCTCGATGATCATTGTGGTCAATAAGTGGGATCTCGTCACCGGCGGCGCGCAAAAGCCGGGCAGGCCGTCGAAGGCCATGCGCATGCGCGAAAGCAAGCGCCCCGGCGACCGCGCGGCTTACGAAGAGCGCCTGCGCGACGATCTCAAATTTCTGAACTATGCGCCCATCGTCTTCATTTCAGCCCATACGGGCAAGGGCACGGAGAAAATCTTTCCGCTGCTCGAACAGGTCGCCACCGAGCGCCGCAAACGCATCCCAACGTCCGCCATGAACCGCTTCATCGAAACCGTGGATTTCGAGCGCGCCTCCGTCCCCATGCGTTCGCGCGTGAAAATTCTCTACATGACGCAGGCCTCGGTGGCTCCCCCGACGTTTGTGCTCTTCACCAACCGCGCCGTAAAGCTACATTTCTCCTACCAGCGATTTCTGGAAAATCAGATCCGGGAGGCCTTTGGTTTTTTGGGCACGCCGATCTGGATCAAGAACAGAGCAAGAAACTAGTTCCTGGCGCCTCCCCCTACTCCCCCGTCATCGCCCGATCCATCGACAGCAGCCCGACGCGCTCGACGCCCGCGTGATGTGCCACGTCAATCACATCGGCTACGTACTGAAAGTCAATGTCAGCATCGCTTCGGACGAAGACTACTTTCTCCGCGCGTCTCAAATAGATTTCCCCGAGCCGCGTTTCCAGATCTTCCCAGCTCACCTCGTCCTGATTGATTTTCACTGTTGGCGGCTGATCATCTCTTGTCCACACCACCTGAATGACGACCGAAGGTGGCTGCGCAATATTCGCGGTCTGCTCCTGATTCGGTTGCGGAATCTGCGCTGTCTCTCCCTGGTCCTTGTCCATCGACACTGCGACCATGAAGACAATAATCAGGGTCAGCAGCACATCGATCAGCGGCGTGACGTTAATCTCGGGACCGCGCGCACCTCGGCCTGCCACGGAGAAAGACATGGGAAAGCTCCTCTGCTCCTAATTCGGCACGCGCGTGTCTCGAACCTCAGACACCTGAACCCTGGCGAGAGTTCCCCAGGTTCTTTCTGATGTTGTCCCCACTCTCTCCGGCCGGGAGGCGCGAGAAGAAACGGGCGTTGCCAATGTGTACCTGGAGCAGCTCTATTCTTTTGGAGACGTTCGGCGAGATCCGAGGGGCCGCGTGATCACAGTGGCGTATTTTGCCCGGGTTTCGGCAGACCGTCCGCTAAGGGCGGGCACTCATGCTGCCGCAGCCGAGTGGCGGGCGATGGCCCAACTACCATCCCTAGCTTTTGACCACGCCAGGATATTGAACTATGCACTGGACCGCCTCCGCAACAAACTGGAATACATGACTGTTGGTTTTCCGTTGCTGCCAGAGAAATTCACGCTCACCCAGTTGCAGGAAGTGTACGAAACAACCCTGGGAAAACAGCTCGACAAGCGCAACTTCGGGCGAAAACTGTCTCTGCTGAAGATCCTGAAACCTCTGCCGGAGTATCGAAGAGGTGGGCGACGACCAGCGCAGCTCTATCGGTTTGTCGCCGCTCGATTTGAAAAATTGAAAGACAAGGGAATTCTAAGTCCGTTCTGACGATCAGTCTCCATTTCGGCGTCGCGAGCGTCTGCTCCGATCTATCCGGTGGGCGCGACGGGCAACGGGGGAGGATTGTACGGAGGAGACGCTGGCGGTGCGGGGTGGAGCGCAGAGCTCAGGGCCGGATAACGGGCAGCGAAGAAATATATGGAGTACGCGGGAAAGAATACGATGACGGGCACGGAAATCAGGGCCATCACAAAAAGAAAAACCGCCAGCAGCACGGACCCTGCCACCACCGCCAGCGTGATCGTGGCCGCTGTCCATCCCAGCCCGGCCGCTTTCCCGCCGAGCACGGCGGCGACCGCAACTCCCGCGGCTGGGATCAAAATGATGAGCCCAATAATGAAACCTACGATGCCGAGAATGATCCCCACCACTATCGCCAGCACGATCTTCATTCCTATATAGCCTGCATAGCCGCCCTTTTCGGCCTTCATCATCGCCCAAAGCCGCCTCCAGCCTTCCAGAACCCCCATATTCTCCAGCGCCATTTGCGGCACAACGAAGTCCTTGGTCAGCACATAAATCACCGCCATGCCGATGAGGAAAATCATGATCGCGAAAAACAGTGCGATACCGCCCAGCACCAGAGCGACCATATGCTGTTTTGGATCTCTGAGCCATCCCACCGCGAAGGCAAAGCCCGCCGGAATCCCTACCAGCACGATGAGCACGCCGACCGTCGCCAGAAGATAGACCAGCTTCCAAAGGAAATAGTGCCATCCCGGCCCCTGCCGCCGGCTCCAGCCCGCGCGGATGTGGCATTCCTTCACCAGCACGCTGTCGAACAAAATGAAGCGCATGACGCTGCTCACATACATCAACAGAATACCCAGCAGGAATGCAGCAACCACCAGCACCGCGATCAATCCGGCGAACAACATGGGGTCTGACCCCGCGAAGTCTGGGGCCAGAAAATGGTCGCTGCGCGGGTGCCGGGGAAGGGTGAAGTTGGAGAAGTTGGGTATCTTGAATCCGCCGGAGCTGAGTTCCCCGGCTAGCAATCCCACCAAGGCCAGCCGAACCCATTGGCCGATGCGAAAGGGCTGAAAGAGCTGCCGCTTGGTGTGCTCAATGGCAGGAGAGATCGCGTCCACGGCGGAGAATGGCAAGCGTACACCTCGGCGTCTATAGAATGGGGACGAAAATACTGCAAACCGGGTAGTGGGTCAAATGAATTCTAAAGCACAGCGCCCAGGATCTGCCTTCCGCTTGCCACTCGCTCGCTTTTTCCCTCGTTGTACGGATACGCAACCGGCGAGCAGATTGCTGCATGAAAAAGCGTGGCGCCTATGAAGATACATGACTCGCCCAGCCTCGAAACCACAGCGGAGCACTGCTCAACTCCTTGGAGGGGGCCTCTCTACGGCCTTCCCCATGGTAAACAGGGGCGTCCCAAAGAGATCGTGGAGACCCTCGTCCGTCCGCCGAAAGCCATATCGTTCATACAAACGGATGGCTGAACCGAGAAATGGGGTGGTACTAAGCAATAACCGGCCACAGCCTTGGCTAGAAGCCCAATCTTCCACGTACCGCAACAGAGCAGTGCCGGCGCCGGCCGCACGTGCCGCGGGCAACACTGCCATACCACGAACGTAGACCGATTCATCCTTTACAACGGCAGCTACGGTACCCATCACTGCGCCTTCGCGCAGCGCCACCCAAATCGCCCCTTCCCGCATCCGTGTGAGAACCTGCTCGGTCCCGGGAGTGGTTGCAGCGAAGCCGCCCTCCGTGTAAAGAGCCTTGAACTCCACGAACGATTCATGCAGCACCACTGCAATTGCCGGCGCATCTTCCGGCCCCGCGCGACGAACCTCAAGGTGGGTTGCCGATATCATGCCCGCGCGGTTGTCGTTCGCTGCCTCCACGATTCAAGCTCTGGCCGCCGTCGCCCCAGCCCGTTCCATCCACCCGTCAAATTGCTGCAACGCCAGCTCACACTGTAAGCGGTGGCGCTCTTTCCGGTCGCGGATTTTCTTCTCTAAAGGCGGCAACAGATCAAAAGTGATGTTCGCCGGCTGGAAGTTTTTCGCATCCGCATGGGTCACATAGTGGGTCAGCGATCCAAACGCGGAAGCCCGCGGCGGAGGCACAGGCTCACTGCCGAGTGCCAGCGCTGCCGCATGCAGCCCCGCCATCAATCCGGCGGCAATCGATTCCACGTAGCCTTCTACCCCACAGATTTGTCCGGCAAAGAAAACCCGCGGATGCGCTTTCATCTGCAGCGTCTCCCGTAGCAACACCGGCGCATTGATATAGGTATTGCGATGAATCTGTCCATAGCGCAGGAAGCGTGCGTTCTCGAGGCCCGGAATCATACTTAACACGCGCGCCTGCTCACCAAACTTCAAATGATTCTGGAATCCCACCAGGTTGTACGAATCCGCCCGCAGATTTTCCTGCCGCAACTGCACCACCGCGTAGGGCATTCGCCCGGTGCGCGGGTCCTTCAGCCCCACCGGCTTCATCGGACCGAAGCGCAACGTATCGCGCCCGCGCCGTGCAATCTCCTCGATGGGCAGGCAGCTCTCGAAGTAGTTCAACTTCTCCCAATCGCGCTCCTCCACCGATTGTGCTGCCAGGAGCGCGTCATAAAACCGGGCGTAGTCCTCCGCCGTCATCGGACAGTTAATGTAATCAGCCGACCCCTTGTCATACCGCGCCGCCAGATACACCCGCTCCATGTCGATCGAATCCGCCTCCACAATCGGACTGATCGAATCATAGAAATACAAATGGGGATTATGCGCAACAACATCCTGTAGAGTGCGAAAGGGTGGGGAAGCACTCAGGCGCGCAATCTCCAGCGCCAGTGCCTCCGAAGTTAAAGGCCCAGTCGCAATGATGGTGATCTGTTGGCCCGATTCTTCAACGGTAGTCGCCTCTTCCCGCTGCACCGTGATCCGCGGCTCCTGCGAAATCGCCTCCGTGACTTTCGCCGCAAACGTCACCCGATCCACAGCCAGCGCATGCCCCGCCGGAACGGCACACTGCCGCGCCACTTGCAGCAGCAATGATCCCGCACGCCTCATTTCTTCCTTCAACAACCACGGAGCCGTATTCTCGCTGTCTGACTTCAGCGAATTCGAGCACACCAGCTCTGCAAAGTCCGCCGTCTGGTGTGCCGGCGTCGAGCGCGCCGGCCGCATCTCAAACAACTCCACCGCGACACCCCGCCGCGCACACTGCCACGCCGCCTCCGATCCGGCCAGCCCAGCGCCGATAATCCTGACCACAGCTCCCATGATTTGCGACGCCCTCAAGGATTTCAGTGCAGGATCGGCGTAGCGTCGGTGGCAACGCAAATCCAACGCCCGTCTCTGAACACCCACGTATCGATAAATCGCTCGCGCCGCACGTAAGACTTCCCCCGTCCAGTTCCCTTCGCTTGAAATATTCCAGTGGCAATCGCCGTATTGCCAAACACGTGCACCGACACGGATTCCGGCGCGACCTGTTGCTCCTGGGAAGCGGCTTGCGAGCCAGATGACTTCACGCTGGTCAAGAAATCCGCCTTGGTTTGCACCGACCCGTCATCGTTTACCAGCACGATGGCGTCGTCGAGGATCGCCTCCAGCGCCTTTGTGTCTCCCGACTTGTACGCCTGGTTCCACGCGCCTTCCAGCGCCACAATCTTCGACTTGGTAGCGGACTCCGATGCTTCCTCCGCCGGGGCGGAAAAAATCGTTGCACAAAGCAAAGCTATCAAGAGGCCAGCAGAATTCATTTTGCATTCCTCCAACGAACCGCCGCAGTCGGTTCACTGCCTGCACTAAGTCAGAACTGAACTTGACAGACCCCGAACTCGCGCTCCGACTCCCCCAGTTCGCCCATTGGAGTCCGCAGCAATTTCACATATCAATCGTAGCAAAACGAGTGGAAAGAATCGCAGGTTGAAGGACTGGCTGCCCAAGCGTATCCGGGAACGCCCTTTTTCTTCACTGGCTGATCCATGTCGATTGGCTGCCTACACACACCCAACCTTCGCTCCGGCGAACCCGCGGCCGCGGGCAACCGCCGCGAGCAAACCAGAATCGTGACCGACGCAGTCGTTTTCATTGGATGAGCTCCTTACAGCTAGATCGGCAAGCTCGACGTTTTCCTGCACTGACTGGGCAAGCCAGACATGTGTGCACCCGTCGCGTCGAATCCGCGATTCATCTATCATGGGGAGATCTACTCACTCCTCCGGAGAACTCCATGGCACGCATCTCCTTGATCGCCCCGGAATCTGCGCCTCCCGCAGTGCGCGAGATTTACGACACCACGCTTCGCGGCAAGCCCGGCAACGTACAGAAAGCCCTCGCCCATCGTCCCGAGATGCTTAAGAATTTTCTAAGCTTCTACGCCAGCGTGGGACGGTCGCTCGACCGCAAGTTGTACGAACTCATTTACCTCCTCGTCTCCTTTATCAATGGATGTCACTACTGCACGCAGCACCATGTCGCGTCGTCGAAGCGCGTCGGCCTCACAGCCGAAGATTGGGCGTCGCTTAAGGCGGGAAATTTCTCTCGTTACAGTGAGAAAGAGCGGGCAGCGCTGACTTACAGCGAAAGGCTGACGCGGGCCCCGCACGAAATCACGGAAACGGACTTCGCCGAACTGAAGAAGCATTTCTCCGATCCCGAGATCGTCGATATCCATATGCTGGCCGGCCTCGCCAACCTCACCAACCGCTTCACTGATCCATTGGGCCTGGAATTGGAGTTCCAGGAAGAAAAGATGTAGAGAATGCGGTAATTTCGTGTTTCAGGTTGGGTTTGGCAATTACAAAATTACCCAACTACAAAATTGCCCTCTCATCCCCCACGCGCCGCGTTACTCGCTCGCGATCCAGATATTCCAGCAGAGGGATTGCATACTTGCGGGTCACTCCCGTCAGCTCCTTGAATTTCGCAACGTCAATTATGGATGACTTTGCCTTGTAGGAAGTCATCTGCCGCCGCAACTGTTCCAGTGCGCTGCCATGAAAAACCAATTCATCGGCAACCTTGATCAGCACCTTGTCGCGCAGCAGGAGCGTGACAATCTTGTGGGCCCGCACCTTGTCCACCTTCAGCCCGGCAATCACATCCTGGAGCGCAGGAACCTTCAGTCCCGCCGAGCGAAACGCGTCCTCGATCTTCTTTTTCGATTCGGCCTCTTCATCCTTCATCGCCACTCCACGCCCCGGCAGCCGCACCAGGTCTCCAACCAGTTCGAGCTTCTTGTCCCCGACCAGCACGGCGGCAGCGGTCTCGAACACTTCCGGGGTTGCGTCCACCCGCGCCCGCAACTCCTCCTTGCTGATTCCACCCACCAGCGGATTGTTTTTATGGAAATCGGCGGCAGTGCTCATGGTGTGCGATTTCAGCGCTTCTAACGCGGACGAATCCAAAAATAGTTCACCAGCCCGCACCACCCTGCCCGCTTTCACCGCCTGAGCCAGTTGCGATTCGATCACGTTCTTCCTCCAACCGGTCTCGGCAACCAGTCGGGACATAGAGATTCCTTCATGGTGCCTCCGGGCGATCCGGGCTCTCACGATGGCTTCGCGATCGCCGCCGGCCAGGACTTCGAGGAAGTCGGCGTGTCCCGGCCTCCGCGGCATGGGCGCAGCGTCCAACACAACTCCGCCACCAATCGTCACCACCGGCGAAAATTGCCGGATGATAAACCGGTCTCCTGGCAGGAGCAGGGCCGCTTCCGGCAGCTTCAGCCGCGCAAACGCTTCTTGCCCAGGCAACAGTTTTCGCTGCCCGACGCTTCCTGGGTTCCCCACCTTTGCCTTCTTTGCAAAGGTGGGATCCGATTGCTTCGGCTCGTACAATACAACTTCCGCAATCTTCTCCATCGTGTACGAATGAAAATGCACCCGGGCACGGTCTTTCAGCGGATGCTGCGCCGAGGACAACAAGCGTAAACGGACGTCCGCCTGCCGCGTAGCCGCGAAATTCGCCGGAGGAATCAGTGTCATGCCTCGCGACAGGTCCCCCGTGCTCGGCCCCGCAAGGTTCAACGCAGTCCTCTGACCAGCGACGGCTGCCGCTGCGGTTTCTCCGTGCACCTGCACGCCGCGCACGCGCACTCGCTGCCCCGTCGGGAAGACTTCTATCTCGTCCTCGCGCCCAATCGTCCCGGCCACCAGCGTTCCCGTCACCACTGTCCCGAAACCCTTCATGGTGAAAACGCGGTCGATGGGCAATCGGGCGATCGCATGCGAATCGCGCGGCTCGACCTCGGCCGCGGCCACAACCATCGCGCGCTTCAGTTCTTCCAACCCCGCGCCTGTCAGGGAACTGACGGCGATGATCGATCTTGGCTTATCCAGGAAGGTCCCGTGCACAAACTCTTCCACTTCCAGTCGCACGACCTCGAGAGTCTCCGCATCCACCGCATCGGATTTGGTCAGCACCGCGATTCCGCGCTGCCCCCCCAGAAGTTGCAGGATGTCAAAGTGCTCCCGCGTCTGCGGTTTGATCGCTTCATCCGCGGCAATCACCAGCAGCACCAGATCGATCCCGCCTACCCCAGCCAGCATATTGCGCACGAAACGCTCGTGCCCGGGAACATCGACAAAGCCCAAACGCAGCGTCTCTCCGTTCGGCGCAAGCAGATCCATGTGGGCGAAGCCAAGATCAATGGTGATGCCCCGCCGCTTCTCTTCCTCAAGCCGGTCCGCGTCGATCCCGGTCAGCGCCTTCACCAGCGCCGTCTTGCCATGGTCGATGTGTCCCGCCGTTCCTACGATGATCGATTTCATCTGGCTGGCATCTTACCGGAAAAGGACTTCATGATTGAAAACCACGTGCACGGTGATTCGACCTACCCATCCGCCCTGCTAAATGCGACAATAGAACTTCCCCATGACTCCTGCCTTCCCTCCGGAGACCCTGCGGCAGCACGGCCTCACGCTTGACGAGTACGAAAAGATCAAGCAGCTCCTCGGGCAGCGCGAGCCCACGCTCGCCGAACTCGGCATCTTCAGCGTGATGTGGAGCGAGCACTGTTCCTACAAATCGTCACGCGTACATCTGAAGCGGCTGCCCACGCATAGCAAGCGCGTGCTGCAAGGGCCGGGCGAGAATGCCGGGATCATCGACATCGGCGACGGTTGGGCCTGCGCCTTCAAGATCGAGTCGCACAATCACCCGTCCTTCATCGAACCGTTTCAAGGCGCCACCACCGGCGTGGGCGGAATCCTGCGCGATATCTTCACCATGGGCGCGAGACCGGTCGCGATCATGGATTCCCTGCGCTTTGGCCCGATCACGGCTCGTGGGGAGCGGGCACTTCTGTCCGCCGACGCCCTCGGTGAAGAGCAAGCGGGCAAGGGTGCCCAGTCCCCACAGATAATTCCAGCGCCAGCAAATCCCACCCGGGCTGAGATACACAAGAACCACTCCATGCTTGAAGGCGTGGTCAGCGGGGTTGCTTCTTACGGCAACTGTTTTGGCGTACCCAACCTGGGTGGCGAAACGAAGTTCGAGCCGTGCTACTCCGGCAATCCGCTGGTAAACGCATTCGCCATGGGCCTGGTGCGCAAAGACGAAATCTTCTACGCGCGCGCCGCCGGCGAAGGCAACCCGGTAATCTACGTTGGCGCCAAGACCGGACGCGACGGCATCCACGGCGCCACGATGGCCAGCGAAGAATTTAGTGAAGCGTCGGAGGCAAAGCGGCCCAACGTTCAGGTCGGCGATCCGTTCCTGGAAAAGTTGCTGCTCGAAGCCTGCCTCGAAGCCATGCAGACCGGGGCGATTGTCGGCATTCAAGATATGGGCGCGGCGGGACTGACTTGCTCGACCTGCGAAATGGGCGCGCGCGGTGCTGTCGGCATCGAGATCGAGCTGGATCGCGTGCCGCAACGCGAAACCGGCATGACTCCCTACGAAATCATGCTGAGCGAGTCGCAGGAGCGCATGCTGCTGGTGGCGCAGAAAGGCCGCGAGCAGGAAGTTTTCCGCGTTTTTGAAAAATGGGGGCTCGATGCGGTCGAGGTCGGCAAGGTTACGACCGACAACAAATTGCGCGTGCTCGATCACGGCGAAGTGGTCGCCGAGATTCCGAATCAGGCGCTTACCGATGACGCGCCGGTGTACAAACGTCCGCTGGCGCGCTGGGAACCTCCGCTGCCGCGCGAGATGCCGAAGCAGATCAAGCTCAATGCCGCCGGGCTCGGTGCAAGCGATGACTCCACGCAGAATTTGAAGCGGCTTCTTGCCAGCCCGAACATTTGCGGCAAGCGGTGGGTCTGGCAGCAATACGATCACATGGTGCAGACCAACACGGTCGACGCTCCGGGAGCGGGCGACGCCGGTGTCATTCGCATCAAGAATCCAGACCCTGGCGGAGCGCAGCGCGGCTTGGCGATGGCGCTCGATGGCAATAGCCGCTGGTGTTATCTCGATCCGCGGGTGGGCGCCATGCACGCGGTGGCCGAGGCCGCGCGCAAGGTTGCGTGCTCCGGCGCAACTCCCGTAGGCGCAACCAATTGCCTCAACTTCGGAAATCCCCAGAAGCCGCACATTATGTGGCAGTTCTCGCAAACCATCGATGGCATCACCAAAGCCTGCGAGGAGCTTGAGATTCCCATCACCGGCGGCAACGTCAGCTTCTACAACGAGACGCTGGGCGAGGGCATTTATCCCACACCCGTCCTGGGGGTGGTGGGGATCCTCGAAGACGTGCGCAAAACCGCGAAGATGCATTTCACCGCGGCGGGACGCACCATCGTGCTATTGCGCGCGGGCGAAGCAGCCGATATCACCGATGTAGAGAGTGAGTTCGGTTCGTCGGAATACGCCAAAGAAATTCTGGGAGCGTTGTGGGGATATCCTCCGGAGCTGGATCTGGAGAAAGAAGCTGCCCTCGAGAAGGGCGTGATCGAATCAATTCAGCAGGGCTTGGCGGAATCCGTACATGACTGCTCGGATGGCGGGTTGGCGGTGGCGCTGGCCGAGAAAACATTTGCGAAGGGCATGGGCGCTCGAGTGAATCTGGCGTCGAACGGGCTTCCGGCGGAGTTCGTGTTATTTGGAGAAGATGCGAGCCGCATCGTGCTCTCCTGCGACCCGGCGAACGTTGCGCGAATCGAACAGATAGCCGAGAAACACGGAATCGAAGCGGACGTGATTGGGGAAACAATTCCGGAGCGGCTCGAAATCACGCTGGATGGGCGTGGGTTTGTATCCGAGACAGTTTCGGAGTTGAACTCTGCTTACGAATTTGCCTTGGAATCGACTTTACGGACGGATCCGGATTTGGTGGCGGCGGACTAGCTGGAACGACAATGACGGGCTGTGCAACCGGGTAAAACGGCAGCCTAGGATGGGGTAGATGGCTGGCTTGCCGCCGTTTACTACCCAATACGAAGGAATGGATCCACCTGCGGCGGGCGCTGGAAGCCGAGGAAGCTAATTGCTAGATGCTGATTTCCGACAAATTCCACGACGAGTGCGGGGTGGTGGCGATCTTTGCCCATCCTGAGGCGGAGAAACTCGCTTACCTCGGGCTGCACGCTCTCCAGCATCGCGGGCAGGAGTCGGCGGGGATTGTCACTTCCGATGGCCTGACTTCGCGAGTGCACA
>Ga0302326_10017198_pt1 | contig 15097 bp, 14 predicted proteins | sample Palsa_T0_3_FD_202264 | JGI IMG/M metagenome (GOLD analysis project Ga0302326, IMG submission 202264) | Peat permafrost microbial communities from Stordalen Mire near Abisko, Sweden - Palsa_T0_3 | ecosystem: Environmental > Terrestrial > Soil > Palsa > Peat permafrost | place: Sweden: Abisko... | reverse complement strand
CCTTCCCATGCCGAACGACAGCGATCCACGGGTTGTGACGTGCTGATTGACGGCCGGGGCATCGCGATCGCGGCGTCGTTGACGGTGCACGCGACGTTGCTCGTCGCGACGGGCACCCCCCACGCTGGGCAGGCGCAAAGCGTCGTGTCGGCCCTGCCCGCGGAGACGGATGTCGCGGTGGACCTGCCCGGCGATCCCCTCCTGCCGGACGTCACGCGCGATGGCGCGCCCACGTTCCCGGACGCCAAGCGCGCGGCGATTCCACCGTCGCGCGCGGCCACCCCACCGTCACGTCCCTTCGCGGCAGCCCCGGCTCCGCACGTGGCCATGGCCCCGGACGCCGTTCCGGGCGCTTCCCCGCCCGTCGACGACCCGCCTCGCTTCACGGTCGCGATCGGTTCTGGTTTGGCACCCGCTGCGGCGAGCGCGCCGTCTTTCGTGGCTGCGGCCCCAGGGCGGGCCCCCACCAAGGGGGGGGACGACGCGCCGATCTCCGAGGACGGCGTCTCTGCGCCCGCGCGACTGTCGCACGGGGAGCCCTCGCCCTACCCGGAGAGCGCGCGCCGTCAAGGCGTGCAAGCCGATGTGCCCCTCGAGCTCGTCGTATCGTCGTCGGGCGTCGTCGAAGAGGCGCGCGCTCTCTCCCGATCGGGCTACGGGCTCGACGACGCGGCGGTCGCCGCCGTCCGGCGATATCGCTTCCGGCCGGCCATGCGCGACGGAGTCCCCGTCCGTGTGCGCATGCGCTGGGTCATGCAATTTCGTTTGTGGTGACGCCGGCGCTCAGAGCGCCGCGTACGCCGCGAGGAGCTTGCTCTCCAGCGCCTGCGCATCGGGCCCGTCCTTCAGGCGCAGCGTCGTGAGCACCGTGTCCTTGCGCAATGCGTGGTTTGCCTGCTTCGCCGGGTAGATCGACTGCAGCGCGGCGAGGCCCGTCTTCGCCGAGTCGTCGTCGGCGTATTCGCAGACACTCACGGTGACCGAACCGTCGCCCGTCGTTCCCCCTTCGCAGAAGTTTGCCTTGTATGTCGCGGCCAGGCCTTGCTTTTTGGTGGCCACGCCGCCACCCGCCTTGGCGAAAGCGGCTAGAACGTCGTCGGCGTTGGGCTGGATGTGCGGGCGATTCTGCGCCTCTTTGAGGAGGCGATCGCCGAGCGTGATAGCGATCGCCGACGGACCCGAGGCCGACGGCGACACGGACGCGCTCGCTGCCTGCGCAGTTGACGACGCAGCGACGCTCTCCGCCGCCGGTCCGGGCGGTGACGCCGCTGCTGGCTCCGCTTTCTTCGAGCACGCGGCCGGCGCAAACGTGAAGATCGCAAGTGTGACGACGAGATCGGATGTCCGCATGACGGCCCCGCACGCTACTCGCGTCCCGCCCGTCCCTCGACACATTTTTCCGACAGGAGCTCCGAAACCGCAGACCAAGGGTCGCCGTAACGGATAGCTGTGGTTGGCGAGCGTCCACTTCCGGACCCGTCGCAAGCAAAGGAGGGGTCCCCAATGAGGCTGTCTTCAAAGCTGGTGGTGTTGTCCGCGGGTGCGCTCGTAGCGTTGCCCACTGTCGCGCAGGCCTCGAGCCATCGCGAAGCCCCGTTCGTCACCAAGAGTCCCAAGGTCGACGGTACGGATTTCTACATGTTCGATAGCTACGATCCGTCGGAGAGCGCCGGTCCGACGAACGTCGTGCTCATCGCCGACTACTTGCCTCTGCAGGACCCGTTCGGCGGACCAAACTACTTCACGCTCGATCCCGAAGCGATGTACGAAATCGACGTCGACAACACCGGCACGTGCTCTTCCAAGATCGCGTTCCAGTTCCACTTTCAGAACACGCTGGCCGCCGGGGGCGCGGGCTTGTCGCTCGACATCGGGCCCGCCGACGCCAGCGTCAGCGTGCCCGTGCCCTTGGTCAACATCGGCGCGGTCGGTGCCGGCACGCTGAACGTCAGCGAGACGTATACCGTCAACATGGTCGTCAACGGCACGTCGACGCCGATCAACGTGCACGGGTCGTCGGTGACCACGTTCACGAAGCCCACCGACAACATCGGCGTCAAGTCCTTCCCGGTCGATGCGGGTGGCTACGCGGCCTACGCGAGCCAGTACGTCTACGACATCGACATCCCGGGCTGCGCCGGCAAGACGGGCAAGATGTTCGTCGGCCAGCGCGCCGAGCCCTTCGCCGTCAATCTCGGACCGACGTTCGACCTGATCGACGCGCCGGGCAGCATCGTCACGGGCGCGTCCCCCGCCGGTTGCCCGCTGCCGGGGGCGACGACCTACAACTGCGTCAGCAACCCGCTTCAGGGCAAGAACATCACCTCCCTCGAGCTCGAGGTTCCCGCATCGTGCCTGACGACGGGCGGCGGCACGGTCATCGGCGGATGGACGTCGGCGTACTTGCACCAGGGGCGCGTCCTCAACCCCACGGCCAGCTACACCGTGCCGGCGGCGGAGGGAGGTCCTTGGGTCGAGGTCTCGCGCCTCGGCAATCCGCTCGTCAACGAGGTCGTCATCGGCTTGCCCGACAAGGACAAGTGGAACGGCAGCGCGCCCGCCGAGGACGTGCAGAACTTCGCCAAGTACGTCGAATACCCCACGTTGCCGGAGCTCATCAGCATCCTGTTCGGCGGCGGCGCCCAGATCGCTCCGCAGGTGTTCCCTCGCACCGACCTCGTCGCGGCCTTCCTGACGGGATTGCCTGGCGTCAACGCATTCCCCACGACGGACGCCGGCGCGGCCCCGGGGACGTGCGACATGCTGCGCCTCAACACGGCGCTCCCGGCGACGCCCGCGGGCACCACGTACGACTGCAGCGTCGACAACGGGAGCGCGGGCTCGACCGGCCAGTGTTATCTCGGCGCCGCCCTCTGCGCGGTCAACGGGACCGTCACCCCGACGGCTCCGGGTTGCGACCTGGGTGGTTTTCCCAACGGGCGGCGCCCGGGTGACGACGTCGTCGACATCGCACTCGACGTCGTGATGGGTTTCCTACTGCCCGCCAACGCCGCGAACCCGCTCTACAACGGCAAGGTCACGCCGTTGACGGACGGCGTGTGGCAGAACGCCGGGGAGTTTACGATTCCCGCCGCGTTCCCATTTCTCAATACGCCCAACCAGGGCGCGAACGGTAACGGCACATGAGGACCTCGATGCGTGGCGCGGTCGCGCTCCTCAGCGCGACTCTCGCGGCGGGGCCTCTCAGCCTTGTCGTCACCGCCTGCGGCAGCAGCAACAACAACGGTAGCCCCAGCCCCGAGGACGGGGGGGGGCCGGGTGTTGACGGGTCGGGCGGATCGTCCGGCGGTTCCAGCGGATCGTCCGGCGGTTCCAGCGGTTCATCGAGCGGTTCGTCGTCGGGCGGGTCCTCCGGCGGCTCATCGGGTTCGTCGAGTGGGGACGCGGGCGCGTGCGTCTTCGAGACGCTCGTCACGGGCCTCATCACGACGCCCCCGTCGACGCCCGTCGCGTGCAGCGCCCCGTTGTGCGGATGCGCCGACAACGGGACGTTGATAACCTCCGTACCCGGGTCGTTCTGAACAGGACACGGGCCATCTTCGGCGTGACGGGGGCGCTGGTCCTCGTCGGGGCTCTTCTCTTCAGGCCGAGCGCGCGCGCCGACGCGCCCCGCCTGCCCACCGACAGCGGAGAGGTGCTCGAGCATCTCCCGCCGCGCGACCCGGGCGAGCGGCAGCGGGGCGAGCTCCGAAAGGCGCTCTCCTCGCGGCCCGATGATCTGCAGTCCGCGGTGTGGCTCGCGCGGCTCGACATCGAGGCGTCTCGCAAGCGGGCCGACCCGCGGTACCTTGGTCAGGCCCAGGCGGCGCTCGCCCCGTGGTGGGACTCGCCGTCGCCGCCGGAGCAAGTGCTGGTGCTGCGGGCGACGATCCGTCAGTCGCTGCACGATTTCAACGGTGCGCTGGCGGATCTCGATCGCGTGCTCGTCCAGGCCCCCGGCGACGTGCAAGCCTGGATCACGCGGTCGGTCGTGCTGACCGTTCGAGGGCGATACGCCGAAGCCAAGGCCAGCTGCGAACCCGTGGAGAGGCTGGCGGCTTCCATCGTCTTCTCGATCTGCGACGGCTCCGTCGACGCCTTGGTGGGGCACGCGTCGGCGGCCGCCGATCGCATCGAGCGATCGGTCCGGACGGCGACCAGCCCGGAGCTGCGCGAATGGGGCCTCTCGACCCTCGCCGAGATCGAGGGTCGCCTTGGACGGAACGACGATGCCGCGCGGCTCTTCGAGCAGGCGCTCGCGCTCGACCGCGACGACGCGTACGCGCTGGCGGCGTACGCCGACCTGCTCCTCGACGAAGGGCGCCCGGCCGAGGCGGCGCGCGCGGTCGCGGGCAGGACCGACAACGACAATCTGCTGCTTCGCCTCGTGCTCGCGGAGACCGCATCGGGGGACTCGAAGGCCCGCGACCACGCCGACCTCCTCGCCGCCCGATACGGCGCGAGCCGCCTCCGCGGCGACACGGTGCACCGGCGCGAGGAGTCGCGCTTCGTCCTGGGGGTCAAGCACGACGCGCCCGCGGCGCTCGACCTTGCTCGAGCCAACTGGGACGTCCAGCGCGAGCCATGGGACCTGCGCGTCTTTCTCGAGGCCGCGCTCGCCGCGAAAAAGCCTGCCACGGCGGCGCCCGCGCTGGCCTTCCTCGACGAGAACCACCTCGAGGACCCCGCCATTCGCGCGCTTGCGCAGCGTCTCCGGGCGACGCGGTGAGGGGGCGACGGCTCACCCGCCGCGTCCTCGCGCTGCTGTTCGCGGCAGCGGCGATGCTCTTCGCGCTGCCAGCGCTCGCGCACAAGCCGAGCGACAGCTATCTGACGCTCGAGACGCTGGGAACGCACGTGGACGGTCGCTGGGACATCGCGCTCCGCGATCTCGACAACGCGATCGACCTGGACCCCGACGGCGACGGCGCCGTCACGTGGGGCGAGCTGAGCGCTCGCGCGACCGAGGTGACGTCGACCGCGCTGGGTCACCTTGCCCTCGCGGCCGACGGAGCGCCGTGTCCGATCACCACGCGCGGTCTTCGCGTCGCATCCCATTCGGACGGCACCTACGCGGTGATCGATTTCGATGCCGCCTGCCCCGCGGCTGCGCGCGCGCTGACCGTCACGTACACGCTCTTCTTCGACATCGACCCGCAGCATCGCGGCATCGTCCGGATCGACGACGGCGCGGGGACCCGGACGGCGATCTTCGGGCCGCGCGAGCGGCAGCAGATCTTCGAGAGGACCGAGCTGCGGCGAATGCACCAGCTCGGGGCGGCGATCCGGCTCGGGATCGAGCACATCTTTCGAGGGATCGACCACCTGTGTTTCCTCGTCGCACTGCTCCTGCCCTCGGTGCTCGTGCGGCGCGGACACTCGGGGTGGGAACCCGTGCCGCACCTGCGGCCGGCGCTCATCGACGTGCTCAAGATCGTCACGGCGTTCACCCTCGCTCACTCGATCACGCTCACCCTTTCGGCGCTCGAGGTGCTGCGCTTGCCGAGCCGGCTCGTCGAGTCGGGGATCGCGGCGTCCGTCGTCGTGGCGGCGCTCAACAACGTATACCCCCTCCTCGCCGAGGATCGCTGGGCGGCGGCATTCGCGCTCGGCTTGCTGCACGGCTTCGGCTTCAGCGCCACGCTGATGGATCTCGGCTTGCCCCGTCAAAACCTGGCCCTCACGCTCTTCGGCTTCAACGTCGGGGTGGAGATCGGCCAGATGTGCGTGGTCGCGGCGTTCGTCCCGCTCGCGTACGTCGCGCGCCGGACGTGGTTCTATCGGCGCGTCGGGCTCGTCGGGGGATCGCTGGCGATCGCCGGAGTCGCCGGACTATGGCTGGTGGAGCGGGCTTTTGCGGTGACGCTCCTGTGAGCAGCGGCGGGGACGCTCGGTCCGCGGCGCACGGGGTCGGGTCGTCATGCCGCCGTCAGGATCAACATGCGCGCCGCGATAGAGCCCGGTCGAATCACGACGCGTCGTTGCTTTCTCGAGCTGGCGCGAATTTGCGTAGCACCGTTTCAAGGCATCGTGTTACGAGATTTCTGGACCGCCATGGGTCGACGCGGAAGGACGTCGGCAGCTGCCGTTGTTTTCTCGACGCTCGCCTCGGGGGCGGCCTGGGGACAGGTGCCGCCGCCCGGCCCGCCTGCGCCCGCCGCCGACGCGATCACGCCTCCCGTGCTTCATACGCACCCGGAGGCGGTGTACCCGCCCGATGCGCTCCGCGACGGGCTCGAAGGTACGGTGGGGATCGAGCTCTCCGTCGACGAGAGCGGGCGCGTGACGGACGCGCGGGTGACGGCGCCGGGGGGTCACGGCTTCGACGAAGCCGCCGTCGCGGCGGCGCGCGAGTTCACCTTCGAGCCGGCGCGCAAAGGCGGCGTCGCGATCCGCTCCACGGTCCAATTTGCGTACGAGTTTCATCGGCCTGCGCCGGCGCCGCCTCCACCCGTCCCGGCTCCGGTCGCCGCGCCCATGACCGCGGCGGCCCCGCCGCCGACGCCCGTCCAGGTCGGTCCCGATCAGACCACCCTGGTGCTCGCGCAGCAGCCGTTCGACGTGGCGCCGCCGAGCCGCGCGGCTTCCGACTCGAGCACCGGTCAGGCGGAGCTCTCGCTGCGACCGATGTTTCGCGCGGAGGGGATGCTCGAGGTCGTCCCGGGCCTCTTCTCGGTACAGCATGCGGGCGGCGGCAAGGCGCAGCAGGACTTCGCGCGCGGCTTCAACCTCGACCACGGCACCGACATGGCGTTCTTCGTCGACGACACGCCGATCAACGCCGTGAGCCACGCCCACGGGCAAGGCTACTCGGACCTTCACTTTCTCATCCCCGAGACCGTCGCACGCGTGGACTCCACGAAGGGGACGTACGCGGCCAGTGTCGGAGACTTCGGGACGGCGGGCTCGGTCGACTTCCACATGACCGATCACACCGCCGAGAGCGTCGCGAAGCTCGAGCTCGCGCCATCGACCGGCCACGAGCGGTTCGTCGTCGTCGAGTCGCCCGACTTCGGGGACAAATGGCGCACGGCGGTGGCCGTCGAGGCGTTCCACGAGAACGGCCCCTTCATCCATCCGGAGAACTACGGGCGCCTCAACGGCTACGCGAAAGTGACGCGCGTGCTCGACGGGCAAAGCGAGCTGTCGTTCATGGCCATGGCTTACAGCGGCTCGTGGAGCATGTCCGGGGTGCTCCCGGCGCGGGCCGTCTGCGGCGAGGGTGACGGCACGCCCCGGCCGGCGGCGTATTCCGGGTCCAACTGCATCAGCCGGTGGGACTCGGTCGACCCGACGCAGGGCGGAGCCAGTCAACGCGTGATGGCTTGGGCGCAGTACCGCGCTCGCTTCGAGACGCACTGGACCTTTCGGGCGAATGCGTACTCGGTGCACTCGAACCTCCAGCTCTTCCCCAACGACGGCATCGCCTCGTCGGTCCTGCAGCCCGACGGGATCAAGTACGGCTCGCAGATCGAGCAGGACGACACGCGCACGGAGTCGGGCGCGAACATCACGCTCACGCACCGCGCCGTCGTCGGCGGCATGTCGATGCAAACTACGCTCGGCGTGCAGATCCGCGACGACGACATCGAGTCGCAGCTGCATCGCACCGAGGCGCGCCGCCGCCTCGACGGCATCGACGCCAACATCCCCGGACCGATCTACGACGGCCATATCAACGAGACCGAGAGCGCCGCGTACATCGAAGAAGAGCTCCATCCGGCCCCCTGGCTGCGATTCGTGCTCGGAGCTCGGGGTGACCGCATCGACGCCGCCGTCAACAACGAGAGCCAGACGGCGGTCGATCAGGTCTCCGGGTACGCCGGCCAGGGACAACTCTCGCCGAAGGCGACGGCCGTCGTGACGCCGGTCGACCAGGTGGACCTCTTCGCCAACTACGGGCGCGGGTTTCACAGCAACGACGCACGCACGCTTTCGATGGGTCAGGCGGCGACGCTCATCGCCTCCGCCGTCGGAGCCGAGGTCGGCGCGACGGTACGCCCCTTGCCAGGGCTCGCTCTCTCGGCGATGGGATTTCTCATCGATCTCACCTCGGAGCTCACGATCGACGGCGACACGGCGTCGACGACCCCGTCGGGGCCGACGCGCCGCTACGGCTTCGAGGCGACCGGGCGCTACAACTTCAACGATCGCCTGTACGCCGACCTCTCGTTCACCGCGGCCCATTCGCGCTACGTCGACGCGGCCGACATCGACGCGGGGACCGTCTATTTGCCCGACGCGCCCATCCGGACGTTCAGCGCCGGTGCGGGCATCCGGCAGCCCGTGGGCAACGGCGTCTCCCTCCTGGGATCGGCGACCGTCCGTTCCATGTCGCGCCGATACGGCGACTCGGGGCCGACGCCCCTCGTCGAGACCGGCTGGACGGTCGTCAACCTCGCGGCGGGGGTGCGCTGGAGGCACGTCGAGCTCCTGGCCGACTTGATGAACGTGGCGGACGTGAAGTGGCGCGAGGGTCAGTTCGAAGTCAACTCGCGGCTCCCGAACGAGGGTCCGAACCCGCCCGCGGGGATAAGCTTCACTCCCGGTCTTCCGCGGACACTGATGGTCCATGGCGCCGTTTACTGGTGAACGGAGGTCCAACGTGAACACGCCAATCGTGCCGATGGTCGGGATCGTGTGCGCCGGCGCGCTCGCATCCCCCCGTCACCCGCTGTGCATGCCAACCCCGGGCCCTCGGACCGGCAGCGCCTCGTAACGGGCCAGCCGGACGGACATCTCCACGAAGGGGTACCGCACGTACACGTTCGAGCAGCCCAACTCGCTCGGCGTAGCCGAGCAACGCTACTCCACGGCGCAGGGGCACGAGCAAGAGCAGGCCATCGCCCGCATCGTCGACCTCACCCGCTTCAAGCGCCACATCGCTTCGTCAACCGCGGGGCCGATGAACCGCTCCGCCTCACCGGCCCCAGTTCGCCGGATACAACCGGCGCAGTCGATCGCGATCCGCTTCCGTCAAAGGAAAGAAGTGAGGCGTCTCGGAAGCGTAGAGGTTCGGGCGACAAGGCGCTGGGCGGCCGCACATGAGCGTCGTCGGGTCGGAGTTGTGGCCAAGGCCAATCGCGTGGCCGAGTTCGTGGGCGATGACGTTGCGGAGGACGTTGGGCATCGTTAGCGGCTCGAGCTGGGCGTTCTTGATGGCGATGAGGCGACGGTTGCCGATGCGAGAGCTGAAAGAGATGAACTTTGCGCTGGAAAGGCAGATAAGAAGATCTCCTCCGAAGCGATCGAATGGCGCCGGATGTTGACGAAGCCATGCGCCTCGGAGCATCCCGTCGGAAAACCAGCCTGCCGTCACCCCTGAGAGGGCTTGAAGATCGGCGTCAGGGAGCTCGTCGACGACGCGATGGATCGTTCCGAGCCGAAACGGGGTTCCCAGCCCGGCGAAGGTGTGATTCCAGAACTCGAGCGCCTCTTCAAGAACGGGAAGCCGCGGGTCTGCCGCGGGGGAGATCACGGTGATCTCCGGGCTTCGGTGCCAACCTTCGTTGAGCGCGCTCCAGGGGAAGCCAAACGCGGCGAAACCGGCCGCCATGGCAACCGTGACGAACAAGGTCGTGGCTTGACGGCGTCTCATCGACGTTAGCCGGGAAAGCGAAAGAGCCCGCGGGGCCATGCTAGCGGCTACTCGCCAGCTCCTTCTCCGACGCAAAGAGGGACACGACCTTGTCGACCGCCGAGAGCATCTCCTCGCGCTGCGCCGTCGAGTAGTGCCTCTGCATCCGGTCCGGCCGCCGCCGCTCGGCATGATGCGCCGCGCCTTAGTGCACCGCCGTCGAGATAGAATTAACGGTGCAGGTAAGCGCGGCCGGCGACGGGCTACGGGCGCTTGCTCGTCCAATGCTCCTGCCCGACGGCGTCCGGCCACGCTGATCCCAGCTTGAGCAGAGTGAGCCACGTCTCCGCGAGCTTGCCCCCCTCGATGCGATAGAGCTGCATGCCCGCCCGCGTCTGCGTCTCTCCCGTGCTCGCGTCGGTCCACGTCAGGTTGAAGCGAAACCACGCGCGTTTGTCCGAGAAGTCGTGCTCGTACACGACGAATCGCGTCTTCGGGCGCTCCCGCTGCGCGGCCGCGATCTCTGTCGCGTAATCCTCGGGCGTCACCGCTCGAGTGCCCGATTCGTCGTGCCGGATGTAACTCGGCGCCACGCAGGGCGCCGAACTCGCCCGGCGTCTGCGCGAGGGCCGTTCGACCGACGTCGACCCCTACGGCGCGACGAGCCCCGCGGAGTTCTTCGCGGTCGTGACGGAGATGTTCTTCGAGAAGCCCACCCAGCTGGCGCAAAAGCACCCGGGCCTTACGCCGAGCTCTCCGCGTTTTATCGGCAGGATCCCGCGCTGCTCGTCGCGCGGCACGCGGCCGAGTCGGTTCTCACTGGGGTTCGAACGGAACCTTGAAATAGCGCGTTTCGCCGATTCGATTCGCAAGGTGCGAATGCGAATGGCAGCGCTTGATGCGGTCCGCGAGGATCGCGCCGACCGGAGCTCCCCCTTTGTTGCCTGGCGTGGGTCGTGCACTGGATGGCCCACGGGATGAACCTTAGCGCCGCCCCTCCGCGCATCCTCGCAGCAACCGATTTGAGCGATCCCGCCGAGGCGATTCGGCAGGCCGATGCCCATGCGCGACCTCGTTCGAGGTGTTCGTCCAGCACCGGCAGCGACCACGCGGAGAGCGTGCTCCCCGAGCACCGTTTCGATCTTCGTGCGCACCGCCTCGCGAAGGTCGTGCGGAAGCTCCGGCGAGAACACCTCCTTGTGCGGCTCCCTTCATGAAAGCGCCCGGGGCCCGCCCTTGGTCCGCGGTGCCCACCGCGTTCTTTTGCTTGGGCGGGTCCCGGCCGGAAAGGCCATTCGCATGCACAGACCTCACCTGCCTCGTCGCCGCGGTGGGCAACCCATGCCCGCTGCTGTGGGGGGCTCCTCTTGCCGCGTGACAGCCTCCCGCCGACCGGAGCACCGGGGGGACACCACGACCCGCGGGCTGGCGAGGAGCGGCGTTCTCGACCGAGCCTCTGCGCCGTCGACCCCGACCCCGTGGCGCGCCGCGCGCCGAGCCACGTGTTGACCGCGCTCGCGTGCGCGCGGGCTCTTTTGGATGAACTCGAGACCGTGCTGGACGACCCGGACGATGAGCGGACACGATCCGACGTCGTCATCCAGGTCGCCGAGCAGCTCGCACGCTTAGCCAACATGATGAATCAGTGGAAAGCCGCGGGACCGTAAAGAGAGGGTTCGACCCATGATGACCGCGTGGTTGGCGTGGATGACATTCATGTTTCTATTGCTTGTACTTCCGCTCGGCTATGGCTGGAGCTACCGCGGGTGGGGGCCACCCTACCCCACGTATATTCAGAAACGCCGCGCGCAGCGGGCTGCCGCCGGAGCCGGGCCCACGGACTTCAACCACCATTCCTGGAAGTGGCGCGGGGACTTTGTGTGGATGGTCCTTCTCATCGGGATCTTCTGGGCGGCCTGGGCGATCTTGTGGCGCTGAGCTGCACGGTCGCGCTCGAAGCCGGCGAGGCGTCTCGCGTCCGACTCGGCGCACGCAAGCCTGCGGCAGACCCTGGCGAGGGTGAGAGCCGCAGATGGCTGCCGGTCTGGGAGTCACCGCAGCGCAAGGCCGGCTGTTGCAAACTCGCCGCGTCGACGCAGCCGCGCACGGCGCAGAGGCGTTGGCGACCGGGAAGGTGACCGCGGCGCGCGCCACCCGCGATCTCGCCCTCGAACTCGGATACACGCACGTCGCGGCCTCCATCGACGAGCGCGTGCCGACCTTGACCGCGCGCATCTCGCAGATTGTGGCGGCCGGCCAGTCCGTGGCGGACCAGATGCGCCATGGGCGGCACGCGGAGATCTCGATCGATGCCTACCCGCATCGCTCGTTCGATGGGCCTGCGGGGCATCGGAGTGGACGCGGTGCGCACCGCAACGCGCTCGGCATCGAGCCGCGTGGGATCGGGACGCTGGACTCGTCGATCCCCAGGCGAAATGAATCTCAGGCCGGCGTCGCTTTTTTTTGAGCCCTATGCGCGCTGATCCAGGGCCCCCCGATCACAGTTGCTGGCTCGGCCTATGCACCTTGCGAAGATGCCTCATTGCCAATTGGATCTAAGAGGAGGCTCGCATGCCTGTCCCCTCGAAGCGGAAGCGGCCTTTTATACGGTACCACTGCGCCGCGCTCACGCACTGGAGCGTGCGCTTTCCTCTGTTCATCGGTGCCGGGCTGGCGACGGCTCGCCTCGCGTCTTTTCGCAAGATGGTGGACGCTGGCTTCGAGCACCGGGACGCCGTAGCCCTGCGCGTCGGGCGCACGAGCGCTTCTCATCGCGCGGAGCTCCAGTAGATCGAGCGGCTGGCCGGCGGAATCCGCCATCGCTGCGGCCACCGCAATGTGGAGCGCGCCGTCGCCGGACTTGGCCGTCGAGCATTGGATCGAGCTCGAAAGGCTCCTCGCTCTCTACGTCCATCTGGCCATCGCGCATGGCTAACTCGCGGAATCGTTCCGTGTGGAGGACGCGCTGCGCTCGACGCGGCGCTCTGGTGATCGACGAAGCGCCAGCGCAATTGGAGGGAATGATGAATCGGGGGACGGTCAGTTGCACGTAGAGATCCAAGACGCCAGGCGTGCACTTCATGGGACCTACGGTGAACCACATGTCCCGCCACGCCGACGACCCGCACGATTGGGTCATCGTGTCCGCCGCCTACCCCGCCTTCGCCGCGTGATACTCGCGGCGAATGTGCCCCAGGTCGACCGATGGCTTCGGGAGCTTCATGTCCAATGCCTCGAGATGTTCGACGACGATCCGTGCAATCGCCAGGTTGCGAAACCACTTGTGGTCGGACGGGATGATGAACCAAGGCGCATGGGGCGTGGTGCAGCGAGAGAGGGCCTCCTCGTAGGCTGTCATATAGTCGCCCCAAAACTCTCGCTCCTTGTAGTCGGACTCGCTGATCTTCCATTGCTTCATCGGATCGTCGAGCCGCGCTTCGAACCGCGTGAGCTGCTCTTTCTTGGAGATGTGAAGGTAGAACTTGAGAATGTGAGTGTTGCCGTCTACGAGCTCCTTCTCGAAATCGTTGATCCGATCGTACCGGCGAGACCAGACCGCCTGCGGGACGAGTTTGTGGACGCGGACGACGAGGACGTCTTCGTAGTGCGATCGATTGAAGATGGCCACTTGCCCTCTGGGCGGCGTCGCCTGATGAACGCGCCACAAGAAGTCGTGTGCCGCCTCTTCGGTCGAGGGCTGCCTGAACCCCGTCACGCGACAGCCCTGCGGGTTCATCGCGCCCAGGATGTGACTGATCGTCCCGTCCTTGCCGCCCGCGTCCAGGCCCTGCAGGCAGATGAGGAGCGAGCAACGCCCGTCGGCGTAGAGACGCGCCTGGAGCGCGCGCAGCTTGTCGCGGTCCCGTTCGATTTCATCCGCCGCCTTCTTGTGGCTCTCGTGGTGGTCCTTGAAGCCGGGATCGATATCCTTCAGCCGAACCTTGTCGCCTTGGTGCACCTGGAACCGATCGATGTACCTCACTTCGGGCCTCCCTCGTGCCTTGCCGCCCGCCACGGCCGCAGATTCGCCTCCGCCTTGGCGTCGGGCTTCGGTTCTGCCTCGCGCTTCGTCACGGCCTTCTTGTCGGCCCGGTCCAAAACCCAGTACGCCGCCAGCTTCATGCGGTCGTTCACCAGGGCCCAGGCAATGGCATAGCCCCACACGAACCCGGCCCAGCCCCAGCCGAGCGGCGTCATGAACAGCCCGTAGACCGCGATCAGCGTCGCCACCGCCTGCGTGCCCAGCACCGCCATCCACAGAATGCGCGCGGGGCGTATGGACCAGAACGGGCCGCGTGTTCGCGTGAGGAAGATCGTCAGGTGCCCCGCGACCGACAGCTTTAGGTACATCAACGTCTGGATGTGCGCGCGGTCGAGATGAAAGACGCGCTCACCGAGATAGAAGAGTCCGAACGCGGCCAACACCCCGAAGACGCCCAGCACCGTCGCAACGCCGAGCACCGTGCGCATGTTCCACGCTTCGGGCTGGTCCTTGTAGTGCACGTTGTCATAGGCGATGGAGAGGATGGCGCCGTCGTTGAGCAACGCCAGCATCACGATCATCACGGCCGTCAGCGGGAAGAAGTTGAAGACCAGGATCGCCAGCGTCATAAAGAGCAAGACACGCAACGTCTCCGCGATCCGGTAGATCGCGTAGCTGTTCATCCGCTGGAAGATCCTGCGGCTCTCCTTGATCGCGTCGATGATCACCGACAGACCGGGTGTCATCAGAACGATGGCGGCCGCGGCGCGCGCCGCGTCCGTCGCGCCCGACACGGCGATCCCGCAATCCGCCTTCTTCAGCGCGGGGGCGTCGTTGACGCCATCGCCCGTCATTCCCGCGATGTGCCCGCGCTTCTGAAGGACGTCGACGATGTGAAACTTGTGTTCGGGGAACACCTGCGCGAAGCCGTCGGCCTTGTCGATCGTATCGGACATCTGCGGGGTCTCCTGGCGCTTGACGTCGCCCAGGTCGCTCGCATCGAGAATGTTGGTCCCCATTCCCAGTTTCTTCGCGGTCTCCTTGGCGATGGCGAGCTGATCGCCCGTGACCATCTTGAGCTTCACGCCCATCTGGCTCGCCGTCGCGACGGTGGCCCTCGCATCTTCGCGGGGCGGATCGAACAGCGGCAGCACACCGAGAAACTGCCACCTTCCGTCGCCGTCGGCCCGCGCGACGCCGAGTGAACGAAAGCCGCGCACGGCAAATTCGGCGATTGCCTTGTCGACGGCGGGCTTCACCGCGTCCGCGTTCGCCGAGACCTTCAAGATCACCTGCGGTGCACCCTTGGTCGTCTTGAACGTCTTCCCGTCGAGGGCCTTGACGGTGGCCTCGGTGCGCTTGTGCACCGGGTCGAACGGCTGGAAGTGCTCCACGTGGTACCCCTTTAGCGCCTGGTCGCCGTCCTTCAGGCCCCCGAGGACCGCCAGATCGATGGTGTCGTTGTCGTCGGCGCGCGACGCCAGCGCCGCCGCAAGGATGACCTGCGCAGCCGGGACATCGTCGACGCGGAACGGGTC
>Ga0302326_10017193_pt1 | contig 15100 bp, 14 predicted proteins | sample Palsa_T0_3_FD_202264 | JGI IMG/M metagenome (GOLD analysis project Ga0302326, IMG submission 202264) | Peat permafrost microbial communities from Stordalen Mire near Abisko, Sweden - Palsa_T0_3 | ecosystem: Environmental > Terrestrial > Soil > Palsa > Peat permafrost | place: Sweden: Abisko... | reverse complement strand
CCGATGGTCTCGAACTGAATTTCGGATGTCCGCACGGTATGAGCGAACGCGGCATGGGCAGCGCTGTCGGCCAGGTTCCCGAATACACCGAACTGATCACCAGTTGGGTGAAGGAAGTCGCTCGCACTCCGGTGCTGGTGAAGCTCACCCCCAATATCTCCGACATCCGCATGGTGGCGCGCGCAGCCAAGCAGGGCGGCGCTGACGGCCTCTCGGCCATTAATACCATCAATTCCATCACCGGCGTCGACCTCAACACCTTCACCCCGCGTCCGGATGTGGGCGGCCAATCCTCGCACGGCGGCTACTGCGGCCCGGCTGTGAAACCGATCGCGCTTCACCTGGTGCAGCAGATCGCTTCGGATGAAGCGTCGCGGCTGCCCATCTCCGGCATCGGCGGGATTTCCGGCTGGCAGGAAGCGGCTGAGTTTATCCTACTGGGCGCCGGTACTGTCCAGGTCTGCACTGCCGCCATGCATTACGGATTCCGGATTGTCGAAGACATGCTCGACGGTTTGAGCAACTGGATGGATGAGAAAGGCTTCCGGACCATCCACGACTTCCGCGGAATAAGCCTGCCGCGCGTGGTGGAGTGGAAAAACCTCGATCTGAATTACAAGATCGTCGCGCGCATTCATCCGGAGAAATGCATCGGCTGCGAACTCTGTTACACGGCCTGTTGGGACGGCGCGCACCAGTGCATTCATCTGGATCGCGCGGCGGGTTCGCATGGCAATGGTCACCGCACCCCGGCTGAAGTGCAAGCAAAAAGCAGCCGCCGCATCGCCAGCACTCCTATCGCGAAACTTGACGGAGCCGGGCCGAATAGCGGCCCATTCGCCACTCCACTGGCCCGAATTCCCCGCGTGGATGAAGACGAATGCGTCGGTTGCAACCTGTGCGCGCTGGTTTGCCCGGTGGACGGCTGCATCAGCATGGACCGCGTCGCCAATGGCAAGCCGTTCGAATCCTGGGCGCAGCGCTCCGCGAAATTATGAGCATTTTAATCCGAAACGGAATAGTGGTCACCGCCGAATCCACTTTTCCCGCCGACATCCTGGTGGACGGCGAAAAAATAAAAGAAGTCCGGCCGGGCATTCCGGCGTCGGCGGGCGATACCGTGCTGGATGCCGGCGGACTCCTGCTGCTGCCGGGCGGCATCGACGTGCACACCCATCTCGACATGCCTTTCGGCGGCACTACCTCGAGTGACGATTTCGAAACCGGCACGCGAGCCGCGGCCTACGGTGGAACCACCACCATCGTCGACTTCGCCATCCAAGCCCGCGGCACCCGCATGCGCGACGCGCTGGACACCTGGTGGAAGAAAGCCGAGCACAAAGCCTGCATCGATTACGGACTGCATATGATCGTCACCGATCTCGCCGGCGCAGGCCTGGAAGACATGGACGACATGGTGCGCGAGGGCGTGGCCAGCTTCAAGTTGTTCATGGCCTATCCGAATGTCCTGATGGTGGATGACGCCACTATTTTCCGCGCTCTGTCGCAAACCGCGAAAAACGGAGCGCTCATCTGCATGCACGCCGAAAATGGCGGCGTGATCGACGTGATCGTTCAGCGCGCGCTGGCGGAGGGAAAGACCGCGCCCATCTATCACGCGCTGACGCGTCCCACCACTGCTGAAGCCGAAGCCGTGCATCGGGCCATTGCACTGTCGGAAATGGCGGGAGCGCCGGTATACATCGTGCATCTGTCATCGGAAGATGCATTGAACGAAGTGCGCCAGGCGCGCGATCGCGGCGTGCCGGCCTTTGCCGAAACCTGCCCGCAGTATCTTCTGCTTTCCATCGAGGAACTCGAGCGCCCGAACTTCGAGGGCGCGAAATACGTGTTCACTCCGCCCTTGCGCGAGAAGAAAAACCTGGGCAAGCTTTGGGATGGGCTGAAGCACGACCATCTGCAGGTGGTTTCCACCGACCATTGTCCATTCTGCTTCGAGGATCAAAAGATCCTCGGCAAGGACGATTTCAGCAAGATCCCCAACGGCGGTCCCGGCATTGAAAACCGGCTGCAGTTGATTCACCATCACGGCGTGAATCAGGGAAAGCTGACTATCAATCGTTTCGTCGAGCTGGTCTCCACTACGCCCGCCCGCATTTTCGGGATGTATCCGCGTAAAGGCGTACTCGCACCGGGAAGCGATGCCGACATCGTATTCTGGGATCCCACTGCCGGCCACACCATCAGCGCTAAGACTCATCACATGCGCGTCGACTACTCCATGTTCGAAGGCTTTCAAGTGATCGGCAACGTGCGAACAGTAATGTCCCGCGGCGAAGTGATCCTGGATAACGGCAAATTTTTGGGCAAGCCCGGCCGCGGCCAATATCTAAAACGCCAAGCGCGCGGCGGCGCATGGGCGTAAAGAGGTGGGGCAGGCGCTTCCGCCTGCCAACCTTCCGAACCGCTTGAGGTTTCAGCTAGACGACTGCAACCCGTCAAAACTCTGAATCGCCGCACTCTCGTCTTCAAAAGTCTGCAGCAGCGAGTCTATCCTGGTAACATTCAGCACCCGCTTCACCGAAACATCTGGATGCAGCAGCTTCAACGCGCCGGAATTCTTCACCGCGTGGCAGTAGCAATTCATCAACACGCCCAAACCGGTGCTGTCGATCCGGCTCACGTTGCTCATGTCGATGAGTACCTTGGTGTCTTTCTCCAGCCGGATGGCTTTGGTGAGCTCGGTCAGCTCCAGCGAGGCCGCCAAAAGTTGACTCGACTCCATGAATCGCAAAACCGTAACATCATTGACGCGACTGCGCTGCAGGATCGGTTCACCCAGCCCGCGAATCAGCAATTCGGTAGCGCGCATTTCCTCAAAGCACTCATTGCATTCCAGGTAATGGCCTTCCAGCTCCTCCACCAGATCCGGACTAAGCCGGCGGTAAAGGTATTTGGTGACCAGTTGCTCCCGAAGAAGCTCATCCCGGTGGAAATCCACGCCCATACTCTCAAGTGACGTTAAACCCTCCGATGTTTCGTTTGTTCCAGATAAATATTGCGAAATCTTTCCTTAGCCCGGCAAAGCACTACCCGGAAATTCTCATCTGTCATCCCGGTCACCTTCAGAATCTCTTCCTTTGATTTTTCTTCCAGATAGTAGGCGCGCAGAATCCGGCGATCGCGGGCAGAAAGCTGCTCCATGCCGTTTGCGATAGCATCCCGGATCTCGAACAGATCCGCTTCCTGCAGACCCTTTCGCGGCGGCTCGGGGATGACTTCCGGCATGGGCTCATCCCGGAACGTCCGGCGGCGGTATTCTGAGATCACATTGCGGCAGATCCCGTTTAGAAATGCTCCGGGCGCCGCGGTATTCCTCACTTTGTCGTCCTTCGAGGCCACGAAGAAGCGTGTCAGGGTCTCCTGCACGATGTCGTCCACGTCCGGACACAGAAACCCAACTTCGTAACAAACCTTAAATCGTACTCGGGGCCGAAGCTTTTCTATATCTTCATCAGAAAATTGCATGCGGCCCCGGAGCCAGTCATTGTAACATGCCTCTGGGTGGGCTTGCGGGGACTCACAGGTCTTCTGTAAAATGAGAAGCCATATGGATGGTCGCCATCGCTCTTCTGGCTAACAACATCATGCACATAGAAGCAACCCAAGTGGAAAAGGCGGTCCTGCTGAAAGTCAGCGGCCGCATGGACGCGGAGAACGCGGACGAATTCGAAAACGCCTGCGCAGTGTGGATTTCCAAAGGCGCCAAACATATCATTGCGGATCTGGTCGATTTACAGTACGTCAGCAGCATGGGCCTGCGTTCCTTCCTGTCGGCGGCCCAAAAACTTAAGTCCGCCTCCGGTTCCCTGATCCTGGTCGGACTCCATGGGCTACCTCTGCAAGTATTTGAAATGACTAAGCTAAATAGCCTGTTCCCGATATTTGAAACCGCCCGGCAGGCGCTCGACTCGCTCTAATGGCCCAGCCATTCACACGCCTGACACTGCCGGCCCGAGTGCAATCGGTTCGGGTGTTCCATCAGTTCTTGCGGGATGGCGCAGCGGTGGTAGGCATGGCGTCCGATGACATGGATAAGCTGGACTTGGTATTGGAAGAGATCCTCGTCAATATCGCCCGCTACGCCTATGAAGGGGGAGTGGGTGATGTGGAAGTTGGCTATTCTACTCAAGGAGATGCGCTGCTAGTGGAGGTTACCGACCATGGCCGCAGCTACAACCCTCTGGAAGCGGCTCCCCTACCCGACCTGACCCTCGGATTGGCCGACCGGCCTATCGGCGGGCTGGGTGTTCTTTTGGTCAAGCAAATTGTTGGCTCGCTCACTTACCGTCACCAAGATGGTAAAAATACGGTATCCTTTCAATTTCCAGCCCACACTGCCACTGGAAGTTGAGAAGCTTTTTTTTGACACTTGCAACATCCGCCCTGGTTGCGTCACTCTATAACAACCGACCCGATTCGCAAACGCGTCCGGGCGGAAACGAGAAAGGTGAGTCAAATGACAACGTTCCGGAAGTGGAGATTTCCTATCCTGATTGGTAGCGGCATTCTAGCCGCCGCAGGCCTGATTTACTTTGCCAACGGTCGCGTGAATTCGGGCAAGACCCAAGGCGCCATCGGTAATCGTGATGTTTACCGCGATGGCACGGTAGACGCCGCAACAGTCGGGGCCACTCCTGGTTCCGCCCCCGTAGCCATGCAGGCCATCCTGGACAGCAAAGAGTTCAAGGAACTTGCCAAGAACCCCGCTTTCAGCAGCTTGATGCATAACCAGGGATTCCAGGAGTTGGGGAGACACGAAGGATTCGCGCGATTGCTGTCCGACGCATCTTTCGCCCAGATGTCCCAGAGCCACGGGTTCCTGGAATTGATGCAGGATGCTCAGTTCCGGAAGGCCCTGGAGGCTACGCACGTAGACGCGCTGAGCGCGGCGTCGCACAACCAGGTGAAGTCGGAATCCCATACTCTGAACTCGCAAACCCAGGCGCTGCGGATCGACGAATCTCATCTGACTAAATCGCAAACGCAGGAGCTCGGGCGATTTAACTCGAACTTCGCCGCATTCAACCAGGACTTGCGATTCAGAGCCATCGCCCGCGATCAAGCCTTCTTCAATCTGCTGAACAACGCCACGTTCCGGCAGATGTCCCAGAGCCACGCTTTCCTGAACATGCTGTCGGCGAGTTCGTTCCAAGCCATGATGCGCGAAAGCACATTTCGCGGTCTGGTTTCGCAAGACCGATTCCGTGACGCATTGTTGAGCGGTAGCGCCGCCCAACTGTCGCAGAATTTAGCACGGCAGTAACCATCGAAGCCGCCTTTTGGATCAAAGCTCTCGAAGAAAATCGAAGGCAGTGAAGCGGGTCCCGCGCTGGTTGGCGGGACTCGTTCTTTTTTGCGCGCCCGCCTTTGCCGCCCACCCCAGGATCTTCATCCAATCCTCGGAACATATCGAGGTTCTCTACTACACTCCGTCGCACGAATACCTGGTCACGCATCTCATTCGTTCCTATGAGACCGCGCTGAACTTTGAGCGCAACCAGTTCCACTTCACACCCTCTCGCAAAGTGAGCGTGCTGATTGAGGACTTTGGCGACTACGGCCACGGTGCTGCCGGAACCGTACCGTCCAACTTCATTGGCGTCGGCATCGCGCCCTTCAGTTACACATACGAAACCCTGCCTGCCAACGAGCGCATGACGTGGATCATGAACCACGAATCCATTCACATTGTCATGGGCGACAACGCCAACAACGTCGACCGGCGGTTCCGTTCCCTGTTCTTCGGAAAAGTTGCGCCCACCGACGAAGAGCCAGTCTCCGTCCTGTACAGCTCTTTAACCAGCCCGCGGCACTATTCCACACGCTGGTTTCATGAAGGCATCGCCGCGTTCATGGAAACCTGGATGTCGGGCGGCCTGGGACGCGCGATGGGCGGATACGACGAAATGGTCTTCCGCGCCATGGTTCGCGACGATGCCCGCATCTACGACGTCGTTGGGCTGGAATCGGAAGGCACCGCCTCCGACTTTCAGACCGGTGCGAACTCCTACCTTTACGGAACCCGCTTCATGACCTGGCTGTGCAATACCTATGGCCCTGGCAAACTAATGGATTGGGTTACGCGCGGCGAGAACACCAAACGCTATTTCGGCTCGCGCTTCTCCCAGGTCTATGGAATGGGAATGGGCGAAGCCTGGAAACAATGGATCGCCGGCGAACGAACCTGGCAAGCCGCCAATCTCAAAGAGATTCGCAAGTACCCGGTTACTGAGCCGCAGCGGTTGTCGTCGAAAACTCTCGGGTCGGTCTCGCGCGCCTACTACGACTCCAAGCTGAACGTCATCTATGCCGGCATTCGATATCCGGCGCACATTGCGAATATTGCCGCAGTTCATCTGGACACCGGAAACATCCAAGAGCTGAAGGATATCAAAGGCCCCGCTCTCTACTACGTAACGTCGCTCGCCTGGGATGATCGCGGTAGAAAGCTGTACTACACTACCGACAATAACGACTGGCGCGACCTGATGGTCTATGACGTGGATACGCACCACTCCCAGCGTCTTATGAAAGATTTCCGCACCGGAGATCTGGCCTTTGATTCCCAGGACAGCTCGCTCTGGGGCGTCCGCCACAACAACGGTCTATCCACGCTGGTGGAAATCCCATCTCCCTATAGCGAATTCAAGACCCGGCACGAATTCGACTATGGCATCGACATCTTCGACATCGATATATCGCCGGACGGCAAATACCTCACCGGCGCCATCACCGATCTGAGCGGCAAGCAGAAACTGGTCCGCTACCAAATTGATCAGTTGCGGAAGGGCGAAGCCGAGCCCGAGGTGCTGCATGACTTCGAATACAACACGCCGGGGAATTTCGTTTACTCCGCCGATGGACGCTACTTGTACGGCTCGTCCTACTATACGGGCGCGTCCAATTTGTTCCGCTACGATTTCGAGACCAAAAAAATGGAGCCCATCAGCAACGCCGAAACCGGGCTGTTCCGCCCTCTGCCGCTTCCGGATGGATTGCTGATTGCGTTCGAATACACCAGCAAAGGATTTTTCCCCGGCCGTGTTCCCACCAAACCGCTCGAGGACATTAGCGCGATCCAGTATTTTGGCATGGCGACGCTCAACAAATATCCGGAGCTGAAAACCTGGAAGCTGCCGCCCCCTTCCAACATCAGTTCGGAGAATCTGGTTTCGCGCTCGGGTGAATACAAGCCTCTGCAAAACGTGCAGTTGATTTCCGCCTATCCCGTCGTGGAAGGTTACAAGGACACGGTGATCGTCGGAATGCGCGCCGAATTCGCCGACCGTTTGCGCCTGGCAGGCCTTAACCTGGACGTCGGCGTTTCACCGGATCCAAATCAACCCGCCGGCGAGCGCGCGCACATGTCTTTTGACGCACACCTGTGGGACTGGAAGCTCAGCGGCTATTACAACTACTCGGATTTCTATGACCTTTTCGGTCCCACCAAAGTGAGCCGCAAAGGAGAATCGCTGCGCCTGGCGCATTCGAAATTTTTGATCTATGACACGCCGCGCACCCTGAGTTTCGATTTTAATCTAGCCGGATATGTGGGGCTGGACCGGTTGCCCGAATATCAGAACGTATCCACCGTCGCGCACAATTTTTTTGAAGCCAATGCGCTGCTCAAATACTCCAACCTCAGCCGCGCGCAAGGCGCGGTGGACGACGAAAAAGGAACCAAGTGGGGCATTTATTCCCGCATCTATTACGCCGATAGCGCGTTTCCCCGCCTGTGGGGCAACTACGATCGCGGATTCCTGCTGCCCCGCAACAGTGCCCTGTGGGTGCGCACTTCCGCCGGCAAATCCCTGGGCGATTTCAACAGCCCGTTTTCCAGTTTCTACTTCGGCTCCTTCGGCAACAACTATATCGACCACCAGGAAGTGGACCGCTATCGCGACTACTACAGCTTCCCCGGTGTCGGAATTGATGCCATCGCCGCACGCAGCTTCGGCAAGGTCTTAGTGGAGTACAACCTTCCGCCCAAACGATTCCGCGACTTCGGCGCCACCTGGTGCTATGTGAATTGGGCGCGGCTCACTCTGTTTTCGTCAGGGCTCTTCACCAACTTCACCAGCGCGCCCACTCGCGATTACTACGGGAATCTGGGAGCACAATTGGATTTCCGTCTGGTATTGTTTACTTATCTGAACACCACACTCTCAGGCGGCTACGCCGCGGCCACCGACAAGACCGGCCGCTTCTCCACCGAATACATGATCTCCCTGCGGGTATTGTAATGTTTCCGGCCTGGTTTCGATTGGCCTTAATCCAAGCCGTCCTGAGCCTCCTCCCGGTCATTCTGTTCCTGTTCGCGCTGGAGCTGATCGATACGTATAAGCTCCTGGCTCTGCGCCGCGTGCTGCGCAGCGTCGCGGTTGGATGCGCGGTTGCACTGGTCTGCTACGGTCTCAACACCGCCATTTACAAGTCCGGTATCGTAACGCCGGCGTTGTGGGCGCGCTCCGGTGCGCCGGTGATTGAAGAGATCGCCAAGGCGCTTTATGTGGCCTGGCTGCTGCGCTCCAACCGCGTTGGATTCATGGTGGACACCGCTATTTCCGGGTTCGCGGTCGGGGCCGGATTTGCCGTATTGGAGAATCTCACCTACATCCCCGATCTCAGCGCAACGGGCTTGGTTACCAGCGCCATCCGAGGCTTGGGCACGGCTATGATGCATGGAGGAACCACCGCGATCTTCGGCACCGTTTCCGCCAACGTCAGCGAGATGCGAAGTTCCCGCTCGCCGCTGGTGTTCCTGCCCGGTCTCTCCATTGCCGTGATCATCCACCTGCTCTACAATCAACCGTTCTTACGCCCGCTCACCTCCGCGGTGGTGATTCTGCTGACGCTGCCCGCGGCTATGGCTTTTATTTTCTGGCGGAGTGAAGCTGCGCTGGAAAAATGGCTGGGCACCAAGCTGGACAAGGATATCGATCTGCTTCAAATGATCACCAGCGGAACATTCAGCTCTTCTCGCGCCGGCGCCTACCTGCGTTCGCTCGAAAGCACCTTCGCGCCCGAAGTTCTTGGTGACATGTTTTGCTACGTGCAACTCTCGCTCGAGCTGAGTGCCCGTTCCAAAGGCGACCTGCTGCGCCGCGAAATGGGTTTCCCCGTTCTGAACGATCCGGAATTGCCCGCCCAGCTCCGCGAGCTCACCTGGCTCGAATCACGCATCGGCCGAGCCGGAAAGCTGGCGCTTTCACCCTTAATCGGCCAAAGCCGCCGCGATCTGTGGGAGCTCCAGCAACTGTCCGAAAGCCAGCCCCAATGAAAGTAAAAGGCTGGGGTGTGCTGAATGCAGCAGAAGTGGCGCAAGCGCTTCCGCCTGCGAACCGGCCGTCAATGGCTATGCGCATGCCGGCTTTGGCCGGTGTGCTGCCCCGCCGTATTCAATCTCCGGCGCGCTTCCGGCGGCGTCTCCAGTTGACGGCGCAGCCAAGCCGTTAGCTCAGTAACGCCCGTACCATCTTTCAAATTCGTAAATAAAAACACCCGGTCCCCACGCATCTTCCGCGCATCCCGATCCATCACTTCGAGCGACGCTCCCACATACGGCGCGAGATCGATCTTGTTGATCACCAGCAGATCCGACCGGATAATCCCAGGCCCGCCCTTGCGCGGGATCTTATCGCCTCCCGCCACATCGATCACGTAAATGAACGAGTCCACTAATTCCGGACTGAATGCCGCCGCCAGATTGTCGCCGCCGCTCTCGACGAAAACCAATTCCAGGCCGGGATGCCGCCGCTCCAGTTCGGCAATCGCCTCCAGATTCATAGAAGCATCTTCGCGGATGGCTGAATGCGGACAGCCGCCGGTTTCCACGCCCAAAACACGGTCCGCCGGCAGCGTGCCCTGTCGAACCAGAAATTCCGCGTCCTCGCGCGTGTAGATATCGTTGGTGACTACGGCCAGATCCACTTGCGGCCACAAAGCCTGGCTCAGCACGTGTACCAGCGCGGTTTTCCCGCTGCCCACCGGCCCCGCCACCCCAATTCGAAATGCAGTTTTACTCACCTTCACCTCTCAAAACAGAAAATATCGCTGCGCCAAAGGCAGCACGCTGGCCGGTTCACAAGTCAGCAGTTCACCATCGGCGCGAACTTCATACGTTTCCGGATCCACTTCAATCCGCGGCGTAGCCGAATTGTGGAGCATATCCGCCTTGCCGATTTTTCTGCAATTCTGCACCGTCACCAGGCGCTTGCGCAGCCCCAGCCGTTCCACATGCGGAAGCGAAGCTTTCGCCACGAATGTCGCACCGGTAGCTTGCGCCGCGCCGCCGAACGATCCGAACATCGGCCGGTAGAGCACCGGCTGCGGCGTCGGAATGGACGCGTTTGCATCGCCCATCACGCTCCACGCAATGAATCCGCCCTTGATCACCATTTCCGGTTTCACTCCGAAGAATGCCGGACTCCAGATCACTAGGTCCGCCAGCTTGCCGCGCTCAATGGAACCAACCTCGCGCGCGATCCCATGCGCGATGGCGGGATTGATCGTATATTTAGCGATGTAGCGTTTCGCGCGCAGATTATCGTTCTGCGATGAATCGCCCGCCAGCGGGCCACGCTGCACTTTCATCTTGTGCGCCGTCTGCCAGGTTCGCGTCACCACTTCGCCGATCCGGCCCATGGCCTGCGAATCGCTGGACATCATGCTGATCACGCCCAGATCGTGCAGTATATCCTCGGCTGCGATGGTCTCCTGCCGGATGCGGCTTTCGGCAAACGCCACGTCTTCGGGAACCATCGGATTCAAATGATGACAAACCATCAACATGTCGAGATGTTCGGCGATGGTGTTCACCGTCAGCGGCCGGGTCGGATTAGTGGAAGATGGCAGAATATTCCCCAATCCGGCGATCTTGATGATGTCGGGGGCATGTCCGCCTCCCGCGCCTTCCGTGTGATAGGTGTGGATGGTCCGGCCGGCGATGGCCGCGATGGTATGGTCCACGAAGCCGGCTTCGTTCAGCGTGTCAGTGTGAATGGCAACCTGTACGTCATAAGCGTCCGCCACCCGCAGGCACGCATCGATCGCGGCAGGTGTTGTGCCCCAATCCTCATGCAGTTTCAGCCCGCATGCACCGGCGCGGATCTGCTCGGCCAGCGGTTCACTGTCCGACGCGTTCCCTTTTCCCAGAAAGCCGAAATTCATGGGCCACGCTTCGGAAGCGCGCAGCATCTGCTCCAGGTTCCAGCGCCCCGGCGTGCAGGTAGTTGCATTGGTGCCGGTAGCCGGACCGGTTCCACCTCCGATCATCGTGGTGGTTCCGTTGGATAGTGCTTCGTAAATCTGCTGCGGCGAAATGAAGTGAATGTGCGCGTCAATGGCGCCCGCCGTTACGATCTTGCCTTCTCCGGCGATTACTTCAGTGGACGCGCCAACCACCAGATTCATATCCACGCCGTCTTGCGTGTCCGGATTGCCGGCCTTGCCTATCTTCACGATGCGCCCGTCGCGAATGCCGATATCTGCCTTCACGATGCCCCAGTGGTCGATGATCAACGCGTTGGTGATCACCAGATCCAGCGCGCCGTGCTCGGATTCGCGCGTCGCCGTCGAGCTTTGTCCCATGCCGTCGCGGATCACCTTGCCGCCGCCGAAAGTTATTTCGTCGCCGTAGACCGTATGATCCTTCTCTACTTCGATAATCAGCTCCGTATCCGCCAGTCGAACGCGGTCTCCGGTTGTTGGGCCGTAAAGGTCGGCATAAGTGCGCCGGGGAATTTTTACGCTCATCGCGCCGGCTCCGGACCGTTCGTGTTCAGCGGTCCTCTGACCAGATTGTTGTGGCCATACACCGCTCGTGCGCCGCCGAATGCCACGAGCGGCACTTCCTTTTCCTCGCCGGGTTCGAATCGGATTGCGGTGCCCGCCGCGATGTCCAGGCGCATGCCATAAGCCGCGCGCCGATCGAATTCCAGTGCCTGGTTTACTTCGAAGAAATGATAGTGGCTGCCCGCTTGAATGGGCCGGTCGCCGGTGTTTCGAACCACCACTCGCGCCGTGGCCCGGCCTCGGTTCAATTCAATCTCACCCTCCGCCAGAATGTATTCTCCTGGATGCATGGCGCTCCTCACTGAATGGGATCGTGAATCGTAACCAGCTTGGTGCCGTCCGGAAACGTCGCTTCCACTTGCACATCGTGAATCATTTCCGGCACTCCTTCCATTACGTCCTCGCGCTTTAACACGGAATTTCCCATGGCCATAATATCGGCCACGCTCTTGCCGTCGCGCGCCGCTTCCAGGATCTCCGCCGATAGTAGAGCAATCGCTTCCGGGTAGTTGAGCTTCAAGCCGCGGGCGCGCCGCTTCTTAGCCAGCTCGGAGGCGACGAAGATCATCAGCTTTTCCTGTTCGCGCGGCGTGAGATGCAAGAGAAACCCTTTCCATCTAGTTTATTTTTCGAGGCAGCGTGGCGGCGCGGCCGCACAGAAACCATTTAGCGGCCCTCCAGAATTCAACCAAGCCATCGGATAGGCAGCGCCCGCTCATGCCCACGCCGCGGACCAGCAAACCGTGTTTCCGAAGCGAAGTAACTCCCCATGATACATCGGCGCCCGTCCTTCGATCCGCGACAATTTGCAAGTCGTTCCCGAGCGTCCGCCAATACGTCGCGCCCTCCCCTGCGCGGCAAACATAGCACGACGCGAAATAGCGGTTCGGGCCCAACCTCGCGCTCGAATCCAACCGGCCTTTCCCTGGTTCCATCAACCAGCGCTCCCGCGCCACGGGTTCTCCACCTGCGCACACTTCAAAAGTTGAGCTCAGCGATTGATAGCCGAACAACTCGCCTGAAGCATCGCGCCCGGGCGTGATCATGTCCCACCAGATCAACGCTGCGCCTTGGGCCAACTCGATTCGAGTGCTCTGTTCAAAGCGCGAGCCGGCAAAAGGGATAAGCTGGTCCGGTAAATATTCCAAATATGCATCTTCGCCTAATGCGACAACGGCTCGCTGCGTGGCCACGCGATCCGGCGACCGGCTGCGATACACGCGCGTGGCGCCGGTAGAAGTTAGCTGCGCCTGCGCCTTCGCCGCCACGTCCACGCGCCATTCCAGCGCATCGGTATCCAAAACGCCGCCGGAAACATTGTGTATGTGAGCCAGCTTCTCGCCCGATGGCGAATCGAAACCGCGCACCACTCGCCAGGGCGGCTCCTGCCTGTGAACGCGCAGGATGGTTGACCCGCGCGTGTCCAGTTCGAACGCCAAATGCAATTGAGGATACCGTTGCATCTCAGCTGATAAACAAACGTGTGTGCAAGCCGGGGTGCCGCGCGGATGCGATATCCAGCAAGGGTGAGAAGCAGAACACGGCGCTTGGATTTGTTTGTGCGCCCAGGCGTGCCGCGCCGGCGATCGCCGGTTTCAGGCTCCACAGAATTTCCTGCGCTCGAGTCTGTCCCAGCGGCAGCAGCCGCTGGCAACAGGATATGAGAGCGGTCAGCGATTGCTGCAGAAAAGCAGCCGCCGCCCATTCCCCATCCACTCCCATTACTCCGGCAGTGAGCCCAAAGCACGGCGCCAGGTGGACTTCGTTCGCCCGATCCGCCGCCTCCCGCAGAAGATCGCTGTCCGAAAGCCGTGCGGCCAGATCCAGGAAGCGCTTTCCCAGCGCCGCCGATGCCTCGCGCGATTCCCGCGCCGGTTTGCGCGCCGCTAGTTCCAGATTCCAGCCGAACCATGCCCGCAGGTCCGTTGCTGTTGCGCTCGCTGCGCAGTACGCGGCTTCCAAAACGCCGGCCTCCTGGATGTAATCTTCCAGAAACGCCTGGAGATTCGCGGTGTTCAGCAGCCCCGCATCCGCCAGCGATTCCAACCCAAAAGAATGCGCCGCCCCGCCAATCGGCAGCGCGCTATCGGCGAACTGCTGCAGCCGCAGCAGCGCCATTATAAGTGGGCTGGGCTCTTCCGCCTGCCAACCAATTTCAAACAAACACCGTCTCCAATTCCCCGGGCACCGCACCCTCAGCGGCCACAGCATCCCAGCCCAACTCCTGTCGCACCACATCAAAGAACGCACTCCGGGTAACGTCCTGCCCCTGCAGCCTGGAAGCCAGAATATCCGCCGAAACCAGCCCCCGGCTAGCGGTCATCAAGCCGCAGTCGCGAATCAAATCGTAATTCCCCCAGCGGCTCCGATAGAGACCGTTCCGGTTCCAGCGCACTGCGGAAAACAGTCCCTCCGCCACACCGCACAGCTCGAAGTGCGATCCATAGAGTTTCGCCACATCGCAGCAGGCGCGTGCAAACCAGGTGATGTTCGGCCCATGCCATGCGTCGCGCAATGGTTGCGGGATCAGGCCGAACAAGTTGGAGATCCCCAGCCTGGTCGGCCCTTTGAATTTTGCAAAACTGATCAAGGGGCAGCCTCGGAACTCAAGCAGGATCTTGGGGACGAATTGAATTGCGTCACCTTCCGGCTCCTCATCCCAAAAGGCTTCAGTTACGTTCACGTACTGAGCGCGATGCCGCGCCATGACGTCCGCCAATCCGGTGCGCCGCAGATATTCCGCCTCCTGCTGCCGGATCCACGCGCGATTCTCCTTCGAATCCGTCTCCCAATTGAACTGCGCGCCTCCCATGTTGCGGCTGGTGGTGTGACCTTCCAGAAGAATAGCCGGCGCGGGCAGGGCCCCCAACAATAAATCCAACGCCGCCGGATCCGTGTATGTTCCCGTGGCATATCCATGCCAAGTCACCTTTACCAGGATTCTTTCCGGCACGGTCCCCGGAAGAATCGCCGCTAAGGCTTCCGCCATCGACGCTTGGTCCCGTACGCGCGCGATCGTGCCGCAGCCCTGCTTCCAAAGTCCGGGCGTCGTGGAAGAATGTTTGGGCGATGCCATGCGAATTGTGTCACGCGCCCGCTTCTCCTGCCAAAGTCGTGTGATCCGCTGCGCATACCACGCCGTCAACATAGGATGCGCGCCCGGCGGATCCACCATCAGTGGGGCCGGCGCTTCCGCCTGCCAACCTTTGAGATTCTCAAGCATCACTCGTGCATACTGAACATGCTCGGTTTCCCATTGGAACTGCGCCAGCACCAGCCAAGC